>Ga0180009_10000363_pt1 | contig 64720 bp, 91 predicted proteins | sample OS_PC_MetaG_FD_123537 | JGI IMG/M metagenome (GOLD analysis project Ga0180009, IMG submission 123537) | Groundwater microbial communities from the Aspo Hard Rock Laboratory (HRL) deep subsurface site, Sweden - OS_PC_MetaG | ecosystem: Environmental > Aquatic > Deep subsurface > Groundwater... | reverse complement strand
TTTTATTCAGGAGGTCTAGTATCCAGACCTTCTGTTTCTAATCATTTGGAAGAATTAAATTTTGAGGACGGCGATTCCTCCCTGCTTTAAAGCAGTGGTATCCTCGCCGTGGATGTAATGAAAGAAAATTATTCTAAGATGAAAAAAGATTACAATGGGGTTCTTCATGCAGCGCTTGAGATGTTTGCAATCGGAATATCTTTTCTTGTTTTAGCAACAGGGCTTTTCACATGGGGATACGTGAGAGGAGTAAATGAGGGTTCAGGAGTGCGGGTTCTTCCTTCTATAGAACCAGCAATTCAAAAATCTTTTCCTCCTCGTTATTTTGAACCAAGAGAAAAAAGGTTTCCTCAAGAGGAAAAAAAACGCGAATTAAGGAGAGGACTTTGTTGATGTTTTTTAAAAATTAAATCTTGTTTTACTTAGGATTTTTTACTAACGTCTAGCTTCTCCAAAACCTTAAAAACTAATCATTTTTAAGTATATCATGGTAAAGAAATTATTAACTCCTGCAAAATCTTTTATTGTTAAATGTAAGAGAGTATGGCATGCACTGAGAAAACCTACTCGAAAAGAATTCGAGACCATTGCAAAAGTTTCTGCAATCGGAATTCTTATCTTAGGTGCTCTTGGGTTTTTAATTTCAATCTCGATGAAGATGTTTATTAAATAATTCAGATAATTTTATAAACCCCAATTTTTAAATAGTATTATTATTCTTTAATTATATTACAGATTAGAGAATAGCTAGAGCAAGAGAAAATGATATTTATTATAAAGGTAACAACAAACAAAGAAGAAAGAGCAGTTGATATGGTTGCTGATAGAGCCAAAAAAAAGGAACTTAGAGTATTTTCTGTTTCAAGACCTCACGGATTAAGAGGATATATTCTTTTAGAAGCAGAGGATAGAGAATCAGCAGAAGAAGCTGTATTTAATCTTCCATATGTAAAAGGCATTATCGGAAAAACAATTGGATATGAAGAAATAAAAAATATGATTGAGCCTTCGATAAGTGCGATTTCAATAAAAGACGGAGATATAGTAGAAATAATTTCAGAACCTTTTAAAAAAGAAAAAGCAAAAGTTTTAAGAATCGATAAACAAAAAGAAGAAGTTGTAGTAAGCTTACTTGGAGCTGTTGTTCCACTACCTGTTACAATTAAATTAGACAATGTTAAGGTTATAAGGAGAGAGGAAGAAGAAAATGAATAAGTTGAGAGAATTTTATTTGAGAGTTAGATTGGAGATGATAAATTATAGAATAGATCAAAAAACAAAAGTTTCTCCTCGGTTTGCAAGGCAATTAGCTACTGATCCTGAAGCAGCAATTCTTCATTATGCGTATCCTACTAAAGAACTTCAGAGATTAATAGAAAAAAAATCTAAGTTGAGGAGGGCGTTGGAAAATGCAGATTAAACTTTTAGTTGAAGGAGGGAATATGCAACCAGGACCTTCTTTGAGTCAAAAAATTGGTCCTCTTGGTCTTAATGCAAATAAGATTATTCAAAAAGTAAATGAGGCAACAAAAGATTTCAAAGGATTAAAAGTTCCTGTTGAACTAGAAGTAAATGTTTCTACAAAAGAATTTGAGATTCAAGTTTTTTCTCCTCCGGTTTCAGAATTAATAAAAAAAGAATTAGGTATTGATAAAGGTTCAGGAATACAAAAAAAAGCACAAGTTGCTAATGCTTCTATCGAGCAAATAATCTCTGTTGCAAGAACAAAATTGCCTAATCTTTTTTGTAAAGATTTAAAATCTGCAGTAAAAACAGTCGTTGGAACATGTTCAAGTTTAGGGGTTTTGATAGAAAACAAACCTGCGAAAGAGATTGAGTTAGAGATAGAAGAAGGAAAATATGATAAAGAAATTAAAGGGGAAATCACTGAAACTTCTTCAGAAAAAAAACAAGAATTAGAAAAATATTTTTCTGAAGTAAAAAACAAGCAAGAAAAAATAATTCAACAAGAGACAAAAGCTAAAGAAGAGAAAGAAGAGAAAAAAGATAAAAAATAATTCAATAGTTTTATAAATTCCTATGGCCCTCATTTATTTAAGGGGCTGTGGGGTAGTTTGGTAGCCTTTCAGGTTTGGGACCTGACGACCCCGGTTCAAATCCGGGCAGTCCCATTTTAATTTAAAATGCCTACAAAATCAAAAAAAACAAAATCAGCAGGAAGATTTGGAGCAAGATACGGGAAGAAAGTCAGAATGAAAGTAGTTAATGTAGAAAAAAAACAGAGAATAAAACAAACATGCCCTTTTTGCAAAAAACTCGGAGTAAAAAGACTTTCAAAAGGGATTTGGAAATGTTCAAAATGCGAGAAGAAATTCGCTTCAAATACATATTATTTAGAAAAATAAATTTTTGATTTTTAGTGAGCAGATTATTCAAATTATAGCCGTCTCTTTTGCAAGTTTGAGATAATTTTATATATAAGGATAAGATCTCTTTTTGTTATGAAAAAAACATTATACGCGTTACTAATAGGATTAGCAATCCTACAAAGTGTTAATTTAGATTTTGATAATAAAATTAGAATTAGATCTGGAACTGGAACAGTATATAATATTTCTTATGCTGAAGCTAGGAAACAATTTCACAATTTAGCTAATAATGCAGAAAGAGAAGATGCTTGGATATGCTTAGAGGGCAAATGCTATGATCTAGGGTTTGCAGAGGGAAGAGAAGAGGTAGAGTTTGATGTTGAGAAAATTATAACTTTATTAAATAAAAGGCACCCATCTTCAATAAAAGCAATATGGGTGCACCCACATCCTAAAAAAATTCTTATCGAAAATTTTATTTATCCGCCATCCCTCGCTGATGTTATTGCCCATGCAAAATTAAAGAGAAGATTAAAAGAAGATACTAATACGATATTAGAATCAGAAGTTTATGATGGCAAAGGGGTGTGGAAGTATGATATCACAACCAGGTTAGAATCAGAACTCCATACGAAAATATCTGGGCCTCATGGCGATTCTTATCCTCATAGGTTTATGTTGGAACTTCAAATGCCGGGGATAAAAAAAGAAATATTGCGAGATATGTTTTTATCAAGACAGGAAAGGATAGAAAGATACATAGAAAGAATGAGAAGATTAGGGGTAATTTTGACATATGCCTCTTTAGAAATAAATTTATAAACTTAGTATTTAAGATTATTATAAGACTATCAAAATGACAACATATAAATGTTTTAAATGTGGAAAAAAGATTCAGAGTAATGAGTTGGACAAAAGATTTGTCTGCCCTTTTTGTGGAAGTAAGATTTTCTTTAAACCGCGAACAAAAGTAAAAAAAATAAAAGCTGAATAAAATAAATTAAAATGAAAGATATGAACACAAAAATACAAGAGATGCAGTTGATTGAGCAAAACCTCCAAAACATTCTTCTTCAAAAACAAGCCTTTCAGATGGAATTGTCTGAAACCCAGTCTGCTTTAGAAGAAATAGAGAAATCTGGAGAGGAAATTTTCAAAATTATCGGGCAGTTAATGATTAAAACAGATAAGTTAGGGGTAAAAGAAGAGCTTTCTAACAAGGAAAAGATATTAGGTCTTAGGATGAAGACTATTGAAAAACAAGAGAAATCTCTGGCTGAAAAATTAGAGGCAAATAGAGAAGAAATTCTTAAAGAAAGAGAAAAGAGCAAAAAATAGGATTTAGACAAAAAGTATGTAAAATAATTACGAAATCTTTATAAATATCTCATATATAATTTAGTTATGGTTTTCGATAAAATAAAAAGAGCGTTTTCAGGTTCATCGAGAGGAGATGAATTTGACGAGGATTATTTAGAAATTGATTTAGAAAAAGAGGAAAAAGACAACAAGGTTCTTGTAAGGCTTTTTGTTTTAAAGCACTACGAGGATACCAACGAGATTCTTAGTGCTTTAAGAGAAGGATACACTATTGCAGTGATAGATATAAAAATTTTGAGACAAAAAGATTCTATAGAATTAAAAAGAGCAATCTCAAAAATTAAGAAAACTACTGATGCCCTTGAAGGAAGCATTGCAGGGTTTGGACATAACATAGTGATTGTAACTCCTTCTTTTGCAAAAATTCACAAAGAGACTGCACAACCTCCAGCAAAAAAGAGCAATAGGTTTGAGTGAAATATGGATTACATTTCTAGAAAAGAGACTTACAATCCTGAAGAAAGAGCCAAAGCATTCGGTAGTCAAATTCAGTTTGTAGTAGAGGGATTAGCAGCATTAATTTTAGAAAACAATCAAAGGAAAGGAAGAACAATTGAAATTCCAAGTTTAGGAATAAAGATACCTCCTGATAAAGATTAAAAAAGTATGGGGAAATATTTATAATCAATTTATTCTATTTTTGGATATGAAAACCATATTTATCCCTGCAAAAGCAAAATTGAATATTCCAGAATCTAAACTAAAGATCTTCTTAGAAAAACTCCCTAAAAACCTTGTTATTGCTTACTCTATACAGTATAAAGATTTTGCCTTGAGATTAAAAAAAATTCTTGAAAAAAATCATAGAATCTTAAAGACAGTGCAAGTTTTAGGATGTAGTAAGCCAAACTTGCCGAAAAACACCCAAGCAATTCTTTTAGTAAGCGATGGAAAATTTCACGCCCTTTCTCTGAATTATGAAACAAAAATCCCTGTATATATAATTAATAGCACCTTAGAAAGAGTTTCAAATCAAAATATACAAGAATTTGGAAAAAAACAAAAGGCATCTTATTTAAATTTTTTAAATTCAGAAAAAATAGGAGTTATCATCTCAACAAAGCCTGGCCAACAAAATCTAAAAAAAGCAATTGATTTAAAGAGAAAATTGAAAAATAAATCTGCTTACCTATTTATTAGTAATAATATAGATAATCAAGAATTTCAGAATTTTGGGTTAAAAGCATGGATAAATACTGCTTGTCCTAGATTAGATATGAATGATGCTTCTATAATAAATATAGATAAGTTAAATTATGATTAGAAAAGGCAAGTATAGGCATTTTAAAGGAGGAGTGTATGAGGTTCTTGATACTGCAGTTCACACTGAAACAGGGGAAACTCTTGTTATTTATCAATCTTTAGAGAATAACAAGGTCTGGGCAAGACCATTAAAAAACTTCTTAGAAGAAATTAATAAAAAAGACTATCAAGGACCAAGATTCACCTTTATTGATAATTAAATCTTTGCCATAGAAAAAACTGTTTTTAGTGCTACAATTATTGTTGCTGGAACAAACAATGCAAGTAAAGCAGCAAATGTTGAAGATACTGTATCTCCTACTCCAATGCCTATTAATGAACCAGTAACACTTTCCATGCCAAACTTGCTAACAATTACTAAAATAGCACTTGTAATTAAAAATGCTTGAGAATCTTTTCCAGTAACATTAATTGAAAATCCAACAAAAATTCCGAGTATAACAAGAATTGCATAAATTTGAGGGCTATACTGAGTAATTTTTGATATTGACAAAAAAGAAGAAGTGCTTATTCCAATAACTACTGCGAGAATAACTCCTATTAAAAAAGCCCACGCCCCAAGAGAATTTTCTTTTGATCTAATCACCATTTTATCGTTAGTAAATTAAATTTTCAAAAATATATAAACCTTTTGAAATTACTTTTTTTTAATATATTTTATAATATAGAAAAGTTTATAAACCATAGTAACTCTGGAATGATTACAAAATGAAAACAAAAATATTCAACTTGATGGGTATGGGTGTTTTAGCAGTAATTCTTTTAGTTGGTTTTGCTAGCGCAGCAGTTACATTTAATAGTGTAACACCTTCACAATTACTTTTAACAGAAGGTGCACAAACTTTTGATATTTCAGCAACAAGTACTGATATAGAAAGTGTAGTTTTTTCTTTTAATCCAATAACTATTACAGATTCTAATGGAAAAACAATAACCTTTGCGGGATTGACACACCCTTTTGGAGGAACATCTGCTGAACCAATTACTTTTGATTATGATGTTCAAGTAGGATTTAATTTTGAATTTTATGAAGATTATAAAACTAACTTAACTGCTTCAACGGGTGGAAGTCAAATTGTTTCATTCACAAAAAATACAGAATTCTGTACTTATGATGATAATGAATATACTGATTTAAATAATGATTTAAATTTAGAAATTAGACATATTAAAGTTATATCTGGTTTTGGAGAGGATTATGAATGGCTTCCTTTTGATGAAGTTGAACTTGAACTTAAGATTGACAATAAAAACAATGACCAGAAAATAAAAGACATCTCTATAGAGTGGGGAATTTATGATAAAAAAACAGGAGAATGGGCAATAGATGTGGATGAAGAAAAAGAAATTGACCTAAAGGACGGAGAAGATGAAACAATTATTTTTACATTTATTGTTGATGATGACCTTGATGAAGATTTAGAGGATTTGGTAAATGGGGATTTGGTTCTTTATGTGAGAGCCACAGGGGAGTTCAAAGAGGATAATACTAACCCTGAATATGATGCCTGTGCAAGTGATTCTGGAATCGTGACTGTTTATGAAGAATCAGATTTTGTAATTTTAAACAATATTGATTTCACAGAATTAGTTTCATGTGGAACAAATCTTCAGATAACAGCAGATGTTTGGAATATTGGAGATAATGACCAAGAAGATGTTTATGTTATGATTTACAACACAGCACTTGGGATAAATGAGAGAATAAATATCGGAGATATTGATGCATTTGATCGGGAAAAATTTGATGTTTTAATTGAAATTCCAGAAGATGCAGAAGAAAAATACTACCCCCTTACTTTTGAGGTTTATGACGAAGATAATGATATTTTTGAAAATGATTATGATGAAGACGAATCCTCATTTACTCTTCCTCTTCAGATTGAAGGAAGCTGTTTAGGCAGTAGTAGCAGTGTTTCAGATGTAACTATCTCTGCAAGTTTAGAATCTGGAGGAAAAGCTGGAGAAGAGATGATTGTAAGAGCTACTGTAACAAATATTGGAAAAGAATCAGGAACTTATACTATTATGACAACAGGATATTCAAATTGGGCATCTTCTGCTAGTGTAGACCAAAGCACTTTTACTCTGGCTAAAGGAGATTCAAAAGAAATTTTAGTGACACTTAATGTTAAAGAAGATGTAGAAGGAAATAAACTTTTTGATATAGAAGTTCTTACAGCCGGAGAAATTGTAAAGACACAATCAGTTTCTGTATTCATTGAAAAAGAGGGTTTTAGCTTATCTAATCTTCTTGATGGAAATAATGCTTGGTTATGGGGAATTGGATTATTCAATGTAGTTCTAGTAATAATTATCATTATTGTTATTGTAAAAATTGCAAGAAAATAAAACTAAAAAGTTTTAATTTTAATCTTGTTTTCTCTTATAACTTTTTCTTACTATTATCATTCCAATCAAATATCCGATTGTTCCACCAATTATCACATCACTTAGGAAGTGCAATCCAAGGTAAACTCTAGAAAAAGCAACTAAAATTGCAAATATTATCCATATATATTTGAATCTCGGAAATTCTTTAGATATAAAAGGAATCGCACAAAAAACAAACATTGCACTAAATGAGGGAAATGAAAAATCCCAAATTAAATGACTGTTTTCTTTTAACATAGAGAGTGCTGAAATTAACTCTTGTTGATATGGTCTTGATCTTTGCACAGTGATTTTTAATAAGAAACTAACTAAAACTGATAATGCTAAAGAAAACCATAATGGAATTATCCACGTTCTTTTTTCTGAATAAAGTAAAAAAAGGCCAGTCAGTAAAAAGAAAATTATTATCTTTGAACTTAGATAAGTAATTCCTATAAAAAAATAATTTAAAAAGTTATTTTGTATTAAAGATACTCCGTAAATAATCTTAGAATCATAGTAAAAACTTATTAATGCAAATAAAATAGGCAAAAGAGTTAAAATTATTAGATTATTCTTTTTCATTTTAATCAATAACATTAAATTATTTAAATACATTTCCACTTAGGGAATAATGAAGAAAAAATCCAGGGAATTTTTAGACATTTTATTTAGATATTCTTTTCTGGTCTTAACAGGGTTTTTTGGTTTAAATCTTTTGTATTCTTTATTTAATGTTCTTACTCTTTACCCTTCTCATTTTTTGATAAATCTTTTTTTTGATGCTAATCTAAATGAAAATTTAATAACTGTTTCAAGCTGTTTTCCTATTGAGATAGTTGGAGCATGCATTGCAGGCGCAGCTTATTATCTCCTTTTGATACTAAATTTAGCTACCCCTAAAATTAACCTTAAGAAACGTCTGAAATTAATTGTTCTTTCTTTTCTATCTTTCCTCGTGCTTAATCTAATTAGAATTTTTCTACTTAGTCTGATGTTTATCTCAAATTCTTCTTTTTTTGATATTACTCATAAATTATTCTGGTATTTTGGAAGCACACTTTTTGTAGTAATAATCTGGTTTGCTCAAGTCAAAATTTTTAAAATAAAAGATATCCCTTTTTATTCAGATTTAAAATTTTTATATAAAAATTCTCTTTTAAAAAGAAAATGATTTTAGAACTATTCCATCAATTGATAAGTACTTTATTGTTAATCATAAAAGAGGCAGGATATATAGGAATTTTTATTGGGATGACTGTAGAAAGCTCTTTTTTCCCTTTCCCAAGTGAAATCGTGCTTATACCTGCAGGAGCACTAGTCGCAAAAGGAGAGATGTCCTTTTTTTTAGTGTTTTTGTCAGGATTACTCGGAAGTTTAGTCGGAGCATTAGTTAACTTTTTTTTAGCATTATATCTTGGAAGAAAAACAGTTGATTTATTAGTTTCAAAATATGGGAAATTTTTTCTTATAAACAAGGAAAAATTACAAAAATCAGACAAGTATTTTCAAAAACACGGGGAGATAACAACTTTTATAGGAAGGTTAATTCCAGTAGTTCGGCAGTTAATCTCGCTTCCTGCTGGATTCTCGAGGATGAATTTCGTTAAATTTTGTTTTTATACTTGTCTTGGGGCAGGTATTTGGACAGTAATTCTCATTTATGTAGGATATTTATTTGGAGGAAGCACTGAGTGGATAGATGGAAACAAGAATATTCTCATACTTCTTTTACTTTTGTTATCTTTAATTATTATAATAATTTACCTCTTACTAAAAAAAAGAAAAAATTAATTTAACTTTTCTTGAGCTTTTGTAAATTCAATAAATGTTTCAAGCATTAATCTTTCTGTCACCTTTAAAATTTCGCAATCTTTAACATATAGATTATAACAAGAAGGGGCGACTTGCTTTATTTCGGTTTCATTTCCTGATTGTATTTGTAAGAAGATGTATCTTCCTGAAACATCGCAAGAAGCATTTTCATCTTTTATCACTTTAGCTCCTAAAACTTCTAGAGGTTTTATCATGTTTGCTATTGCAATCATTCCATCTCCTTCACAATGAAATTCTTCACTCATATTAATTACAAAATTTTCTAATAAAAATAACTGTCCTTTGAAAGGAACTTCTTCTCCTAATTTTCTAGGGTCGTTTCTTATAAAAAAATTATAATCTGCTGTATGCACACCTTCTTGAGAGTAAAGAGGAAATGAAGTTTTATAGAATATTAAATTCTTTTCTTTTACTATCTTAAATTTGACTTCTTTGTATTCAAAATTTCTTATTTGATATGAAATAAAGAAAAAACAAGCAATAAAAACAATTATCGCTCCAATGACGATAAGAAAGTTTCTTAGTATTTTGTTTTCTTTTTGAATTTGTTTTTTTAATTTTTTCGCATCAATTTTTTCCTCTCTTTCAATTCCAGAAGTTTTTTTAATTTTTTCTTCACCTTTTTTTTCTATCTTGAAAATTTCTTTAACTTTTTTTCTCTCTTTTTTCATTTTTATCTCACTCCAATTATTTTAAATAAAAATTCATCAACTAATCCTACAATCTCTTCTTTTTTCCCTTGTATAAATACACAATTTTCTTCCTGAACAATTCGAGTATTATTATTAACTCTTATTATAATAAAATTATCTTCACAGGTTTTTGTAGGAGAATTTTCCTCACAATTTTCTAAACTTTCTAGGCAAGCAAATTGCATTCTTTGTATCAATTGGTTTAGATTTATATAGATTTCTGAACTCGCTTCGTCCTCTTCTGAATAAATATATAATGGTTTTCCTTTGTAATTATTCAGCCCTTTTAATTGAGCTGGAATTTCTTCTATTTGAAAAGGATTATTCTTAAAAACAAAATTAAAATTTTCTACACTTAAGTACCAGAAGTCATTATTTTTTTCAAATTCAAAATTATTGTAAATAACTTTTTCTTCCTCACTCTCCTCTTCTTCCCTTAAAGCATATCCCAAAACACTCAAAAACATAACACTTATTAAGATGAGTCCTAGAATCAGCTGATTTCTTTTCTCATTTTTTCTTTTTTCAGTAATTTTTTTCATTTAAGTTGCAAGGATACTACTAGCTTTAGCTAGTAGGGGAATTGCATCCCTTCCTTCTCCTAAATTTATTTATTTCTTGATTCATGATTATGAAGAGCCTAGATACTAGGCTCTATGAACTAAATTACGAATTTAGCGTGAGCTTTATTCTGGAGTTGAACATGAGCATAAGTTTTATGAAACTTTATGATCGAAACAATCACTCGGTTGGTATTGCTTTTTGGCACATCCAGTTTTGTACTAAGTATAGGTATAAGATGTTTAGTAAGATTAAATATAAAAATTTAATCCAAGCTTGTATAAGACAAACTTGTACCAAACATAATATCAAGATAATAACAATCAATGTTATGCCTGAGCATGTCCATATGGTTGTTAAAACCAAGGTTAGTGTTAATCCAAGCAAACTTGTCCAACTTATTAAGGGAGCTTCCTCATACCTTTTCTTTAGGTTTCACCCTAAAGCTAAATTAAGATATCCTCGACGACATCTTTGGTCTAAAGGAAAGTTCATAGCCTCAGTTGGTTTCACTGATTTGGACTTTACTATCTCCTATGTTTTACATCAAGAGGAACACCATGGTCCCTCTCTCATTGGTTGAACATGATTTGGAAACTGCGGACTTCAGTCCGCAGAGGTTCATTTTAAAAACAATTTTTTTCCTAATATAAAACTTTGCTTTTGCACAGCTCTAGCCATCAGTTAAAAAAAAAGAAAAAGGAAAAAATAAAAAATTATTTTTTTGACTTACACTGTTGTTGTAACAAGTTCTGCACTAGTAGATGAAGTACCTTTGTATTTCTTACCTGCAGTTGTGTCAACTGTTTGAGTTCTTAGATATGTAGCAGCATTTACAGTGTCTGCAGCTTCATAACCAGCAACAACTAATGCGATTTTTCCAGTTGAATAAGCATCGCCTACACTCTGGATTAGGAATTCTCCTGCTCCGACACCAGTTGCTTCTGTGAATCCTGCACCACAATAAGTTCCACCTAATACTTTAGCAGCAGCTGAATTAATACAGCTTCCACCAACAATAATTAAGTTCTTTGAACTTACAGAGCTAACTTCACTATCTTTTACTAATACATCTCCAAGTTGAGTTGCAGTAGTTGTTGAAGTTGTTCCTGCTGAAACAGTTGCAAGAGGAGCAGTTAAGTAAACTTCTCCATATGATTCATCTCCATGATATGTTATCTGGAGTTCATACTGGTCTCCTGTTTTATCCCACAACAATTTAGAAGCAAGTGCACCATATTTATAACTTAGCCATTTTTTAGTGCTGTCTCCATCTTCAGCAAATGTAACTGATTCGTTTCCAACATCGCTTACATAAGCTTCTTTAGTTGTGGCAGAATTCCATCCAAGAACTGCAGTAATGTTTCCTCCATCACCAATATTTCCATTTTTGTCTTCTTCACTAAAGATTAAGTCAAAAGTGGTAGCAGTTCCTCCATGAGTTACATTAGTTGTGTTAAGCGCACCTGGTCTAGCAGTAGCTGGTCCAGCATCAGCAGCATATGGTAAGAAAACTTCTAAGCCTTCTTTTGAATAAGCTGTATGAAAGTTACAACTTGTTCCTGCTGTAAGGACAACAGTATTTTCTGCAGATCTCTTAATTGCTCCAATAGTTAATTGGACATTCCCGATTGTGACAACATCTGCTAATTTAGCATCGTCTTTTATTGTTGTCCAAACACCATCTTTCCGATACTGAATATCAGTTCTGTTTGCAGTAGTAGTTCCAATCTGCCCGAAATCAGTAGCCCTCATTAAATAAGATTCTGCATTACTTCCATCATTAAAAGAAGCTACAAAATATTCATCAGTGTCTTTGTCAAATGTTATGTCTGAATCAACATCTGTTCTTAGTAGATGAGTAGAATCTTTTCCAATTCCTGTCCAATCACTACTATTTCCGTAAAGAATGTTTATATCTACTGAACCATCTTTCATAGGGAAATTTTCAAGTACGGCATAAGTAGTACTTCCTCCTTTAACAGTAATTACTTCTTCTTTAGGGTATAACATCCCACTAAAGGACAATTTTACTGCTCCAAACCCTGGCATTGTAACCTCACTGTCTGGCGCTATAAATAATTCATCATCTGCTTTCCATTCAATTACAATTTTGCTAATTGTAGGAGTAGACGAACTTGTTGTAGTAATATATGTTTTCATATTAGACACAGATGCATCGTTAATCTCAACATCAGTAGCATCCTTAAGAATTAATTTTCCTGTTCCAATACTAAACTCTACACTACTCACACTTCCTGTTTTTGAATCATGCATAATGTCTTTGATACCAACATAAGCCCCATTCTTCAATTTTTGAGTATGCGACTCTTGCAGACTATTTGTATTCTCTCCATTAATTGTTAGTTTTACTTCTGTAGAACTAATATACTGGATAGAAACTTCATAGGTTGTTCCTTCTACAGTAACACTTGCGGTTTCACCTTCTGATACTGTTGCAGTATTTGCTGAGTCAAGAAGATTTATTGTTGTGTTTGCTGTAACACTCAATATGAAATATGTTTTTCCCATAATTTCAATATTTGTTGATGTTAAGTCTGCCCACTCTGGTTCATCAGTAAAATCTAAGGTATAATTTAATACCTGAGATGCGCTAGTAACTCTAAAGCCAATTGTAGGGGTGTCTGGTTTATAGTCATCATCATCAAACATACCTAATGTTAAGTTAGCCATATCAATCTTTTGAGTATAGTCTTTTTCGTCATTATCATCATCCACATATTTCCCATCAGCTAAAAGAACTTTAAGTCCTTCTCCAGGACTATCATCAGTAATAGAAGTTGAGATAATATCTGTAATCCCCTTTCCTAATTGGAATTTTGTTGAAGATTTTTCGAATTTAACACTATCTCCTCCAGTGACAGAACCACTAGTTACAGTAGTTCCTGCTGAACCAAGATTAGATTGCAAATTAGACTGTATGTTTCCGGCTTGAACAAGATCTAGAGCAGAAACCCCTGCCCCTGTACCATAAACAATAGCTACATTTGCACTTCCTCCAGAAATAAAAGGTTCTGGATAGCTTGCTGCAACAGCGACACCAGCACTCATACCTAACATTAATGCACTAGTTGCTATAGCAGATATTTTTTTAAAACTAAATTTCATTTCTTTTCTTTTCAACCTCCTTTCATTTGTATGATAATTGTTGTCTATGACAACTCCCTCCTCAATCTAATAGTCATAGGGGAGACCATTGTATTGAGACGAGCATGATTTAATTCCCTATAGAACCCTTGCGGGTATATCTCAAAAATCGATTTTGTTTAAAAAGATTACGGTTTCTTCTTCAACGCTCTTTACTAAAAACACTATTTTTGATGGTTTTGTTTATAAATGTTGTGTTATTACTAAATTGGAATACACTACTAAACTTATTATCTTTCCAAAAGGTTTATTAATATAGGGTAATATTAAATAACATATATATTAATAAAATAGATATATTAAAGATATATTTTTATATCTCTATATGATAAAACTCTGTGTATAAAAACAAGATGGTTAAGAAAAAGACACGAGAAATTACAATTAAAGAATCAAAAGGAACATTTTCTATTTTCAAAAAATCAGGAATCTCTAAAAAAGACTATGATTTTTCTGGAGTTTTGGCCTTGAGGCAGCTTTTAAGCAATGAAAAAGCACGTATTTTGCATACAATTAAGACTCAAAATCCAAAATCTATATATGATTTGGCGAAAAAATTAAATCGAGGATTTAAGTCTGTAAATGATGATATTAAGCTTTTAGAGAGATTTGGGTTTATTGAACTTATTGAGGAAAAAACTAAGAATAGAATACGGCACAAACCAGAGATTATTGTAGATACTATTACTATTCATTTAAAAGTTTAATAATAAGCTACAAAGATTATATCTGAAGGGTTTCCCCCAATTATCAAATTTTGTTGAGATCCTTTATAATTTCTAGTAAAATTCCCTGTTTTAATCAAAATAATATCTTTATTACCTGAACTAATATTTAGTTCATATCCCTTAGTAGGTCTATCTACAATTTCCCAGCTTTTTTCTAATATTTGAGTTAATGTAGTGTTCAAAACTTCACAACTATCTCTTTCATCTGTGCACCTCTCTTTCCTATTGCATAAAAAAATAAGTTTTTGAATTGAAGCATAATTTGGTTCATGACCTTCTGCGCAATCACTAGTATATTGTAAAAAAGATTGAATAAAGCTGTCTACTTCATAACTCTCTACAAGTTCTTTTTGATGAGTTCGCAAGGAAAATCCCAAGAAAATTAATAAAATCACCGCAACTATGATTATTATTAGCGCAAAACCAATCATTTCTTCTTGTGCTTTTTTATTTTTTGTTCTCATTTTTCTTCATAACTCACCATAATTCTGGCTAGTTCACATTTATTGTAATAATCTCCTTCATAAGGTTCTTTTCTGCATAAAGATATAAAATTTGATAAATCTGCTCCAATAATCTCTTTTGAACGTAATCTGATGATATTACAATTAGGATAATTCTCAAGAGTGCACAAGATTTCAGAGTTTGCTGCAGGATAAATTTTTCTTATCTCTATATTCGAAACCCCCCAAAAATCATTGTATTTTTCTATGTGTTGCCTTAAAATCATTACTTTATCAGCATCTATGCAATTTAACCGAGGTGTGTCAAATGCTCCTCCACAAGAAAATTCAGGGGAGTTAGCAAGCTTTGAAACAAGTAACATGGCATTCCTCTCTTCAAGTTCAGTTGCAGCTTCTCGTATATCTGAAAATTTAATAACCAAGACAAACATTCCAACTAGTGCAAAAAATAGCGTGACAGCAATTAACATAAATGTCATTTGCTTTATTTTTAGTTGTGCTTTTCTATTTTTCATCTTACCATAACTCACAATCTGCAAAATTATTTTTGTCTTTAATTGATTCAACATTTATAGCAAGCACTCCAAGGTTTGACGAATCTTCAAAATCAGACGCTGAATTACTTAACATTAATAAATCTTGTTTTAGATTTGATTCGCATCCTGCTTTTGAAACAAAATCTGCTTTATCCTGATATAATAGCGCTAATTGATTTACTCTTTGCATTAATCTCTTTAACTGGCACTCATAAGTTTTCTTATCTGAAAAAATCGCAGCATACATCAGTGCATCTTTTTCAAAATATACTTTTTCTGAATTTCTAATTACCCATTTATATTCATAGTTTACATCTACCTCACATTCAGATCCTCCTGAAAAGCAAATCTTAATACTTTCCCCTGAACAATTATTTATTCTAATATTTCCTTGATTCAATGAAGCTAATTCCTCTTCTATGTTTAAAGGAGGATCTTTAAAGCAGTAAATTTTATTTGAAGAAGTCATATAAATTAAATCAGAGATTTTAAAGGGGAATTCAAATGGTTTGGAAAATAAATAAAATTTCTTCCCTTCTGTATAATTTTCTGAAAATATGTATTTATTTGAGAAACCAACTTCTAAATCTGTTTCTGTCCATTTATTAAAACTTTTTTGAGAGATTTGGATTATCTGTCTCCCAAAAATTCCTTTATTATTGCATTTATTGTAGATTCTTGTATCAACTGGCATTATAAATGAAGTTGTTTTCCCTGCCTCAAAACTTGTTTCAAGAGGATTAAGCAATATCCCAATCTCTTTTCCTGTCTGAGCATCAATACTGGTTTGTTCAAGATTGATTAGTTTTGTTGCGAAAAAAATTGCAAGAAATAAGATAAATGCTCCTGCAACAATTGCAAAAAGCCAGGCAAAAGGGAGTTCTAGATAACCTTTTTTTTCTAACATTTTATCGAGTTATTTCAACAAGTGCCTCTTCATATTTTTTTTGTATCTTCATCTGAACTTTTCCATTTTTAGGAGCAATACAATACGGGTTTTCATCACTAGTTATTTTTTCCATGTTTAAATGTTTTAATTCTACTGCTTCTAAACTTTGTGCAGATCCTAAAGGATAAAAAATCATATTTTCCTCACCATAATAAACTTGTTTTAATTTACTATATAATTCTTGGTTCTCTCCTTTTTTTGAAGATAAATAATTTACAAAACAAACATACTGTATTTTTTTTGGAAGAAAATATTCTTTTTCTTGAGAACCCTGCTGACCTCCCCACATTTTATCAACATCTGCCTGTAAATTATCTTTGAATTTTCCAATTTTTACAGCTTCCTGAATTTCAAGAAATTTTTTAATAGCAAAAAAAGCAAAAGCAATAAATATAATTATTAGAATAATTGAAACAATCATACCAAAAGATAACTTCATCTGGCCACTCTTTTTCATACTTGAATTAAAAAAAGATTATTTATAAGGTTTTATAAAAGAAAAAGTTGTGTTCCTCTAATATTTATCATATTTATTTTACATCTAAATTTTGGGTTTTCTTAAAATTGCAAAATCAAAACATTTAAATATCATAAAGTATCATTATGTATCATGGAAATAAAGACAAGACCAAGAAAATGGGGGAATTCACTGGCAATTATTCTTCCTAAGATATTTGTAGAGGCACATAAAATTAAAGAAAACCATGAAATTACAATAGAAATTAAGAAAAATCTCCTTGCAAGAGACTTTTTTGGAATGTTTCCTCGCAAATCTAAGCAGAGGGCTCAAAAAATAAAAGACGAAATGAGAAAAGGATGGTAGGATATTTCTTTGATAGCTATGCAGTAATTGAACTTCTTGATGGAAATCCTATGTATGCTCGTTACTCTCAAGAACCTTTTGCAATGACTGTTTTTAATTTAGTCGAAATTTATTGGTTTGCTTTACGGGAGTATGGAGAAAAAATTGCTGATGAAATCTATGAAAAATTTAGGTATTTTGTTATTAATGCTAATGACAAGGTCTTAAAAAAGGCAGTAAAATTTAGAATTAAAAATAAAAAAAAGAATCTATCTTATGCAGATTGCATTGGTTATACCTATGCATTAGAAAATAATCTTCTTTTTCTCACTGGAGATAAGGAATTTGAGAAATTTAAAAATGTTGAATTTGTTAAATAAAGAAACAAAAAAGAAAGTTATTATCCCTATCTCCCTCTATCGAAACCCAAGTTCTAATGGTCTTACAATTATACTGCATTCGTTTGGAAGAGGTTGGTTTCTATATTCGTCTTGGCATTTTATAAAAAATTCTTTTTTAGTATCCCAGTCAGTATAGTGATTAACCTCATTTATTACTGAGATTGATGTCCCGTCATCAAACTGATAATTACAATTCATTGTATCATAAACACACTCTGCTTTTTCATTTGTAATTAATTTTAAGTATGATTCTTCATGATAAACTCTTACTACAGAAGGAGCACTGATATCTGATTCAACATCAAAATTTATGCTTCTTTTATCTGAATTCCCTCCAAGATCAACGCATTTTATAAAATAATCATACCTTCCTTCAGATAACCATAATTCTTGGGCGTGTACATGTGACTGAGTTTTATAAAACATAATATAATCTTCCTCATCATCTGTCTCACTATAATAGCAGATTGATTTTCCATCTTCATGCCCTGCAGCTGTTTCAACTTTAATAGTTACTTTTACCGACTCTGTAGAATCTTTTACAAGTGTATTATTTGGTTCTACAGTGCTTATTACTAGTGGTTGTGTTCCAAGCACATTAAAAACATATGATTCTGTGTTAGTATTTCTATCACTTGTCGCTCTTGGTTTATCTTTGCATCTAAAGTAAAATGAATTTTTTTCTTTACTTACTATTCCAGTAAGTTTTGTTGAGCATTCATAAAGCATTTGCGCATTCATTTCAAATATACTAGAAGAACATACCATCTGTTCTTCCATCTTATCATAATCTTGGTCTCTATGACTCCATTTACACTCTGCAGGTTCATTTACATAAACTTCAATCTCAAGAGAAGTTTGATTATATGCAATAGGCATATTGTTCAGTAAATTTGTGTTAACAATCAGAGGAGGGGTTGTATCAGGCCCTTTTTCTACACAATATCTAAATACAAAATTCGCAGTATTATAATTTCCATTTGCATCCTGGCATCTTACATATAATTCATACTCTCCATCATTTTGAAGTGTGATATTTTCTTCTTTAAATGCTTCTGGTCCAGGAAGACTCATTGTCTGAGTATGTTCGTATTTTAGTGTGCCACTCTCTCCAAATAAATAAGCCATCTCATCAAAACTGCCTTTTCTTATATAATCTATTTTACATTTCCCTGGTTCATCAAGAGTGATTCCAAAGGAAAGTGGGGTGAATGCTTTTGCACAGTCTGTTGTTGATTTAGTGTTTATTACTTTTACTCCTCTATCAGGTGGAGAAATTGTATTGTCAGGAGAATATTTGTAATCAGGAAGTAATGCATCTTCCCAGGTCTCAATTATTGGAGGTGTTACATCATGAGGATTTACCCATGCACATGCTTCTTCTTCTGTTCCTTTGTTAATTAATTCACATGCCTGTCCCAAACTTTTACACATATACTCACTGCATACTTCTCTTTCGTTGCATTTCTCACAATCTCCTCCTCCTGTCGGCGCTTCCCACGGAAGACAGTTAAATGTAACAGGAATAACTTTTACTTTTTTATATGTTGCTTCAAAAATAAGCAGTCCAACACCTATTCCAACCCATGCGCCTTGAGAAACATCCCACCATCCTTTTTCAGCAGCCCATGTTGGGTCAATAGCGTCGGTAATATAATATGACATTACTCCCCAGAACGCCCCTGCTCTTAATGCTTTTGTAGTATACTTGCTATCTCCGAGAGTAATCCCAAACATTTTTAGCGCAGTGATAATTATTGTTGCCCATAAAAACCCATTCATAATTGTGGTTGCTGTTCCTGTAGCAGCTTCTGCTCCTCCCGCTCCTTTTTGAACTGCTCCTCCAGAGAGATCTCCTAGTGGAGGGTTCTTAGTAGGATTTTCTGTAGCTGGGGGGACCTTAGCTCTTGCTTTTATAAGTTTAATCTCACTTCCAATTGCATAAGAAATTGCGATAATTCCAAGCAAGAGAATAAATATCTCTAAAATTGCAATCTTACCTCTTTTATCAAACCTCTTTTTTAAGTACATTTTTTATTTGTTAGTTATCTCTAATTCTAATTTATATGTTTCTCCATTCTTTAGAATAGTAGCTGTAACATCGTATTTTCCTGGACCTTGTTTTTTAATCTTCTCCATAAAATCATCCCCTTCTGTTCCTGGACCAGTATATGTAACTAAGCATCTTCCTTTAGAATTTATTCTTATGTTTCTTCCAATCTCTTTTCCTGATTTTGTGAATGCTCTAAAAAGAACAGGTCCTTCATAATCTTCTTTAAAAAATCCTACACTCATCATTTCAGTACGTAAGTCAAATATTTTTTTCCCCATCTCAAAAAATTCATCTGGACTTAAAATCCCATCTCCATTTAAGTCTTTATCAAACCCATATGTAAAAAAAGCACGTTCTTCTTGTTTTTGAGGTTTTCTTTGCTGTTCTTCCTGCTCTTGATTAGATAACCTTGCAAGAGCATATCCTGGAAGTCCAAATGCTGCGAGTCCTAGTATTTCAGTTCTCTCTCTTTGGGTCATACTTCCGCATCCAGACAACAAAGTCGTAGTTACAGCTAATGTACATGCTCCTGCCCCTGCTATCAGTTTTTGTCTTAATCCCATTTTCCTTATTTTTTTGTTGTTTCCATCATATTTAAATGTTACTATGAAGTAGTATCACTAAAACCCAAGACCTCCTCCAAAAATATCTCCAATATCAAATACTCCTTCAAAAACATCCTCAAAGATTCCTACAAATAAATCCTTGTATAATCCTTCTATTAATCCTTCACTAAAGTTACTTGGAACAGTTCCTTTCTTTACACTCATTCCTCCTGAAGTGAATTTCTTTTCTATATTAACATAAGCACCACAATCCCCAAGACCATTACAAATTCTATTTTGTTTTGCTACCCATGAATTAGACAAGCACTCACAATTTTTTACACACTCTGCTTCATGTGAAAAGAAATAGCCTTTTTTTGCAAATTCAACATAACAGACAAAATCTGCCTGAGAACAAACCTGCCTGGTCTCTCCATCTGACCAAAATTCTAAACCAGGAGGATAACTTGGAACACAAGCACCTTTAATTATTGTTGGAGCATCACTATACTCTTCCTCAGAATCATCACTTCCTCCAAAAATCCCTCCAATAAATGCGCCAGTAATCACTCCTCCAGTAATTGTGGAATTTGAATTAGTAGTTGTATCTGCAGTTGTAGTACTGCTTGATGAACTTGGACTACTATCTGAACTAGAATCTGTTAAATCTCCTTCCTCTGCTTCATATGACTGGTGCGACATTAAACCCCCGTCAGTTAGCCATGTGCACTCTCTTTTATCTATATTTTCACAATTTTTTCTATTTGTCTGAGCAACACAATCTTGCCATCGATTAACAACACAAGCTGAGCTAAAAAACTCTCCTTTTGTAGTTTCTATTTCTTCTTGAAGACAAATTTCCTGTCTGAAATCTGCACAAGGTTCTGTTAAAACATCCCCATTATAACAAATCGCTCTTATATGTCTGCTTCCAACAACATCTCTTCCTTTTCCTACCTGATTTTCATAAATACACCAAGTCTCTCCGTGTTCATAGTCTTCTCCATCATACTTACAACCTAAGTCCCTGCAGAGATTATTCCCATAACTTGGACGAACTTTATCCTGCCCAACTTTATATGCCTTACAACTGCTTCCAAGATAATAATCACAATTTCCACAACTAGAAGAATCTGCATTTGACTGACCAAATCCACAACTTTCTGCTTTTCCTACAATTTTTGACCAGTAATTTTTATTTTTTATTTTAGACGCATCATAAATATTTGCTAAGTTCCCACAACTATCAACAAAATAAACTTCATCATACTCTTCAACACAAACTGTTTTTTCTGTAGGTCCGCAATTTGTTCCTAGATTTTCAGCAGAACATAAATAACCTTCGTGAAACTCTCCTGTCTCATTACCAGAACTCATTTCTAAACATTCTCTTTTAGAGATAAATTTACAAGTTTTTTCATACTCTTTCTCAAAAACACAAGCCCCTTTTACTTCTGATGTCGCACTTTGGATGCACAAAACCTCATTAGAAAGATCTGTTCTAAAATTAATTTCTAATCCATATAATGAAGAGAGTCTTTTACATCTAGTTTGTGTTACAAACGCTGCCTGATCTCCAATTAAACAACACCCTAAACTACACTGGGGAATATCACATTCAGTACTATCTCCAGACCAAATTCCGTGAGGGTCGTTTTCTTCAGGGCCATCACAAACTTTTTGAGGAGTATTTTCCATGCAAGTTCCTTCCTGACTGTCATAACAACATCCAAGTTTACAATAAGAAGTAGCATCACAAGAAGCAGGGACTTTTCTAAAATCATCATCGCATCTTTCTTCAGGAGCATTCTGGCACCACGCACCATCAACTGTTTTTTCACAACAATAAGAAATTTCTATTGCTGAAATAAATGGCAGAACTCCTAGTAAGAAAATTCCAAGTCCTAAAATAAATATATTTTTTTTACGCATTTTCAATATAAACTTTATCAATTCCATATCCTGGAGGCCATGCAACACTCCTTGATGCAAACTGAAATTTATTTTCACTTGTTCTATCTGTTAAAATATAAATTGTTGAGCCTTCTGATTGTTTCTTTTTCTCAACTTTTAGATCATGATAATAATCCATATATGTTGTTGTTTCAGAATCTCCGTAACGAGCCTCCCAGTTTAAGATACTATTGGCAATACTCACTAACTCATAAAGATTATTATTTAAAACAATTTTAATTGAATCATATTTTTGAGATTCTTCTTTTTTAATAGTCAATGTAGAATTAAACAAAGCAATAATTCTTTGAGGGAGGAGTTCAATACTAATCTCTCCTTTTTTTAAATTCACAGAATATCCTTTTTTCTCATAATCTTCTTTTAAAAGATCAAAGCATTCACTTACCTTACTTTTAATTGCTTCTTGAACTTCTTTTTCAATATGCTGTTTTAACATTGGTTGTTGCATTATGCAAGTAGTATAATATTCTTCAGTATAACAAAGATATTCTATTTTGTTTCCTTGATACATAATATAGTGTTCTGGTTCTAAACTTCCTCCCTGAGAAGATATTTTTTCAACAGTATTTGTTAGGTCTTCTTTAATGCAGGACTCCATATATAATGAGGGATTTGATTCAAATCCAAAGTTTGAGATTATTTTAGGATAAAAAAAGTATAAAACAATTCCAAGAACTACAACAACTATTGCAAGAATTATAAAAATTGTAATCTGACCTTTTCTATTATTCGCGTCCTCACCTCTTTTTTTCATATTGTCTCCTTTTTTTTATACGGTATTTCTGTTTAAAAATTTTTGTTAAACTAATGAATTCGGAAATATTTTCATACTGCATCCGTCAGCTTTATTCCCCCAAATATCTATGCATTTTATATGATACACTTGTCCAGTAATCCATTCTGCACTATGCTCTCTTGAAAATACAGTGGTCATTAAAGTTGCATTTTCTATATCAAAATAACATTTATTAGGATGATAAAAACATTCTGCTTTTTCATCTGTGATTACAATTAATTTATTCCCTTCTTTATATGCTCTCGCTACACTTGGTGGAGAAGTATCTAAGTTTAAATGAAAACTAGTTTCTCCATAAGCTTCATTCTCTGCTTCATCAACACATTTTATTTCTACTGAATAACTTCCTTTTCCTAAACTTAATTGTTGTTTATGGGATTTTGAATCTGTCTCCATAAAAGAAATCCAGTTATTCCCCCATTTATAATAACAAATAGAGACGCCATTATTTGCTCCTCCAGAGGTTTTTACTTCAAGACTAACTGAAATTGGTTCAAATCCCCCTCCAACATCTCCATCTGGAGAAATCGAATTAATTGAAAGTTCACTCAATGATTTAGAAATTACATAATTATAACTCTCTAAATTTGCATTTCTCTCTTGTTCCACACTATATGGTTTATCTTTGCATCTGATATAGTAAGAATTTTCATTTTGCAGATTTGTAAGTTTAGTTGCACATAACCATCCTTTTATTGTTCCTTCACTTAATTCTGTCTGGCAGTCAAAAGAATTTTCCATTTCATCATAAATTTTATCTGTAGAAGAATATTTGCACTCTGCAGGTTCATTTACATACATTAAAATATCTTGTTCTGTTAACCCGTATGCTATTTTTCGATTATTATTTGGATTAATTGAAACAACATGTGGAGGAGTTGTGTCTGGTTCAGGGTCTAAGCACATCTCAACTAACAAAGGAGCAGAATTTGTATTTCCATTTACATCTTTACATTTTATATATAATCTTAATGTTCCATCAATTGATTTATTTATAATATTATCAATATACTCTTGTCCAAGTGGCTCTCCTGTCTCATTTTTAAATTGCTTTCTTAATCTTTCTAATTCTGCTTCAAGAGTGATTATTCCTGGGGACATAATTACTGTTGAATGATTTTCTGTATATAATCCTGTAAATGAATTAACCATATCTTCATATTGTTTATTTGAAGTATCAAATTTACATTTAGCATATTCATCTGTTTGTATCCCAAAAGTAATTGATTTATATGCTTCTAAACAACCAGATTCATTATTTCTAATTACTTTATTTGAGCATGTTGACGGGCAAGAAGCACTTGTCTCAAAATTATACCCTTTTGATAAACTTTCTTGCCACGGACTGATTACTGGAGAAGCCGCATCATTTGGCCTACTCCAGATACATTTAGGGTCTGTTGTTCCAGCATTAATAAATTCACAAGCAGCACCTAAACTTTTACATCTATATTCTGAGCATTCGTGAAATAAATTTCCATCAGAATCTTTTTCACCTTCATTACATTTTTCACAATCCTTTCCTCCTGACGGAGGATCCCACGCTCTGCAGGTAAATCCTGCTTTCCATTTTGCCTGTTCTCCACATCCCTTTAATTGCATCCAGATTGCTACAACAACAGCAACAATAATTCCCCACATAAATGTTGTTCCAAAAGTTACTGCGTTAAAACCACCTCCAAAAAAAGAAGTATAAGCAACAGAGCCAATAGCCCCAATAGCACCCGCAATTCCAACTTGCTGAGCAGATGCCTCATCAAGCCCCATTAACTGTCCAATCATCTGTCCTGCAAAATATGATGCAACAATTGCTGCTGGCGCAGCAAAATATGGTTGAGTCATAAAATTAAGAAATCCTGCTTCACTCCAGGTCCCCATTGGATTCATTACCGCACCTGCAAAAACATCTAATCCTGCAATTCCTTCATAAAGCCATTGACCTAATACACCATATCCTATAAGAGTAGTCCAGCTAGTATCTTCCTCTTCTTCAATAGGAACTATTCCAGAAATTTTTCCTTTTGCATCAGGGTTTGGAATATTAAAACTTGCTAACTGGGATAAGTAACTTGCAGAAAGAGCACGAGCTACCCCACTTGTGCTATATCCTCCTGTTGTAACCTCTCCTTCAATATTAACATAAGCACCACAATCTCCAAGATTAGTGCACCACTTATTCATTATCTGGGACCAGGTTTCTGTTCTTGCAACATCATTTGCAACATATACCCACTCCTCACTTATTCCTAAAAATCCACATTCTTTAACTGCAGTAACATCTAAATTTTGTGAGGCTGGACTGCAAATTTGTGAAGCAGAACTCTGATCTCCCCAAAATATAAGTCCTGGAGGATATTCTGGAAGACATGTCTGAATTGGGCCTTGCGCAACTTTTCCACCAGGGTGCCATAATGATTTTAAATAACAGTGCTGATTTTCCGAGCACTTCTTGACCATTTTATCTGCTGATAGTTCATTATATGAAAAACAAGATCTCCATTCATTGATAATGCAATTAGACATACTAACTTTTTTATCAGTTGAAATTTCTACTATTTCTTCTGCACAGATTTCCTGCCTATAATCTGCGCACGGTTCTACAACTTCTTTTCCGTCAATACACATATGTTTCCAGTGTCGACTTCCAACAACATCTGTTCCTGTTCCAATAGAAGCATCATATATGCACCAGCTCTCTCCATTTACTCTGTCACTTCCATCATAAGTATTATAACAATTTAAATCCTGGCAAATAAAATTTCCATCCTTTATTTTTATCTCTTCAGAACTACCACACTTACTCCCTAAAAAATAATTGCAGTTCCCACAAGTTTCTGACTCAATATTTGCAGAAGTAGGATTGCAGCTCTGATCTTTTGGTAATAACTCTCCATTATTCCAAGAAACATTTTTATCTGCATTATAAATATTCTCTCTATTTCCACACGAGTCAAACCAGTAAATTTCATCTAATCCTTCAACACAGCCTACAGAAACTTGCTGTTCACAAGAAGTTTCTAGATAAGGATTAGAACATAAAACATCTTTGTGAAACTCTCCTTCTTTATTTACACAATCTCCTTGAGTAGTAAACTTGCAAACATCTTCTCCCAATATACACGCTCCGTGTTCTTGGGATTCTGCCAGCAAAACACATTCTAATTCTGTTTTTATTTGTTGTCGAAAATCTTTTTCAATCCCGTAAAATCCTGCGAGTTTCCCACATCTAGCATCTGTTACATAATTTGTCTGAGTTCCTAAAACACAACATCCTTTTTGGCACTCAATAATATTGCATACTTCATTGTCTTTCCAAGTTCCTCCATCAGAAGTACATAGGTCTTTTGGAGATTTTTCAGAACACAAACCCTCTTCTTCATCAATACAACACCCAAGTTTACAATTTGAAGTGTCTTTGCACTGACTTGGAAGCAGAGCTTCTTTACATTCATCACTTCCCAGCACTAGGTCTTGGCATTTTGCTCCAGTATTTGTTTCAGTACAACATCCTAAAATATCTTGTGCAGAAATAAGAGGCATAGTCTGATATAATAAGTAGGAAAATGAAAAAATTCCCAGTACTAATATTAAAATTTCTGCAATCGCTATTTTTCTATTTTTTGATTTCATCTATATCCCTCCGGGAAGTGCGCAAGTTCTCAGAGCAAACCAAAAATCTTCATCAGTTTTTCTATGTTGAAGATGGTAAATACTTGTCTGGTCTCCAAGATTATTTAATTCTATACTTATTTCTGGATGAAGCAACATATATCCAAGATAATTGAAATTACAAAATTCTGATTCTTGGCTTATGATTTCCTGAGCAATTATCGCTAAATCATAAAAACTACTCTTGACTACAATAATAAAATCATCATGTTTCAAGGTCTCACTATTTTTTGTAAGAGTCATTTCGCCATTTATTTTTACAATAACTTTTTTAGATTCTAGATCTATGGCGAAATCATGATATTTTGCATCAACAGTATAAGCCTCTTTTTCTAAATTAAGTGATAGCTCATTAAAACAATTTTTTACTTCCTCAGAAATTTCTTTCTTAATCTCGTTTTTTAAATGTTGAATCAGAAGTGGTTCCTGATTTATGCAGGTATAATAATTAAGAGAGTTGTAGCATAAATAAGAAATATTTTTTCCGTCAAATTCTTTTGATAAAGAATTTTCAATATATCCTCCCTGAGAAGAAAGTATATCAATAGTGCTCTCTATTTTTTCTTCTAAACAAGTTTGCAGAAAAAGATCTGGATTTATCTCTCCACCTCCCCAAAATTGAGGAACAATTCCCTCTCTTACAAGAAAAAATAAAATTAAACTTCCAATTAAAACTATGCTTAAAATTATAAAAATCGTCACCTGCCCTCTCTTCTTTTTCATTTTCGTTTCTCTTTTAATAATTTAATTGCGTCTTCAATAACATGAGATTTATTCCTGTATCTCCCTTCTCTAAGAATTTTTTCTATTGTTTCTATTGTTTCTTTATCTACTGTTGCAGAAATCCTCTCTTTCATTTGAAGTATTATTTCGTATTACTAAATATATTTAATATACTTTATACTACTTAATATTATTAGAACATATATAAATCTTTTCTTAACCCTCTGTCTCTACTCTCGGCGCAAGAATAAATATTAATTCCATGTGTTCTGACCGAATACCTACTTTTAGAGGATGGTCATTTGCAAAATTAAGAATTATTTTATCATTAAGTTTAGCTCCTTTTACAAATTTTTGCAAGTATTCTATGCTATATCTTGCCTTGCAGTTTTCAGCCATAATTCCTGCTTCATCTCCTGAAAATTCAGACATTGCAGAATTTAGGCCTTTTGCTTCTATTATAAATTTTCCATCTTGGATGATAAATGAACACGCATCAGCAACAACTGCGCAATCTTCTACAGACGCAATAAAATCAATAGAATTCATTTCTACTTTTGAACTATAATCTAAAAGAGGGAGATCTTTTTCTTCTCTATCTATATCAATTAAACTAAGGTTAAAATTTCTTTTAATCCTGTCTTGAATTTGTATATTCAGGAGATTATCTTTCTTTTCTAGAGTGAGAGAACTTCCTGCACCACATCTTTTTAAAATTCTCTTTAGATTATCTAAGTTTACTCCTAAAACTTCTTCTCCAGTCTCAAACTGAGAAAAAGCACTTTTTGGGAGCTTAAAGCTTACCATCGCAACATTTGCCGGGTCTATAGCAGTAATACTTAGTCCATAATCATTGACTTTTATCCTAGCATCTATTACTAATTCTGAGATAATCTCTACAGCTTTTGATAAAAGCAGGGGGGTTTCTAATTTAACTAGCATGTTTACGAATGTATTAGTAATCTTTTAAGTATTATTATAATTAAGTATAAGGTATTTATTTAAACTTTGCTTGGCAATTTCTTTAATGGAACAAAAAACACCTTCTTTTAAAGAGCAAAGAATTAGAAAAATTACTGAACTTTACTACTCTAGATCAGATGTACAAAAAGCAATTTTTGAATTTTGCAAAAATCGTGAAGTTTGTCCACTATATTTTGAAGGATTTGGAAAAAGACCAGATTCACTCCAATATCCTGGAGATGTATTTGAGTTAGCAAAAAAAGGAGCAACCTCTCTTAACTGTTCTGAAGAAATATGGAAAGACCCCTTAAAATTATCCACTGATTTAAATGAGCAGCAGTTAAATGAATTAAGAGAAGGGTGGGATTTGCTGATTGATATTGATAGTAAATATATTGATTACTCAAAAATTTCTGCAAAAATTATAATGGACTTTCTCAAATTTCACGGAATAAAAAACATAGGGATAAAATTTTCAGGTTCAAAAGGATTTCACATTATTATTCCGTGGAAAGCTTTTCCCAAAGAAATTAATGAAATAAAAACTTCTGAGAGATTCCCAGAATATCCTCGAATAATTATAAAGTATATTATTCAGAAAACAAAAAAGCAACTAATTGAAAAAATAAGTGATTTAGAAAGACCAAATAAATATGTAAAAGATTTCCAATCGTCTCAAGAAGTTATGCCTGACCTTATTTTAGTTTCTCCAAGACATTTATTCAGAACACCTTATTCTTTGCACGAAAAAACAGCTCTAGCAAGTGTTGTTTTAGATTTAAAAGAACTTCCAGATTTTGAATTAAAAGATGCAGATCCTTTAAAAGCAAAGATTAGAAATTTTATGCCAAATTCTGTAGAGGGAGAAGCTTCTGAATTATTAATGCAGGCATTAGATTGGGATAAAGACAATGAAATCAAAGCTGGGAAGTCAGAGGAAAAAATCACTGGAAAATATGCAAATTATAAACCAATAAAATTAGATAATCTTTCAGATGAAAATTTCCCTTTTTGCATTAAAAAAATTTTAAATGGTGTTGTTGATGGGAAGAAAAGAGCATTATTCGCTTTAATCAATTTATTTCGTTCAATTGGGATGGAAAAGGAAGAATTAGAAAAAAAAATTGATGATTGGAATAAAAAAAATAACCCTCCTTTAAAAAAAGGTTATATTAAATCTCAATTATTATGGAGTTATAAAAGAAAGCCAATTATGCCTCCAAATTGCAAGGAATTCTATCACGGGATCGGTGTTTGTGTTCCAGATAATTTTTGCAATTTGGTAAAAAATCCAGTAAATTATGTTATTAGAAAAAATTTGCAAGAAAATAAAAAAGGCAAGAAGACAAATCGCAAAGATAATTTTAAAAACAATAATTAACTAACTAACTTATGAAAAAGAGGTTAGTGTTATTTAGTATTTTGATAATCTTGTTAATTTATAATACATCATTTTTTCTAGCAGCAGAAAATGTTACTGCTGAAAAAACCGGAGTAGATTTAGCATATGATTGTTTAAGAGAAAAAGTGAGCGAGAGATGTTCTTCAATTTCCTCAGAAGAAAGGATTTTTTCTTTACTAACAATAAAAGAGTGTAAAAATGAAGTTGTTTCTGATTCAGCAGGAGGAGAGTGTTGGCCAAAATCAGGGTGCAATATAAAAACAACTGCTCAAGCAATTTTAGCTTTAGGTGGTTCTGCAAAAGCAGAGGATTGGCTCCTCGCGCAAAAAGAAATTCCTTCAGAACTTTCATGGTTTTTGCAAATTGAAAGTCCAGAGGCAACAATTTGCACAATTACTTATGATGGTTCTTCTTATTCAACAAGTATAAATGAGGACAAAAAAATTTCATCTGGTGCAGGAAGTTGCTTAACTTTGTCTGAAGGAGGTTGGTGGTTAAAGGTTTCTCCTGATTGCTATGAAAAAGAATTTAAAATTTCATGTGATAAGCAATTTCTTACTAGTTTATTATTTAAAAAAACTGGTTCCACTACAATTCATGTTTCAGAAAAAACAACTTCTGCGTCTGCAGAAGGAACAACAACAGAAGAGGTAACTTCTTTGTGCTTTTCAATTGCCGGCTCTTGCGATTATGAAGGAAGCTTATGGGCTGCTTTAATATTAGATCATAGAGATTATGATATCACGCCTTATCTTCCTTATCTTGTCGCAATGACTGAAGAAAATCTAAAATTTCTTCCAGAGGCTTTTTTATACTCTCTTACAGGATATACTGATTTTAGAGTAGATTTGCTATCAAAGCAAAAAGATACATACTGGGATGAATCAGGAGATAAATTTTATGATACTTCTGTAGCATTATACCCTTTTAAATATGAAGAACCTTCAGAAAAAACAAAATCCATTAATTGGTTATTAGAAGTTCAAGATAGTGACGGATGCTGGCAAGGGAATATCAGAAATACTGCTTTTATTCTTTATTCTATTTTTTCTAAAGACCCAGGATCTACCTCTCCTTCTGTAGATGATTGCGAAGATGCAGGATATTATTGTTTGTCAGAAATAAATTGTGAAGGAGAAATTCTTCCAGAATATGATTGTTCTGGAACCTTTAAATGTTGCGACACAAAAAAATCTCTAGAAACTTGCCAAGAATTAGGTGGAAGTGTTTGCAATTCTCAAGAAAGATGTGATGGCGGAAATTCAATCTCTGCGTCTGATTTAGTTTATGGAGAAATATGTTGTATCAGTGGTGTTTGTAGAGAACCTGAACCAGATGTATCAAATTGTGAAGTAGTTGGAAACGGAGCTTGTAGATCTTTTTGCAATGATGATGAAGAAGAATCTTTTTCTTATACTTGTGATTATGGAGATGCTTGTTGTGTAGAAAAAGTAAATGATAAAAGTTACTGGTGGATTTGGTTATTACTTATTCTTATTATTTTAGTTATTCTCGCAATAGTTTTTAGAGATAGAGTTCAACCATACTGGATTATAGTAAAATCTAAATTTAGAAAAACTAAAACTCCTGCTCAAAAAGAAATTCCTGCTAGAGGTTTTCCTCCAAGAGGACCTCCAGGATATCCTTATCAAAGAAGACCTCTTCAAAGAAGAATTCTCCCTCCTGGAACTTCAAGAAAACCTGTAAGGCATTCTCCTCAAAAATCAGGAGAGATTGATGAAGTTCTAAAAAAACTAAAAGAAATGGGGAAATAATTCTTTTAAAATATATGTTTTATATTGACAATCTTTATTAAAGCAGTTTCTCTAATAATCGTATGCTCTCTTTAGATGATTTGAACCCTTGTGGTTATGAAGAACTCCCAGCTACTCAATGTAAGTGGATTTTTCAATGTGCAGAATTAAGGGGGACTTATGGAAATTTTTTATGTGCATCAAAACTTGGTTGGCAAGTTGTTAAATTTCTTGAGGAAGGAAGTAATTTAAAAGTCGAACAAAGAAAGGTAGAAGATTTTGTTTATGGTGAGGCAGGAAAAAGGTTTGTTAATCCAAAAAAGCAAGCATGGGAACCATCGGAAATAACTGAAGAGAATGCCAGAGACTTAGTAAGAATCATTATTACACAAGCTTCTGAAATGTCTGAACAGATCTAAATTGTTTCAATAATATTTATTAACCTGATTTTTCTTAAATAAATATGAAAAAAAGTGGGATATTTATCTTAATTTTACTTTTATTACAAATAGTTTCTGCAGTAGAGTTTGATATGAAAGATGAATTTAAACAAGGAGAAACTCTTCTTGCAAGAGTTTCTGGTTATTTTTTAGAACCAATTCTTAAAGAAAATATATTTTTTTATAGAGATCATGTCAGAATTTCTATAAATCCAAGTGTTGCACAGATAAATGAAGAATTTTACATTTATGCTCCTCTGTCTGATAAAGGAGTAAATAATTATTCAATTGTTTTAAAAAATTTAAGATATATGAAAGGAAGCATAGTCAGTGAAGAAGATATTATTAAGGAATTTATAATAACAAATGAAACAGCTGATTTCTCAATTAATCCCGGATTTGTCGTAACAGAAGGAGATTTTTACATAGAAGTTCAGAATTTAAAAGATGAAAAAATTATTGTCAATTCAAAGGTTTCTTCAGAAGAATCTAGTGAAGGATTTTTCTCTTCTTTATTTGAAGATAGTGGTTTAGAAGGAGAAAATACATCTGTTTCCTTGAGGTCTGGAGAGATAAAAAAAATAGATTTTGAATTAGTAAATATTACTTCTTCAACATTAAGAATAATTGAATTAAGTACCTCTTCTCTAAAATACGAAATTCCTGTTTATATTTACACAGAATCTGAAGAAAAAGAACAAAGAAGCTTTAAAATTGAACCTCCTGAACTGAATATTACTCTTCCAACTAATTCAAGTACTGATAGGAAAATATATGTTTATAACACTGGAAAAGAAACTTTAGAAAATATAACAATCTCTCTCTCAGATTCATTAAAACCCTACATTACTCTTTATGAGAACAAAATCAACACTTTAGAAGAAAATTCAAGTGTTAGAATTGAATTAATAATCTCTCCAGGTTATACAGAAAAAACAATTGAAGGGCAGATTTCAGCTAAAGATTCTTCAGGAATTTATTCTTACACGACGATTTATTTAACTTTTATAAAAGATTATATCTCTTTGGATGAGGATGATTCTGTTCCTCCTTCTCCTCTACAGATTTCTAAAACATGCAAAGAATTAGGTGGAGGGATATGCGGAACTAATGAAAAATGTAGCAAGGAGGCGGTTCATTCAAAAGACGGAAATTGTTGTTTAGGAACTTGCGAATCTCCTGAACCTGGGATAGTTGGAAAAATAATTGGGTGGACAATTGTTATAGCGGTTATAGTTTTATTAATCTGGTTTTTTAAAACAAAATACAGTAGAGCAGGAAACAAACCTGTAAATTTATTAAGTATTGCTAAAGGAAAAAAGTAATTATTTTTCCTTTTTCCCAAGAACTTCTTTTAATTTTTTTTCTAAAATTCCTTTTTCTACTTGCAAAATTCTTGCTATCTCATCATATCCGTGAAGTCTTCTAGTAATTTCATTCAGAACTTCATTCCATCCATTGTTTGTAAGGGCGATTAATTCTGGAGAGATTATTTCAACATTTGCAGGCATATATTTAAACAAGAGTTTTACAAAATACAAAATTTCATCCACTTCTACCTCTACTTCTGCAAAGTTTGTGTAAAAATTCTTCTGATTTTTCATTAAAACAGGATCATTTACTTTTTTTCCTGTTACATTTATCCCTTTTTCTGCATCGATTTTATTGATAATTTCATTTAATGTTTCAGTCAGATGTTCTGGGGGTTTTCCAATTACTTCAATTATTATTACTGCTTGTATCCCCTTGGTTTCCATATCCTTCTTCGAATTCATTTTTGTTTTTTCCTTTTCTATATTTTATTATCAGTAAAATAATAATCAGCATACAAAAAACGATTAACCCGTAAAAGGGATAATTGTATTTGCTTAGAAGATTTGTATAATTAGTATTATTTATATCTTTTGGACTTAGTACAATCACTGGAGATTCTGTTTCTTGTTTATTATCATTGTTTGTTTCTTCTTGATCATTCTCTGAATTTATGATTGTTTCACTGTCTGAAGAGGAATCTTTTTCATCAATAATTACTTCTTCTCCTGAATTTTCAGAACTTTCTGCAGAGGATTCATTTTCAATAACTTCAGAAGAACTTTCACAAATGTTCTCAGAATTTTTTGTCGCTTCTTTAAATTCCCAAGAATCGCATAATTGCCAGGTAAATCCATTATTCTTGGAGTCTTCAAAAAGAGATGTTTCCTGAATCAAAGAATCATTATGATACAAAAAAACTTTTTCATCAGAATTATCTAACCATTGTTTTTCAAATGTATAAACATAATATCTTGAAAAACTTCCATTTAATTCTACTTCTCCTCCATCATTATTTACAAGTTTGTATCCTGATAAATTAATTTCACTATCACTATATAGCTCTACCCATTCAAATCCAGAATCCTCTCCTTCTGGATTTGATTCTACTTCTGTTATAGAAAGTGCAGATATAAAAGGAAAAATCAGAATAAGTAAAAGCATACTTAACCAAACTTGCACTTTCTTCATGAAAATATAATGAAAAACCTATTTTAATTTATTTCTATACTTTTTTTCAAAGTCAATAAACTCAATCTCCCCTCTTTTTACTCCTTTTTTTGCAATAAGAATCTTGCTGAAGATTTTTTCATTTAATAAAAATTTGCATTTCTCTTTCTCTTCTTTATCAATCCAGCCATTTGCTTTAACTTCTATTCCGATTATTTCATAAGTTTTTTTTGATTTTAATTTAAATCCTATAAAATCTGGGAAACCTGTTCCAATTCCAAGAACTTTTCGATACGGGTTGAATTTTGCACGAGCCTTCACTAATTTTTTCTCATCAAGATCAACATTATTACTCCACTTATCTATCACCCATCTATCAGACTCCAATTTCCCCCTAACTTTTAATTCAAATCTTGCTCCTGCTGCACGACTCTTTTTACCTCTTATAGAATTTTTTTCTTTCCCACCTTTTCTCATTAAAAACCTCTTATCTACTAAATCTGTTAAATATTAATCCAATAGCAATAATTATAATAATTACTGGTCCCCATGGAAGATCTAGGTTAAAAACTTTTAACTCATTCAACAACCACGCTATCCCAAATATCAATAACACAACTGCTAACATTGGAAATTTTGTTCTTGCCATTATATATCTCTTGCCTGAAGAGTTCTCCTCCCATTTTCTTTAGCTCTTTTAATAGCGTCTCTTAAAACTTCTTCTGTTTTTCTTTCAAGAGCTCGTCCAACTTCTTCTGCCACACTTGAAACAGAATTTTCTTTATCTAATTCTTTTACAACTTTTTTGATATTGCTTTTAATAATTAAGCCCATTTTATTTCAATTCAAAAGACCAAGAAGTGTTTTTCCAACTCTATGTAACCAAGAATCTTCTTTAAGAGGGGCAAGGATTTCTCCATATATTCCGTCAAATAATAACTCACTCTCACTTGGAACTCCCAGATATGGAGCACCATCTGTTAGTCCCTCTTTTTGCAGCTCTCTAAATTCGCGATATAAGCTAAGGGTCATTTAAAATATAATCTAATGTCATTTATTAATATATCCTTTTTGTTCTTTATTTTAACCCAACCTTCTTTGCAATTTTTTTGATTGAATCAATTGCAACCTCAAAAAACTCTCCTAATTCCAGCCCAATGTCCTCGCATTCTTTGATTATATCTCTTCGTATTTTGGAGGCAAAACTTTTCTCTTTGAATTTTTTCTTTAGTCCTTTTGCATCCATATCTGAAATTTTTTTCCCTCGCATAAGGGCGTAGGCATGAACTAGCCCTGTTACAGTTTCAGCAGCAGCTAGCGCATGTTCAATTTTTCTAGTTCTTTTTTTATCAAGATCTTTTGGCTTTTCTTCATATCCATAGCCATGCGAAACAATAGCAGAAATAAAATTTTCGTCAAAACCAGCGTCTTTTAAGATTTCTTTTGCTACTTCAATATGTTCTGGAATATTTTTTTTTGTTTCTGCCCAGTCTACATCATGTAGAAGTCCTAGCATGCCCCAATAATCAGCATCTTCTCCAAACTTTTCAGCCAGCCCGCGCATTATCGCCTCACTTTCTAGATAATGAATCATGTCATACTCTTCTTGAGGGAATTTCTTCAGGAGTTCAATTGCCTGTTCTCGGGTAATTGGAAGAGAGAGCATTTTATTTCTTTTCAGGTTTCATAAAAGGAAAAAGAATAACATCTCTAATAGAAGGTTGATTCGTTAAGAACATAATTAATCGATCAATGCCTAATCCATATCCTGCAGTAGGAGGCATACCATATTTTAGAGCAGTTATAAAATCGTCGTCCATTGGCATTGCTTCTGAATCTCCTTTTTTCAAAAGCAGAGCCTGTTCTTTTAATCTCTTTTCCTGATCTTGAGGGTCATTTAATTCATCATATGCTTTAACAATCTCTGCACCATTGATTAATAATTGAACAGAGTTGATGTACCGAGGATTTTTTTCATTTCTTTTAGCTAGCGCAATCATTTCAACAGGATAATGAGTTAAAAATGTAGGTTGAATTATGCTCGGTCTGACCACTCTTTTGTATAATTCATCAAGCAGAGCACTATAGTGTTTGCAGTTGTTTATTTCAATCTCTTTAATTTTTCTTTTTTCAATTTCTTGTTTGAGTGTTTTAAAATCAGATGCTTTTTCAATATCAATTTTTGTTTTTTCGAGAATAAGATCTCTGAATTTGATTCTTTTAAAAGGGGTTTTTAATCTTATTTTTTTGCCCTGGTATTCAAGTTCATCTTTTAATTTTAATTCTTTTTTTAATTGGTTAATTAGATCTTCTGTCATTTTCATAAGTTCTTCATAATTGGCATATGCGTAGTAAAATTCTAGCATGGTAAATTCAGCATTATGAGCCCAATCAATTCCTTCATTTCTGAAATTCTTGCCAATCGTAAAAACCTTCTCATAACCTCCTATAAGTAATCTTTTTAGATAAAGTTCAGGAGAAATTGATAAAAATAAATCAATATTTAAAGAGTTAAGATGAGTTGTGAAAGGTGTAGCAGAAGCTCCTCCATAAACTGTTTGTAATGTTGGAATCTCTACTTCTAGAAATCCTTTTGATTTAAGATAATTTTTAATATTATCAATAATTTTTGAACGCTTTTCAAAGACTTTTTTAACTTCTGAATCCATAATCAAGTCTAGATATCTTTTTCTATATCTCTCTTCTTTGTCCTTTAAGCCGTGCCACTTTTCTGGAAGAGGCAAAATAGCCTTGCTTAGTAATTCAACTTTTTTAACTAAAATAGAAATTTCTTTTGTTTTTGTCTTGAAAATATCTCCTTCAACTCCAATAAAATCTCCTGAATCTATGTATCTTTTAAAAAACTTTGTTGCATTTTCAGGAGTCTCACCCTTCTGCAAAACAAGCTGGATTTTTCCAGAACTATCTTGAAGATGCGCAAAGCTTATGTTCCCTAAATCTCTTTTTGAAGTTAATCTTCCAGCGGTTTTTACTTTTGCTCCAATTTTAGATTTTAAACAATCTTCACAAGAGTTTTTTTTATCAAATTTATGGGGATATGGATTAATCTTTTGATCTCTCAACTCTTTTATTTTTCTCAACCTCTCGTTTGTTATCTGTTCTTCACGACCCATGATAGTTTTAAGATTTTTTAATTTATAAATTCTTTATTTTCTAATCTTCTTATAATACCCTCTTTTATTCAGTTCTTTGTTTAAGAGTTCATCTGCAATTTTCTGGAATTTATTCCATCTGCTAGTATATGTGTAAATTATCTTTTCAAAATTTTCTTGCAATTTTTGAACTTTTAAAAATAATTCCAAAAGATTAGGATTTCTAACTCTATATTCTCCTAATAGTTGTTTTACTATTAATTCTGAATCAAGAATGCAAGTTATCTCTTTTTTAGTAAATTTTGAAGCTAATTCTAATGCTTTTATTAAGGCTTCATACTCTGCAATATTGTTTGTAACTCTCCTTCCAAGAAATTTGCTGTATCTTGTTAGAATCTTTCCATCCTCCCTGATTATAACTCCTATTGCTCCTGGCCCGGGATTTCCTCTTGCACCTCCATCAGAATTAGTGTAAATCATCTTTAATTTAAACACGTGAGATTTTTATATTTTTCATGTAATATATTTTTTACAAAAACAAAAGGTTTAAATAGTCTATGTAACATATTTTTTACATGAAGAAAATTAAATATAAGCAATACCGGTTTTACAAACTGTTAATAGTTCTGGTTTTAGCAGCAATAGTTGGAGCTTCTGTATCTGCAGGAAATTTTGTTCTTCCTCTAGCATTATTCCTTGTCGCTCTTATTCTGATGTTTGTGCTCAGAAAAAAGGTTGATGAAGTGTTAGTTGATGAGAGAGTCAATAAAATTGCAGGACGTGCTTCAAGAATTGTTTTATCTGTTTCAGTTGTGATTATGGCTCTTTCTGGAATGGTTTTAATAGCAATAAGAGAGAGTTATCCGGAATATTTAATCACTGGATATGTTTTTTCATATTTTGCTTGTGGAATGCTTTTTCTTTATGTAATTTTATTTAAGTATTATTTTAGCAAAAAAATATGAAAACAAAAATAAAACAATATAGAAAAAAGCTAAATATGACTCAGGAAGAATTAGCAAGCATAGTGAAAGCTACACGCCAGACAATTATCTCTCTTGAATCTGGAAGATATAATCCCTCTTTAGAATTAGCATGGAAAATCACTAAAGCTCTCAAAAGGAAAAATATCCAAGAAGTTTTTAGTTTGAGTTAGAAGTTTCGTTTATTAATTGTTCTCGCTCTTTCAGAGAAGTAATTTACAAATGAGGGGATAAGAGTTTCTCTTACATGTAAACCATATTTTATAGAAATATGCTCTCCGTGAGGATCTTTTTCAATACCTTTTAATGCTCTATATATACTAGCAAAATTATTAGCAATTTCTTCATGTGTTCTTCCATCAAAAAAACAAATACTCCCTAGGGTCTCTCTCTGGAGTATTTCCAACAAGAAACCATGGAACTTTTTCTCTTTTCTCAAAAGATTTCGCTACTATACAAACTTTCAATTCTTCTGGATTTTTATATTCCATTAATAGCAAGTCTATATCCCATTTAAACAAAAAAGCTTTTTCATTTATATTTATTATTGTAAGCGAGAATATACTCAAATATGCAACACCTTAAATGTCTTAAAGTCCTGAAATCTTTCAGGATTTACTTCTACATCTCTTATCTGTGAGTGTTTTGGTCCTTTTTTACACAATTCAATCATTTTGTTTACATCTTCAACATTTCCTTCTAAAAATACTTCTAATCTCCCATCTTCTAGATTTCTAACAAAACCTTTTACATTATATCTTTCTGCGTTTTCTTTTACAAATGCTCTAAAGAAAACTCCCTGAACTGTTCCATTAATGTATAATCTTACTGATTTTTTCATAATTAAGACAATTTTGAGAATTATATAAAGATTTGCAAATTAGAATATAAACTTTCCCTTCGCAATATTTATATACTTTTTAATCAATTTATTACCATGAAAAAGAGATTAAAAAAATTTCATTGTAATCCAGGAATTAATAACACCTGCAAGGGGGGATTAATCTATTTCCTTGGTTTTATTGGTTCGGCAATATATTATGTTTCTAATACAACTGGTTTTTGGAATAGTGTTTTAGGGATTCTTAAAGCATTAGCTTGGCCAGCTTTTCTTGTTTATGAGATGTTAGCATTTTTAGGAGCATAGTTAATTCAAACATCACTCCTTGAAAACTTGTTTCTTTTTTAACTGAGTTAAAATTGTTTCCAAAAGTTCAGAGATAATTTCATCTTTTGTTTCAATTTCTCTTATCCACACGCGAATACTTAAAGTCATTCCAGAATCACTTATTTCTGTAAGAAGAATTTTAGGGGAAAATTGATTAGATATATCTTGATTTTTGTTTAATCTCAGGAGCTTGTTAACAATAGATTTTTCTTTTCTGTTTACATTAGGCAAAATTTTTGGGTTTTGGTTTATTGCTTCAAGAATAATCTTTTTTACATTTTCAATCTTAAAAACTGGAATTTTTATCTGGATTGAAACTTCTTTAAAATCTCTTTTAGTGTAATTAACAACTTTTGAATTTAACATTAAGGCATTTGGAACATAAATTGTTTTACCTTCTGTGTCTTCTAATATTGTTCTCATCAAGGTAATCTCTTTAACTCTATTAATTCCTGTTGAAGGGGTTCCTATCTCTACCCAATCTTCAACTCTGATGGGTTTTTGAATAAAAATGAAAATGCCTGATAGAATGTTCTGGACTACTTGCTGGGATGAAAAAGCAATTACAAGCCCTAATATTCCAAGTGACGCCATAATTGTTCCTATTTCTAGTTGTAGCACTTTGTAAACTCCTATATAAATTCCCCCAAATAAAACTATATATTGCACTAACTTGGAAATTGTTTTTGAAACTCTTTTTGAAAATTTTAAATAAAATGCTTGCTTTAGAGAGTTATATAAAAATTCTGAGAATAAAAAAGAGATTATTATAATTAAGAAAAATAAAATTAGGTTCTCCCAAGACACTCCTCCTTCAAGATTTTCAAACATATTTTATTAAAATTTAAACAATTTATAAATCTTCACTCTAAAAAAATTTATATAGTTCTTTTGGTTAAAAAAAGTGTGAAAAAGAAATTTTCAAAACTTCATGTATATAGTTATCTCCTTGCTGGAACTCTTTTTTTAATAGCTGGATTAAGATATGCTTTTGTTAAAGATGATATAATCGGAACAATTATCTATTCTATAAGTACTCTTTTATTCTACTTCCTGGCATTGGTCTATTATAAACAATTAAAGTAAAATCTTTTTTAATTCCCTTGCCTATCTAACTCATTATTAACAATACTAATTGTCTGGCTTGCAAAATATGTTTTTGGACCAATAGAAATTGATTTTACAGTTTTTTTTAATCGTTTAAATTCTTTTTTAGGAAGTCCTTCTTGGTCTCCTAAAATAAATGCGCAATCTTTATGGATTTGTGTTTTTCTTATGTCTGCTCCTTTTTTATCAAGAATAAAAACTTCAACTCCTTTTTCTTGCAATTCATCAATTACCTGCAAAAAACTTCTTTTCTCTACAAAACATCCTGGAAAAACTTCTTTTCTCTCTCCTTTTTTATATTTGTAAAGTATTTTTTTAATTAATGTTCCAATGTCTTTTTTGCTTATGTTTAGTTCTGGATTAATCTTTATTTCTATATGTTTTGGAGGGTCTGGAGCCCCATAAAATATTAGATGCACTTTAACATCTTTTCTGACATCATGAGATAAAAAAAGTGCAGAGATAATAGAGTGAATTGCGATGTCCATTCTTCCTGCTTTCATAAGATTGTTTACATCAAAATTTCCAGATGTTCTTGCTTTTGATGAAAAATATATGAAGTGTTTCATTTTAACACATATAACTTACCATATAAAAACTTTTAATTTTCTAAATTTTTATTTTTTATTGCAATAAAAAATTATTTATACCCTTATCATTTATTATTTTAATAATAAGATAGTTAAAAGGAGGTAAATGACATGAAAAAAATAATAATCACAATGTGCATGGTTTTTGTTTTAATATTTTCTGTAGGGTTCATAGCTGTTTCTGCGAAAAACCAAAAACAAGATAAAGAATTTGCGCTCCCAAAAAATGCAGTAGAAGTTGCTCCTGGTGTTTTTTACTTAGGATATGCACTTGACAAAGGCAAAATTGTTGAAGGTTACGCTTTTTTGATGAAAAATAGTCAGGATAAAAAAGTAAGGAAACCCAAACCTTCAACAGAAAGTTCTTGTTACACATTTTTAGCAAGTGGAGCAAAATGGAAAACTGTTGAACCATATATAGTTGATACAAAGAATACAATAGTTTTGGATGAAGCTTTTATAAGAAGCAATTTAGTATTAGATATCTCTAAATGGGAAAGTTCCGTAGGAATAGAAATTCTTGGAGAAGAAAACCCAGCAGGAGAAGTGAACAGAGATTCTATTGGTTCATTAAATGGAGCAAATGAAGTAATGTTTGGAGACATTGATTCACCTGGAGCAATTGGAATTACAATTATATGGGGAATTTTCGGAGGAAGACCTAGTAGTAGAGTGCTAGTTGAATGGGATATGGTATTTGACGACGTAGATTTTGATTGGTCTGCAACAGGTGAACCAGGAAAAATGGACTTTGAAAACATAGCTACACACGAACTCGGACATGCAGTTGGCTTAGGAGATTTATATAATTCAAAATGTTCTAGCCAGACAATGTACGGCTATTCTGATTATGGCGAAACTAATAAACGAGATCTTGAATCAGGAGACATCTCAGGAATCCAGGCATTATACGGCTCAGCACCATAAACAAATTAATTTATTTTTTTCTTTTTCTTCTTCTTGTTTTATTTTTTTTAATTTAGAACAAACTTTGCTTTTGCAAAAACATGATCATTATCTATTACTTGATATATTCCGATAAGCTTCTCTCTACAAAAGATTGAAATAATCTCTCCTTGTTTTAAGTTTGATTTCTTAATCAAATCTTTTTTATAAATTGGTTTTCCAGTTAATATTTTTTTTAAATTATCTTCTTTTATCTGAACAACCTGATGCAATTCTTGAATTCTCTCTCCAGGGATAATCATGGCTCTTAATAGTTTTTCATTTCCATATTTGTATTCATCTACCGTCTTCTCAAAATCATACAAATTTACACTAGGATAATCTTTTGAATCTTCAAGAAAAATTCCTGCGCGAACTCTTCTTAATTCTAGCATATGTGCGCCGATTCCTAGAGTTTTTCCTAAATCATCAATTAATTTTCTAATATAAGTTCCTCCCTGGCATTCAACCTGGAACAAAATATCTTTCCCTTCTTTTTCAAGGATTTCAAATTTTTTTATCTCTCTCTGCCTTTCCTGTCTTTTTACTCGAGATTTCACAGGAGGGGTTTGCTTAATTTTTCCTAAAAATTCTTTTTTAATTGCTTTTTTTATTTTATCTAAATTAACATCTTCATGAATTCGCATAATTCCCACATACTCTTTATCTTCACCAATAAAAAATCCCGTGAGTTTACACGCCCTGTTTAATGCAATTGGCAAAACTCCTGTAACTTTTGGATCTAATGTTCCAAAATGACTTGTTTTTCTTAATCCTAATTTTTTCCTAACAAAATCAGAAATATTAAATGAGCTTGGTCCAGACGATTTATCAATATTAATAATTCCAAACTCCAAAAGTTCTTGAATTGATTTTTTTTGTTTTATTTCTGCTATATTAATCATCCTTTATAGAATACTATCTGTTTTAAATTGTTTTGGATAAATCTTATGGCTTTATCCAAATATTTTTATATTCTATTTTTAATTAAAATCTATGATTAAAAACCCTAAAACTGATTCTGCGCTTCATGTGTTAAAAGGAGCTGTTGAAAAAGTGCTTGGCGCTTCTCTTACTACAAGTGTTTATGAAGAAGGAAACAAAGGAAGATTAACTGTTGAGTTTGATAGAAATCCTACAAAAGAAGAAATATTTGAGATTGAAAAACTAGCTAATGAAAAAATTCAGGAAAATATTGAAATAAAACATTTTGATATGAACAGAAAAGAAGCAGAAGAAAAATATGGCAATAAAATTTATGATAAGTTTCCTGTTCCACTACACATAACTACTCTTAAAATTCTTGAAATCCCTCATTGGAATATAAACTGTTGTATCGGAGAGCATACAAAAACAACAGGAGAAATAGGGAATGTTAGTATTAGAAAATATCGCTTTAGAGAATCTAAGCAACAACTAGAAATAGGATTTGAACTTGCTTTGTTTCCTTAAAATTATCTTATTATTTCTAAAAGAGAATACTTTAAAAATAATCAGTTTTATAAGTTAAGATGAAATTTAAGAGAGGTCTAAATTCAATATTTCGAACTATTAAAGATTCTTTTTTAATTATACTTGGAGTTATTGTAGCTAGTTTTGGATTAAAAGGATTTCTTATTCCTAATGGGTTTATTGATGGAGGAATAACTGGTGTTTCTTTACTTGTGCATTTTTTAACCCCTCTCCCAATATCTCTTTTAATCTTTATTATTAATCTTCCATTTATTTTTCTTGCAATGAAACAAGTTGGAAAAAACTTTGCTTTAAAGACTTTTCTCGCAATTATTGGTTTATCCTTATCTCTTATGTTTATAGATTACCCTTTAATCACATCAGATAAATTACTTGTTTCTATTTTCGGAGGCTTTTTACTTGGCGCAGGTATTGGCCTCTCAATAAGAGGGGGGAGTGTCATTGACGGAACAGAAGTTCTTTCAATATATTTAAGCAGAAAAATAAGTTTAAGTGTAGGAGAGGTTATTTTTTTAATTAATCTTGTAATTTTTTCTTTTGCAGCATTTTTTCTTAGTATAGAGTCTGCCCTTTATTCTGTACTGATTTATTTATTTGCATCAAAAACAGTAGATTTCATAATAATTGGTATTGAAGGATATATTGGAATTACAGTTATATCCGCAAAAAGCGAAGAGATAAGAAAAAAACTAACAAAAGACTTGTGTAAAGGAGTTACAGTTTATAAGGGAAAAAGCGGTTTTTCCGAATTAAATTTTAATCAAGAAAGAGATATTTTATTTACAATTATAACACGTCTTGAAGTCTCTAAAGTAAAAAAAGAGATAATCTCTATTGACCCATCTGCAGTAATAATTGAATCTGCAATAAATGAAGTAAGAGGAGGAATAATCAAAAAACGATCCTTGCATTGATTTCTAAACTTCTCCTAGCAGATATTCCTTTCTTCTTCCTTCTTCAAACTTTTCAATAGCATATCTTAACATAGTTCTTGGCATATTTTTATAATGTTTTTTTAAGAACTCTTCTAAAACTTTAACCTCTTTTTTCCCAACCTCTCTTAACATCCATCCAACTGCTTTGTGTATTAAATCATGAGAATCATTGAGCAAAATCTCTGAAATTTTTAATGTATCTTTGAACTGATTGTTTCTTATAAAAGAAAATGTAGAAACAATTGCAATTCTTTTTTCCCAGAGATTTTGAGATTTAGCTAACTGGACTAATATATCTCTGTCTTTATCTAATAAAAAATCCCCAATAATATTTGGAGCACTTAAATCAACCAAATCCCAATTATTTATTTTTTGAGTGTTTTTTAAATAAAAATCAAAAATATTTTTTTTATTTTCTAATTTTTTGTATTTGTTCTCAAGAATAATTAATCCAGTTAATCTATGTTCATGAATTTTGGAATTTAGTAATTTTTGCAGTTCATTTAATCCCAGTTCAGAATAGTTCTTCGCAACTTTTCTCTGAAATGGAACTTTTATCCCTAAAAAAATATCTCCTTCTCCATACCCTCCTTTACCAGTTTTGAAAAACCTCTGTAAGATTTCAGCTTGTTTTGGATTTGCTAGATTCTCTAAATCCTTTTGTAAATTTTTTAACATAAATTAATTAGAAATATTAATTATAAAAATCTATTTAGCCAGAGCTTTTCTTATCTGCCTTTTAGGTTGTTTTGTTTTTCCGCCAACTTGTTGTTTTGTTTGTTTTGCAGCAGCTTTTTCAATCTGTTTACTTATTTCTGCACCGGCTTTAACTTTTTCTTTTTCTTCTTTTTTCTCTTGTTCTGTTTGTTTTTCTTCTGTTTTTACAGGAAGTTTTTTCTTACTCGCGGTTTCAACAGCTTTTTTCTCTCTTTTTTCCTCTCTTAATTCTTTGAATTTAATTCTTTCAGGAGCTTCAACTGCATAAACTCTCACAATTTCCCCTTCTTTTACTGCTCTTACTTTTATTCTTGCAGGAGGTTTTTTAATTCCTCTAAACCAGACAATTTCATTTAGAGATTTATCAATTTTTATTTTACTCAAATCCCTATCTCTTATTTTCATATGTCTCACTAAAAATTCTTTTATTGTTTTTATTGCTTTAGGAGTTTTTTTGTATCTCACAGCTATTTTTGTTTTTTTTCTGAGTGGAATTACATACTCTCTTTCAAGTTTTTCTTCTGTTTTTGCAGGACTTTTTTTAGCCATTTTATCCTAAATGTGATTTTTGCTGTCTTCTTGGTTTTATATGAAGTTTGGTCCTTCTCCAAGACCTTCTATGTTTAGTTATTGCTGAAGGATGAACTTTTTTTCCCATCCCAAATTTTTTAAGTATTACCCAGACAGGTGCCCACTTTGTCTGTCTTGCTTTTTTCCCGAGTTTTATTTTTCTTTCCTGATGTTTAATTCCCATTTTGTTTTTTCCAACTTTCAGTATTTTTAATATATTCTTCAAGTGTGCACTCTCGTTCTCTAAGAGTTTGATCTGTTATTGCTTGGTATTTATCTTGAGGAAAAAATACCTCTAAATCTGCTAATCCTCTTGCAGTGGTGATTGTGATAACTTCTTCCTTGCTTTGAGCTCCTCTTGGAATGACATACATATTTATGCTTCCTGTTAATTTTCCTACAAAACTCATTTTATTCCCTCCATAAATTCTTTCCCTTTAGCAGTAAGTTGTCTTCCAGGTTTTTTTCTTCTCACTCCTTTAATTGCTTTTACAATTTCAGTAAATCCTGCCTTATCTGATTGCTGAAGAATAGTCCTGATTATTTTTCCGCCAGCTTTTTTGAATTTTTCTGGTTTAAATCCTCTATTTTTTTTACTCCCATATTTTGTCCTAAGACGATTAACTCCGAGAATATTTTTTTTATACACTTGTTTTAAGATTCCTGCAGCTCTTTTATACCAAAAATCAGGATCATCTATTGGTCTTTCTTTTGCAGGACCAGATTTAACAAAATTAACCCATTCAGGTGGTTCAAACTCTGGAATTTTTTTCAAAGCTTCTGCTAATTTTAAATTATATTCTTGTGCATTTATTTCATAAACTGAAGTCATTTTATTTATAGCATTCCTTTCGGAATTAGATAATCTTGCGATTATTAACCTAAAATTAGTTAGAATTAGAGTTTATAAAGATTTTCTATTTATTCTCTAATTTGCTCAAACTCTTTGAAAAAGTTATCCCAAGAAATTCCTTCTTCGTGAGCTATCTGAGTGAATCCAGGATGATGTTTTTCTAACTTTGTTACTAACCTTGTTCTATCTTTTATTGCTGAATCAAACTCTGCTTTTGGCACAACTAATATTAATCTTGCATCTTTTAAAGTTCCTTCTGAACCAATTATTATTTGATAGCTTTCTGGACGAGCATACAATTTAAAATCCATCTTTAAAATATTCTCCTTGAGGTTTCATCATCTTTAACTGGTATAGGTCATTTATATTAATTATTGTTCTTAGAAATATCCTATCTAATATCTCGTCTCCATTTTTTAAGCACAATTGTAAACCCAATTACTCTTGAAGTATAATTCTTCCCTAATCTTTCAAGAATCTTCTCAGAATATTCTTTTACCTGGTTTTTATCATGTCCTGCACTTTTTAATACAGAAATTCTTACACTTTTATTTTTTTTAAAATTATTTTTCAAGGTGCTGATAAAATTTTCTGTTAACCCATTCTTACCTAGCTGAATCTGTCCTACTTCCATTTTAAGATATCCTTTTTTTTAACTTTAATTATCTTGAAATTTTTTACTTCAAATGTTCCAGTTTTCATGTTTTTTCTTTTGTAAACATCCTTTCCTTTGAACTTATGAACTTTAACATCTTTTTTATTATCTCTCCAATCCTGACTATGCCTCGCACAAAATATTGCAGCTTTTTTTACATCCCCAAGTCTTGGTTTTCCTTTAATATTCACAAACGGGCTGCCTGGTGAAACAGTATGAAGTACAATTTCTTCTGGTTCAACCTGTTTTATTAATTCCTCATTATTTTTTGCATTTTTTCCAGCAAGAATAATAGTGCCTTTTTTTGTAACTATTGTTCTAAATTTCATATTTTTTTAAAACAAGAAAGCATTTTAAATTTATGCTTGCTAAACTTTTTAAACAATACATGATATACTAAAGAAGTGAAATATATGGAAAATGGAAAAATCATATCAGTCTTCTCCTCTTGGACAGGAAATTTCTTGCGTAATTGGGAATATAAAAAAAGAAATTTTGCTGAATACAGAGGCATTAATTTTAGAATTGAAAAAAATTTTAGAACAAGAAGGCTTTAAGATTCTTGACATTGCTTCTCATAAATTTACTCCACAAGGATTTACTGTTTTTGCATTATTAGGAGAATCTCACGCAACAATTCACACATACCCTGAATACTCTTCCTGCTATTTTAGCATTTATAGCTGTAGAGGGCCAACTGATGCTGAAAAGACTTTTGAAAAAATAAAAAATTATCTCGGCTCAGAGAAAATAATTTTTTTGAATAAAAATTTAATCCCTGTGAAAAAGTAATTACTTTTTCAGCCATTCATCAACAATTTTTAGGCATTTTTTCTGGTTTGGCCATGTAAGCTTTTTCACGGCTTTTCTAAATTCTAACCAGGTATAATCTGAATGTTCTAGATCATCTAGTTTTATTTTTTTCTTTTTTACTTCTACTGCATATAGAGAGTATGTCTGCCCGAGATATCCTTTTCTATCTGAATACTCTTTTGCATATTTAAATTTCCCAGAAACATTAAATTTTTTAATTTTTATTGAATCTAATCCTGTTTCTTCTGCAAGCTCTCTTTTAATTGCTCTTTTTTTTGTTTCAAAAGACTTCACCCCTCCTTTTGGGAATTCCCACCCTTTCCAGTGAAGTTTTCTTTTTAGAATTAGATATTCAGTATTTTTTTTAGTCTTAGAGTGAACAATTATAAAAACAGATTTTCTATATCGCATCTTAACACCACTTCTTCAAGGCTTCTTCTAATTCAACATGAGTTTTAGCATGTTCTTTCATTATCAAATTAATTGCCAAATCTTTTTAAAAGTTCAGTTTTACTTTAAAGTTGTCCATAAATGTTAAATACCTATCTGAATGTGGATTTATATGAAAGTTCATTTGTGGGAAGCGTATAATCCTGCGAAAATTTCCAATGAATTTATTTATTTTTTGGCAAACCCCATTGACTAATAGCTTGTTCAAGCTCGACGTGAGTCTTAGCATATTCATTTAAACTGGTTTTTTTCATCACAGCATCTACTGCCTGCCTCATGGCTTTTGCTCCTGCTTCTGTTCCAAATGGATGTCCGTGAACCCCTCCTCCTGCTTGAATCACCAAATCTTTTCCAAGATTTTTTATTAAAAAAGGAATATGTCCTGGGTGTAATCCCCCTGAAGAAACTCCAAGAGTTGAGTTTAAATTATACCAATTTTGTTTTAATCTATCATGTCCTTTTTTAACCTGATTTTTTTCAATATCTTCCTTAATCTCTTTTATGTTTTTTATTTTTCCTTCTAATTTTCCAATACCTGTTCCAATATGGATTTGGTCAACGCCAATCAATCTTGCAAAATCCGCAATTACCATCATGCTTATCCCATGCTTGGGATTTCTATCAAAAGCCGCATGCATTGCTCTATGCGCATGGATAGCAAGTTTAAAATTAGCTTCTCTTAATGTTTGTAGTGCAGCCCATCCTGCAGTAAGAATATCTATCATTATATATTTACTTCCCATTTTTTCTGCAAGCTGCGCTCTTTTAAGCATTTCTTTTGTTTCTGCAGTAACATTCACAAGATATGCTTTTTTCTCGCCAGTCTCTTTTTCAGCCTTATCTGCCATCTCTAATGTCTTTGCAAGTCTTTTTTCAAAAGTGTTAAATTTTTGTGAAGAAAGATTTTCATCATCTTTCACAATGTCGCACCCTCCAATCCATGATTCATATGCTGATTGAGCGTGATGCTGAGTATTTAATCCTAATTTTGGTTTTATTATTGTTCCTACTAACGGTCTCTTTTTTATTTTCATCATCTCTCTAATCCCCTTGATCCCATACTTTGGCCCAGAAAAACTTTTTATAATTGATTTAGGAAAGCTTACATCCTCTAACCTAATTGATTTAACTGCTTTCATCCCCATAATGTTCCCTGCAATACTTGAAAGAATATTCGGAACATTGTCATATTCAAATAACTCTTGGGGATATGCAATCTTCACTCTGTTCCTTCTAATTGAAAAAACTTTTGCCTTAATTTTCTCAACATAATCAGATTTCCCTTTTGCAACATCTGTCCATGTTCCAACACTGCTCTCTAGTGCAACAGTATTTGCAGCCTCTTTAATAGAAATTCTATTTGGAACTATTTTAAATAAACAAATTAAATCTTTTTTAGGATGATATTTGAAATTAATAAAATTTAATTTTCTCATAATTATCCCCTTCTCTTTTTTCTGATATATCTCGCTACTTGATAAATTACTGCTCCTGCATTTCCCCACAAAATAAAAAGCCAGATAGGAATATTTAGAAAATTTGTTACAGAATATTCCCAAACACCTGCATAACCACAAATTATCTCTGCAATTGTTCCTACAAGAGCACAATAAATAAATGTAATTAACGTTCTTCTTGATTTCCATCTAATTAAACTATATATTGCAATTATGAGTAACAACCCCGTTGTTAACAAGATATTTCGATAAAAAAGAATTACAATTGAAAGATTTACAATTATAAAAATAAAAATATATAATAAGTTATTTATCTTTTCCTTATTTTTTATCACCATCTTAATTTTTTCTTGTAATTACCCCTTTGTTTGTATCTTCAATAAAATACCCTAGTTTATTAATTTTACGTCTTAATTCATCTGCTTTTTCCCACTCTTTTTTACTTCGCGCTTTTTCTCTTTCATCAACAAGTTTTTTTATTTCAGAAGAAATTTTTACTTTTTCTTTTTTTAATAAATCAAGCCCGAAAATTTTATCCATTTCTTTGATTGTTCTAAATTTTCCTTTTGCATTTTCATCGCGAACAAGCTTCCATAAAATTTGTAATGCTTTAGGAGTGTTTAGATCATCATTAAGCGCTTCCCTGAATTCCTCGAGGTATTTTTTGTTAGTTTTTTTATCGTCTTTTAATTCTGAAATTATGTTTTTTAATCTTTGAAAGGCAATTTTTGAAGCTTCCAATAGTTCTAAAGAAAAATTAAGTTGTTTCCTATAATGTGTTGTTAATGCCATATACCTGTAGCTAAGAGATTCAAAACCTTTTTCCTCCAATTCCGACAAAGTAAAAATTCCTCCTTTGCTTTTTGACATTTTTTCTCCCTTAAATAAAAGCCATCTAGAATGCATCCAATAGTTTACAAATTTTTTCCCAGTTGCAGCTTCACTCTGAGCAATTTCATTTGTGTGATGAATTGGAATATGGTCTTCTCCTCCAGTGTGAATATCAAATGTTTCTCCGAGATATTTTATTGACATTGCAGAACACTCAATATGCCACCCAGGAAAACCAACTCCCCAAGGCGATTTCCATTCTTGCTGGCGAACTCCAGGTTCTTCTGAAAATTTCCATAAAGCAAAATCAGTTTTATTTTTCTTCTCTTTGATATTAATTCTTTTTCCTGCTTGAAGACCTTTAATATTTAATTTTGCAAGTTTGCCATAATCTTTAAATTTAGAAGTATCAAAATAAATTCCATCAGAAGTTCTGTAAGTATAACCTTTTTTCTCTAGTTTTTTTATTAATGAAATTTGTTCTTCAATATGTTTTGTTGCTCTACACCAAATATCTGGCTCTTTTATGTTTAATTTTTTAAAATCATTGATGAAAAGTTTCAAATAATAATTTGCAATTTCTTGAGCACTCTTCCCTTCTCTCTTCGCAGCTTTTTCTATCTTATCTTCTCCTGTATCTGCATCAGAAGTTAGATGTCCAACATCTGTAACATTCAGAACATGTTTAACTTTGTAATTATTATATTCAAAAGTTTTTACAAGAAGATCTTCAAAAATATATCTGAATAAATTTCCTATATGTTGATGCCAATAAACAGTAGGTCCGCAACCATAAATTCCGACATGTCCTTTTTTAATTGGCTTAAAAATCTCTTTTTTTCTTGTTAAAGTATTGTATAATTTCAAACTCATAACTATTTTAAGAAAACCGAATTTAAAAATTTAAGTTATTTAGATGTAATTTCTAAATAAACCTCTACAGATGAACCATATATCTGATTCCCTTTTTCCATATTTATAGCATATGTTATTTTGCAAGGAGGGGCTGTTTCTGGAATAGAGAATTTAACAAACATAGGATATTCCATTATGTCTCCTGCAGAAATTTGGATATTATTTTTTTCTCTTCCAAGCGCAATTAAATCTTCTGCTTCAGAAAGCCTCATACTACAACTTACTTCTTCTGCAGAAATAGTATATGAGAATTTATCTGCTTCTCCACCTATATTACGTATAGAAAATCCAAACCCTCTTGTATCCTCTCCTTTTTTTATCTCGATCTCTCTTGTTGAAGGGATTATTACAATTTTTTTTGTATCACTCTCTGCAAAAAGTTTCTGGATTTCTGACTCTACTGCCGCATCAATTCCTTCAATATTTTTAACTGCTCCACTAAAAATAGTCCTTACTAAAACCAATCCGAGAATTAGGACACTCATAAGCAAGACAATTGTAACAATTGTTCCAACGCTCATTTCCATAGCTGCTTTACGGTTTTTTGGAAAAAAGTTGTAAGTACAACTTCTATTCTTGTGCTTTTTGTTTTTAAGAATCATTTTAACTTAACCCTTGTAATGCAGGGTAAATATTCTTTATAAAAATAATAATTAATATTACACTAACTATGAATCCGATTACATTTAAAATAAGGCCGGCTTTTCCAAGTTTAGTAGGATATTTTCTTTGTTGTATAAAGCAAAATATAAATCCAATAATAGAAACCATTATTCCAATCCATCCTGCTAAAATAATGCTTAATATACCAAGAGTAAATCCAGAGATTCCAAGCCCTTCAGCAGATTTAATTTTTTTTGATTGTTTTGCCATCATTTTCCTCTTTTATATTCAAATATATTAAAACTCCTTTATAAAAGTTTTGAGTGGGGATGCCGGGAGTTGAACCCGGGACACCATGATCTTCAGTCATGTGCTCTCCCGCTGAGCTACATCCCCTAATAAAAAAGAAGAGAATGACATATTTTTTAAATGTTGTTAAAGAAGAAGTGTGAACGACTTTAGTTTTAAAATAATATAAGTTGGGAATAGGCCATTAATTTGACCACGCCTGGGCGAATTTGATGAAGAAATATAAGTTGGGAATAGGCCACCTTCTGTCGAACTTCGATATCGAACAGTTCGTGTTAACATTCCACTAAGCGTCTCAATGGACTTGCACCAGTCAAGATGTTCGTTTCATCAATTCTCTTGTTTCAAAACTCCCTTCAGGTTCATAGTTCAACAAGAGCTGTGTCGTTTCTTTAACAGAGCTTTGCTTCACAGCAATCCTCTTTTCAAAGGATGACTTTTAATGGTGGGCGGACCTTCCTCAGAATTCAATATTGTTTCTTATCAATATTCGCCTATTTAAAGACTGAATCCCGAAAGTTAACTACCCAACTTATAAAATTAGAGCGATAATAGAGTTTTTAAGGTTTGCCTTCCCTATATTTTTAATGGAAAAAGTGCATTCCATATCAATAGAAGAGGTGTTTCAAAAATTAAACACCTCTGAAAAAGGACTTACAGATGAACAAGTCCAAAAAAGAATACAAATTCACGGGAAAAATATTCTTAAAAAAACTCATAGATTAAGACCGATAAAAATACTCTTTGGGCAAATAAATTCTTTTTTAATCTATATTTTAATTGTTGCAGCACTAATATCTTTTTTAATTAATCATATTTTAGACGGGATTGCAATCTCAGTTATTCTAGTTTTAAATACTGCAATTGGATTTTTTCAACAATATAAAGCAGAGAAAGCAATAATCAATCTGCGAAAATTAATTGTTCCTAAATCAAAAGTGATAAGAAATTCAAGAATGATAGAAATTTCTTCTTTAGAATTAGTTCCAGGAGACATTATTCTTTTAAATTCTGGAGATAAAATAAATGCAGACTGCAGAATAATCGAAGCAGAAAATTTGCAGGCAAATGAAGCAATTCTTACTGGAGAAAGTCTCCCAATCGATAAATCAAAAAAGAAACTTTCACAAGAAACAATTCTTGCAGAACAAGAAAATATGCTTTTTACCGGAACTCAAGTAGTGAGGGGAACTTCTAAGGCAGTGGTAGTTTCTACAGGAATGAATACTGTTTTTGGAAAAATTGCAGAAAAATTACAATCAATAGAAATTCAAAAAACACCTATGCAAAATAGATTAGATAAATTTTCAAAACAAATTGGTGTATTTGTTTTAATTTTTGTAGGAATCATCCTTTTATTAGGATTTACTGCATATTTTGATCTTTTTGAGATGTTTTTAATTGCAATTGCTCTGGCAGTTTCTGCAATTCCAGAAGGATTACCAGCCGTGCTTACAATCTCCTTTGCAATAAGTTCTTTAATCATGTCAAAACAAAACGTGATAATTAGAAGGCTCCCAGCAGTAGAAAGTTTGGGGAGTGTGACTGTAATTTGTTCTGATAAAACAGGAACAATCACAGAAGAAAAAATGCATGTCCAGAAGATTTTTTCAGATAATAGGTTTTATCTAAAAGAAAATAAAAATATTTTATTAAAAAATAAAAAAATAGATTTAAAATCTAATAAAGAACTTTATCAGTTATTAAAAACAAGTGTTTTGTGCAACAATGCTCGTTTTGAATTAGTAGACGGAGAGTATCACTTTCTTGGAGATCCAACTGAAGAATCTCTTCTTTCTGCTGCTCTTGATCTAGGAATTAATAAAAAATCAATGATTGAAAAAGAGCCAAGCATAGAAAAATTTGAGTTTAGTTCTGATAGAAAAATGATGTCTATTGTGAGAAATAGTGGAAGGCATAAGATTGTATACTCTAAAGGGGCTCCTGAAAAAATAATTAAAATTTGCGGTTCTGAACTTATTGGAGGAAAAATACAAAAATTAACTGAAAAAAGAAAAAAAGAACTTATGCAGCATTCTCAAAAAATGGAGCAAGAAGCTTTAAGAGTGTTAGGATTTGCTTTTAAAAATTTTAATTTTAAAGAAAAGGTAGAGGAAAAAGGGCTGATTTTTCTCGGATTTATTGGAATGATAGACCCTCCAAGAAAAGAAGTAAAAGAGGCAATTAAGCAGTGCAAAGATGCAGGCATAAAAATAAAAATAATTACCGGAGATTCAATTACAACTGCAGTTGCAATTGCCAAACAAATTGGAATTAGTGGAAGAGCTGTGACTGAAGAAGAACTTCAGAAGATGAGTGATGCGACTCTGATGAATTCTATAGATGAAATCTCTATTTTTGCAAGAACCACCCCTTCTCAAAAATTAAGAATAACAAAAATCCTTCAGCAAAAAAATGAAGTTGTTGCAATAACAGGAGACGGGATAAATGATGTTCTCGCGTTAAAATCTGCAGATGTAGGTGTTTCAATGGGACAGAGAGGAACAGATGTTGCAAGAGATGTTTCAGATATTATTCTTGTAGATGATAATTTTGCTTCGATAGTAGAAGGAGTAAAGCAAGGAAGAAGAACTTATGATAATGTTAAAAAATTCACAAAATATTTTTTAGCAGTAAATTTTGATGAGATTCTTTTAGTTCTTTTTGCACTAGTTATGGGTGCAATTTATTCTTCTAATCACTGGTTTCTTCCTTTACTTCCTTTACAAATTTTGTGGATAAATCTTATCACTGATTCACTCCCAGCCCTCTCTTTAATCTTTGAGAAACAAGAATCTGTTATGAAAAGCAAACCAAGAGAAGAGAAAAGTATTTTAGATAATATTTGGAAATTTATCCTCGTCGCAGGATTATTCGCATTTGCAGTTTCTTTAATAGTTTATTTATACGGGCGAGCGAATTTTTCAGAAGCAAAAACACAAACTCTTGTTTTAACTATTGTGATTTTATTTGAATTATTGTTTGTTTATGCTTGTCGTTCAAATAAGCCTCTAACTAAAATTGGAATTTTCTCTAATAAATGGATGAATTTGGCAGTAGCAATCTCGTTAAGTTTACACTTGATTTTACTATATACACCATTGTCTTCCTTATTTGGAGTAGTTCCTTTATCTTTCAGTGACTGGATTTTTCTTCTTCCTTTGGCATTTTCTGGTTTAATAGTTTTTGAACTTGGAAAGTATTTTTTGGAGGGAAAAAATGTTGTTAAATAATTTATTTTATTTTATGATTTTTTCTTTTTTATTAATTCTGAGTGGAATTTTTTTGATAAAATCTTTGGAAAAAATAGCAAAATTTTTTAGAATCTCTCAATTTACTGCAGCATTTATTCTGATGGCTTTTGCTACATCTATCCCTGAGCTTTTAGTAGGAATTTCTTCTGCAATCCAAGGCAATCCTGCTTTAAGTTTGGGAAATATAATTGGGGCAAATATAATAGATTTAACTTTAATAACAGGAATTTTTGTTCTTTTGTCTAAAGGAAAAGAATTAAAAACAAAAAAAATTGGAGTCGGAGTTTATCCAATGTTTGGTTCTATATTTCTAATAATACTCCTTTATATCATAGGAAATTCTTTGTCTAGAATTGATGGAGCTATTCTTTTAATTTTCTTTGGGGCGAATTCTTATAGGATGTTCAGGAAAAAAGAAAAATATAATAAAGAATTATCAAAACAAACAACAAAAGACAACAAAATATTTTATGCATTTTTATTCATAAGTTCTTTGATTGTACTCTTTTTTTCTGCTCAATATTTAGTAAAATATTCTTCTATAATTGCTGAAGAATTAGGAGTGCCTCAATTAATTATTGGTTTATTTTTAATTTCTTTTGCTACAACCCTCCCTGAACTGGTTTTTGGAATTGGTGCTGTTCTTTCAGGGCGTTCTGAAATGGCATTAGGAGATCAAACAGGTGCAGTATTTACTCATACTACTTTAATAATAGGACTTGTCTCTGTAATTCATCCGATAAGCGCGGCCCTTTTACCTCTTGTTATCTCTGTAATTAGCATGTCTTTAGCAGCTTCCTTATTTGTAATTTTCATAAGAAGTGGAAGAAAATTAGATTTTTTAGAAGGGTTATCTCTAATTTTGTTTTATGCATTTTTTGTTGCAATTCAATTTTTTATTTAATAAATATCAGAATAATAAAAAAATAAAAAAAACAGTTGAATAGTTATCCTTAGAATCTTCTTCGTTGTCCGCCGCCAAATCTTTGATTTCCGCCGCCACCAAATCTTTTTCTAGGCCTATCTGGATCTACTGGTTTTGCTTCATTAACGCTTAACTTCCTTCCTTCTATTTCTTTTTCATTCATTTCAGAAATAGCTTTCTTTGCACTTTCGTCATTTTTGAAGGTTACAAATCCAAATCCTTTTGATCTTCCTGAAAATTTGTCCTTAATAACAATTGCTTCTTCTATTTCACCATAAGATGAGAAAAGCTTTTTTAATGCTTCATCTTCAATGTTAAAAGGCAAATTACCTACATAAACTTTCATCTTTCGTTCCTCCTTACACTTTTGTATTTTTAGAATTAATTAATCCTTTTAATCTCAAAATTTAATTCAGCCGTATTCATAACTAAAGGTATAATAGTTCCTTTTTAAGCTTTGTTGTAAAAGTTTTAGATTCATAGAGATACAAAACAATAATTAATTTTATAGAAAGTTTGAGTTGTAAAATTATTCTTGAGTCAATTTTTCAAGTGCCTTTTCTGCGCCTTTAAGTTCTGGGTCACATAAAATTCTCGCAAGAACTCCCCTCCACCCATTATAAGCATCAAGAACTTTCTTAGTATAGTCTATCCCTTTTAGCATGAATTTTTCTTTATATTCTTGAGTTGCATCTTCTATTTGGAAGAATCGTAATTCGGAATTAAAACCTGGAAACATCCTTTTTTAATCGTAATTATTATATTTAAATCTTTTTATTTGTTACTATTTTTAAATAATTTCTTTTTTAATTATCCCTTAACGAGGAAAATAAAACTTTTCGTAAAAGTTTTATAAAGACTTATAGAGTAATACTCTTAATGAAAGGAGGTGTTTTTAATGGATTTTGAAAATATGAGTGAACTTATGGCTCATGCATTTGCGGGAGGGATTATAGGCTCTCTTTTTGTAATTGGAATCTTTTTAGCTGTTCTTCTTATTGCTGCAATATACATTTATGTTTCTATGGCCTGGATGACTATTGGGAAAAAAACTTAGGTATAAGAAAGCATGGCTTGCATGGATACCTGTTGCCAATATTTCAATGATGTTGCAACTTGGGAAGTTTCATTGGGCGTGGGTTTTTTTAATCCTTATTCCTATTCTAGGTTGGATTGCGCTTTTTGTATTAGTGATTATTGCTACTTGGAGAATTTTTGAGAGAAGAAAATATCCTGGATGGTTTAGTCTTTCAATGGTTATTCCAGAAGTGGGAGTAATTCTTTACTTGGTTGCAATAGGATTTGTTGCTTGGTCAGATAAGAGGTGATTTTTTCTTTTTCCTTCCTCTTTTTTCTCTAGAAAAAATAGCAACAAGTCTGTCATCAATTTTTATTTTTTTGTATCCTTCTAAACTTTTTGTTCTTACTGCGCTTTTTCTTAAGATATCTTCAATTTGTTCTTTTAGTGTAAACAAATTTTTTTCAGCTCTTTTTTCCAAAATACTTTCTACTTCTTCATCAATGTTAATTGTTATTTTTGGCATATTATTTCTTTTTTACATAAACTTTTTGGACCTTAAAACTTTTGTAGATTCCTTCTAGAATATCTGTTCCAGCATATCCTGCAAGTAGAGATAATCTTGGGTCAAAATCAAAAATTATTCCTACAAAAACTCCAATAATTATTGCGATTAGCACTGTTATCCCATAATATCCCCATAAGATTTTTCTCCTTAATGATAATGCTTTTAGAAGTCCAACAATTCCTCTTGTTAATCCTCCAATTCCTCCTAATAATCCTGCAAAAAAGATTCCATCCATTTTTCTTCTTTATTTCATTTAATAAATGAGATTATAAAAATGTTTTGAGTAATATTTAAAAAAGGTTTTAATTATAATTATTTATGGAAGCAAGTAATTTGTGGCTGATTCTCTCTATAGCAATTGCACTAATTGTTATCGGGCTTTTAATTGCAGTAATTTTTGTAAAGAGAAAAGAAAAATCTCCCCCTGATTATTATGTTTTTTTCATTATGGGATTAATCTGGTTTCCAATTGGTCTTGCAACAGGAAACAGTCCATTGTGGATAATGGGAGTAGTTTTTTTAACAATTGGTCTTGCAAATAAAAACAAGTGGGAAAAAAATAGAAAAAAATGGAGTAAGATGGGTCCTGCAGAGAGAAAATTAATGATTATTACAATGATTGTCCTCGCAATATTGCTTCTCGCAGGTTTTGTTATGTTTTTACTTGTAGATAAAGGTGTTATTTGAAAATATATTTTAAAGAAGAAGAGTGGTTTAAATAAAAACGCATCCATATTTTTTATGAGCCTACCAATTGATTTAGAAACTTATCGCATAGAGAAATTTAATGAAAGAAAACCAACAGTTAGAGAATTATATGAAATGATTCAAGAACATTTATTACTGGGTTGTGAGTTTTATGATAAAAATGAGAAGCCTTCTAGGAGAGAATCCAAAGGATATTTTATTGCATATCCTAGACTGCATGGCAAATAATGGAGTATTTAAAATTAAAACACCTATTTCTCCAGAAGACTGCAAACTTTTTAGAAATTGTTCTAATCTGAACAAACCATCTGTTCCAAAAACAAAAGTTTTATCACTTGTTGATAGAGTATCTTCAACAAAAAATGTTGATAATGTAGAATAAATTATCTAACAATTTCTCCAGTTAATTTTTCTTTAGAATTCAACATTTCGGATTCAGGTTCAAGTTCTTCACTATTCTTTTTATTTGAATCTTCCTCTCCACCATCTTTTTCTTTCATTATTTTAAAGAATAGATCAAACAACTCTTTTGCATCTTTCTCTGCAGATTCAGGGTAAATTTTTGCAGAATTCATCATTTTCCTTACCTTGAAATACATTTTTATTCCATCAACCATGTTTTTTACTCCTCCCTTTCGAGATTTTTTATCCCATGGGGGAGATTCTATCTCAGCTCCCCTCATTTCTTTTTCACTTGTATAAATTAAATCATAAAGATCTTCAAAATCCAGTTCTATTTGTATATCTTTTTCTGTGATTTCTTCAGGAAGCATTGGTTTTATTTTTAGAATATCTTCTTCATTTACCTGTCCATATAAATTAAATACAACTTCATTTTTCTCATAATCTCTAAACTCAACAGCTACATCAATATTTCCATCGTATTTCTCAGAAAGGTCTCTTATTTTTCTCATAAATCTTTCATTTTGTTTTATTCTTTCTCTTTCTTCAGCTGTTGGCCCTTCTTCATTTCTTCTTTCTATTTTCTCTTCTGGAGATCCTGGGAACTCATGATTAATCATGGATTTTTTCATTTCATAAATAATAAATTCTTTTGGCGGGAAAATCCATATTTTCATATATGGAGAGATAATTGTAATTTTTCCTCCTTTTGTGGATCCATCAGGATTGCCGATAAATTCCTCTGGAGTAATTTCTTTTAATTCTTCCCAATATTCAACACTTCCATACTCTGTTTCATAACTGAAATTTATTAATTTATAATCTGAAATTTCTTCAATTTCTAGGCAGGCCATCCTGTGCATTATTTGCATCTGATTATCTACAACTCTCCAATACATTTCAAAAATTCCTGACATGTGCTGTTCCCATCCTTCTGCATTATTCACCATGTATTTTTCAAAAAACCAATCTGCAAATTCCTGGTTAAATCCTTTTTCAATTTCTTTTCTCTCTTTTTTCAAATTTTCTAAATCCCATTTGCACCATTCTGCTTCTCCTCCCTGATAATACTTATTTTTTAATGGTTGGATCTTTTCAAAAGGATCACCCCAGCCATTTAACCAAATATACCCTCCTGTCTCTCCTCCTGGTTCTTTTCTACAATTTCCTCCTGCTGAGAAAACACCCATCTCTTCTTTATGTTCTTCCCATTCTGGTTCTTCCCAAGTGTCTTCTCCTTTGAGACATTTTTCATGGCACTCATCCTTGCAATTAGAAAGAGATTTTTCTTTACTACAACTGTCTTCACAATTCCCTGTGATTTTATCTATATTGCACTCTAATTGGTTTCCGCAATTATCAAAAACACATTTTTCAACGCAAGGAGAAATTAATCTATCATGGCACTCTCTTTCACATCTTTCACTACATTCTTGTTTTCTTCTTTCTTTATCTTCGTCTTTTCTTTCATAGTCGTCTTCATGATATTCTTCTGTATCTTCTTTCTCTTCCTCTAATGGTGTTGAAGATTCCTCAAAAATTTCAGCGGTTTCTTCACCATTGACTTGCTCTGGGATTTTTTCAATTACTTCTTCAGTATTTGTTGATTCATCAATAGTAGAACCAGTAAAAAACCCTGTAATTTTTCCGCTCATTCTCATAAACAAGTTAAATATAACTTCCCCAGTAATTTCAGGGGCAGATTCTATTTCTTGTTCTTCTTCAAAAGGTTCTTCTTCAGGTATCTCTTCAGGAATTTCTTCTTTAGATTCTTCTTCAATAACTATTTCTTCTTCACTCTCTTTTTTTTCTGGAAGAGTTACGCATTTACCATTACTACAGACATCATTTCCCCCACCACAATCTTCTCTGACAGTGCATTCTTCTCCAATTATTGGTTCGGGAAGAGGAATTATGGGCATAGGAACTGGTTCAGGAGAAGTAATATTCTCTGGTTCTGTTGAGCATTTAACATCTAAATTTTCCCATAACCCATTGAGGCATATACTTTCTATTATCTGTTCTCCTGAAGAACAAGTCTTATATTTTTCTTCTCCTTCTGTACAGATGGCCTCTTGGCATTCTTTTAATTCTGTTATTTGGCATTTTCCTAAGTCATCTTTTGGTTCAAGTCTAATACATTCAGTCTCTCCACATAAGGGTTGAGAGCAGTCTTCATTTGATTCACAAAATTTATCTTCCTCAATACAAACCGGCTCGAGATAACATCCATTTTTATCCTGTCCACTAAATATAACTTTTCCAGAACATTCTATTGGAGAGTATTCAGGGCAAAGAGTGCAATCTTCTGCGCAATTTTCTAGTGTTTCTCCTCCTTCACAAATATGATTCCCGCAAATAGTTTCATTAACTTCTTCACTCTCTTCTTTTAACTGGCAGCTTCCAGAAATACAGTATAGTTTTTTCATTTCTGTTCTAGTACTATTTCCATCATTTATGTCTACTTCTATCTCTCCGCAAATTTTCCCACTACACTGTTCATCCCCGCAATCAGAAACTCCGTTATCATTATCATCTTCAAAATTATCACATATTTCTTTGCCGTGCTCTTTAAACGTTTCAACAAGTCTTTTTTCAAATTCTATCTGCTCAAAATAAAATTCTTTCTTATCATAAGAGGCGAATAAACTCTCATAGAATTTTTTTCTATCTTCATAGTTTTTTTCTCTTAGTTCTTTTTCAATTCTTCTTTTTTCTTGTTCTTCTTTAATCCACCCGTAATTTCTATAAAAATTATCTAACGCTTCTCCAGTTAAGATTTCTTGCTGAGATACGAAGCTTTTATCAGTTTCTTCCCAAACATTGTTTGCTTCTTCGTTCCACACGTTAGTAATCATATTCAATTTGTTAGAAGAAGATATCGCAGAATTATAATTTCCCTGTTCTAGAAATTCTTTAATTTCTTCTATTAATTTTGCGGTTTCAGTTTTAAAATCTTCTGAACTCATTCCTTTAAATTTTTGCTTGGATTCAGATTCATCTTGCTCTTTTATCTCCTTTGGCATTCTGAATCCTCTCCCTCTTCCTTCTAGGTGCATATTTAACCCAATCCAATTCCATTCACAATCATCACACATTTCTAACCTTATAATCGCTTCAAAATTATCTCCTTCATAAAAACTTATTTCATTGACAATCATTTTTTGCAGCTGTCTCTGATTTTCTGTCCCAAAAACCGCTTTCATTATATCTTCACATTTGTCAGAACTTTTTCTAAGATAAGATTCAAAAATTTTCTCTGCATTCACACTCTCTTTAGCAAGAATTTCTGCATTTGATTTTGAAGGGTCATTATTAAAATTTTCTGCGAGATTTTTAATTTTATTTATCTTTCCAGTGATATCTATCTGCTCTTCAGGTCGTTTAAATTCTATTTCAAAATGAAGTCTGTAAATGATAAATTTTTCACATTCATTTTTATCTTCTTCCAAGCATTTTTTAAAAAGTGATGGATGAGCACTTAAACTTATTCTTATTTTTTTCCCATCAAATACAATTCTTTTCCAGATAGGAACATAGTGCTCTAATTTTATTTCCTGTTCTTCTTTTTCAACCCACACCCATTTTGTTTCTTCTTCAGGCTCTCCTAAAACATTTCTTATCTGCTCTTGTTTTAATAAACCTCCTTCTGATTTTTCAACTACTCCCATTATTTCATTTAGATTCTCTCTAATAGAACTAAGATAAACTATTAGTTGAACATAATTGATATTCCCTATTTCATACTCTTCTGCATAATAAGTTACTTTTTGCATATTAGTATCAATAGAACTAGCTGGCATAAATGGCAATAGAAAAAGAATTAAAATTAAGAAGGTACACACTCTTTTCATAATAGACAATCAAAAGAAAAAAGAGTTAATAAAGTTTTTTAATTATAATTAATATATTGCCTCAACGATTATTGGGCCGTATGCCCCAGAGAATTGTGCTTCGGAATGGCCTCCTAAAAAGATTTGGTCATTTCTTTCTAAACACACAGAATTATTTGCTCCAAGAATAAATCTTGCAAGATCTTCTATCTCAAAAGGAGTGATCTCCCCTTTAAATATCCCAATAGTTCTTTCTGCACTATTAAAATCTCTTCTTATTATTGAACCATTTTTAGAAACATCTTCATAATATAATTCTCCATCAACCATTTTTAATTCTCCATGCTTTCTTGAAACATAGCCTGGTGCTGAAGAAAGTTTAAGATCTGCTTCAGAACTTCTTCCAATAGTGAATTTTTTCCCTTCTACTAAATTTACTTCAAGTATAGATCCCCTCCCTGGAAATCTTAATGCAATTGTTGTCATAAATATTTACTCTACCATATGCTATTTAAGAATTATGTTAATGGAGAATATAGCTTTATTTTCTTTTAATAGGAATCCTCACTTGGTATGTAACGTAGTCACCACTATTGTACCCTGCTTGTAGAGCTTTTATAGCAATGTCTCTTTCATTTCCTTCTATACAAGTTGGGGCATCCATCCAAAAACTTCCATCATTACCTATCTTTAAAATACCTGTTCTTTGAAGTACTACTATCTTTTCCATTTCTTCTATCATAGTTCAGCTAGCTCTTTTTATTTAAATTAATTATTGTCCTAAGAAATATATATCAAAAAATTCAATAAGCACTGGGAAAAATCCTTCTTAATACTACAAGTGAGGCTATTAGTAGTTGTATGCTGAAATTCTCGGAAACCTTGAATCTTACACACCAACTCTATCAACGTCATCTTCTATGACGGCCTTAATTGTCTCGTTTTGCGAATGGCTTCGAGCTTAGATGCATTCAGCTCTTATCCATCTAATGCGTAGCTATGCAGCCTGCCATATAACAACTGCTCACCAGAGGCATCCAAGTCCCGTTCCTCTCGTACTAGAAACTTGTTTCACTCAGACAATAACACGCCTAGTAGATATCATACAAACTGCCTCGCGACGTTCTTAACCCAGCTAACGATCCCTTTTAATACGTGAACTCCGGCACCCTTGCACGCTTCTGCACGCGCAGGATAGGAAGAGCCGACAGCGATGTACCAAACCGCCCCGTCAATTCGGAC
>Ga0180009_10000362_pt1 | contig 64901 bp, 75 predicted proteins | sample OS_PC_MetaG_FD_123537 | JGI IMG/M metagenome (GOLD analysis project Ga0180009, IMG submission 123537) | Groundwater microbial communities from the Aspo Hard Rock Laboratory (HRL) deep subsurface site, Sweden - OS_PC_MetaG | ecosystem: Environmental > Aquatic > Deep subsurface > Groundwater... | reverse complement strand
CGATTCGATTTTTCTATTTCCGTGTTGGAATAGGCGTATATCACTACATTCGTATCTAAAAAATGTCTGTTCATCGCGTATTGGCTTCATCCCGATTAAATTTGAAGCCACGGGTATCTAATGACATGGCTGATACGCGTCTTGTGGGTTGTTTTGCCGGCTGTTGATTATTTTCATCTAGTGTTAATAACACTTTGATGTGTTTTGAGCGAAATTCTTGATATTCTTCCGGTATCTCAATGAATTGCCCTTGGGTGTCGGTTTCAAATTCGACGCTATGCATATCAATTCTCCTAAAAAATGGCTTTGATGACGAATGCGCTATTGCTTGACGGGGATGTCGATAAATTCTTCCAGCCTAGTAACGCTTATGATTCACCGACATCCACAATTTGCTCTTGCTTGTGTGATCTAGCGCTTGTAAGTGAATGAAAACATGTTCTATTCTTGTTCGCTTTTAGATTGTTGGTGCATAGAATGCATCCTACCCGGCTAATGTCTTCGATACTATAAAGCATAGACCGTTTTAGCGAGCGGCAGAATTTTTTGCTGACGTTTTCGACTTGGATTAATACGTCGTCGGAGTTAGGCATGGGACTATCGAGCTAATGGCTTATTGTTTGAGATATATTGACCGCCAAGTGTTTTGCCGCTTCGTTGAGGCGATTGTCATTGGTCCAAAATTCCGTGCAACCATTTTCGATAGCAGTGGCTAAGTGAAGCGCATCGGGTGTTTTTATTTTATGTTTGATTCTTAAGTTTAATGCGCTGGAAAATACGTTGTCGTCGATGGCTAGCCATCGCTGGTCGGCCAGAAAAATTTCGTATTCTTCAATAAGTACTTGATTGCCATCAATCGAGGGCTTTACCAGGGATTTCGAGACGAACCAAAGCGGATACGCATAAAATGGCATCGGGATTATTGGCAAGATGCTGTCGAATAAGTGCGCTGAATGGTTGAACGTCTTCCAGCAAATAAATGACACAACATGTGTCAAGATAAACCAGCCGATCCATCAATCGTTGTTCCATTCGTCTCGAATTGCGGATATGTGTCGTTGTGTTTCTTCCGGATTGGCTTTGGGACGATGCTGAAAACGGGGAGATGCCAAAAGTCTCAAAGCGCGTGAAGCATTGCCTTTTATTTCGGCTGTTGTTGCATCGCGTTCTTTGGTGTCACTTTCCAGTAATGTATGCAGGGCTCTGCCTTCTAACTTGAATGGGATCGGTTCCAAGACGTGTATATGTCCGGTTGGGTCGATTTCAACGTGTATGGTTTTTAGCATGGTTTTATTCCTAAATGGCAATCAAGAATAGCGGCTGCGACAACAATAGTTATGCGGCCGGGCAACATCGGGTTAATGGCGCCGTTGCAGCCTCATGTCATCGCGGGCGATGTCGTCGATGCCGTAAAGCATTGATCGTTTTAGCGAACGGCAGAATTTTTTGCTGACGCTTTCGGTCTTGATCAATACTTCGTCCGACATGATTTTAAGCCCGTTCCGCAATTCTCGGCATGGTGATATGAAAAGTTCTCCAGCCTAGAAAAAATACGCCAATACTGAAAGCTATCATGTAAACCAGCAGCTCCGGTTGCATTAAGTGCTGTCCCGATAACAGGTTTTGCGTTGCAATCAAAAGCGGGCTAAACGGGTTGGCGACATTAACGATGGTGAAAGGTTCTCGGACTGGGGGCGGATACAGAATGGGCGCCAAAAACATGCCGAAGGTTAGTATCATGCTCAGCATGTTGCCCATGTCGCGTAAAACCAGGTTGATGATCGCCATGATAAAGCCCGCCCCCAAGGCCATCAGTAATACCGCTATCAATATCAAGGGAATAAAGACGCTGTGCCAGGAAGGTACAAAACCATACCAGATGAATACCACCGTTACCGGAATTAAACGTATCATGAAATCCAGCGACGCTTGACCTATGGCCGCAAAGACCAGCGCTTCCTTGGGAAAGTTGATTTTCGTGACCAAAGACCCGGCATTCACCAAACTGTTGGTGCAACCGATCAGGCAACCGGCGAATAGTTGCCAGACGGAAATGCTCCATAAAGCATGAACGACGTAAGGCATGTCGGTCGGCCCCATGTCGAATACCCGGTGTCTTGATAAAAAAGTAAAAATGGCGACTGTGACGATTTGCGGAAGAACCGCCCAAACGTAACCCAGCATCGATTGACGATAGCGGACCGAAAAGTCTCTAATGATCAATCGCCAGATCAATTCTCGACTGGCAATCAAGTCTGTGAACATCTCCTGCCAGATCCGGGTTTTATGCCCGTTTCGGCGAGCCCTATAGATTTTGGTGTTATTGCTTTGTATTTTCATGCTAAATGATTTAAAGGATGTATAGCTCGTAGGGTACAATTTATTTCTGACCGCATCCTAAGTGCTTTTGCTGGCGCCGTTGCGGCCGATGATGCCGCCAGCGGAACGGGTTATGTAACCCATACGCATAAAGCTACTCCCTTTATACTCAAAAAATAGTCACGCTCTTTCCCAAGTTCCCGCTTGGGAAACACACCTCGGAAGCTCCAGCTTCCTGAACAGGCTACCCAAGCTGGAGCTGGAGCTTGGAAACAAGGAATAATCTAGCGAATACGACACAAGTGATAGACTTGGTATTGCCATGATAGAGGCCAAATAGTTAGAGCCAGGGCCTGAACTAAGCGCAGAGGTACCATGTAAAAAGGAGGGCGTACTATCCAGCTTCGAGACAGCACATGCAAATCTTTCCATCGATCTGTAATCTCCAGGCCGGCCTCTTCGAGCATTTTTTGCCACTCATCAAGAGACCTAATTGTTTCCCGAACTGTTTGTTGTTGAGTACCGCGATAAATACCAAAGCGATACGTAGGAAAACCTGCGTTGGGTACCAGAATCACTAATTTGGCATTGGGTTTTGCAACCCTCGCCATCTCCCGCAATGCCGCTGGCTGGTCTAGAAAATGCTCAAGCGACCCGAGACAGGTAACGATATCAAATGAGTGACTATCAAAAGGAAGTTATTCAGCAATACCCAAGAAAAAAACACCCTCAGGTAAGCGACGCTGGCACGCATCTATAGCTCTTTCTGATATGTCGATACCACTTATATCCGCACCATGTTGTGCTACCGCTGCAAGCCAACTCCCAGCACCACAAGCAACATCCAGCAATCTGTCCCCTGGAGCCACCTGTAACCGCTTTATCAGTTGTAAGGCATGGCAGGAAGGGTGAGACCCAGCTGATTCGATTTCGTGATAATAAATTTCGTCATAAAACTTTGCGATTTGTCGGTGTTCATCTTGGCTCATAATGAATTAGTCTTGTTGTTTTGCTTTGGTGCAGCTAAATTAGCAATAGATGCAAAATATTGATTAGCGATTTGTTCCCAAGAAAAATGCTGATGGCAAAATCGTTTTGCTTTATTGCCCACACGCTGTAACTCGGAGGGATCTTTCAAAAGTTCGCTTATCTTTTGGATATAAGCAGCGGCATTTTCCGGCTCCAACAACCAACCGTTTTGATTTTCGGTAATTGAGTCTCGCAGGCCTTCCAGATTAGAACCGAGAACGGCCAGACCATGGGCGTTGGCTTCCAATACTGCAATACCGAAGCCTTCCATATCGCCAGCAACTTTAATATTTGGCTGAATAAACATATCTGCGTTGGCAAACAACAAGGTCTTGAGTTCCTCTGTTGTAAATCCACAGCAGAAAACACTGTTTTCAAGACCATGTTCTTGAATACTTTTGTCGATGATAGCCTTTTCCGGTCCATCCCCAGCAACAATGTAAATGCATTGATCCTGTATTTTGGTCATTACGTTCCGAATGAACCAATTAACGCCCTTACGCTTTACTAGCCGGCCGAGAGTAAACAAAATGACTTTGTTTTCCGTATCTACGCCCAACAATAGGTCGAGTTTTTGTCTATCCCTGAATGGCTGCATTTCCACTTGGTGAACACCGTTTGGAATCACAGTTAATTTAGATGCCGGCAAACCTTTTAGAATAGCCGCCTCGGAAGTTGCTTGACTGACAGCAATGAGCCGATCCATATTAGGCAGGAAAAACCTAATCCAAAAAAACTGGTACACAGGATTACCATAGGTAATATCCAAACCGTGAATAATACAAATTACCGGTGTGTTCGGTCGGAACAATTTGATGAACCAACCCAAGACGCCGAGAAGACCGTCTCCAAGTAAAATTACATCGCTTTCTTGGAAGCAAAATAGTACCTTGAACATGGCTAAAGGCAAAAAAAAGGGTAAGGCTTTTTTACCCTTACGATTTAAAATCGACTGAACAGGAATTATAGCGCGTAATGCCGCTAACAATGCTTGGTTATGTTTTTCCAGCCCCCCCACTACAGGGGGGTAAGCTCTAGATATAAAAAGAAGTTTCACTTGTAAGTTGAATTCGCGTGGTTATTTAAAGCTTTTTTCCGCTGTTTTCCAAACTCCGGTTGGAAAATCTTGACTGTATGCTCTTACTTTCCGGCTTCGTGAAACTGAGCTTTTCTAACTGTATTCCAAGGCAATGAGCGTAGGAACGAAAAGGTACTGGCGTGCTTCAATCTTTTTCCGCATGGCGATAATGCAACGAAGAAACCTGCTCGGACAGAATTCCAATCAAAAAAATGAACAACGAGGCCAAAAACAATACCGCGCTCATATTGGTAAACCGACCGCTGGTTATGAATGTGTAAGCGTAATAGGACGCTCCCGTCATAAACACCAAGAAACTTAACGGCAGAAATAAACGCATCGGCGAAAACAGCGCACCGATTTTCATGATAATGACAAAAAACCGAATGCCGTCCCGCAATAATTTGATATGACTTCTGCCCTCGCGTTTACCGGCATGAATCGGCACATAGGCCACCGGAAAACCGGATCGGAAAAAAGCCATCGTGCTGGTGGTCGGATAGGAAAAGCCGTTCGGAAGCAAATAGAGAAACCGGCGAAACTTATCAGCTTTGACCGCACGAAACCCCGAGGTCAAATCTTCAATTCGATACCCAGTCATGACCGACGCCAACTTGTTATAAAACGCGTTCGCGAAACGCCGCAACCAGGACGCGTGCGTTTTTGCATGTCGCGCACCGACCGCCATGTCGTAACCGGCATCAAGCTTAGCCAGTAAAGCGGGGATATCTTCAGGGTCATGCTGACCGTCCGCATCCATGAATACCAAGATATCGCCGCCGGCATTTCTGGCGCCGGTTTTAATCGACGCACCATTGCCTTGACTGTAAGGATGGCTAATTACCTTGGCGCCGGCTTTGGCCGCTAATTTAGCAGTATTATCGGTAGACCCGTCGTTGACAACAATAATCTCGGCATCGGGCAATAAGTGCTTCAATCGCCGTAATACCACTGCAATATTTTGCGCTTCGTTCTTGGCGGGTAAAACGACGCTGATAGAATTGTCCCGTTCCACCCTTCCAGCATAGGCATGCATGCTCAACTTATCCATATCAAATCACCGTTAGTATTAATCGTTCCCACGCTCCAGCGCTCATCGTTATACATAAGTCAAAAATTTCTCTTTTGCAATCTTAGCCAATGAGACCTCGATATCATTTATTGTCACTTAACACTCTCGGCCGTCCCTCATCTAACGCTAGGTGAGGGACGATCAGGGGATCGCTCCCACAGAGCGTCCGCCGCTCTCTGTGGGAGCGACGCCTTCGTCGCGACTTTCGAAGCCAGTAACGCTCAAACACCAATAGCCTTTCCGGACAACACAACAATTTAGCATCGTAGCCCGGATGGAGCGCAGCGCAATCCGGGAAGTTCGGAGCCACGCCATTCCCGTATTCCGCTACGCTGCATACGGGCTACTTGCAGCCCCCAAGATCACATTGGCAAAAAGCTGATTCCCCGCTTTGCCGCATTATTGGGCGAACAGCCAAAACGGATCGTGAAAACAAGGGAAAATGTCAAATGCAAGGCCTAACCGCGATTATTTAATGCAGAAAGCAATGATCATATTTTTAAGATTCCTCACTCAATAATTCCGCAACTTGTTTATTTAAATAACCTGCAAAGTCTTTTATGAGACTTAAATTGTTATGTGCAGCGACCAATGCGGAATAAAAAATATCCGGATCGTCAATGTATTCGTGAATCATTCTGTTTCTTAGCTGGCGTAATGCGATCCATTGCTCCGCAGACGTTAACCAGCCATATTTTTCAGCTTTGTCCAGGTTAACCAGTAAAGCCTTGGGGAATTCACCCAGTGCTGCGAGCAGTGCGGGTAGCAACTTATCACCCAGAGTGTCCTGAAGACGACAAAAACGACTCGAAAATGCTTCTATTTTGAGCGCATATTCAGGTGTCTGCGCCAGGTTTTCTATGCTGGTCCTATTAAATGAAGAAGAAAAAACTTGTTGATCGGCATAATCCAGATGCTCAATTTCTTTTTCAACCACGCGCACTAAAAAAGCTAATCTCGCTTGTATTTCGGCTGCAATTTTCATAATAAAACGCCTTGCTCGCGGGCTATGCGGTGAATCTGTTGTTGATTCAAATTTGGCGCGTCTAATAGCAGATCGATTTTTCTTTCGTTACCTAATCGGTAGATTATTTTAGCTTCTGCTTTGATCATCTTTTCTACCGGCTGGTTTGTCGGGGACGAAAGGGTCACAAGCAAATCAATATCACCGCCTTTGGCGGCATCATCCACTCTGGAACCAAATAATCGAACCACTGCTTCAGTGCCGAAAACTTCAGTGATCGTTTCTTTGATAACCTTAATTTCGTTTTTTGTTAAACGCATAGGCTTTTGTGCTCAGTTAACGTTCATTGTTCGCATCTATGGGGAACTCCAGCGAAACGGGTTATGTAACCCGCCCCCCACCCCAATATTTCAATTTACCTCAAACATCTCGGATTGCTTAGTCCACCGGTCGAAACATTTAGAATTGGGTTGCTCTCTATCCTGCCAAAGCTGGAGCTTGGAAAAAGATACAATACTTTCACAGTCTCAGAAGAGTAGAAACGAGTGAATTACTCGGTTTTTACTAAATCTAGCTCTTCAAGCAAAATTTGCTTAATACGTTCGGCTTCGTAACGATAATCCGGCTTAATATCCAGAGGCAGAATGTTTGTGCCGGGTTGTGTTTGTATCAACGATTCTAATTTCTGTAAATGTTCTAAAGCTTCCTGATAGTACCTGTGCGAACCCAAAATTCCGACCTGCACCAAACCATGCTCTATGTTTTTTTCCATATCCAAAACCCGGTTGAATGCATCGACGGCTAGCTTCGGCTTTTTGATCTCCGCATAAACTCTGCCCTTGAGATGATACATTTGAAATCGCAGACGCGAGTTGCGTTGAACGGATGGGTTGTCATTAATTAAAGTATCCAGCAACTGTAATGCTTGCAATGCGCTTACACCCTTACACTCAGGACTGGACATAATTTGAATGGTAGATTGCAGCATATTGAATAATTGCGGAACGTAATCTAATTTACCGGTCTGATTCCGTATCTCGGAAAACTCACTCTCAGTCACTTCGTCGAAACGGCACTTTAAGATCAACCAATGCCACTGCAAATCCAGATTATCGGGAATTTTATGTCTGGCTTGGGTCAGTAATGTCAAAGCGGCTAAGGGTTGATCCGCCTGCTCCATTTGCAATGCCGCAGTGCGTTGCGCACGGGAAGAATGCGGATTACGCTCCGCCCAAAAAAACGTCAACTCCAGCGGGTTACCCCATAATTGACTGCGTTGATAAGTAAATGCGGCGCAAATGGCTAAAAACAAATAACTACCGATTCGGAGCATACGCCTATTCACCCGAATCAATAAACTACCGAGCGGTAAAAACAAAAAAATAGCCGGTAAATAATTACGGTGCTCGAAATAAAGCTCCAATCCGATTGTAGTGGACTCCAAAACATGCCCAGCCAAAAAAAACAGCCATGATAAGCTCAACAACGGCCAACGCCTTCGCATGACAATCGCGCCGAATAACATCAGCGATAATGCAATAACGCTGTACAAAGTCGTTGGCGGTGCCAACAACCCGGTGGACAATTCGATATTCTCGTTCAAAAGCCCCGGATAAAACATACGCGGTATATACAAATGATATAAATACCCGATTACAATCCGGCTTTCGGTAAGCACCCTTTGCGGTAAATTAAACGTGCGGTTATAAAAAGGATGATCAAGCGTATAGGGATTAAAAACGTAAATTAGATAACCGAAAATAGCGAGACTCGGTAATAAAATAAATGTAATTTGCCAGAGCTTGTTCAGCGACACTACTCCGCTTGAGGGATGACGAAAAACGCACAGCTCGACCATCGCGATCAGCAATGGCAACAATATACCGTTCTCCTTGCTCAACAGCGCCAGTAAAGTACCCAAGACCACCGCGCTGGTCATATATGCGTAGGCTCGATGTGGGTCTTCCGCCAACAAACGCCGACCCTTGACATAAAGCCATAAACCTAATATCGAAAAAAAAGCCGACAACATTGCCATACGCTGAACGACATATAGAACGGTCGAGACCATGTACGGATGCAGCAACCATAATGCGGCGACCAGCAAAGCGGCATTATTTAGGCGGCTAGAGGGAAGATAGAAGCACAGCAATAACTGCCGGCATAACAAGTACAAAAAAATGCCGGAAAGTCCGTGCAACAATACATTAGTCCGTTTAAACGGAAAAGGATCGGCCGGCCAATCGGTTCCGTCCAACAAAAAGCTAAGAAGGCTTATCGGTCGCCCGGTCGGGCCCGCAATGCCCGAAGAAATATACTTGAGAAAGGTGTCTAGATTTCTGACGCCGTTGTAATCTCCGAGCTTGTTGAGATTGGCGTAATCGTCGAAAAGAAAGCTGCCAAATAGTCCGGGATAAAAGCACAGAAAAAAAACAATAACTATTGAAAAAACAAATAAGCTATTTTTGTTTGAAGAAGTATTGACTCTCATTTGGAGAAAAGCCCTGCTTTGTTCCGCACAGGGCTTTTTATCTTGGAGCAGTATATTATCTGCAAGAACTAGGTCGGAATTTCGCAGGGATTGTTCCTCCTGTACATGTCCAACTAATCGTGCCAGCTGAAGTTACCGGACTCAAAAGCAAGGTTGTACCTCCAAGACCGGAGGACACGCCTGTACCTTGCATTGTCGCGGTAATAACGCCGGTATCGGCTATTGAAACAGAAGCCACATACTTACCGTCAATCTCGTCTGCTTCCGCAATACCGGCGGCAGCATTATTGGCTGGCATTGCACCGTTATTGCTCCAAAATTCAGCTACCGCCGTTTTCGCCCCGCCGGTCAACGTCATCGCTTCCGAAACTTGAGAGCGCCCGATGTAATCTTGATAGGCGGGAACTGCGACCGCCGCTAAAATACCGATGATCGCGACCACGATCATCAGTTCGATCAAGGTAAAACCTTGTTGTGTTTGTGTTCTAAATTTTTGCATGATAACCACCTCTGTGTTGGTAGAAAAGTTCGAATTGAATTCAGTTAAGATAAGGCATGCTCCATGCCAACTCTGAGAAAAACAATCTTGCTCTTTGAATTTCAATTGGTTAGGCGTGTCTCTTTTTGGTGAGCGGCGCAATTCAACCACTCAGACCGGAAATTCTACTCGGTACGACTTTCTAAAAACGGCGGTTTGTGACAAATTTTGTCAGTTCTTTCGCTCTATTGCCGGCCGGATTTTGTAAACCCGGCCGTAACATTTATACCCTTGGCGAGACGAGGTTTATAACCCATACCCATCAAGCTAAGGATGTCGCTAAAATTAACAAACTGATTTGCCTAAGTTCATGTAGGGGTAAATAATTCACCTGGGCGATTAAAATCGCCCCTACATTGAATTTAGGGCACGTCGAGGGCTTCTACATAAGCTGTGGGTGTCGAGCATCAGTCGCTTTCCCTCACCTAGCGTTAAGTGAGGGGCGACGAAAGCGTCGTTCCCATAGAGGATGGTGGATACACTGTGGGAGCGATCCCCAGATCGTCCCTCACCTAACGTTAGGTGAGGGAAGGCCGAGAATACCAAGTTACATTAAATGGCATCGAGTTCAAAAAGACTAAAATATGCTGTTACCCAAGCTCCAGCTTGGGTAACCTGTTCAGGAAGCTCTAGCTTCCCGATAATCAAAGCCGGGGTTAATTGAAAATGTGCGGAGGCTGTGTCGGTCACAGGAAGCTTTTGCCCTGAGCCCTTCGGCTGCGCTCAGGCGAGCCTTGTCGAAGGGGGAGCTTCCGGAGTATCTTTCCCAAGCAGGAGCTCTCATCGTTATACATAAACCTAACCTCAAACTACCGTTCGCTCTGAGCCTGTCGATGATGAAGGATAGTTTGAGGCTTCACCAAACCGGTGAAAGTATTGTAGACCCTCCATGCTTCGACTTGGCTCAGCACGAACAGTCTACAACACATGTCAACTGCTCTTTTTAGATTTATGCTTAACTTTGGGTATGGTCGAAACGCCCCGGACGTGCTTATAAAGCCCGTCCGAGGGATTATTAGTAAACGCTACGAACGAACGCCCACTTAAGGAATCGGAAAGAGTTGCGCCTCTGTAATCCGGCGCATAAGGAACTTTCGGTATCGATTATTGGATTATTTGCCGTATTTTCTACGGAATTTGTCGACTCTTCCAGCGGTGTCGACTACCCGTTGTTTACCGGTATAAAAAGGGTGGCATGCGGAGCACACCTCAACTTGAAGATCCTTACCCAATACGGACCCGGTTTCGAAGGTATTGCCGCAACCACAAGTGACTGTGATTTGTTTGTATTCTGGATGAATGTCTGGTTTCATGTTTGCTTCCAAATTACCCGTTAATGGGCCACATACTTATTAATGAACTGCGTATGATACTGTTTATATAAGTGAATCGCAATATCAATTTTTGAGCTGTTACACAAGATCCAGCTTGGGTAACCCGTTCAGGAAGCTCTAGCTTCCCGACAATCAAGGAAGATTGAACGAGCGCGTCGGGGTTGATTGAGAATGTGCGGAAGCTGTGTCGGTCTCTGGAAGCTCTTGCCCTGAGCCCTTCGGCTGCGCTCAGGCGAGCCTTGTCGAAGGGGGAGCTTCCGGGGCGTCTTTCCCAAGCAGGAGCTTGGGAAAGAGCGTGATGTTTTGATTTGCGCTAAACATTTCGGTTTGCTTCGGTTACGGGCGAAACATTTAGGAAACCATCGTCAACCAGCTAACTTCGCGCATAGCGCCTCATCAACACCAGTACCAATACGATTGCCGGCAATCCGACCGATGCGGAATAGATGAAAAACCATTCATAACCGTAATGTTCGACCACTATCCCCGAGAAGCCGCCTAAAAGTTTCGCCGGCAAGGTCATCAGCGAACTGAACAAGGCGTATTGGGTAGCGGTATAGGCCGTACTGGTCATGCTCGATAAATAGGCTATGAACACCGAGGTCGCAATACCTCCGCTGAGATTATCGGCACTGACGGCGCCGGCGAGCAAAACTAAGCTGGGCTCCGAGACGGCGAGCAGCACGAAAAGTAAATTGGTCGCGGCGGCCATCACCGCGCCGAGCAACAAAGGCTTCATGATGCCATAGCGGGCCACCAATACGCCGCCAAGCGAGGCGCCGGCGATGGTCATGAAAAACCCGAAAATTTTGCTAACGTCGGCAATTTCTTTTTTACTGAATCCGATATCCAAATAAAACGGGTTCGCCATCACGCCCATCGTGATGTCGCTCATTTTATAAGTCGCGATCAGCACCAGTATCATCAAGCCGAATTTACCGTTTCGAGTGAAAAACTCGACGAACGGACTTAGCACCGCATCGGAAAACCAGGCGCCCAATCGAGCCAGCCAATTTCGGCGCTCCGCAACACCTAGAGCGGATTCCACTCTTCGCGCCAATTTCCGCGCTTCTTGATCTTCGTTAGGGAGCGGTTCGTCAATGATCAGCGTGGCCACGACACCGACCAGCATGCAGGCTGCCATCATTTGATAGGCAATTGCCCAATCGAAATACTCGGCAAGATAAAACGCACCGGCCCCTGCTACCAGCAATGCAATCCGATAGCCAAGCACATACATCGCCGCCATCGCGCCTTGATATTCGACGACGACCGCTTCGATTCGATAAGCATCGATGACGATATCTTGGGTTGAGGAACAAAACGCCACCCAAACGGCGAATATCGCGATCCATTGCAATTGCGATTCGACATCGGCGCTCGCCATGCCGATCAGACCAGCCGCAATACCCAATTGAGCCAGTAACATCCAACTACGCCGCTTGCCGAAACACTTGGTCAACCACGGCAGCGGCAGCGTATCGACCACCGGCGCCCAAAATACCTTGATGGAGTATGTCACGCCAACCCAGCTGAAAAAACCGATGACGGACAATTCGACGCCGACATCGCGAAGCCATGCCGACAGCGTCGAAAAAACCAATAGAAAGGGAAGACCGGCCGAAAAGCCGAGAAAAACCATACCCAGAACGCGAGGCCGGGTATAGACGAGAAAGGCTTCGCGCCATCCGCTCTTGACAGCCGTCATGCCACCGACCGGCAATCAAGCCACGAAGCGCCGACGCGAAGCCGAAGCGCCATGATTAGCCGTTCACCAAATAGTGAGCGAAAATACTGGCCGCATAACCGGCGGCGATCGCCGGCGTCCATTTCAAGTGACTGAAGAAGGTGTATTTATGATTGGATTGCCCCATCAACGCTACACCCGCCGCCGAACCGATCGACAGCATCGACCCGCCCACACCGGCGGTCAGCGTAACCAGCAACCATTGGTATAAATCCATCTCCAAGCCCATGTTCAATACCGCGAACATCACCGGAATGTTATCGACGATCGCCGACATCACACCGACCAGTATGTTGGCCGAGGTAAATCCGAGTCCATCGTACATCGCCGCCGACATCAGTTCGAGATAGCCGATATAACCTAAACCGCCTACCGCAAACACCACGCCGAAGAAAAAGAACAGAGTATCCCATTCGGCATCGCGCACTTTATTGAAGATATCGAATTCATAATCTTCGTTGCTACGATAGAGCGTAGTGATATGAAAACCGTACAACATCAAGATCGAAAGACCGAACATCATGCCCATGAACGGCGGCAAATGCAGAAATTGTTTGAAGCTGACCGCCGAAACGATAGTCAATGCGAACAGCACGCAAACCGTTACCGCGCCCGGTTTCAATTCGATCGCCGCTTCGTGAACCGCTTCTGGCTGCTCGTCGGGCACCGCGAAATGCATGAAGGCGGCCGGCACTAAATAGTTGACGGTTGATGGAATAAACAGCGCGAAAAAGTCGAAAAACTCGGCATAACCCGCCTGCCATACCATTAGCGTGGTGATATCGCCGAACGGACAAAACGCGCCGCCGGCATTCGCAGCAATCACCAGGTTAATTAAACCGATCGTAATGAATTTGTCGTTTTTCTTGCCAACCGCCAATACGACTGCACCGACCAACAATGCCGAAGTCAGGTTATCGGCAACCGACGACAAGAAGAATGTGATGATGCCGGTAATCCAAAACAGCTTACGATAACTGAATTGCTTTCTGACCAACCAGGAACGCAAGGCTTCGAAAACATTACGCTCGGCCATCGCGTTGATATACGTCATTGCAACCAGCAAGAACAGCATCAAGGCCGCGTATTCTTTTAGGTTATGCTCGAAGGCTTCGTGCAATTCTTCAGTTGAAACGCCTTTCGAGGACGCCAGAACCGCCGCATGTGCCCAAATAATTCCCGCCGCAAAGATGACCGGCTTGGATTTTTTCAACCCGGTAAACTCTTCGGCCATCACGAAACCGTAAGCGATGACGAAAATTAATACAGTATAGATACCTCGCTCGGTACCGGTTAGATCCAGGTTTTCAAACCCGCCTGCCATCGCCAGCTCCGGCAGACACAAAGCCAGTATTACAAATATAAGCCGCAACAAAAGAACCCCCTGATTAGTAAATTATTGGAAAAAAGACCGTTAAAATTTTTCAAGCGGGATATTATAACCGCATAATAAACTTTGTCATTTTATCCGTGTCGGTATAATATTACCGGTTCACTTATTCGCCCCCTTACGGCGCTTTTCCAACGTAAGTATTCAGCCCCCCTCTTTGAAAAAGAGGGGCTAGGGGAGATTTTTTAAATAAATCCCCCAATCCCCCTTTTTCAAAGGGGAGGCCAACAATACGCCTGGATTGCGGTAATTTGCCAACGGGGTCTGAATACTTACTTTCCAACAGCTCATCCTCACTATGTACCAATACACTCAAGACGATCAAACGCTCATTGATGAACGTGTCGCCCAATTCAGAGGCCAAACCGAACGCTTCCTGAAAGGAGAACTCGACGGCGATCAATTCCGCGCGCTTCGCTTAATGAATGGCTTGTACATTCAAACTCACGCGCCGATGCTGCGCGTAGCCGGCCCTTACGGCCTGCTGTCGTCCAGGCAATTGCGCAAATTGGCCGAAATCGCACGTAAATACGACAAGGGCTATTGTCATTTTACGACGCGCCAAAATATTCAATACAATTGGCCCAAGCTCGAGGAAGTCCCGGACATTCTCGCGGAACTGGCTGAGGTTCAAATGCATGCGATTCAAACCAGCGGCAACTGCATGCGCAATACGACGACCGACCCTTTGTCCGGCGTCTGTAAGGATGAGATCGAAGACCCGCGCCCCTACTGCGAAATCATTCGCCAATGGACTACGCTGCACCCCGAATTCGCGTTTTTGCCTCGCAAGTTCAAGATCGCTGTCAGCGGCGCCCTGCACGACCGGGCCGCGACGCAATTTCATGATATCGGCCTGCATTTGGTTAAAAACGATGCCGGCGAAGTCGGCTTTAAAGTTTTCGTCGGAGGCGGCCTAGGCCGCACGCCGGTCATCGGACAAGTCATTCGTCCGTTTCTGGAAAAAAAGCATCTATTGTCTTATCTGGAGGCCATCGTCCGCATTTACAATCTGTTCGGGCGCCGCGACAATAAGTACAAAGCCAGAATCAAAATTTTGGTTAAAGAAGAAGGCCTCGAAAAGATCACCGAACTGGTCAAGCAAGAATGGCAGTTGAACAAAGATAGCCTCGAGCTGAGCGACGAACGTATTGAATCCATCAAGGCGCAGTTCGCGCCGCCGGCTTACGAAACCAATGCCGGCCTTGACGGCAGTTTCAATGATCGGCTCCAAGACAATCCGGCTTTTGCAACTTGGGTCCAACAGAATACGGCCGATCATCGCGTGCCCGGTTATCGTGCGGCCTTCATTTCTCTGAAAGCACCCGACGCCCCTCCCGGCGACATTACCGATACGCAATTGGACTTGGTCGCCGATTTGGCCGACCGCTTCAGTTTCGGCGAAGTCCGCAGCACTCATAGGCAAAATTTGGTTTTGACCGATGTCAAGCAGACGGATTTGTTCACCTTATGGCAGGAGCTCGACGCCGCCAAGTTGGCCACGCCGAATATCGGCTCCGCGACCGACATCATCTGCTGCCCGGGCCTCGATTTTTGCTCGCTGGCCAACGCTGGTTCCATCGGCATTACCCGCGAAATCAATCAGGCCCTGGACGATCTCGATTACCTGCACGATCTCGGCGATATCAAGATCAACATCTCAGGCTGCATGAACGGCTGCGCGCATCAAAGCGTCGGCCATATCGGGATTCTCGGCGTCGATAAAAAAGGCGAGGAATGGTATCAAATCACGCTGGGCGGTTCGTCCGAAAACGAAGCCGCGATCGGCGATAGGTTAGGACCCGCGGTTGCCAAGGATCAAATCACGCGGGCCGTGCAAGACATTCTCGATGTTTACATCAAACAAAGACAAGAAGACGAGTCTTTCTTACATACCGTTAAACGCGTCGGCATTACGCCATTCAAAGAGCAAGTTTATGCAAATCATTAAAGATAAAAAAATCACCGAAGACAATTGGCAATTTGTCGCCGATGATCAAGACATCCCTCAAACCGGCGATATTACCGTTTCCGTATCTCGTTGGCTGAACGATAAAGACTCCCTTACTCGGCGCGGCGGACAAACCGGTCTCAGAATTCGATCGACCGATACGCTTGAAGACATTGCCGGCGATTTAGCCGGAATGCCTTTGGTCGAATTGGACATCGCGATGTTCGGCGACGGGCGCTCGTTCAGCCAAGCTTGGTTGCTGCGCAACCGCTATCATTACCGCGGCGAAATTCGCGCTGTCGGCAATTACTTGATCGATCAGATATTTTATCTGCACAGAACCGGCGTCGACGCCTTTCAATTGGATGAAAGCAGAAAGCCGGAAGACGCGCTGGCCGCATTGAACGATTTTTCGGTAGCTTATCAGCCGTCGGTCAATTAGCCGCCCTCTGCGGGGCGGGTTTTAACCCGCCCCATACGTTTCTATTTGCCCTAAACATTTCGGTTTGCTTCGGCCACCGGCGAAAGGTCTAGCACGTTGCCCGTATGCAGCGTAGCGGAATATGGGAATGGCGTGGCTTCGAACGTCCCGGATTGCGCTACGCTCCATCCGGGCTACGCTGCTTGGATAGCCGCCGTAGGGTGCGCATCGCGCACCTTTTTTAGCCGCAGACTTTTTTCATGACTTCGCCGATCTCGGTGGGCGCGCTGACCATTTCTACACCAGCCGCTTTCATCGCGGCGATTTTGCTTGCCGCCGTCCCTTTGCCGCCGGTCACGATCGCACCGGCATGACCCATGCGTTTTCCGGGCGGCGCGGTTTGTCCGGCGATATAGCCGACCACAGGCTTTGTGACATGCGCTTTGATGTATTCGGCCGCTTCCTCTTCCTCGCTACCGCCGATTTCACCAACCATGACGATGCCGTGCGTTTGCTCATCGGCCTGAAAGCGGCTGATCACATCGATAAAATTCATGCCGTGAATCGGATCGCCGCCGATGCCGACGCAGGTGCTTTGCCCCAAGCCTTCGCGCGTCGTTTGATGCACTGCCTCGTAAGTCAATGTCCCTGATCGCGACACGATACCGATCTTGCCGGGCTGATGAATGAAACCCGGCATAATGCCGATTTTGCATTCGCCCGGCGTGATGATGCCGGGACAATTCGGGCCGATCAATACCGTATCGGAACCAGCCATCGCTGCCTTGACACGCAGCATGTGCAATACCGGAATGCCTTCGGTAATACAGACGATCACTTTGATGCCGGCATCGAAGGCTTCCAATATCGCATCGGCCGCATAGAACGGCGGCACATAAATCACCGTAGCTTCAGCCTGCGTTCTTTGCACGGCCTGTTCGACCGTATCGAACACCGGCAAATCGCAATGAGTCTCGCCGCCGCGCCCGGGCGTTACGCCGCCGACCAACTGTGTGCCGTATTCGAGCGTTTGCAAGGAATGGAAAGTGCCTTGTTTACCGGTAAAGCCCTGACAGATGACTTTCGTTGCTTTGTTTACCAAAATGCTCATACACCCTCCGCCAATGCAACCACTTGTTCGGCAGCCTTTGCTAAGTCATCCGCCGCCACTAAATTCAATCCCGACTCCCGCAATAATGTACGCCCCGCTTCGGCATTCGTGCCTTCGAGCCGAACCACAACCGGGATTTCGACGCCAACCTCTTTGACAGCGGCCAAAATGCCTTCGGCGATCACGTCGCACTTGACGATGCCGCCGAAAATGTTGACCAGCACGGCCTTGACGTTCGGGTCGGCCAGGATCAATTTAAACGCTTCGGCGACTTTTTCGGTATTCGTGCCGCCGCCGACATCAAGGAAATTAGCAGGACTCCCGCCTTTCAATTTCACCAAGTCCATCGTCGCCATCGCAAGGCCGGCGCCGTTGACCATGCAGCCAATGCTGCCGTCCAAGGTGATGTAATTAAGCCCGAACTGCTGCGCCTTATGTTCCTTTTCGTCCTCCTGCCCCGGATCGCGCATCGCGGTAATGTCCGGATGCACGGCGACCGCGTTGTCGTCGAAATTGATCTTTGCATCGACCGCGATCAATTCGCCCGAGCCCGTCGTCACAAGCGGGTTGATTTCGATCTGACCGGCGTCTTTTTCGAGCAACAGCTTATAGATACCGGCCATGATTTTTTCGAGACTCTTGAATTGCGTAGACTCAAGTCCGAACGCAAATGCGACTTTGCGGCATTGATAAGGCTGAAGCCCGGCAGCCGGGTCGACTTGAAACGAAATGATGCGGTCCGGCGTTTTTTCCGCAACTTCTTCGATATCCATGCCGCCGGCCGCCGATGCGATAAAAATTACGCGTTCGCTTCCCCTGTCAACCAATGCGCTCAAATAAAACTCGCGATCGATTTGTCGCCTTTTCGACATAGAGCGTCTCGACCGGCAAGCCTTCGGCTCCGGTTTGCTGCGTCACTAAGCGCGTGCCCAACAATTTACGGCTGAATTCGGTAATCTCGTCTAAACTTTTGGCGATATGGACGCCGCCTGCCTTGCCCCGCCCGCCCGCATGAACTTGCGCTTTGACGACCCAGGCATTGCCGCCGAGTTCGCGCGCGACTTGTTCGGCATGCCCCGCCGTTTCAGCCGGACTGCCTTCCGGCACTGGAATGCCATAGAGTTTGAACAACTGTTTGGCCTGGTATTCATGGATGTTCATCGTTATTTTCCGGTGGTTATAAAATTACCTGATATCTTGCTTACATTTCGATCCAATTCGAAAATATAGCTTTCCAAATTAGACCGGTAAACAGACTCCCGTATTTTTCTTGCTTTCGACTCGAACCTGTTTACTGTGAAAGTTTGTAAATTTGGACTCTTTATCTAATTTTTCGACATGAAGGCTACTCACTTAACGCGGGACAGTTTAAGGTTAATCCGTTCGTGGTGAGCCTGTCGAACCATGGGCGGATTAACCATCCACCCTTCGACAGGCTCAGGGCGAACGGTTAATCCTTAGTGCTTTTGTCCCGCCTTAAGTGGGAAGCCGACATGAAAAACAATGTCGATTCTGAAGAGGGTGCTATATCTCGACCGACAGGCGAGTGACCGTACCCTAATCATCCCTAGCACTTTCATTTGCCAGGGTAATGACAGCTTCTTTATGATCGTTACATTAGGTTTATTTTAACCAAGCCGCAATAAAACACCATGCTTAATGAACTCAAACCGGAAAACAAACCCGATATTATCTATCCTTGTCCTTTTTCGATGGGATACGGCATCCCGCGCCAACAAGCCTGGCTGCTATTAAAAGTTTTCCTGACTTACCGGCTGATTCTGGCTTGCTTATTCGTGATGTTATTCTTCAGCCGACTCGGTCCCGGCACGGGAGTCCGTCACGACGAATACTTGTTTATCGTCAGTGGCAGCAGCCATTTGGCGCTGACGATAATTTCCGGCTTTTGTTTGTTGCGGCGATGGATTAGCTATACCGTTCAGGCTCAAACGCTCATTTTCACCGACATTATCATCATTACGCTGATCATGCACGCTTGCGGCGGCATCAATAGCGGCGTCGGTATCTTACTCGCCGCATCGATCGCCGCAAGCGGACTTTTAATCGGCGGGCGATGCGCGTTGCTATTCGCCGCCATTGCCAGTTTGGCCATTCTTACCGAGCAGATTTACGCGTTCCAAACCCATAGCTTCAGAGATACCGCCTATACCTATGCCGCTATGCTCGGCGCCTCATTCTTTACGATCGCAATGCTAGCCTATGCGCTCGCGCAACGCACCGAGCAGTCCACCGCGCAGCAAAAAACCATCAACCAGCTCGAGGAGCTCAGCAAATACATCATTCAACATTTACAATCGGGCATTATCATTTCCGATCGCGACCATCAAATACGGATGAGTAACGAAGCCGCCGCAAGGCTTACCCAATGCTCAACAATGCCTGATCGTCTACATGCTATTTCTCCCTATTTAGCGGAAGCTTTCTCGTACTGGCTGAACGACCCCTGCCAGGATTTCGCCGTAATTCCCTTAACGGACGGCAGCGAGATGCAAACCCGGTTTACGGCGCTCCCGACCCGGCACGAAGCGCTCAACATGATAATTTTAGAAGATATCGCGTTTTACAATCAGCGTTTACAACAAAGTAAACTCGCCTCTCTAGGGCAATTAACCGCCAGCATCGCTCATGAAATTCGCAACCCGCTCGGCGCCATCAGCCATGCAGGACAACTGCTTTCGGAAAACGTCGAGTTATCGGACGAAGACCGGCGCCTAACCGAAATTATAAGAAATCATTCGACCCGCGTGAACAAGATCATCGAGGATATTTTACAATTGTCCCGGCGTAGCGCTTCGTTGCGTAAAAAAGTCAACTTGATTCAATGGCTAGACGACTACATTGAGCAGTTCTGTGCTGAAAATGGTTTCACTCGCGATCTTTTCACCATGACGAGCGAATCGGAGCAAGCGCAAGCATTGGTGGACAAAGGCCATTTAAAACAAATTCTCGACAATCTGTGCCAAAATGCCTTGAAATACGGCAGCCCCGAAAAAAAAACCCATCTCATTGGCGATCCGTCAACATGAGCAAATGCTCTGTATCGAAGTGATAGACTCCGGCCCCGGCATCGACCCAAGCCAACGCAAGCATCTGTTCGAACCTTTTTTTACAACTTCGGCGCAAGGTACCGGTCTGGGGCTTTATATTTCAAAGGAATTAGCCGAACTGAATCAAGCCAAGTTAAGCTATCATATTACCGACCAGAGCCAAAGTTGCTTCCGGCTCTGTTTACCGAACGCCGAACAAACTTTGATTGACATATGAAACACCCCTTGACTTTAGTCGTCGACGACGAGCCGGACATCAGAGAGCTTTTAAGCATTACGCTCAAACGCATGAATATCAATACCTTGTGCGCGGAAAATGTCGGCTCCGCTCGGCAGTTGTTGCAACAACATCCTTTTGATCTTTGCCTGACCGATATGAAATTACCTGACGGCAACGGACTCGAGTTGGTCGAATACCTCCAAAGCACGGGCAGCACGATTCCGATTGCCGTAATTACCGCACACGGCAACATGGATACTGCGATCAAGGCAATGAAAGCCGGCGCCTTCGACTTTATCTCGAAACCGGTCGATTTACCGGTCCTTCGGCAAATCGTCACGAAAGCCTTACAATTAGGTCCCGATGCCGACACCAAGGAAAGACGCACACGACATATCTTATTGGGAGAATCGGAGCCGATGCGCCAAGTCCGGTCTAAAATCGACAAATTGGCACGTAGCCAGGCGCCTGTCTATATCAGCGGCGAATCGGGGTCGGGTAAGGAATTGGTGGCGCGCTTGATTCATCAACAAAGCCCGCGTGGCGACAAGCCTTTTGTGGCGGTAAACTGCGGCGCAATTCCGCCCGAACTCATGGAAAGCGAGTTTTTCGGACATAAAAAAGGCAGTTTCAGCGGCGCAATTGCCGATAAAAAAGGTTTATTTCAAGCGGCCGAGGGCGGCACGCTGTTTCTCGATGAAGTGGCCGATTTGCCTCCCTCGCTGCAAGTCAAATTGCTCCGCGCGATTCAGGAAAAAAAAGTTCGCTCGGTCGGCGAGCAACACGAAACGCCGGTCGATGTTCGCATCCTGAGCGCCACGCATAAAGATTTGAATCAATTGGTTCAGGAAGGGGTTTTTCGGCAAGATTTATACTACCGGATCAATGTCATCGATCTCAATATTCCGCCGCTTCGCGAACGAGGCGATGATATCGCGCAACTGGCCGAACATATTCTAGCCTCGTTAAATAGCAACAACGCTTATCAAGTCCAGCTCTCGCAATCGGCGTTGACTGCATTGAAACATTATCATTTTCCGGGCAATGTTAGGGAGCTCGAGAATATTCTGGAGCGCGCCGTTGCGCTCAGCGACGGCAAAACGATTGATGCGGACGATTTAAATCTACCGATTAATCCGGACACCGTCCCTGATGCGCCCATGTTCGATCCATCTAAAGCGTCGTTGGAAGATTATTTGGAAGATATCGAGCGAACCGCCATTACTATCGCACTCGAAAATAACCGATGGAATAAAACCGCAGCGGCAAAAGAGCTGGGGTTATCGTTCCGATCATTGCGCTACCGATTAAAAAAACTGGGCTTGGACTAGGCCTGTCGAAAAAATGCCCTTTTAGCCAATTCCAGAGTTCTCGCTTTTTAATCTCAACATGCCTTGGAAAGTGTTGCCGATCATAGGTTATAAAGCGCCAGGCGTAGAGTGCGCATCGCGCACCTATGTCGGGACCTCTCGTCGGTTAGGCACCATGAAAAGGTGCGCGATGCGCACCCTACAATGCCATCCATTGAACGGCTCACAACCCCAGCCCTAAAGCGCCCGACCGAGGTGACACGGCAGCCTATTAAGCCCGGTATTTATCCATTTGCAGCAAGCTGTCCAAAGCCGTTTTGATTTTAGCATTGGCTTCATCGTCCAATTCACTGTTTTTATAGACTTTATCGAGCAAACCTTCTTTGACCATGGCCTCTTTTATCCAACGCTTGGCAAAGCGGTAATTGGTCGGAATGCTGGCCGTTTCGCCGGTCGCCGGATCGCGCAAACCGATCTTGCTTGCGGACGATTCATTTTTTTCAGGCGCCTTTGCAACAGGCTCGGGCGCTTTTTTAGCAGTTCGCGGCGCCGGTTTATTATCGACAACTTTCACTTCAGCGGGTTTAGCGGTTTCGGCTTTCGCCGGATGCGAATCCGCTTTTGACTTAATGGCTTTCATATCGGCCATTTGATCGCCAACCACCGCATAAACTACATAAGCCACAAAAATCGTCGTTAAAATAAACAATATTTCCGCCATATTCCCTTCCTCCAGTTAATTAATTGAGTTGCCCGGTTAATTCGCCATTCGGCATGATCATTAGGCTGTTTGTTATTATCTTTTTCATCGTTTAAAAAAGCCGTGGACTTATTCGTTATTTTTCTTAACCTTGTCACCGACCACCATATAGACGACATACGCGACGAATATCGTCGTTAAAATATAAAACCCCGTTGCCATCGATTACTCCATTTTAATTTGCTATTCTATTTTCGCCGAAAAACAGGCCTTTTTTAATAAAAAACCAAGTGTTTGGCGATAACAGCGAATATACCAGAAGCCGCGCAACCGGGTAAACCGTAAATCCTCACCAACAGACCTGCCCTTTGGCCAAGCTCGGCAAGTCATCTCTTAATCCCATGGCATGACGGTTCAAATAATCTTTCAACGCCGCAGTATGATTGATACGGTTCATGCCGAACGAACGTAGTTTGGCGAACATTGGATTGTCGACCGCATAGGTTTTATTGATTAAATCCATACTCGCCATCATCATTAAGTTATCGCCTTTACGCCAGCGCTCGTAATGTCTTAAATATTGGACACCGGATAACGGCCGACCCGACCGTTTAGTGTCTATGACGGCTTCAGCCAAGGCTGCGGCATCCAACAAGCCGGCATTGGCGCCTTGCCCGGCCAATGGATGCATCGCATGCGCCGCATCGCCCACTAATGCAAAATGACTGTCGGTATAGCGGTCGGCAAATTGAAATTTCAGCGGAAAGGCCGCGCGCGGGCCGATCTTGAGCATGTTACCAAGGATACCGCCCGATGCTTGCTGTAATAGCCTTAAAAACTCGTCATCAGGCAATGTTAAATACTGTTGCGCAGTCTCGGTCGATAAGGTCCAGACGATCGAACACTGGCCATCGAAAAGGGGTAAAAAAGCCAAAGGACCTTCTTCGAGAAACCGTTGCCATGCTGTCGCTTGATGCTCGAGCTCGGTTTGCACGGTCGCGACCAAGCCGTCTTGTCGATAGGGCCAACCCGTCACGCCGATACCGGCCATAGACCGCAAGGCCGATTCGCGCCCATCGGCGGCAACCACCAAAGGCGCTTCAAAACTTCGCCCATCCGTCAACCTTAGGCGCCTGCCGTTTTCGATCGATTCCATGCGCTCGATGTCGGCAGGCGTGATGCATTGAACGGTCGGCAAGCCATCCAAGATGTCCCAAAGCGCCGCGACCGTAATTCGGTTTTCGACGATATGCCCCAATCCGGAGAACACCGTATCGGCGCAATCGAAATGCAAATAGCCGTCGGAGCGGCCATCCCAGACACGCATGTCTTTGTAGGGCGCGGCGCCTTTTTGCACGATTCCGCGCCAAGCACCGATACCGTCCAGAATGGCCTGAGAGGCTTTGGTCAGCGCCGATACGCGGATATCCCGCAGGCTTTCGTCCCATTGCCGCTCCGGACTGCGCCTGTCCAATAACAAGGTTTCGACCCCGCCATGCCCTAGCGCACAAGCCAAGGCCGCCCCGACCATGCCGCCTCCGACCACTATCACTTCCGCTTGCATCGTCATCGGCCTTATCTCCTGTTGCCGACGCGCGGCAGTCTGCCGGCCAAGCCCATGGCATGGCGTGTCAATAACGATTTACCGCCGGGCAATATATCGAGCAATGTCAAACCCAAATTTCTGACGGCCGCCAAGGCCAACCAGTCATTCGAAAAAATCCTGACTACGTTATCGGTAAAGCTGATTATTTTATTCAGATCCTTTCGCCTGGACTGAGCATAGCTCCGTAAGAACATTGGATCGCCGATATCGCGTTCGCGCTTGGCTTGTTCGATCAGCATCTCAGCTAACTGCACGACATCGCGAAGCCCTAGGTTGAAGCCTTGTCCTGCAACCGGGTGCAATTGATGCACCGCATTTCCGATAATGACGGCGCGCCCTTTCACCATCGTTTCGGCCTGTACCAAGGTCAGCGGGAAGGCCCGGCGCGGAGCCGCCAAACTCAATTCTCCCAGGCGATAGCCGAAACAATCTTGCAATCGTTCGATGAATTCTTCGTCGGAAACCGACATCAAGCTTTCGGCGTCCCGGTGAGTATTGGTCCACACCACGGCGCATTGACTTCCTTCGATCGGCAATAAGGCCAAGGGCCCGGAAACGGTAAAGCGTTCGAAAGCGGTATTGCGATGCGGCAATGAGCAATTTACGGTCGTCACCAACGCCGTTTGCCCGTATTCGGTCGTTTGCTGCCCGATATCGAGCAATTTCCGCACCGAGGAATTACCTCCGTCGGCGCCGATCAGTAGCTTGGCAGTCAAGGTCAATGATTCGTCACTGTATTCGAGACTCGCGCCAACATCGCTATCGGTACTAGCCAAACCCGCCAATCGAGCAGGACTGAGTTTGACAACCCCGGTCCGTTCGACCAAGTCCGCGACATGGTTTTCGATATCGCGGGCCTTGATTACATAACCCAGTGCCTTGACGCCTTCCTTTTTCGACGACAAGCGGGTTTTTCCGAAATGCCCGCGATCGGACACATGAATATCCTCGATCGGCGCGGCCTTATCGGAAACACCCTGCCACGCGCCAAGCGCATCGAGCATCGTCACGGTCCCGGCCGCCAATGCCAAGGCGCGATCGCCGGCCCATGAGTTTTGTAATTGCTCGCGGCTCTGCGCTTCGACCATGGCGATTTCGAGTCCCGAGCCTTGCAATGCCAAGGCCAGACAATTACCGGCCAATCCGCCGCCGATAATCAATGCATCGTATTGAGTCCGCATCAGGCCGCCTGCATCAATGCTTCGATGGCTTCAACGCTTTTCGGCACATTTATCGTCAAAATCTCGTAGCCGTCTTGCGTTACCAGCACATCGTCTTCTATTCTGATCCCGATACCCCGCCATTGCTCGTCGACTTGCTCGCAATCCTTAGGAATATAAAGGCCGGGTTCGATCGTCAACACCATGCCCGGCTCCAATATCCGCCATTCGTCCTTGACCTTGTAATCGCCGACATCGTGTACGTCCATGCCGAGCCAATGCCCGATTCGATGCATATAGAATTTTTTATAGGCTTCGTCCTTGATCAGTTTCGCTACGCGCCCTTTCAGCAAACCCAATTTAACCAAGCCTTTGGTCAAGGTTTTTACCGATGCCTCATGAGCCTGATTCCAAGGATTGCCGGGCTTGATCTCGGCCAAAGCCGCCGACTGAGCATCGAGCACTAGTTGATAAAGTTGCTTTTGCGGCTCGGAAAAACGCCCGGAAACGGGAAAGGTACGCGTGATATCGGCCGCATAGTGATCGCATTCGGCACCCGCATCGATCAATAACAAATCGCCATCGGCCAATTTAGACGTATTTTCGGTATAATGCAGCACGCAAGCATTCTTACCGGCCGCAACTATCGAAGGATAGGCGACCGCCCTCAGGCCTTGCTGTAAAAAATGATAGATGATTTCGGATTCGATTTGATATTCGTATAAACCGGCGCGGCATTTTTGCATTGCTTTGACATGCGCATCGGCGGAAATTTCGGCCGCCTTGCGCATCAATTTGATTTCGGCCTCGCTTTTGAACAAGCGCATCTCATGCAAGATATGTTCGAGCGATACCAATTCCAATGGCGCATTGACGCCGGCTCGGGATTGATTGCGTAAATGATGCACCCATTCGAGCAGGCGATGATCCAAATCGCTATCCCGGCCCATTGGATAAAAAACCTTTTCTTTATTTTCAATGAGCCCGGGTAGAATTTCATCGATATCGTCGATTGGAAATGCATCGTCGGCGCCGTAATCGGTCGTTGCTCCGATCAAGCCGGCATGCGCACCTTCCCAAAGCGCTTTTTTCTCATCGTATTCGCGGCAAAAAAGCAAATATTGTCCTTGCTGCCGACCGGGGATGAATACCGCAAGCGCATCCGGTTCGTTAAATCCGGTCAGATAATAAAAATCGCTATCTTGACGAAACGGGTAATGCACATCCCGATTACGGGTTTGCGCCGAGGCGCTAGGTATCAATCCGATATTACCCTTGCCGATTTGTTGCATTAACCGCTTACGGCGTTTTTTAAATTCTGCTTGCTTCATCTTTTCTGTCGTTCTCGATTTTTACTGTGAAAGAGGGCGATCATACCCCCTTTATACTCAAAAATTAGATAACTTTATGAAGGTATGGGGTGTGGCTAGCGAGGATGTCGGCAGCAGGGAGCGCTGCCGTCAAGCCCCCATGGATGGGTTCACGGCGGTCCTCGATAGACACATCCCATGCCTTTCATTCTTAGACGGTTTTTCAATCAAAAGGCAGTAAAGCAGTCGCTACTCGACTAATGAAGTATCGGCGACAGGCATGAATCGCTCTTTCGATAAATAGCATCCGGACCGGTTAACTGGATTGGATGCGTGTTTTATTTTAATGAGTGGTACGGCTAATGGAACCGGATAATTCAGTACGTATTAACTGTACCGCAACTCGTAAGTATTCTTGAATTTCAGCAAAGGCTTCTTGGCCCTCTTCGCTATCTTCATCGTCAGAGATGACATCAAGCTTAGTAATTTCAACAATATCCTTCACTATTTCGCCGACATCCCCAGTCCAATTTGAAGACGATTGACTAAATCCGATACCGAATAAAAAGCCCTGACACCAATCGCGCATCGCTTCAACGGCTTCGCTTAAGTTATCCTCTTCGACATCCGGCAATAGTAAATCGAAAGTATAATCGTCATCCGTCAATAACGCTCTTGTTTGTTCGAACAAATCCCCTAACAAGATATTTCCGCCAGAAGCGTAAGCCCCTTCTCCGAATAGCTCATCCAACCAGTTTGATTGACTCGCTCTTACGTCAACACACAACATACCGGTTGCAATGCCATGCGCTTCTGCTGCCGACACCTCGGCCCCCTGTTGACGTAGCGTCTGATCGATTGTCTGATAAATCATTTTCTTGTTAAAAAGTACGGATTCCAAAAAATTAACCGGCTTATGCTAACATTGATTGACTTAATGGATAATACTGAGAGAAAGTTATTTTTAGCAAACCGTCATTTTCAGTACAATTAGCCAAGTTGCACATTCTATCTTCTTGAGTTTATTCGCAAGGTCAATTCGGCTGCTTCGCCTCTACCCCATTAGAAAAAGGCAGGTGTATATACTTCGCGCGATCACATTTTCGGTTTTCTAACGCGCTCTTTTGTCCGGTAGCTGCGTTACCTACATGGATGTAGGTAAGGGGCGTGAGCAGGAGCGGAAGCTTTGCGAAAACAGTTACATAACTTGCTATGCGCCTGTTTTCGCGTCTTGCTACCGAACAAAATAGCATTGCCATAAAACCCGAAAACATGACCGCGCGAAGTATAAAAACCGAAATTAACCAAGCGATGACTACACTTTATCAACTTAAATATTATGCCAAAAGCTGAAAACGACCATTCACTCGAATTAAAAGACTTGGAAGAAAAGCTTGATCTTTTGATCGAACAATACAATGCGATCAAAAATGAAAACCATTCGCTCAAAGTCAAGCAAGCGGAACTTGTCAAGCAAAAAGCCAAGTTGCTTGAAAAAACCACATTAGCCAAAACCCGAGTCGAAGCGATGATCTCCCGTTTAAAATCCATGGAGCATGGCGCATGAGCAGAACACCTTCCGCTGTCACACTTGAAATTCTCGGCAAGGAATACAAAATCGCTTGCGAACCCGAGGAACAAGACGGACTGATAGAATCCGCTCGGCAACTCGACAGAAAAATGCGCCAAATCAGAGATTCCGGCAAGGTTAGCGGCGCCGATCGCATAGCTGTCATGGCTGCCCTGAACATGGCTCACGAGCTCCATCTAGCTGAGTCCCGGAACCGCGAATTGGAATTACATTTGGCGGATAGCCTGATAAAAATGAGCAATAAAATAGAAAACGTTTTGGAAATTACAGAAACGCGTTAAAATGAAGTCCTGTATCTCCTGCAGCGTTCGAGGGTGGGCTGGGTGTTTCCTGAACCTATATTTACCCCGGGAACAAATGTTCGACCTTGGTGTGCATACCCGCTTTACGCGGGAAGCCTGATAGGTCGTCTGCGTTCCCACTTGAACCATTGGTTCAAGGACGATAGCTCATTACGGCGCAGGTGGGAGATACTGCCTCTATTGCCTTTCCTACTCCCTTTTGATTGAAAAACCGTCTAAGAATAAAAAGGCATGAGATATGTCTATCGAGGACCGCCGTTTACCCAGCACCTAAATTATCCAGGATTATTAACCATAGCCAATGGACTATGGAATTTAGGTGCTGGGTGAACCCGTCCATGGGGCTTGACGACAGCGTTCCCTGCTGCCGAAATCCTCGCTAGCCACACCCCATACCTTGATAAAGTTAACCATTTTTTGAGTCTAAAGGGAGTATGTCCATGAACTACTGGTTAATGAAATCCGAACCTAATGAGTTCGGTATCGACGATTTATTCAATAGACCCCACCAAACCGAACCTTGGGACGGCGTCAGAAATTACCAAGCCAGAAACATGATGCGCGATCAAATGAAGATCGGCGATTTGGCTTTTTTCTATCATTCCAACTGCGATATCCCCGGCATCGTCGGCATCATGAAAATTAGCCGCGAAGGCTACCCTGACCATTTCGCTTTCGACCCCGACGACAAACACTTCGACCCGAAAAGCTCGCCCGAAAATCCGCGCTGGTTCATGGTGGATGTTCAATTCGTAAAAAAACTATCCCGCACGATCCCGTTACAAGAACTGAAACAATACCCAGAATTGGAAGACCTCCCCCTAGTCAGACGCGGCAACCGCCTATCGATCATGCCGGTTTCGAAAGCGCAATGGGATTTCATACTGGGGCTTGAATGAAGCGATAGCGTTTGAGCTATGCTGGATTATGAAGATGAGGCTCACGCAAAGACGCGAAGAGATAACCTGATTAGCAAGTTTCTTCAGCTAAAGCCCAAAGATCAGCATATCCTTAGGAGGACGGGGTTCGCAAACCATGCGCGTCAAGCTAAAAACGGCCAACCCACATCACGCTCTTTCCCAAGCTCCAGCTTGGGAAAGACACCCCGGAAGCTCCAGCTTCCTGTGACCGACACAACCTCCGCACATTCTCAATCAACCCCGACTCGCTCGTTCAATCTTTCTTGATTGTCGGGAAGCTAGAGCTTCCTAAACAGGTTACCCAAGCTGGAGCTTGGGTAACAGCATATTTTAGTTTTTGCGACTACGACTAGCCCCTGCTCGGACACTTGGCTTCGGTAAGCTGAAGCATCTTGCTAATCAGGAGAGATAATGAATGATGAATGCGCTGCTATCACAGCCTGATTTACCAGCAAGCTTAACGTGTTATTTCAGACTCTTGTTTATTCTTTCCTTCGCGTTGCCGCTAAACGGTCCGGTTTTGATTTTTTGCTTTCCTTAGCGCCTTCGCGTGAGGAAAAAGATCACATAACAGCCGGGCAACAACTGCCGCCCGGCCAAAATACAACAGCTTTTAGTGACTCACTTCGACTCGCGCGCCTTTGCTTTGCCCGATTCCTCCAAGCATTTGCACGAACCAAGGCGTGTCGATATCGAACGGCTTGCCGCCTTTGATGCGCGGGAACTCGATCGCACGCAAGACGTTGCCGTTATCTTCGTCGTGACCAATGACGCCGGACTCGCGGCGGAATGCGCATTCAACCGCTAAATCGGCGCATGATTTGATCAGGCGAATGTCGTCGACGTTCGAGGCCGATGCCCGTGCGAAATATCCCGATTTTTGAATCAAGGTTTTTTCGGCGCCGATCATTTCGGCGAATTGCTCACCGAACCATTTTCCCGGATTGACTGCATCGAGCTTGATGTGACCGAATGCATCGCGCGGAACTTCTTGGCCCTTGGCTTGCATTTCGGCGACGATCGCATCGACACCCGCGCCTTCCGAAACGAATATATTGACGCAATCGACTTTATCCATCACTTCGCGCAAGCGCTTGGCTTCCGCGGCCAGGTTGATTTCCATTTCCGGAACAAAAACGCCGTGAACTTCGTATGCCGCACGATCGAGACCGATTTCAGGCAGCCATTCGGAGCGATCCAACAATTTGCGGTATTCCATTGCGGTCGCGGCAGTCAACCAACCGCAATTGCGGCCCATGACTTCATGAACAATCAGCATGCGCGGATTAGCGTTATACTCGGCCACGACATTTTGGAAGTAATGCGCGCCTTGCTCCGCTGCAGTCCATGCGCCTAAAGATTGTTTAATCGGGAAAACATCGTTGTCGATCGTTTTCGGCAAGCCGATGACCGTCAATCCATAGTCATTTTTCGCGAGGAAGGCCGCCAAGTCAGCTGCTGCGGTATTGGTATCGTCGCCGCCGATCGTATGCAGGACATCGACGCCGTCTTTGACTAATTGATCGGCCGCCACTTTTTGAGGGTCCTGACCTTCTTGAACCAAACCGCGCTTGATGCAGTCTTTGACGTTGGTCAGTTTGACTCGGCTGTTGCCGATCGGCGAACCGCCGAAATTATGCAGCAACGCGGCGTTTTCGCGGATTTTTGGGGTCACGGCGTAAGAATCGCCGAGTAGCAGGCCTTTGTAACCGCTACGGTAGCAGATAATCTCGATCGAAGGGTCGATTTCGGTGTAACGCTCGATGAGACTACCGATGGCTGAACTAAGGCAAGGCGCTAAACCGCCTGCAGTGAGAATTGCGACTTTTTTTGGTTTGTTCATGAGATTTAAGCTTTGTGGTTATAAAGTTTGTGATTATAAAAACATTATGCAGTGTAAACACGGAAAACACTTCTTCCGCTTTTTTAAACCCGGCTCATGCCGTTTGGGAATTTAAACGACGCAACGCTTAATTATAGAGTCTGAATCGGTTGGCGGTAAATTTTAGCATAATCGGATCAAATCGCTGCCGTCGATTTAAACCTCTAATACCCGAAAATTAGCACGATAAATGTGCCTAAGCGCCGATTTTTTAAGACAGGCCGCTCAATTTCGGCGAAAATAGAAACCAATTCTTAACTCTATTCATTAACCAGCCTCCATCTTTCGAATTATCCGACCCAATGCGTAAATACCAGGGACAATTAGTTCACCAAAGCTTCGATGAAGAAGGCATCATCGAAATCGTCGAATCGGAAGGCGTCCGCGCCTTACATTTCGGCTCTTCTTCACGGCAAAGCAGTATGTTGCTGACCGATCCGGGCCAATTGCATTCGCTGTATGCCCGCGCGATGATGGCTTGGCTATTGTTTAAAGACGCCCCCGGCGATGTATTGATGATAGGCTTAGGCGGCGGATCTTTGGCAAAGTTTTTACTGCAACACTTCGAAGACTGTAAAATAAAGGTCGTAGAATACCGGCGCGGCGTCGTCAAGATCGCGCGCAGCCATTTCGATTTACCGCTCGATTCGCGTCTGAAAATAAAAATCGGCGACGGCGGGCACTATATTCGCCAAAAGAGTCTAACGGCATCGGAAAGCTACGATTTATTGATGATCGATGCGTTCGATCATGAAGGCATGTCCGACTCGATCGGCGGCGAAGCGTTTTTCGACGGCTGCAAGAATTTGCTGAATCCGGACGGCATGCTAACCATCAATTTATGGGGCACCGACAAAGCGCTGTTTCAGGATGTCGCCTGGCACTTAGGCAGGGTTTTCGACTGGCGCCTATTGTTTCTGCCGGTACGCGGGAGGGGCAATGTCATCGGCTTTGCTTTTAACGACCCCATGCCCTTGCCGACTCAAAAAGAACTTCGAGGCCGCATGCAACTTCTGGAAAACAAATACCACCTGGAATTCCCCGTTTTTTTGCAAGATTTAAAGCGTAACAACCGTACTTTATTCAACCGGATTATCAAACCATGATTGCTCCCGCTATGCCTAGCGCGCCGAATCTTTTCGGCTACCGCAAATACTGGGCGCACCGTTTCGGAACGGCGCCCGAATTACCGATGACTCGCGCCGAAATGGACGAACTCGGCTGGGATTCGTGCGACGTTATTCTAGTCACCGGCGACGCCTATATCGACCATCCGAGCTTCGGCATGGCGCTGATAGGCAGACTCCTCGAAGCACACGGTTTTCGGGTCGGTATTATTTCGCAGCCGGACTGGACTAGCGCGGAAGATTTCAAACGCCTGGGCGCACCCAATCTTTTTTTCGGTGTGACCGGCGGCAACATGGATTCGATGGTCAACCGCTACACGTCGGACAAAAAGATCCGCTCTAACGATGCTTATACGGCAGGCGGCGAAGCAGGCAAACGACCTGATCGCGCGGTCAACGTGTATTCGCACCGCTGCCGCGAAGCTTTTAAAAATGTTCCTATCGTCATTGGCGGGATCGAAGCGAGCCTACGCCGAATTTCGCATTACGATTATTGGTCGGACAAGGTCAAAAAATCGGTCTTGCTCGACTCGAAAGCCGACCTCTTAGTCTACGGCAATGCCGAACGGCAAGTCGTCGAGATTGCGCACCGGCTAGCTAACGGCGAAGCTATTGCCGATTTGCAATTCATTCGCGGCACCGCGCATTTCGTCAAACAAATTCCCGAAGGCTGGCTCGAAAAAGATTCGACCGATGTCGATATTCCGGGCCATGTCGCGCCACCCGCAAACCCTTATCAAGAAGAACCCGCCTGCGACAGCAAGCCGGCCGGCAATGTGATCCGTTTCGAGCGACGCATCGGCAACGACAAACGCGCGCAAACTGTCATTCGTCTGCCGGCCTATGAGGCCGTCAAGGACGATACGATTCTTTACGCCCATGCATCCCGCGTGATGCACGGCGAAACCAACCCGGGCAACGCGCGCGCGTTGATTCAACAGCACGGCAATCGATTACTCTGGGTCAATCCGCCGCCGATCCCGCTCAGCACGCAGGAAATGGACAGTGTGTTCGACCTCCCCTATTCGCGCCTGCCGCATAAACGTTACGGTGACGCGAACATTCCGGCGTTCGAGATGATTCAACACTCGGTTAATATCATGCGCGGCTGCTTCGGCGGCTGCACATTCTGTTCGATCACCGAACACGAGGGGCGCATCATACAAAGCCGCTCCGAAGATTCGATCATCCGTGAGATCGAGGCGATTCGCGACACATCACCGAATTTCACCGGACACATTTCCGACCTGGGCGGGCCGACCGCAAACATGTACCGACTGGCCTGCAAGGATCCGAAGATCGAAGCGGCCTGCCGCAAGCCTTCGTGCGTCTTTCCCGGCATTTGCGACAATCTGAATACCGACCATTCCCATTTGATCAAATTATACCGGCGCGCTCGTGCGCTGCCCGGCATCAAGAAGATCTTCATCGCATCGGGCCTGCGCTACGATTTGGCCGTCGAGTCGCCGGAATACGTCAAGGAACTGGTCACGCACCATGTCGGCGGTTATCTAAAGATCGCGCCGGAACACACCGAGCAAGGCCCCTTGTCAAAAATGATGAAACCGGGCATCGGCACTTACGATCGCTTCAAGCAAATGTTCGATAAGTATTCGAAGGAAGCGGGCAAGGAGCAGTATCTGATTCCCTACTTCATCGCCGCGCATCCTGGCACGACCGATGAAGACATGCTGAATCTCGCACTCTGGCTCAAGCGTAACGGCTTTAGGGCCGACCAGGTTCAAGCGTTTCTGCCGTCGCCGATGGCGATTGCGACCGCGATGTATCACTCCGGCAAGGACACGTTGCACAAGATCGGCCGCAAGGCGCCGGATATTTCGATTCCGAAAAGCGTCAAGCAACGCCGCTTGCATAAGGCTTTTTTACGCTATCACGATCCGAAAAATTGGCCGCTGCTACGCGAGGCTCTGAAAAACATGGGCCGCGCCGATTTGATCGGCAACGGTAAAAAGCATTTGGTACCGACATTTCAGCCGAAAGGCACCGTCGACACCGCACCCGCTAAGACGCAGCGATTTAAAACCAAACATACCGGCTTCGGAAATAAACAACGCAAGCAACCGGGCCGGCGAGCCGCAAAGTCTCGTTAGGACTGGGACATCAAAAGTCCCCCTATTTTATGGAGGGATCGGTTACTAGATTCGCAGGTGTAAGGCGGCAGGGCAGATTTTTGCTCCTCGGCAATTGCTGAGTTACAAGGATGTAATGAATGCAGAAAATGCAGGAGCACTTTTCTGCCCGCATTGCCCCAATACATGCCATCCATGGCAATCTGATAGCCGCCGCAAAGCTTACTACTTGTAGAAGTTTTTGCGCATATTCCTAAACATTGAACTTAGAAAGAGCAGTTACCATGTTTTGTAGACCGTTCGTGCTGAGTAAAGTCGAAGCATGAAGGGTCTACAACACTTTCACCCGCCTGGTGAAGCCTCAAACTACCGTTCACCCTTCGACAGGGCTCTCCTGAGCGTAGCCGAAGGGCTCAGGGCGAACGGTAGTTTGAGGCTCTCAACTGCTCTTTTTAGGTTGAAATCTATTTCGTTCGATGCCCATCGCAGCCTCGTCTCCGAAGCAGAACTCGGTTATTCATTCAGCGAACACACGGGAACCGGCAATGAAATCCCTTCAATAAAACAACTCCAAAGCTAGCATCAATGCGTCTTCCCGCCCTTCTTGGGCGGGGTAATAATCCTTGCGGATACCGATTTCGTTAAAGCCCATTTTTTCGTATAACGCAACGGCGCCAAGATTGGAAGGACGAACTTCCAAAAAGACGGTTTCGGTTTTGTACCATCTGGCAACCTCGATCAGATGCGTCAACATTTTACGGCCGATACCTTGCCCCTGCTCTTCCGGTGCAACTGAAATATTCAAAATATGCGCTTCGCCAACCGCGATAGAAACAACGCTATAGCCCAATATTCTATCGACATCTTCACAGACCCAACAGCTGTAGCCGGCTTTGAAGCAGTCTTTAAAAACGCCTTCGCTCCATGGAAAATCGTAGTTAGTATTTTCTATCGTCAAGACGGCGCTTAAGTCTTTGCCGGTCATGCGCCGCATCCTTAACAAGTCATCCCTAGTTACCGAGTCCGGAAAGATTTTTGCGTAGAACTCACGATCGGCATCATAGACGACAATATCTTTAAATCGTTGTAATAACTCCCGCATGCTCAACCTTTAATCTCGTCAAATGTAGCTATGGCCAGTTTTAGATCTTGCCAGGCTTTGCGCTTTTCTAGCGGCGACCTTAACAAATAAGCGGGATGATATACCACAATTAGCGGAATGCCGTCCAATGAATGCACCGTGCCTCTGAGCTGGCCTATGTTTTTATCAGTTTTTAGCAAATTTTGTGCGGAAACGCGCCCGACCGCCAGAATAATTTTCGGCTTTAGCCAAGCAATTTGACGATGTAAATAGTCGCTACATGCTTCGACTTCGGTCGTTAAAGGATCACGGTTATTCGGTGGCCTGCATTTTAGAATATTGGTGATAAAAACGTCATCGCGCTTTAAACCAATGGCTCTTAGCATTTCGGTTAGCAATTGACCGGCCCTTCCGACAAACGGTTCACCTTGTCGATCCTCGCTTTCTCCCGGCGCTTCGCCGATGACCATCCACCCCGAGCTTGCCGAACCGCTGCCGAACACCGTTTGCGTCCGGCTTTCGCATAATGAACATTGTCGGCATGCCGCCACTTCATTTTGTAAATCCGCCCACGTTGGTTTGGAATCGGACAGTATCGGCTGCGCTTCGACTTCAGGAACAAGGGGGGGTTCAGGCACAATCGGTGTCGCTGTTTTTTGAACATCACCGAGTAAAGTGGATACGGCTGTTTGCGTCGCCGCCAAATCAATTACATCGGAGTTTATTCGATCACTAGCCGGCGCTTGACGGGAAACCCAAACATCGATCCCGATCGCTTTTAGGTAATGAAGTCGAGTCTCAGTATCCAGCATCGTTAGTCGTGTGCTCAGCGCACTTTGAAAGTGCGCGAGCGGATAGAAAAGTAAACTTAAACATCGCCTTTTTGCGGATGCCGGCGCTGGTTAGGCGCATGCAATTTATTGACCGCATTGATATAGGCTTTCGCTGAAGCGATAACGATGTCGGTATCGGCGCCCAAGCCATTGACGATGCGCCCTGCCTTGTCGAGACGAATCGTGACTTCACCTTGCGAATCGGTGCCGTTGGTAATATTGTTAACCGAATACAATTCCAAAATGGCGTGCGTATTGACCAGACTTTCAATCGCCTTGAGACTAGCATCGACGGCACCGCTCCCGGAGGAGCTGCCGGTCATTTCTTGATTATCAATGCGTAAAGTAACCCGCGCCGTCGGCACTTCTCCGGTTTCGGAGCAAACGCTCAATGCGATCAATTTGATGTATTCATCCTCGGCGCTGACACTGACTTCGGAAATCAGCGCCTGCAAATCCTCGTCGAAAATTTCGTGCTTTTTATCGGCCAGTTGTTTGAAACGAAAAAATGCTTCGTTCAATTCTGCTTCCGAGGTGAACTCAAAGCCGAGCTCGGTCATGCGCGTCTTGAAGGCATTGCGTCCCGAATGCTTTCCCAGCACCATGCGGTTAGCGGCCCAACCGACATCCTCGGCGCGCATGATTTCATAAGTTTCACGGCTTTTCAGCACGCCGTCCTGATGAATGCCAGATTCATGCGCGAAGGCATTAGCACCGACGATCGCTTTGTTCGGTTGCACCGGAAAACCGGTAATCGTCGAGATTAAGCGCGAACAAGTCATGATTTCTGTCGTATCGAGTGTCGTGTCGCACGGAAAAACATCTTGGCGCGTTCGTACCGCCATCACGACCTCTTCCAACGCAGCATTACCGGCACGTTCACCGAGCCCGTTGATCGTACATTCGACCTGGCGTGCGCCGTTCATCACCGCCGCTAAAGAATTGGCAACCGCCAAGCCCAAATCGTTGTGACAATGCACCGAGAAAATCGCCTTATCGGAATTCGGTATTCGTTGAATTAAGTTACCGATTGTCGCGCCGAATTGATGCGGAACACTGTAACCGACCGTATCGGGTATGTTCAGTGTAGTCGCGCCGGCATCAATGACCGCCTCCAATATCCGGCACAAAAAATCTTCTTCGGAGCGCCCCGCATCCTCGGGCGAAAATTCGACGTTATCGGTATATTGCAGTGCGCGTTTCACAGCTTTAACGGCCAACTCGATCACTTGTTCCGGCTGCATCTGCAATTTCATTTGCATATGAATCGGCGAGGTTGCGATAAAGGTATGAATGCGCGAGCTTTCGGCGGCTTTCAGAGCCATACCCGCTTTATCGATGTCTTTTTCCAATGCCCGCGCTAAACCGCAAACAGTGCTGGTTTTGACCGCTTTCGCAACCGCTTCGACCGCTTCGAAATCGCCCGGACTCGCGGCAGGAAACCCCGCTTCGATCACATCGACCTTCATTCTTTCCAACGCTTTTGCAATTCGGACTTTTTCATCACGCGTCATCGACGCCCCCGGACTCTGCTCGCCATCGCGCAAAGTCGTATCAAAAATAATTAATTTGTCTTTCATGAGAACTCCGTTCATCAAGAAATTTGATGTTAAGAAAACTGATTAGTAAGGATTGTGTATAACGGGGGGAGAAATAAAGTATGTGCCCGCTAGGGCAGCAGGAAAAGAAGAGCTGGTTTGAACGGCGCCGGAAAAATAGCACCGAAAACGGTGCTTGTTGAATTGCTGGCGGTAATATAGAAGTGGGATTTCATGAGTTGGACTATACGCGATTGTGTTTTTTGCCTCAAGAAATTTGTTAAGCCTTTCTATGAAGTCTGCGGCGACGCATGACCAAGGTAAAAACCGGTCCGGAAATCGCATACCCTAAAGACAACAAAAACAACATGGTTTGCGGCTGCGCCATCACAAATGCAACTCCCAACATCACGGCAATCGCGACGACAAACGGCACCTTACCCTTCCAATCTATCCCTTTGAAACTGAAATAACGAAAATTACTAACCATTAGTAAGCCGGTTGCGATCGTCAAAATTAGGGCCGCATATTTTAGCGTATCGATATCATAATCGTATTCGATCGAAATCCAGATAAAGCCGGCCAATATCGCGGCGGCGGCGGGACTCGGCAAACCTTGGAAATAGCGTTTGTCGTCGGTTTCGACTTGCGCATTGAAACGTGCCAATCTCAATGCGCCGCCGGCCATGTGCACGAATGCCGCAAACAGGCCTAGCTTACCCAAGCTGGAAAATGCCCAGAGGTACATTACCAAGGCCGGAGCCGCGCCGAACGAGATCATATCGGATAAGCTATCGTATTCGACACCGAACTTGCTTTGCGTATTCGTCAAACGCGCTACGCGCCCGTCGAGCCCATCCAAAATCATGGCGGCAAAAATCGCCACGGCTGCGGTTTCGTATCGCCCGCCCATTGCCGATGTAATCGCGTAAAAACCGGCAAATAACGCACCTGTCGTAAACAAATTGGGTAATAAATAAATACCGCGGCGGCGGGGCGTGGAAGATTTTTCAAGCGTCATATTTTTTATCTACTGTTGCAACATTTGCAATAAAACAATGCCGCAGATTATACAATGAGCCGAAAAAGTACTCATGAATTAATAGCGACTTGGAAATCGGATTCGGAGACGAATCATCTGTGCCACGCAATGGCTAAACTCATACGTGGGTGCACATCTCGTTTAAAGCCAAAGTCATTAAGGGATGGACATGAAATTAAGTACGCTACCAGACAAAAGAGCGCGTCAGTTACACGAAAAAGTGGCCCCGCGATCTAAAATGCGAGAGCGGCAAAAAAGCCGCTCTCTCATGACCCGGAGACACTATCCGATTAGTTTTTCGACTTATCGACGATTTTGTTGGCACTAATCCATGGCATCATGCTGCGAAGTTTTTCACCGACGATTTCGATCGGATGCTCCGCATTTAGGCGACGTCTTGCCGTCATTTCCGGATAACCTGTCATGCCTTCCATGATGAATCTTTTCGCGTATTCGCCTTTTTGGATGTTCTCCAACGCCTCGCGCATGGCGTAACGGCTTTCTTCGTTGATGACTTTAGGACCGGTCACATACTCGCCGTATTCGGCGTTGTTAGAAATCGAATAGTTCATGTTCGCGATACCGCCTTCGTACATCAGATCGACGATCAATTTTAATTCGTGCAAACACTCGAAGTATGCCATTTCCGGCTCGTATCCGGCTTCAACCAGTGTCTCGAACCCGGCTTTGACTAACTCAACCGCACCACCGCACAATACGGCTTGCTCGCCGAACAAATCGGTTTCGGTTTCATCACGGAAGGTAGTTTCTATAATGCCGGAACGACCGCCGCCGATCGCCGAAGCGTAAGACAAACAAATACTCTTTGCGGTACCGGAGGCATCCTGCTGAATCGCGATTAAATCGGGAATACCGCCGCCGCGGACAAATTCGGAACGCACCGTATGACCCGGAGCTTTCGGAGCAATCATAATCACATCGAGGTCGGCACGCGGCACGATTTGATTATACAAAATCGAAAAGCCGTGCGCGAATGCCAAGGCTGCCCCTTGTTTGAGATTCGGTTCGATTTCCGCTTTGTATAATTGCGCTTGGAATTCATCCGGCGTCAGGATCATCACGACATCGGCGCTCGACACTGCTTCAGGAACCGATTTAACCGTCAAGCCTGAAGCTTCGGCCTTGGCTACCGAGGGAGAACCCGCGCGCAGACCTACGACGACATCGACACCCGAGTCTTTTAAATTGTTGGCATGCGCATGACCTTGAGAACCATAGCCGATGATCGCTACTTTTTTACTTTTGATGATCGAAAGATCGGCGTCTTTATCGTAATAAACTTGCATGTGTTTTCTCGTTTTGTTTTATGAATAATGTTTGCTTTGAATTCTAGAGATGCAGCCCTTTTTCGCCCCGGCATATTCCGGTAGCGCCCGACCGGACCACTTCGATGATAGTCGTTTCATCGATTGACTTGACGAAGGCGTCCAATTTATCCGATGTTCCGGTCATTTCGATCACGAAAGTCGTCGGTGTTACATCGATTATTCGACCGCGAAATATATCGGCGATACGTTTAATTTCGGCGCGCGTAGCTTCGCTGGTTTTGACCTTAACCATCATCAATTCGCGTTCGATATGCGCCGATTCCGCCAAATCGATTAGTTTCACGACATCGACCAACTTATTGAGCTGCTTTGTGATTTGCTCGATGATATCATCATTGCCTCGCGTCACCAGAGTCATGCGCGACAGACTCGAGTCTTCGGTCGGCGCGACGGTCAACGATTCGATGTTGTAGCCGCGCGCCGAAAAAAGACCGGCGACTCTCGATAATGCGCCGGCTTCATTTTCAATTAAAATTGAGATTATATGCCTCATTATGCCAACTCCCTGTCCGTCGGTGTACCTGGGGCAACCCGCAATTTCATATCGTGATGCCCCTTACCGGACTCTATCATTGGGTAAACGTTTTCTGTGCGGTCGGTAATGATGTCCAGAAATACGGTTCTATCTTTCATCGCGAACGCCTCTTCCAGAGCGGAGCGCAAATCGGCTTTGTTTTCGACCAGCATGCCGACATGACCATAAGCCTCGGCTAGTTTAACGAAGTCGGGCAAGGTATCCATGTAAGAATGCGAATAACGGCTTTGATAAGAAAACTCCTGCCATTGCCGCACCATACCCATGTAGCGATTATTCAAATTAATGATCTTGACCGGCGTTTTATACTGCAGCGCAGTCGACAGCTCTTGTATGCACATTTGAATACTGGCTTCACCGGTCACGCAAGCGACATCCGCTTCCGGAAACGCCAATTTAACGCCGATCGCAGCCGGCAAACCGAAGCCCATCGTACCCAATCCGCCCGAATTGATCCAGCGACGAGGCTTATCGAAATGGTAGTACTGGGCTGCATACATTTGATGCTGACCGACATCCGAAGTAATGTAAGCATCGCCTTTCGTTACTTCGTAAAGCTGCTCGATAACATACTGCGGCTTGATCAACGAACTTTCGCGATCATATTCCAGACATTGCACTGAGCGCCATTTGTCGATTTGCTCCCACCATGCCGCCAAGGCTTTTTTGGATGGCTGCTTTTTGCTCTCTTTGACCTGCTCGATCATTTGCGTCAAAACGGGTTTGACTTGCCCAACGATCGGTATATCGACTTTGACGGTTTTCGATATTGATGCAGGATCGACGTCGATATGAATAATTTTGGCGTAAGGACAAAATTCGGCTAATTTGCCGGTAACCCGGTCATCGAAACGTGTGCCGACGGCAAGAATCACATCACTCTCATGCATGCCCATATTCGCCTCGTAGGTGCCATGCATACCCAACATTCCGATGAATTGCTTATCGGTGGCAGGATAGGCGCCTAAACCCATTAGCGTATTGGTAATCGGGTAACCCAGTGTTCGAGTCAACTCGATCAATTCCCGACTTGCTTCGCCGAGGATCACTCCACCACCCGAATAAATCATCGGACGCTGAGCGGACAAGAGCAACTCGACTGCTTTCTTGATTTGGCCTTTATGCCCTTCGACGGCGGGATTGTAAGAACGCATAATGACTTTACGCGGATACTTATAAGGCACTTTGATATTAGGGTCGGTAATATCTTTCGGCACGTCGACAACCACAGGACCAGGGCGCCCGGTCGATGCGACATAAAAAGCTTTTTTAATGGTTTCAGCCAACTTGGTAACGTCTTTGACCAAAAAGTTGTGCTTGACGCACGGGCGACTAATTCCCACCATGTCGACTTCTTGAAATGCATCGCTACCGATGACCGGCGACGGCACCTGCCCTGAGATCACCACCATTGGAATTGAGTCCATATAAGCGGTCGCAATACCGGTTACCGCGTTTGTAGCCCCCGGACCGGAAGTCACTAAAACGACTCCCGTTTTTCCGGTCGCGCGCGCATAGGCATCCGCGGCATGAGTGGCGCCTTGTTCATGGCGCACCAGAATATGCTTAACGTCGTCTTGTTGAAAAATAGCGTCGTAGATATGCAGCACTGCTCCGCCAGGATAGCCGAATATATACTCCACTCCTTCGTCTTTGAGACTTTGAACCAAAATTTGTGCGCCGTTTAGCTCCACACTATTACCCTCTGCATTAACTATCAGGTGATCAATAAAACCTATTCATGACTGAATCGCTTGGTTTTATTTTAAAAAAAGGTTAGATAAACTACTGGTTTTGCACTTGTTCGTCAAGACAAATCAAGACTTTGATGACATGAGCAGCATCGCTAAACATGACATGATCAATGGGTTATAAAGCGCTTAATTCATGGATCGAATTCAACAACGCATAACCCATCATATCGGATATCTGCCGGAAAAGCTTGGAGACCATTCCAGCAGCACTACCGAAACCGACTGACTGAAAACCTCTGTCCAAATTTGAATCAAGCCAATGAACGCCGCCGAAAAATTACGCCTGTTACTCGCCCGCCCCGGAATTATCGTGATGCCGGGCTGTCATGATGCATTATCTGCAAAACTATGCGAAAAAGCTGGCTTCAGCACGGCTTTTATGAGTGGTTTTGCGGTTTCGGCCGACCGCCTCGGCCTGCCGGATACGGGCCTGATTACTTATGCCGAATTGCTCGATCAGGGGCGTAATATTTGCAATGCCGTGTCGATTCCTATCTGGGGCGACGGCGATACCGGTTTCGGAAACGCGCTCAACATCAAGAGAACCGTACAAGGTTATGCTCAAGCCGGTTTTGCCTGCATTATGCTGGAAGATCAAATCGCTCCCAAACGCTGCGGACATACCCGAGGCAAATCGGTTGTCGGACGCGACGAAGCCGCAATGCGGATACAAGCAGCCGTAGACGCCCGCAACGAAGGTGCCGACATACTGATCATGGCTCGAACCGACGCCCGAGCCACCCACGACCTAGACGAAGCGATCCGGCGCGCAAATCTATTTCACGAAATTGGTGCCGATATCAATTTTCTGGAAGCTCCGGAAAGCGAACAAGAAATGCGCCGCTATTGCGCCGAAGTACCGGGACACAAAGTTGCTAATTTGATCGAAAACGGAAAAACACCGCTATTGCCCCACGAGCAACTCGAAGCGATGGGTTATAAAATTGCCGTTTATCCATTGACGCTACTCAATGCCTCGATTGTCGCGATGCAAAACGCGCTACATGGGCTCAAAACCGGCCAAAACACACCGAAAACACTGAGCTTCAAGGAATTGACCGAAACCGTCGGATTCGAAGACTACTACCGGGAAGAAAAGCGTTATCGCTTTTAGTCTGCCCAAAATTCGACCTGATAACCTGAAAATTTTCGAACATTGATGACGCCTGTGTCAAATAACAAATATTGACCTTTTATCCCTTCCAAAACCCCTCCGACCTCCGCTTGCTTATCGAAATTAAAGGATTTGACCTTAGCCGGATAACGATGAACCGGATAAGCGATATCTACCGACTCGGTATTCGGCAGATATTCGATCGCACTATCGCGGAAGCGCGCGGTAATATCAGCCAACTCTTCACGACACAATGCCAAAAGCTCATCGCGCTTAGCGCATAAATCAGCCGGCGTTGTATTGTTTTTGAGCATTTGCTGCCAACTGGTTTTATCGCTGACATATCGACTAATTGCGACTTCGACCAATCCTGACACATAGCGCGAGGCCACTTTCATAATGGGCAATGCCTGTATAGCGCCTTGGTCGATCCACCGTGTCGGAATCTGCGTTTGCCGTGTAATTCCGACTTTAATACCGGAAGCATTGGCCAAATAAACATAATGCGGTTGAAAACAAAATGTTTCACCCCACTCCGGTTCGCGGCAGGTACCTTGATGATAGTGACATTTTTCCGGCTTTAAAATACACATATCGCATTGCGCGAGCGACACAAAACAAGGATAACAATAACCTTGGCTAAAACTTTTTTTAGTGTCCCGCCCGCAATGAACGCAAGCAATCTTACCGGTAAAGCGCAACGTTACCGGGCGACCGATAAACTGATTTAGATCTATGCCATCCTCGCCTAAAGCCAATCGATAATTAACCGACTCGCCTAACTCCGCTTGCATTTTCGTTAAAAAACCTAACACTAATTATTCCCTTCGGTATATATGTCAAAAATTGGTAACGTTATGAAGGCATAGGGGTGTGGCGAGGATGTCGACTGCAGTTTTGTTCCTGCTAAATCTTCATTCACACCATCCTTGGCGCTCGAGCGCTGCCGCCAAGCCATGGACGTATTCACCTAGCACCAAAATTCCATAGCCCATTGGCCATGGTTATACCTTTCGTACTTCAAAATTCGGCAGCGCCTAAGGAGGCACCGGGGTGCTCGGTCCCTCACCTAACGCTAGGTGTGGGACTGGCATAGAGCCTACAGGGACGTATTCACGGCGTCCTTTGACGCTCCCAGTGTCGAAATTTGATCTGTTATGGGTATAACTATCTTGAATAGTTTAAGTGCTGGGTTCACTGCGTCCAATCAAGCAAGTAACCGAACCCTCAATAAAGCTCAGAACGTTTAGGACGAAGTTATAAAACCTCGCCCTGCTCAATCCGAAAACACCGAAAAATCGTTTTTTGGAGAGCGCAAATAACCATCGGTATTATGCTCAACCCAGCGTTCGTCGCCATTTTGCAATCGCTCTTTTTTCCAGAACGGCGCTTTATTTTTCAGCGCCTCCATGATCTGACGCCCCGCGTCGAAAGCATCACCTCGATGCGAAGCCCAAACCGCGACCAACACAATCGGTTCATTCGGTTTAATCTCGCCAACTCGATGCACGACCAAAGCATCCAGCAAATGCCAATCGCGTATTGCTTGCTCTACGATATCATCCAATTGCTTTTCGGTCATCCCGGGATAATGCTCTAGAACCATAGCGGATACCGAATCGCCATCGTTAAAATCCCGCATCGTCCCGACGAATACATTAGTTGCTCCAAACTTACCGGCCCAATGCTTCGCCGAATTTTGATACACTACGACCTCATGCCACGGGTCGAATAAGTCGGCACTAATTTTGATCATATCGTCTCAGCCTCCCGTAACCGGCGGAAAAAAAGCCACTTCATCGCCGTTTTGAACCGAATGCTCAATATCGACATATTCCATGTTTACCGCAGCCAATATATTGTCCGGCATCGGCCGGTTAGCATTGGCCATCGCCCAAATTTCCGCCACCGTCACTATACCGTTCACATCAACCAGATCTTCGGAGCGACCGATACTATCCTTTAAACTGGCAAAATAACGAACTTTAACTGACATAATCATTCACGCTAAACTGAAAAGATAAGATAATAAAGACACATAACCATTTTAATCATCTCATTTAAACTCCATGACCCAACTGACCCATTTTAACCAATCCGGCGAAGCCCACATGGTAGATGTCGGCAATAAGGATATAACCGAAAGAGTCGCTATCGCCGAGGGCTATATTGAAATGAACCCGACGACACTAGCACTCATCGAGCAAGGGACACATAAAAAAGGCGATGTACTGGGTATTGCCAGGATCGCGGGCATCATGGCCAGCAAAAAGACTGCCGGCCTTGTTCCATTATGCCATCCGTTACCTATTTCGCACGTCGAAGTCAACCTTGAAATCGAAAATGACACAAGTCGAGTGTATTGCCGAACCACCGTCAAAACCCGAGGACAAACCGGGGTCGAAATGGAAGCTTTGACCGCTATACAAGTCTCGTTACTGACTGTTTACGACATGTGCAAAGCTGTGGACCGGGGCATGACCATTCAAGGTGTACGCCTACTCAAAAAATCCGGCGGCAAGTCAGGCGATTGGCTACGCCCTTGATATACCCCCCATCGTGGATCAAAATTCGGCACCTGAGGCCCGCCAAAGGACGCCGAGGATACATCCATGACTCTATCCCAGCCCCTCACCTAGCATTAAGTGAGGGACCGAGCGCCCCGGCGCTTCCTTAGGCACTGCCGAAATTTAAAGCGTGAAAGATATAATACAGCCCAATCCCGTAGTCGCCACCTCATTATTAAATGACTTATTTTAGTGAAGCATTAGCCGCCGCATTTCGGCTCATTATACAATTCGATCACGACATATTTTTCATCGTTTGGACTTCGCTTAAAATTGCCTTTATCGCCACCGTCTCTGCAGGGATTGGCGCGATCATACTGGGAATATTGGCGACAGTTAGCGACTTTCACGGAAAACGTATTCTACAACATCTGCTAAACACCTTATCAGCAATGCCTACCGTTATGATAGGTTTGATATTATACGGACTACTGAATCGCCGCGGACCATTAGGCGAACTCGATCTGCTCTATACACAAACAGCCGTAATAATTGGCGAAGCTTGCTTGATTTTTCCGATCATCATGAACATGACCATGGTTGGCGTTCAATCGGCCGACCGGCGTTTAGTGAATACATTAAAAATGCTCGGCGCCGGCCCCTTCGATCAAATACTCCCGATTATCAGCGAGCTTCGTTTTATTTTATTGACCGCCATCATTACCGGCTTTGGCCGAGCCATTGGCGAGGTTGGCGCCGCGATGATGCTCGGAGGGAATATTCAAGGCGCTACCCGCACAATCACGACTGCAATTGCATTAGAAACCGGCAAAGGTGACTTCGAAATGGGATTGGCTCTTGGAATACTGCTGCTGTCGATTGCTTTTTTCATTAATCTTGCCTTGCAAATACTGCCTGCCAAACCCGGCGCATAAAAAAGCCCCAACCACTGTAACTGCAATTGGGGCCCTTTACCGTCAATAAACTTTTCTAGTCAAATTTCGGCGCCGGTGCGCTCATCCTCATCCAAGGACGACGTGAACCCAGCACCACAACACAACAAGCAGATGTCGAATCTAATGATAGATAATGCCGCTATTACGCAGTGTAATTTGCCGACGCAAAATCCCAATTGACTAGCGCCCAAAACGCCTCCAAGTATGCTGGACGTGCATTGCGGTAATCGATGTAGTAAGCATGCTCCCATACATCGCAAGTCAATAAAGGTGTCTGACCTTCGGTCAATGGGCAGCCAGCATTACTGGTACTAACCAAGGCCAAAGAACCATCTTTATTTTTTACCAGCCATGCCCATCCCGATCCGAAGGTGGTAACCGCACACTTGGTAAAAGCCGCTTTAAATTCGTCAAACGAACCAAAAGCTCTGTTGATCGCATTTGCCAGATCGCCGGTCGGTTCGCCTCCGCCATTAGGGCTCAAGCTATTCCAATAAAAAGTGTGATTCCAGATTTGCGCCGCATTATTGAAAATACCGCCAGACGATTTAACCACAATTTCCTCGAGAGGCAATCCGTCAAATTCGGTACCGGGAACCAAATTATTGAGGTTTGTTACATAGGTTTGATGATGCTTTCCATAATGAAACTCTAAGGTCTCCTCCGAAATATGAGGCGCCAGTGCATCTTTTGCATAAGGTAATGCAGGAAGTTCGTAAGCCATGTATTTCTCCTAAATTTGAATAAAAAAACAACCGACAATATGCCGGGCAGAAAAAGAAACCAAGTAATTTAATAAAGATTTATACTTTATCATTCACAGCTAATTAAATAAAGCACGCATGAACCGACATGCATATTTAAAAAGCATGCATTTCTAAACATTCGGCATCGACTAATGAAAACATCGGCGCCCGCGAAATCTTGTGCGGCTACCATCCCAGCACAGAAATCTGACCAACAAAAGGTATGGTACCAAAATAGATTTTTTATTGCATAAGGGATTCGGTCATAACAGCAACTCCCAATTTGAAGATCAAAAAGGGTGTGGGGCGAGCTTGGTGAAGCAGTGCGTACTTTGACGGACACCCCGGCGCCGAATTTTGATGTACGATGGGTATATTTTGCCATTACCGGCCAACCACAATAGACGCAACACGCTACAATAAACGTATTTTCTTATAACACTCTTCCTATTATGGCAATCGAAATAGAACACAAATTTTTATTACTTAATGACAACTGGCGAAAATTGGTCACCAAGTCCACAAAGTACAAACAAGGTTATTTAGCTTCGGAAAAGAACACTTCAATTCGCGTAAGAATCAGTGATAATGAAGCGTGGCTCAACATTAAAAGCGCCACAATAGGCAATTTTCGCCATGAATACGAATACGAAATTCCTTATCAAGATGCAGAGGAAATAATCAACAATCTATGCAGAAAACCACTAATTGAAAAAACCCGTCACTTGATACCGATAAGCCCGCATATCTGGGAAATCGATGAATTCGAAGGGGAAAACCAAGGGCTCATTGTCGCCGAGATTGAGTTACAAAATACCGATCAATCCTTCAATAAACCGGAATGGATAGGGCAAGAAGTCACTCATGATTTGCGCTATTACAACAACAATTTATCATTAAACCCATTTTCAAAATGGACTTAAATTAACTTTAAATCATAAATATCATTGTAATAGGAATTTTTTTGCCCTATTATTTGCGGAATGAAAAAGTTTATCATTGTTGTTTTTTTGGTACTCCCATGCTCAGGCTTCGCTAACGAGCTTGACCGTATCGTTCACTCAATAGAAGCAGAATGGGCCACAATTTACTTTTCCGCAGAAATTCGCGATAAAGAAAACGCCTACACCCGCCTACTGAATAAAACCACAGAATTCGCCAAGCAAACCCACGATAGCCCCGAATTAATGTTTTGGCAAGCTACCATCATTGCCTCTAGAGCTGAACATCAAAACCCTATCGATGCGTTGGCCGCCATTCATAAGGCACAGGTTCTACTGATAAAAACCATAAACATTAAACCCGACACACTGGACGGATCCGCACTCATTACATTAGGCTCACTTTATTATCAAGCACCCGGCTGGCCAATTGCATTCGGAGACGATAAAAAAGCCGAGCAATACCTCAAAAAAGGGCTACAAATCAACCCCCAGGGAATAGAAAGCAACTTTTACTATGGGCAATATCTCTTGAATAAAGATCAACCGGAAGAAGCAATTGAGTATTTCAAAACAGCACTAAACGGGCCGATACGCAAAAAACAAGAATTTGCCGATTCATCTCTTAAAGAAAAAATAAAAAAAATAATGATCAAGACAGTCACCGACGAACCGAAATCACGAAGAAAACAGATGGCATCTTTATAGGCTACTCCTTCTCTGATCTTTAACCATCGCAAATCAAAATTCGGCACTCCCGGGGGGAGTATCAAAAGACGCCGTGGACACATCCATACAGGCACTTTGCCGAACACCCCGGCGACTTCCTAAGACACTGCCGAAATTTGAAGTATGAAAGGCTTATATTTACCCAGCACCTAAATTCCATAAATTCCATAGCCCATGCTTAATTGTCTTGGATAATTTAGGACTGTTTTAGGACGCCCTCGACAGGCATACCACACACCTTTAGATCGGGGAAACTGTTGAAACTGGGAATCGGTGGCATACATAATCTTTTTTAAAGCTATGTTCGCGTTAATAGTTGAAATCAATACGACACCAATATCAAAACTTGAACGCATTAGGGCACGCCGTGCTTATCGCATAGCGCAGGAGACTCGCTCGCAGCTTAACGTACTCTCATATACTACGTCGCGCCGACATTAGGTACGCGTAGCGTACCCTACAACTCACTTTGAATTTGTAAGTGCTTCCGGCAGTCGTGGGAGTTTTCAACATTTACCGCGCGAACACAGCCTTTTTTCAGCACGTAATGAGCGATATTTTGTAAAATGCAATTATAATCTCAAGAGATTCATTCAGAACTTGCTTTCTGATATGATTAGTCCATTTTAAATACGCAATTTTAATTAACATCAATTGGTAACCAATATGACCTTTGTAGTCACCGAGAACTGTATTAAATGTAAATATACCGACTGCGTTGACGTTTGCCCCGTCGACTGCTTCCATGAAGGCCCTAACTTTCTAGTTATCGACCCCGACGAATGTATTGATTGCACGCTCTGTGAACCCGAATGCCCAGCCGAAGCGATTTTTGCCGAAGACGAACTACCGGATGGGCAAGAAATGTTTATCGAAATCAATGCCGATCTCGCAAAGAAATGGCCCGTAATTAGTGAAGTCAAGGACCCCCTGCCTGAAGCCGACGAGTGGAACGGTAAACCGGATAAAACAAAACTATTGGAAAAATGACCCGCTAACAAAGGACCACTACTCAGGATTTGGACATAAATAATGCCCCTATTCGTTATGTAAAGTTGGCAACGCTCGGTAAACGGATAAAACCCAAAAGGAGCAGTCGGCATGCGCTGCAGACCGCTCGCGCCGAGCTAGGTCGAAGCATGAAGCGGTTACAACTTTTTCACCGGCTTGGTAAAGCCTCTCAAACCACCTTTCGACAAGCTCAGGGCGAACGGAAGCTTGATACTCTCAACTACTCATTAACCGATTTTTCGATCAAAAGGAGTTAGATAGCTAGCTATTGCCAGTCTGTTATGGAAATTAGGCGCGGGAGAGGAACCGCTCACCCCGGCGCCTTTTACAACCAAAAATTGAACTGCGAAAGACATATAACGCTCATAAAACTCAGAGCATAAAAAAAGCCGGTAGTATAACCGGCTTTTTTTATGCTCTGATATGTCAGGTAAATTTATTCAGCATTTTCGCCAGCTATCGGACGATCAACCAACTCTACATAAGCCATAGGAGCGGAGTCGCCGGGTCTAAAGCCACATTTCATAATGCGTAAATACCCACCTTGACGATTTTTATAGCGAGGACCCAATTCATTAAACAATTTAGTTACTATAGAGCGGTCACGCAATTTAGCGAACGCCAATCTTCTCTTTGCAACGGAATCTTCTTTGGACAAAGTGATTAACGGCTCAGCATAACTTCTTAACTCTTTAGCCTTAGGCAAAGTAGTTTTAATAAGCTCATGCTTAATTAACGAACCAACCATATTGCTGAATAGCGCCTTACGGTGGCTGCTATTCATATTAAACTTTCTTCCAGACTTACGATGTCTCATTGTAATTACGACCTAAAGTTATAATTTTAAAAACTGCTTTGATTTTGATCAATCAGATTATCAGGAGGCCAATTTTCTAAGCGCATACCTAGAGATAATCCTTTTAAAGCCAGCACATCTTTGATTTCAGTGAGAGACTTTTTACCTAAATTCGGGGTTTTAAGCAACTCAACTTCAGTTCTTTGAATCAAGTCACCTATGTAAAAAATATTTTCCGCCTTTAAACAGTTTGCCGATCTAACAGTTAATTCTAAATCATCAACAGGTCTCAACAAAACAGGATCAATATCCGGACCTTCTTGAGGCGCTTCTTTTTCATCGACTGGAGGAGCAACCTTTTCAAAATCCACGAAAACGGATAATTGATCATGCAATATGGTTGCCGCTAGCTTTATAGTCTCTTCCGGATCAACTGTACCATTTGTCTCCAGTTCAACAATTAACTTATCGAGATTAGTTCTCTGCTCTACGCGAGTACTCTCAACTTGATAAGCAACTTTTATAATCGGACTATATGAAGCATCGACCTGCAGACTACCGATGATAGGATTATCGGTTTGCTGTTTTCGCGCACTTACCGGCTCATACCCTCGCCCCCTTCTGACGCGAATCTTCATATTGAACTGCTTATCCTGGGTCAAATTTGCAATAACCAAGTCAGGATTAACAATTTCCACATCGTGAGGCAACTGAATATCTGCAGCTGTAACAACACCGACACCGCTCTTGGAAAGAGTCAACACAACATCATCTTTCGAGTGCAAAAGGACTGCTAACTTTTTTAAGTTTAAGATGATATCAATAACATCTTCTTGAACGCCCTCAATAGCGGTATATTCGTGCAGTACACCTTCAATTTCTATGTCTGTAACTGCGCAACCGGGAATCGAAGACAATAACACCCGTCTCAAAGCGTTACCAAGCGAATGTCCGAATCCACGCTCAAGAGGCTCTATTACAATCCTTGAATGATTAGCGGATTTGCTTACCACCTCAACAAGACGAGGTCTTAATAAGCCGGAAATACTATTCTGCATTTATATCCCTTAGTTTAAGGTTTATTATTTCGAGTACAACTCAACAACAAGCTGCTCATTAATATCAGAACCTAATTCGACGCGATCAGGTAAAGACTTAAAGGTACCAGCCATGTCCTTGCTATTAACATCAACCCAATTTGGGAATCCGTATTGTTCAGTGACAGTTAACGCATCGATAATTCTTTGTTGTTTTTTTGCTTTTTCCCTGATGCCGATCACATCACCAGGTTGAACCTGATAGGAAGGGATATTAACTAACGAGTCGTTGACAAGAATCGATTTGTGACTAACTAACTGACGAGCTTCAGCTCTGGTAGCAGCAAAACCCATTCGATAAACTACGTTATCGAGTCTCGATTCGAGAAGGTTTAGTAAATTTTCGCCCGTTGCACCTTTCTTTAAATCGGCAACTTTATAATAATTTCTAAATTGCTTTTCCAGTACGCCGTATATTCTTCTAATTCTTTGTTTTGCACGCAACTGCAGTGCATAATCAGAACTTCTTGTACGCTTAGTACCGTGCTGTCCAGGCCGCTGGTCAAGCTTACACTTGCCATCTAACGACTTGCCTCTACTTTTTAAAAAAAGATCGGTCCCTTCTCTACGGCTTAATTTACACGTAGGGCCAAGATATCTTGCCATAACAAACTACTCCAGAACTTAAACGCGGCGTTTTTTAGGTGGACGGCAACCGTTATGAGGGATTGGCGTCACATCAATGATATTGCTGATTTTGAAACCCAAGTTACTCAATGAACGAACGGCGGATTCTCTACCAGGACCGGGACCCTTAACCATCACATCTAGGTTCTTCATTCCATATTCTAATGCGACCGAACCAGCTCTTTCGGCAGCTACTTGAGCAGCAAAAGGAGTACTTTTTCTTGAACCCCTAAAACCTGAACCACCGGACGTTGCCCAAGAGAGCGCATTACCTTTTCTATCGGTAATTGTAACGATGGTATTATTAAAGGAGGCATGCACATGCGCAATGCCATCCGCTATTTCTTTTTTTATGCGTTTACGCGCACGATTTGGACTTGCCATTTATGAACCTCTTATCGAAATATCTTTACTTTCTAATAGGCTTGCGAGGGCCCTTACGGGTTCTTGCATTCGTCCGTGTTCTCTGCCCTCTTAAAGGCAGGCCTCGACGATGTCGGATACCACGATAACAACCTAGATCCATCAATCGCTTGATGTTCATTGAAACTTCACGCCGTAAGTCGCCTTCGACGGTCATTTTTGAAATAACCTCACGAACAGAATCAAGCTGTTCTTCCGTTAATTCTTTAATTTTTCTTGACGGTGCTATACCCACTTTCTCGCAAATCTGATTTGCTGTTTTGCGTCCAACACCATAAATCGCTGTCAATGCAATTTCTGCATGCTTATGATCTGGTACGTTAATCCCGGCAATACGTGCCATTTAGATACTCCCCTGAGCAATGACTCTAAAGTTAAGCGCCGAATAATAACATTTAATGATTTATGGCGCAATAGAAAATTATCCTTGGCGTTGTTTATGGCGCCCATCTTCACAGATCACCCTAACAACCCCATTTCTTTTTATGACTTTGCATTTTCTGCATATTTTTTTAACTGACGCACGAACTTTCACAATGCACTCCGTAATACTTAAACTACTTAATTATTTTTTAAGATGCGCTTTCTTCATCAAGCCTTCGTATTGCTGTGACATCATGTGAGTCTGCATCTGAGAAATAAAATCCATCACGACAACAACAATAATCAACAACGAGGTCCCGCCAAAATAAAATGGCACATTCCAGTAAACGATCAGAAACTCAGGCAACAAACAAACGCCTGTGATGTAAAAAGCACCAATCAATGTAAGACGCGTCATCACTTTATCAATATAGACACTAGTCTGCTGACCAGGTCTAATGCCAGGCAAGAACGCACCCGATTTTTTTAAATTATCCGCAGTCTCTTTCGAATTAAAAACTAAAGCGGTATAGAAAAAACAGAAAAAGATGATGGCCGCCGCATAAAACATGACATATACCGGCTGACCAGGCGATAACATAGTCGCAATATCCTTAAGCCAACTAAAGCCTTCGGCATTTCCGAACCAACCAGCTACCGTAGCCGGAAACAGAATGATACTTGAGGCAAAAATGGGAGGAATAACACCCGCCATGTTAAGCTTCAACGGAAGAAAACTACTTTGGCCGGCATACATCCTTCTACCTTGCTGTCTTTTAGGATAATTAATAATGATCCTTCGTTGACCCCTTTCAACAAAGACAACCAGCGCGGTAACAGCTATTGTTAACAAGAAAAGCAAAATAATGAACGCACTGTTCATTTCACCAGTTCTTGCAAGCTCCAAAGTGCCACCGACAGCCGAGGGCAGCCCCGAAACGATACCAGCGAATATAATCAACGAAATACCGTTGCCTATTCCTCTTTCAGTCACTTGTTCGCCCAACCACATCAAAAATATGGTCCCTGTTACTAGCGTTATAGTAGTTATGAGAACAAAACTCATGCCGGGAGCAATAACAACAGATAAACCTCCAGCCGTTTGATTTTGAAGCGCTATTGAAATACCAACAGCTTGAAAAGTCGCCAAAACAACGGTTCCGTAACGGGTATACTGTGATATCTTACGCCTACCGGACTCACCCTCTTTTTTCATCTGCTCCATCGTTGGAACAACCACAGTCATCAATTGCATGATGATCGAAGCAGAAATGTAAGGCATGATACCAAGAGCAAATAAACTTAAACGCATTAATGCTCCACCCGAAAACATGTTAAACATATCGAGAATGGAACCGCTTTGCTGTTCAAACATAAGGGCTAACGCCTTTGGGTCGATACCAGGAACAGGGATGTGAGCCCCTACTCGATAGACGAAAAACGCCCCCAGCACGAATAGCAATCTAGACCTTAATTCTGAATAGCCACCTGCTTTTTCAGCCATTTGTGCTCTTGTTGTATTCACTTAGACCTCTACTTTGCCGCCAGCCGCTTCAATAGATGCTTTTGCGCCTGCAGTCACTTTTATACCTTTCAACGTAACAGCTTTTGAAATTTCACCCGATTGGATTACTTTAGCGGTTTTAGTGAAAACAGGAACAACACCCGTTTCGATCAGTACTTGTAAATCGATGCTTTCTGTCGGCAAATTAGCCAACTCACTCAAACGAACTTCCGCTGTCAAACGCTTGCATCTTGACGTAAAACCAACTTTCGGTAATCGTCTCTGAAGGGGCATTTGTCCACCTTCAAACCCAACCTTGTGAAATCCACCACTTCTTGCTTTTTGGCCTTTATGACCTCTTCCGCAGGTTTTTCCAAGAGTAGACCCGATACCGCGACCGACGCGCTTAGCTTTTTTTCTTGATCCTTCTGCAGGACTTATTGAATTCAAGTACATTACAATTCCTCTACCCTTAGCATGTAGGAAACTTTATTAATCATCCCACGATTTTCAGGGGTATCGGAAACCGATACCGTATGATTAATACGACGCAAACCTAAACCTTTTAAGCACGCCTGATGGCTTGCTAACCGGCCGTGTTTACTTTTTGTCATTGTTAATTGTAATTTTTTATCTGACATAACAACTATCCAATTATCTGCTCAACCGACAGGCCGCGCTTGGCTGCGATGTCTTTTGGCTCATGCATTTCAGTTAACCCGGCAATAGTCGCTCTAACAACGTTAATTGGGTTGTTAGTTCCAATGCATTTGGCCAGTACGTTATGAACACCGACCACTTCGAATACCGCGCGCATTGCTCCGCCAGCAATAATACCGGTACCATCCGATGCTGGTTGCATATAGACTTTTGCCGCCCCTGTGGACGCCGTAACAGCGTATTGCAAAGTGTCGCCTTTTAAAGCAACTTTACGCATGTTTTTTCTAGCCTGCTCTAAAGACTTTTGGATTGCAACGGGAACTTCTCTGGCTTTACTCACGCCATAACCCACACGACCTTCACCGTCGCCGACGACCGTTAAAGCAGCGAAGCCGAAAACACGACCGCCTTTCACAACTTTTGCAACACGTCGTACCGATACTAATTTTTCTTGCAAACCGTCTGTACTTGCTTGAGATGGTGCTGTAGCCATAATCAATCTCCTAAAATTTTAAACCGGCTTCACGCGCGGCATCAGCAAGCGCTTTAACACGCCCATGATATTTAAAACCTGAGCGGTCGAAAGCCACTTCAGTGATTCCAGCCGCAATGGCTTTTTGGGCTACAAACTTTCCAACTTCGGCAGCCGCCTCAACATTTCCTGTATTTTTTACAACTGATTTGACCTCAGCCTGAACAGTCGAAGCACTTGCAAGCGTATGCGTCCCATCGGAACTAATAACCTGCGCGTAAATGTGTTGCGCGGTTTTATGTATGGTTAAACGGTTCGCTCCGGAATTCTTTATTTTACTGCGCAGCTTCAGAGCGCGCTTTAAGCGTGATGCTTTCTTATCCATTACTTTACCTTACTTCTTCTTGGCTTCTTTTCTGACCACATTCTCATCAGCATATCTGACACCCTTGCCTTTATAAGGCTCTGGTGGACGATACCCTCTAATTTCTGCAGCGACCTGACCGACTTTTTGCTTATCAAAACCTTTGACAATAATTTCGGTTTGACTGGGGGTTTCGATCGTTATACCCGCCGGCACTTCATAATCAACCGGATGGGAAAAACCAAGAGATAAGCCTAAAGTATTACCTTTAGCTTGCGCTCTATAACCAACACCGACTAAAGCCAGTTTCTTTTCAAAACCTTGGGTTACGCCAATTATCATGTTATTAATAACGGCGCGAGTGGTTCCGGCTTGTGAATTGGCAATTTTATCTGCCTTATCCCACTTAATTTCAATTTGACTATTATCGATAGCCAGACTTACTTTTTCGTGTAACGAGGCCGACAACTGACCCTTACTACCTTTTACAGTAACTTCGTTGCCTTCGAGTTTGATATCAATTCCGCTTGGAAGAGCGATAGGTACTTTTGCAATTCTTGACATGACTTGACTCCCTAATTAACAAACAGTACAAACAACTTCACCGCCATGCCCTATCGCACGTGCCGCTCTGTCAGTCATGACACCTTTCGATGTCGAAACGATAGCTATGCCCAGGCCTCCCAAAACCTTTGGAAGCTCTTCTTTCGACTTATAAATTCTAAGTCCCGGCCTGCTGATTCTTTTTACTTTTTCGATGACAGGTCGGCCTTGATAGTATTTTAATACTATGGTCATTTCAATATGACTACCTTTGCTCTCAACACTATAGTCTGAGATGTAACCTTCATCTTTTAAAACTTTTACAATGGCTACCTTCAATTTAGAAGAAGGCAGTTTTACGCTAATTTTTCCCGCAGATTGACCATTTCTAATTCTGGTCAACATATCTGCTATTGGGTCTGTCATACTCATTTCAATTCTCCAAACAGATCTTACCAACTCGCCTTAACTAAACCAGGCACATCACCACGCATGGTCGATTCTCTTAATTTATTTCGAGACAAACCGAACTTGCGATAATAGCCATGGGGACGCCCAGTGATATTACACCGGTTGCGCAAACGAGATGCGCTGGAATCCCTTGGTAGCTTTTGTAATTGAAAATGAGCAGCTTCTTTTTCTTCAAAAGTAGCGCCGGGATTGCGAATGATTTCTTTTAACTCTTTTCGCTTGGTTTCATATTTCTTTACTAATTTGTTGCGCTTTACTTCACGCGCAATCATTGATTTTTTAGCCATTAGTCGATCGCCTTTTAGTTTTTGAATGGAAAGTTAAATAGCTTCAACAAAGCTAAACCTTCTTCGTTGGTTTTTGCTGTTGTCGTAATGGTAATATCCATTCCGCGAATAGCATCAATTTTGTCATAATCAATTTCAGGAAAAATGATTTGCTCTTTGACGCCCATCGAATAATTACCACGCCCATCAAAACTCTTAGGACTCATTCCTCTAAAATCTCTAATACGAGGAATGGAAATATTAATCAAGCGATCCAAAAATTCGTACATTCTATCACTACGCAGGGTGACTTTACAGCCAATTGGCATGTCATCGCGTATTTTGAAACCGGCTATCGATTTTCTTGCCAAGGTAACAATCGCTTTTTGCCCGGCGATTTTTTCCATATCGCCGAGAGCTGATTGTAATATTTTCTTATCCGCAACCGCACCGCCAACACCCATATTAAGAGTAATTTTGGTAATTCGGGGCGCCTGCATAATGGATTTATAGCCGAATTTTTTCATTAATTCCGGCAGGATCTTCTCTTTGTATTCAGTTTCTAGTCTAGCCATGTCTAAATAATCCTCTATTAGATATCAACAACTTCATTAGTTGATTTAAAAAACCTGACTTTTCTTCCATCTTCTAGAAACTTAAAGCCGATTCGATCCGCTTTTAGGGTTTGTGGATTGTAAATCCCGATATTTGAAAGGTGGATAGGCATATCTTTATCAACGATACCGCCAGATACTCCGGCACGAGGGTTACCTTTTTGGTGTTTTTTAACACGGTTAATTCCCTCTACGATTACTTTGTTATCCTTAAACACTTTAGTTACTTTACCGCGCTTACCTTTATCTCTACCGGTCAATACAATGACTTCGTCGCCTTGTTTTATTTTTTGCATAATTTAATCCTTTTTTATAAAACTTCAGGAGCCAGAGAAATAATTTTCATGAATTTATCTCCCCTTAGTTCGCGAGTTACAGGACCAAATATGCGTGTACCGAGAGGCTGCAATTGGTTATTAAGAATGACAGCGGCATTTCCGTCGAAACGAATTACCGAACCATCAGGACGACGAACTCCTTTACGAGTTCTTACAACCAAGGCGTTGTAAACTTCGCCTTTTTTTACTCTACCACGCGGTATTGCGTCTTTAACACTGACTTTGATAATGTCGCCAATGCCAGCATAACGCCTGTGTGAACCGCCTAGCACTTTGATACACATGACCTTTTTTGCACCGCTATTGTCGGCAACGTCAAGGTTAGTTTGCATCTGAATCATGATTAATTCCCAATTGTCTCGATATTAAATTCTTTGTGCTTATTTATTGTTGCTTTCAACAACTTCAACTAGCCTGAAGGTTTTGTTTTTAGACATTGGTCTACAAGATGTAATGGACACAATATCACCTTCATTGCATTGATTATGCTCATCATGAGCCATTAATTTTGTCGAACGCTTGATATATTTGCCGTACACAGGGTGCTTGACAAAGCGCTCAACCAAGACGGTAATGCTTTTGTCCATTTTATTACTAATGACACGACCGCTTAAGGTTCTTAATTTTTCAGTTTTTTCGCTCATGACTTAAGCTCTCCCTAATTCATTCAATACAGTATGCATACGAGCAATATCACGTCTGACTTGTTTGACTTGAGCGGTCTTAGTCAACTGACCTGTGCCTTTTTGCATCCTGAGATTGAATTGCTCTCTTGAGAGCTCAAGCAGCATATCGGCTAACTCTTGTTTTGATTTTTGTCGTAATTCGGTGGCTTTCATCACATTATCGTCCGAGCTATGAATGTTGTCTTAATCGGCAGTTTGGCAGATGCTAATGCAAACGCTTCTCTTGCAAGCTCTTCGGGCACACCTTGAATTTCATAAAGCATGGTGCCCGGTTTAATCTGAGCAACCCAGTATTCTACACTACCTTTGCCTTTTCCCATCCTAACTTCTAAAGGTTTTTTGGTAATAGGCTTGTCTGGAAATACTCTGATCCATATTTTACCACCACGCTTTACATGCCGAGTAATCGCTCTACGTGCAGCTTCGATCTGACGGGCTGTAATCCTTCCTCTTGTTGTGGCTTTTAATCCGAATTCACCGAAACTTACCGATGAGCCACGAACAGCAATACCGTTATTTCTATTCTTATGCTGCTTACGAAATTTTGTTCTTTTGGGTTGAAGCATGACTTTATCCGTTCAACTATTTTTTAGATTCTGTAACATCGGATACACCTTGTGTATCCACATCAAATACTTCGCCTTTGAAAATCCAGACTTTAATGCCAATGATTCCATAAGTGGTATTTGCCTCGGCCGTACCATAATCGATGTCGGCTCTTAGTGTGTGCAAAGGGACACGGCCTTCTCTATACCATTCGGTACGGGCAATTTCAGCACCGTTTAAACGGCCGGCAACATTAATTTTGATGCCTTCCGCGCCCAAACGCATAGTGTTGGTAACCGCACGCTTCATAGCCCTACGGTACATGATTCTTTTTTCAAGTTGCTGGGCAATGCTTTCTGCTACCAGATAAGCATCTAATTCCGGCTTTCTGATTTCTTCGACATTCATCTGCACTGGAATGCCCATCATCGCCGAAACTTCTTGTCTTAATTTATCGATGTCTTCGCCTTTTTTGCCAATCACAATCCCTGGTCTTGCAGTATGAACGGTGATGTGGGCATTACTTGCTGGACGATTAATCTGAATGCGACTAACCGAAGCGTGAGCAAGCTTTTTTTTGATAAAGTCTCTAACTTTAAGATCTTGATGCAGAAAAACCGGGTAATCCTGAGAGTTTGCGTACCATCTAGAAGTCCAGTCTTTAACAATTCCAAGGCGAATACCCGTTGGATGTACTTTTTGTCCCATTTTTACCTCTACTCGTATTCTGCTACTTTAATTGTTATGTGACAGGTTCTTTTCAATATTTTATTGGCTCGACCTTTCGCTCGCGGTTTAAAACGCTTCATGGTCGGGCCTTCATTGACATAAACCGTCGTAACTTTCAATTCGTCAACATCGGCGCTTTCGTTATGCTCCGCATTGGCAATTGCCGACTCTAAAAGCTTTTTGATGACCGCTGCCGCACTTTTTGTACTAAATGACAAAATTGCTAGCGCTTTCTCTACCGGCAGACCGCGAATTTGATCACCTACCAACCTGGCTTTTTGTGCCGACATAGGTGCATTGCTTAATTTTGCTGATATTTCCATGCTACACCTTACCTTGACTTCTTATCGGCCACATGCCCTTTATAGGTGCGTGTCGGCGCAAATTCACCGAGTTTATGCCCTATCATATTCTCAGAAACAAGAACAGGGACGTGTTGACGCCCATTGTGGACAGCAATAGTTAAACCCAACATATCGGGAATAATCATTGATCTTCTTGACCATGTTTTAATCGGTTTCCTATTATTGGCTTTTACCGCATCCTCTACTTTTTTCAGAAGATGATGATCTATAAAAGGACCTTTTTTAATTGATCGTGGCACGCTATTTCCTCTCTATTTCTGCTTACGGCGTCTGACGATCATGTTGTCTGTGCGTTTATTTTTACGTGTTTTATAACCTTTGGTCGGCATACCCCATGGCGAAACAGGATGTCTGCCACCGGATGTACGCCCTTCACCACCACCATGCGGATGATCTACAGGATTCATTGCCACACCGCGAACGGTTGGCCTTACCCCGCGCCAGCGCTTTGCTCCGGCCTTGCCCAATGAAGTTAAGTTGTGCTCGGAGTTGGACACTTCTCCAACTACAGCCTTACAATCCGACATGATTTTGCGCATTTCCCCCGATCTTAGCCGGATGGTTACGTAAGCGCCTTCTCTAGCGACTAACTGGCAAGATGCACCTGCGCTTCTTGCTAATTGAGCTCCTTTACCGGGCTTTAATTCAACGCAATGTATAGTAGTACCCAATGGGATATTTCTAAGCGGCATGCAATTACCCGGCTTAACCGCAGTCGTTTCAGCGGATAAAATCTCTTGCCCTTGGGTTATGCCTTTTGGGGCGATAATATATCGACGCTCACCGTCTTTAAAGAGAATCAAAGCAATATTGGCGGTTCTGTTGGGATCGTATTCGATACGCTCAACTACAGCCGGAATATCTATTTTATTTCTTTTAAAATCAATGATCCGGTAGTGATGCTTATGACCCCCACCGACATGACGTGTGGTTATGCGCCCTTGATTATTACGTCCGCCATTTTTGCTGTTTTTATCAAGCAACTGTGCGAATGGCTTGCCTTTATGTAACTCATCGTTTTTGACACGTACAACAAACCTCGATCCAGCCGATGTAGGTTTTGATTTTACAATAGCCATGCTTTCTACCGTTTCCTATTGATCTTTTAAACTTTTAACTATTAAGCTGCCGAGAAATCTATATCGTGGCCTTCTTTTAGCTTGACATAGGCTTTTTTCCAATCGGAACGTTTGCCAAGGGTTTGACCAAACCTTTTTTTCTTGCCTTTGACATTCAGTACACGGACCGAATCGACTTTTACTTCGAACATAAGCTCGACGGCTTGCTTTATTTGATTCTTGGTTGCCTGTTTCTGAACGTTAAACACAAACTGTTTATTCGCCTCAGCTGCAACTGTGCTTTTTTCTGAAACAACAGGAGCTCTCAAGACACTTGCCAACTTACTTTTGATCAGCTCGTTCATGCCAACCTCTCCTCTATCATTTTTACCGCCGCAGGTGTCATAATGACTTTTTCTGCTGCTACCAGCGATACCGGACTCAAATTATCCGCAGAACACACTTCTAAATACGGAATATTTCTTGAAGCCAAAGCCAGATTAAAGTCGACTTCGTCGGATATGATTAAAACGCGCTTACAATCCAAACCGCTCAGCTTTGCAACCATTTCTTTCGTTTTTGGAGTCGAAGGAAGGATTTCACTACTAACAACCAAACGGTCTTGTCTTAGCAACTCGGACAAAATTGAACGCAAACCCGAACGAAACATTTTTTTATTTAGTTTTTGCTCGAATGAACGCGGTCTTGCAGCAAAGGTCACGCCACCTGTTCTCCAAAGTGGACTGCGCATTGTACCAGATCTTGCTCGCCCCGTCCCTTTTTGACGCCAGGGTTTAATCCCACCGCCACTTACATCGGAACGGGTCTTCTGTGCTTTTGTCCCGGAACGAGCGCCGGCCAAGTGCCGAGTCACCAATTGATGAACTAACGTCTCATTAAAAGCTTGCCCAAACACTTCTTCGCCTACCGCGACTGCTGCGGCAGATTCGCTTTCGTTAATTGCAGGTATTTGTATACTCATGATTTATCCTTCTTATTCCGCATTTTTGCAGCAGGGGTAATCACAACATCGCTACCTTTTGCTCCAGGCACTGCCCCTTTGACTAAAATCAAGTTTCTCTCACTATCGACCGCATGAATAGTTAGATTATCGATTGTAGTTTTAGCGGCGCCCATATGACCGGACATTTTTTTCCCTTTAAAAACGCGGCCCGGTGTTTGACACATACCATTAGAACCGGGTGCTCTATGGGACAGCGAATTACCGTGAGTCGCATCCTGCGTTCTAAAATTATGCCGCTTGACTGCACCTTGATAACCTTTACCGATGCTTGTTCCGCGAACATCAACCACCTGTCCTCGAGCAAAAATACTTGCTTGCAATTCGGAACCGGCAGAGAGATCGTCGCCTTCACCGTCATCCAGCCTGAATTCCCACAGACCTGTTCCTGCGGTTACATTCGCAGCAGCAAAATGACCAGCCATCGCTTTATTCACTCTGGATGATTTTTTTTCACCCGCAGTGACTTGTATCGCGCGATAGCCATCTTTTTCGATGCTTTTAACTTGAGTGACTCGGTTAGACTCTATCTGAAGAACCGTCACGGGCACTGACGACCCATCCTCGCAAAATACTCTGGTCATACCACATTTACGACCAATTAGACCTATTGACATCTGCCAATTCCCCTACATTTAATTCAACTTTATTTGAACGTCTACACCGGCTGCCAGATCCAATTTCATCAAAGCATCGACAGTTTTTTCGGTTGGCTCGACGATGTCGAGCAATCGTTTGTACGTTCTTAATTCATATTGATCGCACGCGTCTTTATTGACATGCGGAGAGATCAAAATCGTAAACCGCTCTTTCTTAGTAGGCAGCGGGATAGGGCCTTTGACTTGAGCGCCCGTTCTTTTCGCTGTTTCTACGATTTCACCTGCCGATTGATCAATTAATTTATGATCAAATGATTTCAGGCGTATTCTAATTGTTTGACTCGTCATATTGTTTACTCGATGATTGATGCAACAACGCCCGCGCCAACGGTACGGCCACCTTCACGAACCGCGAAACGCAAACCTTCTTCCATCGCAATCGGAGCAATTAATTTTACTTCAACGTTGACGTTATCGCCCGGCATCACCATT
>Ga0180009_10000361_pt1 | contig 65045 bp, 61 predicted proteins | sample OS_PC_MetaG_FD_123537 | JGI IMG/M metagenome (GOLD analysis project Ga0180009, IMG submission 123537) | Groundwater microbial communities from the Aspo Hard Rock Laboratory (HRL) deep subsurface site, Sweden - OS_PC_MetaG | ecosystem: Environmental > Aquatic > Deep subsurface > Groundwater... | reverse complement strand
ATGATCCGTTTGGCGAGCCGGGTTTCAGATGTGGTGGTCGGTGCAGGTCCAGTCGTTGCGGAGAGGTCCGTGGCTTCCAAAAAGTTTTTCAGGATCGCCAGCCCGGCTGCGCCGCTTTTTTCCGGGTGAAACTGGCAGGCCGCCACGTTGCCCTTCTGCACAGAGCTGATGAACTCCTCGCCGTAGTTGGTGGTGGTCAGCACCCACTCCTCGTTGCCGGGTTCCATACCGGCCCGGTAGGAGTGGACAAAGTAGAGCTTTTCTTCCGCGAAACCGGCCAGGAGCCGGGAGGGTTTTTTGATGCGGATGCCGTTCCAGCCGATCTGCGGCACCGAAAGGGTTGTTTCGGTGAACCGTTTGACCTGGCCCTTGATGATCCCCAGCCCGGCCACGCCCAAGGCCTCCTCGCTCCCCTCGAACAGGGTTTGCAGCCCCAGGCAGATGCCCAAAAATGGGCGGTCGGACCGGAGGTATGTAAGCAGAGGCTCGACAAAGCCGAACTGGTGCAAGCGCTGCATGGCGCTGCCGAAGCTGCCCACCCCGGGGAAGATCAGTTTTTCCGCGGCCAGGATATCCGCCGGAGTTTTGGCGTCGGTAACGGTGAAGCCGAGTTTTTTGATGGCGTTGCGGACGCTGCGGACATTGCCTGCGCCGTAATCGAGAAGTGTTATGTTCATGGCGGTTCCCAAGAAAAAGCGGGGATGCGTCCCCGAAAGCGAAAAGGAAAGACGCTATATTAGACGATTAGCGCACAGGCAACAATGGAGAATTTTCCCTTCTTGATTATCGTTAATCTTCCGCAAATCCCCTCTCCCTTGAGGGAGAGGGTCAGGGTGAGGGTGAAGCAGCCGCCAGTTACCCCCTCTCCCCGGCCCTCTCCCCCACAAAGCGAGGGAGAGGGGGGATTTCGCAGGGGAACGACGCGCCGTGCCCCTGCTATTATTTTGCAAAAGGCTCTCTTGAGTACAAATTACGTCTTGTGGAAGATGAGCGCTAATCAGGTTTCTCTTTGATTCGTGTGCGTAATGCTTGCGATAATGTGTGGAAAAAGGCATGATGAATCCATGAGTAGCGCCGCTTCCAGGGCATTGGAGTTCGCCGGCCGCGGTGCGGTCCTAACCTCAACCATCAGGAGTATCAATCATGAGTAAAGCCAAGGACACCCAGAAAGCAGTGAAGAAGGAACCGGCCAAGACCATGAAGGAAAAGAAGGCAGCCAAGCAGGCCAAAAAAGGCGAAAAAACCAAATTCACCCCGCAATGATAGGCGGAGGCGGCTGCTTCTGGCAATGCCGTTTTTGATTGCCACTAATCTTCAGTCGGTTTTTTAACGTCATTCCCGCGCAGGCGGGAATCCAGAGGAATTCGCCAGGTCGCATGGATTCCCGCCTGCGCGGGAATGACTTGGCTGTGCCAAACGAACAGCCGAAAATCGTATTTATCACCATGTTGCCCCGCCAGTTGTTAATATGGCGAAAATTTGTACAGGCGGTTGCGGCGCAAAGCCCGGCCGCCTTTTTTGCGTGCGGGGTTCTGGCTATTTCGGCCGGATTTCCTGTTTGAGCAGGCAGCAGGAGATTCGATGGCGCGGGCTGCCGTCCGGCAGGTATTCAAGGTTGCCGGGTTGCAGGAGTTTGTTCATCACGCAGCCTTCGGGGATATTCAGCGAAAAGAGCCGTTTTTCGGTGATCCCGCTGTTTTCAATGAGGCAGTTTTCCTCGATGCGGAAGGTGTGCAGGGGGAAATCCTCGCACAGCGGGCAGAGATAGACCCTGCCATTGGGAAAGATGAAGTAGTTCTCCGCCACATTGCCTGCGCACTGAAACTCCTCCCCCGGCTCCAGAAAAACCTTGGGGTAGATGACATGGATGCCCCGTCGGGCCGCATCCTTGGCCACCCCCGGGATCACAGCCAGCCACTCCTCCGGGGAAACCTGGAGCCTCGCTTCCTGTTCGCTTGCTGATTTGCCGCGCAACCCGATGACCTGGATGAAAAACCGCTTGCAGCCCAACCGCTCCAGCAGCGGGGGCATCGCCGCCAGATGGGCGATGTTCAGTTGGCTCACCGTGTAGATCACGCTCACCTCAAAGCCCAGTCCAATGGCTTTTTGAAGATTCCCGGTGCAGGTGGCGAAAACCCCCTCCCCGCGAAGCCCATCGTTGACCGCCGGGTTCGGTCCGTCCAGGCTGAAGCTGAGCACCGCCTCTTCGGGCTTGAGCCGGTTGAGCAGGTCGTGGTGCAGAAAGCCGTTTGAATCCACGGTGATGGTCTTGTAGCCTAAGGCCCGGGCATGGCGGATGCCGTGGATCAGGTCCGGGTGCAGGGTCGGTTCGCCGCCCAGGAAGATGACGTTGCTTTCCTTTTTGGGATCATAAAACAGGGTGAGCCATTGCTCCATGGTTTCGCGGGAAACAGTGCCGGTGCCGTGCTGGGACGGGTTGATGTAGCAATGTTTGCACGCGAGGTTGCAGGCGGTGAGGATGTGGAAGAAGATATTGCGCTCGTGGGGCTTGAAGTGCAGGGTCTTGGCGACGGGCTGGTTCATGGCGGGGGCTGTTCAGGGCTGGGCCAGGGTGTAATCTGCCAGCTGGCTGTTCTGCCAGTAGTTGTTTTCCGGGCTGGAGAAAAAGGTTTTGAAAAGGTCCAGGCTTTCCTGGCGCAGGACATGGGGCAGGATGTGCACCTCCGTTTCCATGGCCTGGTACAGGGGGGTGAGATGTGCAAGCTGCAACCCCGTGCCGCCGCCCATGGCGTCTTCATACCCGTAGACAAAGGTGCGGATGCCGTTGAGCAGCATGGTGGAGTAGCACATGAGGCAGGGCTCCATGGTGGAATAGACCGTGAGGGTATCGCGGGCGATATCCGGCCTGCGGGCCAGCAGATCGCGCAGGGCGACGATCTCGGCATGGTCCAGCTCGTTGGCTGTTTCGCTCCGGCTGTTGGCGCGCCTGCCGAAAGCCACCGGTTCGTTGCCGGCAACAATGACGGCGCCAACCGGAAATTCTTTGCAGGTAAGGGCTTGTTGCGCCTGTTGCAGGGCAAGGCGCATGAATGTCTCGTGCTGCATGGAAATCCTTTTTCATGAGAGGTGAATTTGTATTACCAGTCTGCCCGGAGGCCGTCAAGCCGGAAAGCGAGCGAAATTCCACGCTGGCGAGGAGCAGGGAATGCTTGAAAAACGCCCAAAAATAGAGTATTGAGTGCGCTGCACACCAAAAAAAGCGAGGAGAAAACAATGAACGCGGAAGATACGCAATGCATTCCCTATGAGGTGGCCAAGAAGCTGGTCGGCGCGGTGATGGAAGAGGAGCACCTGCACGAGACCAACCGGAGGGTGTTGACCGTGTACGGCACCAACGACCAGGAGATCTGCTGGTTCGACGCCGAGGATATCTTTACCGAGATGGCTCAGAGCGAGGGCGGGATTCCCAGAAATGAAGATGACATGAAGGCCAAGGCCGTGGAGCTGATCCTGCACCAGATTCCGAAATGGGCGGTGGAGGATCTGCTCATCAAGATGGGGCTTGAAAAGAAGTAAGAGTCGAAAGGTAATGGAATCGCAAAAAAAAGAGTGCTTCGACAGGCTCAGCACGAACGGATATTCGTCTTAATGTATTGATGTTCCGTTCGTGCTGAGCCTGTCGAAGCACTCTTTTACTCCACTCCAGGCGGCATGGGCGGGATTTCTTCTCCGCCCAGCACATAGCCGCCGTCCATCCGCAGCACCGCCCCGGTCATGTAAGTGGCGTCTTGCAGCAGAAAGAAGATTGCCGCGATGATTTCTTCGATTTTCCCGGTCCGTTTGAGCAGGATATGCTCACGGATCGCGGTCTGTTGTTCTCCGCTGAGCAGGTTCCATCCCCGGGTCTGTTCGGCGTGTCTGGTCTCAAAAAAACCCAGCATCAACTCATTGACCCGCACGTTGGGAGCGCCTTCCCTGGCCCAGGTTTCCGTAAAGGAGGAGATGGCGCGATTGGCCGCTGCGTAGCCATCGTTGAAGATGAGCCCTGCCGGACCCAAGCGGCCGACAATCCCGGCAATGGAAGAAAGGGTGATGACCGCGGCTTCCGGGTTTTTGCATAAAAGCGGCAGGGCGGAGCGCATGACCCACCATTTGGCCCGCAGGGTGGTGGCCATTTCCAGCTCCCATTGCTCCGGGGTGTAGGGGCCGTGGACAATGGGCATGCCGCCGCGTTCGATATTGTTGATCAGGAGGTGGAGTCCGCCGTAGCGGGTTTGGATGGTGGAGAAAAGTTCCTGGATGGCCGCGGGTTCGCGCAGGTCGACCTTGACCGCGAGGTGATCGCCAAGGGCGGCAAGCTCTTGCTGCATAAGAGCGGCTTCTTCCGGCCAGTCGTGGTGGGTAAGCACCACCGTGGCTCCACCCTTGGCCAAGGCAAAGCCGATGGCCTTGCCTATCCCCTTTGCCCCTCCGAGAACAAGGGCTGTTTTGCCTTGAAGTTTCATCAGCGATCCAAGCCTCTGGCAATAGCGGGGGAACGGATTAACTCTTTTTGCCGTCTCCGGTTTTCTTGGGCGAGGGCGCCGGAGATTTCTTTTTCTTTTCTTTCTTGACTGCGGACGGCGATTTTTTTCCCTTTGCCGAAGGGGGAGCCGCTTTTTTTTGCGATTTTTTTGCCGGCTTTTTCTGTGTGAGGCTGCGGGCTTTTTTCTTCGTGTCGGCGACAGGGACGGAGGGTTCCACGCTCAAGGAAAGCAGGGGGATGCTGGCCGCATTCCGGTCCAGGTGGAGCGGTTCGTCGCTCAGTTTGTAGTCGGTGGTTTGATAGGGGATGCGCAGGCGTTGTCCCAGGGAGAGCCGCTCCTGCTCAAGATTGTTGGCCTTCAACAGGGCGGTTTTGCTCAGCTTGTATTTTTTGCGGATGGTGGTCAGGGTTTCCCCGCGTTTCACCACATGCGTATCGAACTTGGTGACCGTGACCACGCGAACCTTGGGCAGGTTCGCGATCACCGACTCCTTCATGCCCGGCGGCACTCGCAACGGGTAATCCGCTTCGGAGGGCGGGGTGATGGACTTGGACAAATGCCGGTTGAGGGCGAGAATTTCCTCGTCGGGAAGATTGCACGCCAGGGCGACGGCCTTGATCGGGGTGCCGCGCGGCACAAGGACAGTTTCGTACTCCAGCGGCTCATCGTAATCAATGTTGTCAAACCCGTATTTTTCCGGATCCTTGGCAATCATGATGGCGGCGATGAGTTGCGGGACATAGAGCTTGGTTTCCGAATGGATGTACTGGCTCTTGGCAACCTCCCAGAAATCGTCGGTGTCGGACTGCTTCATCGCTTTTTTGATTCGTCCTTCCCCTGCATTATAGGCGGCAACCGCCAGATGCCAGTCGTCAAACATCTTGTGCAGGTTTAAGAGATAGGCCGCCGCCGCCTTGGTCGATTTTACCGGATCGCGCCGTTCGTCAACATACTTGTTGACCTCCAATCCGTAGCTCTGGCCGGTGGCCCGCATGAACTGCCAGGTGCCCACGGCGCTGGCCCGCGAGATGGCGGTTTGATTGAAGCCGCTTTCGATCATGGGCAGATAGGCCAGATCCTGGGGCAGTCCCGCCTTGGCGAATTCCTCCTTGATCATGGGCAGATAGCGGGACGAGCGGGCGAGCCAGCGGGCAAAGGTCTTACGGTGGCGGTTCGTGAAAAAATCCAGGTAGTATTCCACCTGGTCGTTCATGGCGAGGGGGAAATCGTAGGATTCGGTCTCTTCCCCCGAGCTGAGCAACGGCAGTGCATCCCAAGCGCTGAGTTTCGCCAGCTCGCGTATTTCCGGACTGACGGCCAGTTGCAACGCCTGGGGGCTTGCCTCTTCCGGTTCCGGGGTCGGTTTTTCCTCTGGCTGGGCAGGTTTTTGGGGTTGTGCGGCAGGGGCGGTTTTCTGTGTATACACCCTGGGCACCGGCTCTGGGACGATCAAGGCGGTACTCTGATTTCCCAGCGGCGCGCAGGCGGTGAAGCTGCCCAGAACCAAAGCGGCGAACGCCAGGAGCAGAAAGAGCTTGGAAAAGGGAGAGGAGGGGAACCTGGAAACCATTGGGTGTGTATGCAAGCCGTGTTCCCCTGTTGCGGTATGCCGTCGTTTAAAAATAACCATAGAAAGTGAATGCCGAGACCGGTACAAGGAGTCGTGATGCACTGGCGAAAAATGGGATGGTTATTTGGTGACGGCTCCTTGGTTTTCAGGCGTTAACCGTGCCGGTAAGCCTGGGCGGGAATCGGTGAATGGTTCTTGCAGACTGGGGCAACGGTGCCGGAATTTTCCGGGGAGCAATTTTTGCAGTACACCAGAATAACGCTCAGCCACTTTTACAGGACAACCTCTTTTTCTGCAACCAAAAAACAGGGATCAGCGTCTTTGGTTTTTCTATTTGCTGAATTATTTAAGCAGGTTAAGTAGTGCCCTGTTCCGGGTGCAGCAGGGCGTGCTGTTCCCGCGGCAACACGGAGTTCCTCCCTGCGGAAGAGGAGTTTGCAATTTCAGGAAAATCCCCCGGCGCGATTCTTAATCGAACATATGGTGGGAAAAAAGGGGCGTTATGTCGATGCGCCCTGTGGCTCCATTGCGTGGCGCGGCAAGAAAAAACTTGCAATATTCATTGATGTTTGCGCAGGATGGAAGCATAATATGTTACTTTCTCCCTGCTTCCCGGGGAAGAGGGCGTTGTTTCCCGCGGGTAGTTGATTTTTTTTTCGCTTTGCAAGGAGTGCTTGTATGACAAATGGTCATAAACCATTATCGGATCTTCTCGATGAAATGGCCTTGAAGATTCTGATGATTGAACCGGGTGACCTTTCCATTGTGGGAGAGTTGCTTGACCTGATCGAGCAGTTGTTGCCAGGGCGCGCAGCCGCCGATACGCCGGTGGTTATCCAGCGAATGGCTGTCGCGTTCAAGGGCGCTCTTGAAAAATTTATCATGGGCGAACTGGCCGATTCCGCGGAAAACTATGAGTATCTCGGTCAGTGCATCACCGAAATGCAGGAATCTGCCCGGAAAGAGGGACATCCCGGCGAAAATATTCTTGCCCAATTCTGCGATAACATGAAAAAAATCGGCCTTGCCGTGGATCCCTCCTCGCTGGTGGGCGGCACCGCCGCGGCTTTTGCCGGGAAGGGTGAGGAGAAGGACGGGCTTAAGGCAGAGGAAGAATGCCTTGTTGCAGCATCTTCGCTCGCTTCCGCTTCGGCGCAGCCATCCGGGGGAGGCGGAGCGGGTCAGGAGGCAATTCCCGATTTCCTGCAGGACACGGATCTGCTTGCCGGGTTCATCGAGGAGGCATTCGAGCATCTCGAATCCATCGAAGTCAACGTGCTGGAGTTGGAGCAGAGCCCGGACGACATGGAGATCATCAATAATATCTTCCGGCCGTTCCATACGATCAAGGGCGTCTCCGGCTTTCTCAACCTGAAAACCATCAACAGGCTTGCCCATGCCACGGAAAATCTGCTGGATGATGTGCGCAATGGCAAGCGGCCCATGGATTCCGCGGTTATCGACATCGTCCTGACCGTTGGTGACGCGCTGAAATCCATGGTTGAAGACATCAAGGATGTCTTGCAGAACGGGCCGGCAAATTACAAGGATACCGATATCAGCGGCTTTCTGGTGAATATTACCCGGTTGCAAGAGGGAGGGGCTGAAGCCCCGCCGGTTGAACAGATCTCTGCTCCAGAGCCGGTTTCCCGACCGGAGGTTTTCGACCCCGAGGAAGAGGCTGAGCCGCCAGCCGTCGAGGAGGAAGCCCCCGTTGCTCCGTCCAGGCCGGCCACTGCCAGAGGGGGCGTGCAGCCTGCCTCCGTCCCGAGGGTTGAACCCCCGGCGAGTTCCGCCGCCCGCGTCTCTGCTGATTCGGGCTCGAAAAAAATCGGCGCCTCCATCAAGGTTGACGTGGAAAAACTCGATGCCCTGGTGAATGCGGTGGGAGAGCTGGTGATCATGCAGTCGCTGGTCCGCCAGAACAAGCTCGTATCCCGGATCGCCGATCCCAAGCTCACCAAGGATTTTTCCCAACTGACCCGGATTACTTCCGAGCTGCAGCGCACGGCCATGTCCATGCGCATGGTTCCCATCAAGCAAACCTTCGATAAAATGATTCGGTTGGTCCGGGATCTTTCCAAAAAATCCGGAAAGAAGGTTGACCTGATCATGGAAGGCGCCGACACCGAGATTGACCGCAATATGGTCGATTCGATCTATGACCCGCTTGTCCACATGATGCGAAACTCCGTGGACCATGGCATCTCTCCCCCGGCCGACCGGGCGCAGTTCGGCAAGCCGGAAACCGGCACCGTTCATCTTCGCGCCTATCAGAAGGGCGGCAGCATGATGATCGAGATCGAGGACGATGGCCAGGGCCTCAACACCACAAAAATCAGGCAAAAAGCCATTGAGCGCGGTTTGATCAGCGAATCCGAGGCCCTGTCTGATTATGAATTGAACAACCTTATTTTTCTTCCGGGGTTTTCCACGGCCGAAAAGATTACCGATGTTTCCGGCCGCGGGGTGGGCATGGATGTGGTGAAAAAGGCGGTGGAAAAGCTGCGGGGCAAGGTGGAGGTCCAAAGCCAGTCGGGCAAGGGTTCCCTCTTCGTGATCCGCCTGCCTTTGACCTTGGCGATCATCGACGGGATCATTGTCCGGGTCGGCAGTGAACGGTACATCATTCCGACCATTGCCATTCAGGAGTCAATGCATCCCGAGGAAAAAAATTACAGCACCGTGCATGGCCGAGGCGAGAACCTCTTGGTGCGGGGCGATCTGGTGCCCATTATCAGGCTGTATGAAATTTTCGGCGTAGCCCCCACCTATACCGACCCTTGCGACGCCATTGTCGTTGTGGTGGAGAACGAGGGGAGGCGTCGCGCCTTGATGGTGGATGAACTTCTGGGCAAGGAAGAGGTGGTAATCAAGAATCTCGGCGGCCTTGATGTGCCTGGCGTTGCCGGCGGGACCATTCTTGGCGACGGCAGGGTCGGTCTTATCCTTGACCTGGCTGGAGTCATGGCCAGCAAGGCTGATTGAGTTTTTTGCAAACAGGCGGAATTGGGGAATGTTTTCATCCCCAGGGGCTGGATAAATGCCCTGTGGGTCTTTCATGAAAAAGGAGGATGTTGATGGAAGCAGCAAGCGTAGCGCAGAATTTGGGACCCGGGGCCGAGCTGGCGGGGAAATATCTCACCTTTTCCTTGGGAAACGAGGATTACGGGGTGGGAATTCTCAGCGTCAGGGAGATAATCGGGGTCATGGAGATTACGGCTGTGCCGCATACCCCGGCATATATCAAGGGGGTTATCAATCTGCGGGGCAAGGTCATTCCCGTGCTGGACTTGCGGCTCAAATTCAATATGAACCACAAGGAATATGACGAGAGAACCTGTATCATCGTGGTCGAGGTGCAGGGGCAATCCGCGCCGGTGCAGGTAGGCATGGTTGTGGACTCGGTTTCGGAGGTTTTGAATATCGCCGCCGCTGAAATAGAGCCTCCGCCCTCCCTGGGTTCTTCGTCGGAAACCGAAAATATTCTGGGTATGGCGAAAGTCAAAGGCGAGGTCAAGATCCTGCTCGATGTGGACAGGGTTGTTGGTGAAGGGCTTTTGCAGCAGTTCGCCGCCCAGTAATACATTACAGCGAGCAAGCTTTCCGAATAGGTGTTTGCGTTGCCTGTGGGGGGCGGGCAGAACCGGTGGTGGGGCTTGGCTGTGGGGATTGTTTTGCGGTTAACAAACCTAGTCGCAGGCCGAGAAAGAGTTGTATCTGATTGCAGAGGGGAAGCGAATATTCTGCAAGGATAACAAGGGAGCGGCTTTGTGGTATTGAACAGTGACGGACCAAGCAATATTCGTTATCAACAGCTCAACGACGGGTTGTTTCAGAAATTCAGCGACCTGGTGTATGAGAAAACCGGGATTTTTCTGAAACCGGAAAAAAAGGAGCTGCTGAATGCCCGCCTCGGCAAGCGGCTGCGAGCCACCGGGATAGAGTCGTTTAAGCAATACTATGAGTATGTCATCAATGACAGGTCCGGGGATGAGCTTGTTCAGCTCATCGACAACGTTTCCACCAATTTCACCTCTTTTTTCCGGGAAAATTCCCATTTCGAGATATTGAACTCCACGGTTTTGCCTGCCTTTGTCAAGGAGGGGCGGGGGAAAAGCAAGGAGATTCTCCTCTGGTCTTCCGCCAGTTCCTCCGGCGAGGAACCGTACACCATGGCCATGGTGGTGGAGGACTTTGTCAGCCGCCATCCGGGGATGCGCTATCGCATCATGGCCACGGACATCTCCACCCGGGTTTTGGCCCAGGCGAAGCGAGGCGTGTATGCCGATGAAAGAGTGACCAAGGTGCCCACGCCATTCTTGAAAAAATATTTTCAGAAAGGGGTGGGCAATTCCGACGGCTATGTGAAGGTGAAGGATGAGCTTCGGAGGATGGTGCACTTTGACCGGTTCAATCTCATGGGTGATTTTCCATGGCGTGCGGCCATTGATGTTATTTTCTGCCGAAACGTCATGATCTATTTCAACCGGGAAACCCAGCAGGAGCTGGTGAGCAAATTCCATGAGGCGCTTACCCCTGGCGGGTATCTTTTTATCGGCCACTCCGAAAGCATCAGCGGCTTGAAGCATAATTTCGCCCAGATTGACGCCACCGCGTATATGAAGCGTTGACGGCTGTAGCCTTGGGGGAGACGCCCGGGGCAATGACGGTTACAGGACAGGGAGCGCATGAAGATAATCGTTGGCATTTCAGACATGAAAGTCAGCAACAAGCCAGAGGATGTCCTGATCACCTATTCCCTGGGTTCCTGTATCGGGGTGGTGATCTGGGATCCGGTGGCCAAGGTGGGAGGGCTGCTGCATTATATGCTGCCGGATTCTTCCCTTGACAAGGAGAAGGCCGAGCTCAAGCCCTTCATGTTTGCGGACACCGGCATCCCCAGGTTGTTCAAGGAAACATACAAGTTCGGCGCCCTGAAAAACCGCTTGATCGTTAAGGTGGTTGGCGGCTCGCAAATCATGGACAGCGCCGGGATCTTTAATATCGGCAAGCGAAACCAGGCGGTTCTGCGCAAGATGTTCTGGAAGAACCAGATCATGCTCGCCAAGGAAGATGTCGGTGGCACGGGCAACCGCACGGTGAGCTTGGAAATCGGCACAGGGATTACCCACTTGAAGGTTTCAGGAAGAGGGGAGTTTGAGTTATGAGCCGTCTGGATGAGATACTGTCCCTGGTCAAGCATGTCCCGCCTTTCCCCAAGGTGGCCCAGCGTGTTTCGGAGATGCTGAACGATTCGGAGGTGAGTGCCGCGGATCTGGCGGAGGTTATCCAATACGATCAGGTGATAACGGCCAATGTGTTGAAAATCTGTAACGCCGCTTATTTCGGCCTCTCCCGCAAGGTTTCTTCCCTGGATGAGGCGCTGGTCATCGTGGGCAATGACACTCTCAAGGATATCATCATTACCAGCAGCAGCGCCCGGTTTTATAAGGGCGCCGCCGGAGAGGGGTATAAGCTGGATCAGGGCGAGTTGTGGAAGCATTCCATTGCCGTTGGGATAATGGCCAAGGAAATGGTGAAATACGTCAAGGACGTGGAGCCTGGCAGCGCCTATACCGCCGGCTTGCTGCATGACATCGGCAAGCGGTTTTTGAGCAGTTTTGTGGCCGATGATTTCAAAAAGATCATGATGAAGGTGGTTCAGGACAACTGCTCTTTTGTCGAGGCGGAGAAGGAGCTTCTGGGGGCCTCCCACGCCGAACTGGGCGGGATGATCATGAGCCAGTGGGATTTCCCCAAGGAGATAGAGCTGGCGGTTTTGCAGCACCATGATCCCGATGCCCTGGAAAAGGATCCCCTCACCGCCATTGTGGCCCTGGCCAATGCCCTGGTGATCAGCATGGGAATCGGAGTTGGCGCCGACGGCCTGTCCGTGAGAATGCAGGGAGGGGGGCTGAAAAGATTCGGCATTACGCCAATGCATCTTGAGCTTTGCATGGCGAATCTGCTCAGCGAACTCGATCGGGCTCAGGAACTTTTTCATATTTAGCGGGTGTGTTTTTTGCAAACAACGGTTCGGCAAGAGTAAAATCATCCCCGGCGCAGGCACCGGCCAACCGGTACGAATAAAACAGCGGGGGACAGGACACGCGTAAGACGACGAATGTCCTGGGTGGGATAATTCAAGAAGGCGGGAGAGAGGGCGATGGCTTTCAATATTTTGGTGACAGACGACTCTGAGACCATGCGGGCCGTGATCAAAAAAACCGTGAGCATGTCCGGAGTGCCTGTCGGCGAGTTCCATGAGGCATGTAACGGCAAAGAGGCCTTGGCTATTTTGGCGGAAACCTGGATTGATGTTATTTTGTCGGACATCAACATGCCGGAAATGGGCGGAATGGAGCTCCTGAAAAAGGTCAGTGAAGATGAGGATCTGAGAAAAATTCCCCTGATCTTCATTACCACAGAGGCCAGCGATGCCAGGAAGGAAGAGGCGAAAAAGTTCGGGGTTGCCGGTTATGTTAAAAAACCCTTCCAGCCGGAGACCATCAAGGCCATTCTGTACGAGGTGCTGGAAAAGGCCTACGCGCACAGGCTTGAAGATCAGCCCGGCGAGGAAGATGCCGGCGAGAGTGATTTTTAGAGGATAATTTTTCTGCGCAGCCGAGGTGAAAAAGGGATGGAACGGGCTTTTCGGCTGATCCCGGGCGCAGAATACGGGTGATTGATTATTGGAGTGCGAGCCGGGAGGATGGCTGACATGGATCAGGATTTGCGGCGGGTTATATTTGAAACGTTTTCAGAGGTGTTTGAGACCATGTTTTTCACTTTTCTGGAGCCGCTTGAAGAGGCGCCGGGAAAGGAGGATCTCGGCCAGGGCAGATTTGTTGAGGCAGCGATCAGTTATTCAGGCGGTTGCAATGGGAGATTCCTTTTTTATTTTCCGTGGGAGCTTGGCAAGAATATCACCGTGAATTTTCTCGGGGTTGACGAGGATGGAGTGCAGGAAGGCCAGGTCAAGGATACGGCGGCGGAAACAGCAAACATGGCCATCGGCGGTTTGCTGGGCAAGCTGGATCCTGGCGGCAATGCTTCGTTGGCCATTCCCCAAGCCCGGGTGCTTGCCGAATTTTCCCCGGAGACCCTGCTTGGCGAGCCGGGCCTGTGCATGTTCAGCACCGAATTCGGGATTCTTTGGGTTGTGGGAACGCATGCGTAGAATGGGCAAATCCGGAAAATGGGCGTTGTTTTTTTGAACGAGCAAAAAGACAAGAAGAGATTATGAGAAAAATACGCGTACTTGTGGTGGATGATTCCGCGGTGGTCCGTAAGGTTTTCAGCGAGGAATTGTCACACGAAAAGGACATCGAGGTTGTGGCCACGGCCCCGGACCCCTATGTGGCAAGGGATAAGATCGTTGCTCTCAAGCCAGATGTGGTGACGCTGGATGTGGAAATGCCACGGATGGACGGCATTACCTTTTTGAAAAAGCTGATGCGGTACTTTCCTCTTCCGGTCATCATCGTCAGTTCCCTGACCAAGGCGGGAGGTGCCCTGGCCATGGAGGCCATGGACAGCGGGGCGGTGGATGTCATCTGCAAGCCGGGCGAGGCTTATTCCGTCGGCGATATGAGCGCACAGCTCGCCGAAAAAATCCGGGCCGCCTCCCATGTCAACATGGCCCAACGGGCCATGCACCTCGCTTCGGTTCGGCCCGCCGATGCGCCCCGGCTTTCGCTGACCAAGACGACGAATAAATTGATCGCCATCGGCGCCTCCACCGGCGGCACCGAAGCCCTGAAGGATGTTCTCACCCAGTTTCCGGCGAATACGCCGGGGATCATGATTGTCCAGCACATGCCCGCCAACTTTACCGCCAGTTTTGCCGAGAGGCTGAACAGCCTGTGTCAAATCCGGGTAAAAGAGGCGCAGGACGGCGATTCCGTGGTGCCGGGCACCGCATTGCTTGCCCCGGGGAATTATCATATGGTGCTGCGGCGAAGCGGCGCCCGCTATTATGTGAATATCAAGAGCGGCCCGCTGGTCTGTTATCAGCGGCCTGCGGTTGATGTGTTGTTTAATTCGGTGGCTGCCTACGGCGGAGCCAACGCGGTTGGCGTTATCCTTACCGGCATGGGCAAGGATGGCGCTCAGGGCATGCTGAAGATGAAGGAGGCCGGTGCGCAAACAATCGCCCAGGATGAAAAAACCTGTGTTGTTTTCGGGATGCCCAAGGAGGCCATCGCCGCAGGCGGAGTGGATAAGATTGTGCCGCTGCTCGATATCCCCGCCGAAGTCATGAAGATGCTGTAGCGCTTGTCTATAAAGAATTTTTTTGTGCCCGCAGTAAAGTCTCCTGTTCCACAAGCAGCAGCATTTTCTTTGCCGCAGTCCCTCCCGCGAATCCTCCCAGCCCTGAAGAGCCAGTCACCCGATGGCAGGGAACAATAAGGGCGAGCGGATTTGCGTTGCAGGCCTGTCCCACCGCCCGTGCGGCGCCGGGATTTCCCATGGCCTGTGCCAACTCTTTGTAGGTTCTTGTCTCCCCATATGGGATTTCGCCAATGCGCTCCCATACGGATTTCTGGAACATGGTCCCCTTTTCAACAAATAACGATCTGGGCAGCGGCGGAAATTTTCGCCGTTTCCCCTCGAAGAATTCTCCAAGCAATTCGGCAAAAGCAGGGGCACTGGTCAATGCCGGGATGCCTGCCACCCCGAGGCGGGTTTGCAGCCACTGCTTTGCCCTTTCGTGCCTTTCCTTGGAAAAGGTGAGATGGATCGGAAAGCCCTCAAGGCAAATCATCTGGCAGCGTATTTCCCTGAAAGCATAGGAAAAGGCAAGGGCGTGCGTCGCATGGTCCTGCATCGTCGTTCTCCTCGAGATATTGAAAGATGGGGATTTTGAGAAAATCGTGTCGAATATGTTTTCCGTCATAGCGGTGAAAGCCGGTATTCAGTATCATCGTGTGGTTCTCAAAAAAGCTGGACACCGGTTTTCACCGGTGAGGCCAATTATGCAAAGTTCTCTTCTGTGTTCATGATAGCACGGCTGCGTTCGATAAGAGAGGTATGGAGGAGGTTTCCGCGCGGGTTTGCGGGATTGCCGACGGCATGCCGACCATATCCGCCTGACACGGGACAACATGTTTCAGCCGGAGTGGACAGGTGTTTTTTTCTGATTACCATCGAACTTCAGCCAGTATTCAAGCCTGGCAGGGCAACATGTTGATATATAACGTTTTTTTGATTTGTTTGCCTGGCACAACCAAGTCATTCCCGCGCAGGCGGGAATCCAGGCCATCTGGCTAATTCCTCTAAATTCCCGCCTGCGCGGGAATGACGTTAAAGAACTGGCTGAAGATTAGTGGTAATCAGAATTTTTTTTATGGCTGGAAAAACAATACATCAACAAGATGGGCGAAAAAGCTCAAAAAAAACTTGATTTTAGAGGCAAGTATAAATTATAGCTTAATATGGATCTAGTAATTTGAAATCATACGCTTTTTCTTGAGTTAACTTTTTAACCGGAACGTGGATACGCCATGGGTTCTTTTTTTTGCCGACGTCTTCTCCCTGTGTTCTTGCTGGTTTTTCTTCTCGCCTCTCCGGCAGGTGCGCAAATTGATGTAAAGAAGACCAAGGGGGTATCCCTTGATACGTCGCATAAGTTTGTGCCGAAGCAGGCACCGGCACAGAAAAAACAAAACAAAAAGGCTCAGGTCGCCAAGCGTCCTTCCGGGCAAGAAATGAAGCGCAAGGTGGCAGAGCCGCACAATGTCGCAGCCGCCGAGGTTCCTACTGAGCTGCAAGGAAAACTTACCTGCCGCAGCGCCTATGTCATGGATGCCAAAACCGGCAATGTATTGTACGACCTCAGTGCTGACCAGCCTGGACAGCCGGCCAGCACCATTAAAGTTCTCACCGGACTTATTGCCATTGAAAGTTTTACCGGCAATGAGATGGTGCCCACCAGCGCCTACGCAGCAAACATGCCGGCCTCGAAGATATATCTGAGAAAAGGCGCTTCCTATCAGGCCAGCGATTTGATCAACGCCGTGCTGCTTGCTTCGGCCAACGATGCCAGCGTGGCTCTGGCGGAAAAGCTTGCCGGTTCCGAGCAGGCCTTTGCCAGATTGATGACCAAAAAGGCCGAGGCGCTCGGCGCCCAGAACACCATCTGTAAAAGCGCAAATGGCTTGACCCGTCCCGGTCAGCAGACCACGGCCCGTGATTTGGCCACGCTATTCAATCGGGCCATGCGCAACCCCGAGTTTGCCGAGCGCATGGCCACCGCCAAGGTGCATACCAGCGACGGCAAGGTGTTGCGGAGCCATAACAAAGCCCTGTGGACCGTCGATGGCGCGGTTGGGGGGAAAACCGGTTATACGGCGGCGGCCGGGAAAACCTATGTCGGCAAGTTCCAGCGGGATGGGCAGGCCATTGTTGTTGCCTTGCTGGGCAGCGCCTCCATGTGGAATGATATCGCCACCCTGGTTGAGCACGGGTTTACCAAACAGGAAATGATTGCCTCCGCCTCTCGTCGCGATGGGGATGCTGCAGGCGGAGTACAGGTTTCGCAGGTCAGCCGGCAGAACCCTGGCGAGGATCATGTTGACTATGCCATATTGACCCTCTCCGAGCAGAAGAAAAAAATCAAGATGTAGCGGTTTCCCTTCAGAACACAAGCAAAGCCGACAGGAATCAGCCTGTCGGCTTTTTTTGTTGAAAGCGACTGCGTGGAATCATGATTACCAAGGAAGCAGTGAGGGCGGATTGTTTGACTGCGGCGGAAGGGAAGGCCTCGGGCAAGTCCGCGGAGCTGGTGCGGCGTCTTGAGCAATACCGGGAGGCAAAAAGGATATTCGTCGGGCCCACCGCACGATTGCAGCAGGTCAGGATCAACGCCCTGACCGATGGCAAGGAGCTGTTGGTGCCAGCGCCGGGCTTGAAGGAAGGGTTTTACCTTCTGGCCCCGTATGAAATACCCTTCAAGCACCTGGCCTATGCCGTGGGGTATAAGGGGCTTGCCCAATACGGCCGCCGGGTTGCGGTTGAGGAGCTGTGTCAGGGGCCTGTCGGTCTGCTGGTCACCGATTGTCTGGCCGTGGATCCGGAGGGATATTTTGTCGGCGAGGGCAAGGGTTTTTTCGACCTTGCGGTTGCCATCCTTGCCGAGCTGCGGGGGCTTGCCCCTGAAGCCGAGGTCTATGGCCTGGGAGAGCTGGCACAGATTCTGGACCAGGAAATCGAGCATGGCGCCTGGGATATCCGCCTCAATGGCTTCATAACGCCGGAGGGTATTGCCCTGAGCAGCGCGGGCACCCATGTGGACCGGCGGGTCTTGTGGGACGAGCTGGAGCCGAAAAGGATCCGCAAGATAACCCCGCTGTGGAAGTTGAACATGCAAATCAAGGATGCATTGAACCAGGCCGCGGAAAATCGAGATTAAAGGGGCGGTTCCGTTTGTCCGGGATATTTAATGGAGCCTTGGGAAAATTGTGCCGAATATGTTTTTCGTCATTCCGCCTAAAGCCGGTATCAAGTAATTCCGGGAGTTTCTAGAAAAATTGGACGCCGGTTTTCACCGGTGTGACGAATTGTGCAAAGTCCCCTTAAGCTGCTCGAACAGTTGCAGGTCTTCACGATAGGGCAGGAGCAGCGCTTTGGGATCAGGGTAGGTGCTGGCCGCCATCTCCACCGGTTCGTTGAATTCATTGAGAATCGGAGCGATGCGCTCAAAGGGCCCGGTGATATAGAGCATCTGGACAATGCGGCCCAGCGGAAGGATGGGGTTGGCCAGCATGGCTGCACCCGTTGCGAACAATGGGGATTGTTATCGATCATGGCGCCAAGTAATACCGGCTTTTGCCCCTCAATGCAAGGGACTGATTTTTCTCAGGCGCTCTTTCTTGACCGGTTTGGGGAGAAGGGGTACTATGGCGGCGCTTTGATTTTATCAACGAAACGGTTTTGGTGGCTGGCATGGATGATTTTCAAAAACAGGCGCTTACGGAACATCTGACCGAACTGCGCACCTGCCTTATCTACTCCCTGCTCGCCACGGTGGCAGGGTTCGCCTTGTGCTATTCCTACAGCAAGGAGCTGGGGCAGTTGCTGTTCAAGCCGCTGTATGCGGCCATGCCGGAAAATTCCAGCCTGATCTTCACCTCGTACCAGGAAGGGTTTTTTTTTATCTAAAGCTTTCCCTGGTTGCTGGGCTTCTCCTGGCCAGCCCGGTGATCTTCTACCAGATCTGGCGCTTTGTCGCACCAGGACTGTACCAGCATGAAAAACGGGTGATCCTGCCGTTCACCCTGCTCTCCTCGCTGTTTTTTTTCGGCGGCGCCGCCTTTGGCTATTTCGTTGTTTTTCCTCCGGCCTTCAAGTTCCTGCTCGGGTACTCCAATGACTTCTTGAGCCCCATGCCCACGGTAAAGGAATATTTTTCCCTCTGCCTGCGTTTGCTCATTGCCTTCGGGGTTATTTTCGAGCTGCCCGTCTTCATGGTGCTGCTGGCCAAAATGGGCGTGGTGAATGCGGCTTTTCTCAACAGGCATCGCAAGTATGCCATCCTGCTTTCCTTTGTCATCGCCGCCATCCTCACCCCCACCCCGGACGTGATCAACCAGTGCCTCATGGCCCTGCCCCTGATCGTGCTCTATGAGGTGAGTATTGTCGCGGTCTGGCTGCTGGGCAGGAAGAGATTGGCTGGATTTGGCAATTCGGAGGCGACAGGGCAGGCTGAGTAAGCGTGCCACTGGTTTTTTTTTACACGAAAAGAACCAGCTCCGAATATCGAACAAGTGTCTTGTCGGCTGTCATGAGGTGGAGCGGTTCGCTGACTGCTTGGGCGATCAGCATCCGGTCAAAAGGATCGCGGTGGATGGAGGGAAGACGGTGTACTGCATCGGCATGCTCCCACGTTATGGATAATGGTTCAAAACCGGTTGCAGGGAGTGCCTTCATGAATCGGTCCTGGTTGATCTGGAGCTTGCCTAAGGCTGCTTTGATACTGACTTCCCATATGGACACCGCACTGGCATAGACCACCGTTGCTTTGTTGATTGTATCTCTTGCCGTCTGCGAAAGGGCGGTATCGTCAGTCATAACCCAGAGCAGCACATGTGTATCGAGCAGCAACCTCATTTGGCGCCTTCAAAGCTAGCCAAGACATCTTCGGGCAGGGGGGCATCAAAATCTTTGGCGATCTCCACCTCACCCTGCATCAGCCCAAAGCGAATTTTCCGTCCCGTCTCGCGAAGCGGAACCAAACGAGCTGCCGGTTTTCCTGCCTTTGCGATGATGATTTCCTCTCCATGCATGGCTGTATCGACCAATTTCGAGAAATGTGTTTTGGCTTCGTGAATATTGACATTGCGCATGACTTTCTCCTCATTAGAAGTCTGCAAATTTACACTTAGTCTAGTCTAGTCCTGGTCGGAATTCAACAACAATACAGGCAGAGGTATTTGCCGCGTCCATGGGGTGCTGAAAAGGCGAAGGTTTGGTGCGTAATCGGCTCGGGTGAGAAATAACGCTATCAAACCAATACGTTGATTATTTTCCCGCTTGTCTGTGCTGGGGTGGGACGGATAACTTTTTGGCGCTCGGCCTGGGCCGAATTAACTTTCTCTGCTGCCCGTCGTTCTTCAGCTTGGGCTGCCTGTAGGTTTTTTTGAGCCTGTTGTTCCTCGGCCCTGGCATCCTGAGTTCTTTGCGCCGCGTCCTGGCGTTCTTTCTGTGCCTGCCGCAAATTCCGAGAGGCTCTTTGACTCTCTGAGGTGTTTACTCTGGAAAAACCTGTGGAGGCGGAAGAAGGTGGGACAGGCTGAATCGCAGAGGTGATTTCCGGCGCCATGTTATCCTCCCTCCGGCACGGATGATGGAAGATGTGCGGAACTGTTCATTTCTTTCGGAAAGTCCTTACTTATATATATTTACATAAAAATAACCATTTGTCCAGCATGAAGCAAGGGGCGTCACAAGAGCTCTGTCGAACCGAGGTGTGTTCTTCGCCAAAGATTTTAAGGCAAACGACATGAAGTCATTCACGTTTGTAACTGGCTTTTCTCCTGCAAGAAATTGCAGGGAGAAAAGTTTGCCCCCTGTTCACTCCGGTCGGCACCCCCTCAAAAAGGTAGTTTTCCGAAAAAGAACCAGCCGGTTGGTTGTGTTTTGGCGGCTATGACTGGCGGAATCCTCGAAACGACGCGTCTTTGGTGAGGTACAGTTGTTCTGTCTGGGCGCTCACCGATGCCTGTTTTTTTGTGAAGTAATTTGCGAGGAGAGTTTGATTCGCTTCCATGAGAGCCCGATGAAATTCGTCATCGGTCATGTCGGTGAAGTTGACGGCAACAAGATCCGAATTGATATGTTTGTTCGTGTAGAAATCGTTAATATCCTTAAGGAGTCCATTTTTGATTGCATAATAGTAGAGCGGGGAGCCAGGGTAGGGTGTTACCGGACGGATTGTCCGCATCTGCGATCCGTCATCATATTTAAGGAGGAAGTCAACGCCTTGTTGCAAGGTTCTTCTGTTTTCTCCGATGTTGCCGAAGATGATATTGAAACCCGGGCTGATTCCGGCGGCGAGCGTATTTTCAATTCCTTTTTGGATTTGTTTTGTTGTGAGGGCCTTGTTCATGTTTTTAAGAATCTGGTCGTCATATGCCTCGATGCCGTAATTGATGAAAACGCATCCCGCCTTCTTCATTAGTTTTAATAAATCTGCTTTTGCATAATTGAGACGGCCGTTGCAATCCCATTTGATATTGAGCTTGGCTTTTAAGAAAGCATTGCAGAGTTCCTCTGTGCGTTGTTGCGATGACATCAGGAGCTCATCGGAAAAAGCAATGTAGCCGATCTGGTATTCGTGTTTGAGAAACTTGATTTCTTCGATGATGGCTTCGGTGCTGCGAGGCCGGAAACCCTCATCCATTCTGTAGCAGAAATTACAGGTGAAGGTGCACCCTCGGCCGGAGAGAACCGGCATGCAGAACTCATTGTTTGCAATGTGAGGCAGCCGCAGCAGTCTGTATATTTCTATGGGGAAAAGTTCGTAGGCCGGCCAGGGGATGGTGTCGATATCCTCGATCAACGGCCGTCTATTGTTGACGGTTACCGTCTTTCCTTCTCTAAAGGCTATTCCCCGGACTTTTTTGATATCACCTTTGGCGCTGAGAGTGTTCAGGAGTTCGATGATGGTTTCTTCCCCTTCTCCCATGACGACAAAGTCAGCCTCGGTTTTTTTGAGAAAATATTCGGGCTCAGGAGTTGGGCCATGACCGCCGATGATGAAGTGCTCGGGGCGTTTTTTGGATTTGTTGATGGCCTTGGCCAGGGCAAGGATCTTTTTGTGCTGGTAATAGCCGGCGATAACACTGACGCCGATAACATCGTAATGATTTGCGTCGAGATGTGCGGTCAGGTGTTTTTCTGGGTAATGGTGGGTGTCCTGATTGTATATCGTGACTTCATGGCCATTGTTTTTCAGTACGGCGGCGATATAGGCAAGGCCTTGCGGAAACCAGTGGATATAGGAGTCATTGTCGTAGACAACCAGCAAGATGCGCATGGGGAATTCCTCGGGATAATTGATATGTTGCGGCCAATCGACTGGCAAGTCGCACACCGGATATTACAGCTTCAAGAAGTCCTTTATTATCTGGAGGCCGACCTGGCCGCTTTTTTCAGGATGAAACTGGCAGCCATACACATTGTGTGAACGCACCGCGGCAGTGATGGGTTGCCCATTATAGTAATACACGGCGAGGATATTTTCCGGATTTGTTGGCTTTGCCCCGAATGAGTGCACGAAATAAACATTGGCGCCTTTTTTCGTATTCGCTAAGATCGTGTTTTCCCAGGATTTCCCCTCGTTTTCAGGGAGAAATATCCCACTCCAGCCGATGAAGGGCACTTTGTGGAGGCAGCCGTCAGTCCCTTCTCTGGGAATTGGAGACACACGACCGGCAATGATTCCAAGACCTTCGTGTTGCCCGAATTCTTCTCCGATTTCATGCAGAATCTGCATGCCGACGCAAATACCGAGAAAGGGGCGATCTGTGTCGACGAACTCCATAAGGGGGTGGCGGAGGCCTCTTGTTTGCAGTCCCGACATGCAGTCTCCAAAAGCGCCTACACCGGGAAGGACAATACGGTCAGCGAGAGTAATTGTTTTTGGGTCGGAGCTTATCGTTGCTTCCGCGCCGCAAAATTCAAAGGCGCGGGCTACGCTGCGCAAGTTGCCTACTCCATAATCCACTATAACCGTACTTGATTTCATGGTTGCCGGACCGAAATGCCGTTTGCCAGCGCGGCTTGACGGATATCACTGAGGGAGAGGCGATCGTAGTGCAGGACATCGGCCATGGCCACAGCATCGGCATGACCCTCTTTGGCTACAGCCAGAAAATGGTCAATGCTGCCCATGCCGCCGCTGATGATGAGAGGAACGGAGATGGCGTCGGAGATGGTTCTGCACATCTCGATATCAAAACCCTTGCGAGTGCCTTCTTGGTCCACAGCGGTGATGAGTATTTCGCCGGCACCAAGGTCCTGGCCCATGCGGGCCCATTCCAGGACATCTTTGCCGGTTTTTTCCCGGCCGTTGTCTGTGTATGCTTCCCAACTGCCGTCACGCTGCTTTTTGGCTTCGATGGAAAGCACCATGCATTGTGAGCCAAATCGTTTTGCCACTTCGCTGATGAGTTCCGGTCTCCTTATGGCCGCAGTGTTGATGGCGATCTTGTCAGCTCCGAACAGGAGCAGCTGCTCCACGTCATGGAGTGATCGAACACCGCCGCCCACGGTCATTGGGATAAAGATATTTTCAGCCGTGTAGCGAACGAGGTCTCCGAGATTATTGCGTTCATAGAGGCTGGCGACAATGTCGATATAGAGAATCTCGTCTATTCCCTGTTCGTAATATCGCGTGGCAAAAGCCTGCGGATCGCCAACGACCCGCAGGCCTTCAAGCCGGACGCCTTTGATCAGGTTGGGCGCTTTGATATCGAGCCGGGCTATGAGGCGGATATTCGTCATTGAAGCAGGGTCAGCGTCAGCACTGCTGCTGCCAGACAGTATGCCGCAATTTCCACTGGCCGTTTTCTTTCCCCCAGAGATGGGGAGATCTGAATTTGTCACAAAGATGCATGAAGTAATCATGTCCCATGATGGGATCTTCAAAATGTTTGCTTGCCATCGGAAATTCTGTCGCAGGCAGGCTCAGGTATGTATACAGGTCATTGATGAAGCGGTTCGGAAATTCTCCATCAAAGCGTTTTACCAGGGCGACGCCTTCTTCGCGGGTAATGTCTCCGGAGCGAATTTCTTGAGAAGTATCGTAGGTGGCGCGACCAATGCCGAACTTTATGTGTGTCGTGTAATAATGGAGATCGTCCATTTTGTCGTCTATGCTGTTGTATTTGCTGTAGGTGCCGGGAGTACGCTCTGGAGATGCCTCGAATCCCCCGTGCTCGACGGAATAATAATAGCAGCTTTGTGGATGCCATTTCAAGTAATAGCCGAGATAATGCACCACCACCCCTTTTTCGTGCATAAGGTTGGGGTCAGCAGGAAGGTACGGCACAATATCATTGTGTTCCACCCCGAAGCCCGATTTGAGATCAGCAAAGGGGACGCCGCCTATTCGGACCTTCTCCGTCTCGTTTAAGGCAAAGAACTGGCTTTCGCGTTTTGCACTCACATTGTCGGCGATGGGGTTACCGTATTCGGCTTCGTTCTCTCCGTAAAATACCAGTGGAATGTCCATGAGAATGGCCATGCGCGGGGCCAAATTTTTCTGTCCCAGAACAAAGGGCTGAAAAGGATGGAACAGGTTTTCCAGGGCAAGCCTGGTGAACAGGCGGTGAATCCGGCCGTTTGGCGTGCAAAGGAAATTGTCCACCCCGGCATGGATCCAGGCCTGCATGTTTCGCCAGCCCCATTCCGTATAGATGTGTGGCGCCCAGGTGACGGTAAGAGGGTGCATGCCGTATTTGTTTTTGAGGACATGAGCGGCATAGAAACTGTCTTTCCCGCCTGATCCGGGAACGAGGCAATCATAACGGCCATCGGTGCGACGATGCCGATTACAGAGATCCACCAGCTCTTTTTCCCTCTCCTGCCAATCAATGTTAGTCGTTTTGTGCTCTTTGAAACGACAGGCATCGCAGACCCCGTCGGCATCAAAATTGATCGTCGTTTTCTGAGTGTCGGCGGAATTGGTATGTTCCACGCTCGAGTTGGGTCGCTGGTTGGAGATCGTGCAAGCACGGCAGAATTTAACTTCCTGAGGGAGGCCGTATTTTGCCGTCAGCTGTTCTTGGGGCTGCTCGAAAAGCTCAAGATTTATTTTCTCGCGAGCCTTAAAATGCCAATGCTCCGGGGCGCATTTCGCTTCAACTACCTTTAACTGCGGCGGATTATTGTCTTTATTGCTTTTAGCAAAGTCGATGGATTTTTGCGGTATCGGACCCATGGTGGTTCTCCTTTTCTAGTAAAAATTGTGCGCGCTGAAAATCCTGCAAGGTGTCAATATCCAGAGACCGTTCCTGTGGCATAACGCAGGCTACGGTTTCGTTTTGCACGAAGCTATCCTGCTTGGAGAGCCATTCTGATTGTGCTACATAAATGGCGCCGTTGAGAACGAAAGCCTTGGGGAGTTCCTGGCGACGTTGGGGGCGGTTTGTCACGGGAATAAGCGGCTCCATTCGGCTATGCTCGGTTACGGAATACATCCAGTAAGGGTTTTTTTCGCATTCTGTCACCGAAACGCAGGCCGGGGCGTTTAAGGAAAGGCAAAGCTCAAGGCAATTATCGATGTCCTCCTCCGACCGAAAAGGGGAAGTCGGTTGGAGGAGGACGATGTATTCATAATTGTTTCCAACAGCAGCCAGGGCATGATGCACCGCATCCATTGTGGAGGCTTCATCAGAGGCAAGCTCGGCTGGTCGGATGAAGGGGCATTCGCAGCCATACTGCAGTCCGATTTTAATGATTTCCTGGTCATCGGAAGAAAGGACGACCTGGTCTATATATCGGGAACGCTTAGCCGCTTCGGCGGTCCAGGCCAACAGAGGTTTCCCGCCCAGGTCCCGGATGTTTTTCCGAGGAAGCCCCTTGGATCCGCCTCGGGCTGTGATCAGCGCAAGGACTGTGTGGCCGTTGATCATGCAAAGACCTCTGGAAATTCGGCATTGGCTTTTTCAAAATCCGGCATCTGGCCGACATCTATCCAGTATTCTCTTACCGGAAATGCCGAGGTCGAGAGTCCGCGCTCTACAAGCCAGTTGAACAGGTCGGGCATGTCGAACAGGGTATTTTTAGGAATCAATTGCAGGGTTTCCGGCTCCAAGATGTAGATGCCGGCGTTTACCAGGAAGCGCTTGCTCGGTTTCTCCGTAATACGGGAAATGCGTTGCTCCTGGACTTCGACAACCCCATAAGGCACCTGCATCTCAAACTCACGGACGCACATGGTCGCCTTGGCCTGGTGCTGTTTGTGGAAATTCAGAAGATGGAGAAAATTGACCTTGGTGAGCAGGTCTCCGTTCATAACGACAATCGGCTTGGCGGGCATCTCGGGCAGAAGGCTCAGCGCTCCTGCGGTGCCCAGTTTTTTCTCTTCTTCAAGATATTGGATGGAGATGCCCCATTGGGAACCGTCGCCGAAGTGGCATTTGATCATCTCCGCCTTGTAGTTGATGGAGAGGAATATTTTCCTGAACCCGTAACTGCGGCAGTTTTCAATAATCGTTTCCAGGATGGGTTTGTCCCCGATGCGGAGAAGAGGCTTGGGGCAGTCGTTCGTCAATGGCCGCAGGCGGGAACCAAGACCTCCTGCCATGATAACGACCGGGTTTTCCAGTTCTTCCGCCTGAATCATCTCGTCCATGATGGCAACATGAACTACCTGGTCGTCAGCATCCAGCACCGGGATGTGACGGTGACCGGTCAGCTTCATCGTGATCAGGATGCTCTCCTGGCTGTCGCCATGCCGGGCGATTGTCGGGTTAATATTCATGATTTTGGTCACCGGTTCGCTCAGGGGGATATCTTTCAGCACCGCCCGTCGAATGTCCCCATCGGTGACTGTTCCCATGAGGCGGGAATTTCCGTCAATAATAAGCGCGGTTTGAATACTGCTTACATCAATGGCCTTGATGGCATCATGGATGGAATTAGATGAGAGGATGATGGCTTTTTTCCAGTCTTTCATGATGTTGACTCCTGCCGCAACTCGGCTATTGCTGAGTTTTTCGCCATCGTAATCAACAGTGGCGGTGACTTTTTCCAGTACCGTGTGGCGGTTTGCCACCCTTCAGTTCTTACAGTTACTATCGGCTGTTTCGCGAAAATGTTTAGATGATTTTGCGAGAATCCATCATTTATCCACAGGGAGAGCGGGTGTGTCAGTGGGCAAATCGTAGAACTCCTTTTTGAGAATGTTGGTCAGGTCGTATTCCTTCAACGTTCGGATGATTGCCGCTGTTGTTCCCTTTTTCTCATACGGATTGCAAACCTTCCGGGTTGTTTCCTGAAAAGAGGGGGAGGTGGCCAGTTTCAAAGCTTCTGCGATGGCTTGTGTGGTGGGTTGGCAGTCAATGATGCTGGGGGCCTTAATCCTGCCCTTCTGGCGGTCGCCGATATTGATGGTGGGCACCTTGAGGCTGGGGGCTTCGATTATCCCACTTGAGGAATTTCCGACTACGGCCGCTGCCTGTTGCATGGTGCTCAGATATCTCAGTTGCCCCATGGAGGCGAACGAGCAACTGCGGTCCGGATGTTGGGCGACAAAGGTATCGATCATCTGGTTGATTACTCTGCCATCCATGTCAGCGTTTGCCTTGGTGAAGATGATTTTATATTGCGGAAACCCTTCCAGGGCCAGCAGGAGTTCCTGGAATTGTTTGCCTGCGGTGTTGTCTTCCAGGGTCACTGGATGGAAGGTGACCAAGAGAACCGCTTCTCCGAGGTGGGAATTAATAGCCTTTTCCAAGGAATCACGATCGAGAAGAGGCAAGGATGTGATGTTTTCGACCCCGATGGCTCCCGTGTTGAAGACGCGCTCAGGCGCCTCTCCCAACTGAATGACCCGTTTGCGGTATGTTTCGGTGCTGGTGAAATGCAAATGGCTCATTTTTGTAATCGCGTGGCGGAAGGCCTCGTCGATGGCTCCACAGGAAAGCTCGCCGCCATGCAGATGGGCAATCGGTATTTTACATAGTGTGGCTGCGGCAGCCATGGCAAAGGCTTCATAGCGGTCACCTAAAAGAACCACCAGGTCGGGTTGCAGGCGGCTTAATATTTCGCTGTATTTGATCAGCCCTAACCCTGCGGATTTGCCGATACCCTTCGGAGTGTCGGAATTGAGCTCTATATCCACCTTGGCATCGATGCGAAAGCCGTCTTTTTCGATTTCCAGATAGGTGTTGCCGAACTCCGGCGAGAGGTGCGTGCCGCTGGCAATTACCTGCAGCTCCAAGCCCGGTGTTTGTGATATCTCCCGCATCAGGGGCTGCAGCAAGCCGTAGTCGGCGCGGGTCCCTGTGAATACGCAAATTTTTCGCATAATGGCCTATAAAACGATCATCTGATCTTTTACAAAGTCTTGCCGGGCGGGCTTGCCGATCACCTGGTCCCACAGCATGGGTGATATCCCGGTTCCCGGCCGCTTCACCGTGAGGTTGTGTTCACTGAGCATTTCTCCCTTGGAGATGGCTTGAGCCGCCACAATACTTTTGCGGGCAATGTTCCGATTATGCAGTTCCGAAGGAGTTGTTTTTTTTTCTTCCCGTCCCAGAGCGATTTCGATGTGGCGGATGCTTTGCACCATCTGTTTGAGTTCGCCCGGTTCAAGAGAGGCTCGATGGTCCGGGCCGCGCATTGTTTTGTCCAGGGTGAAGTGTTTTTCTATTATTGTCGCGCCAAGGGCAACTGCGGCAACGGGCACCTCGATGCCGAGGGTGTGGTCCGAATACCCGACCCGGAGGTGCAGTGCGGATCGCAGGGTTTCCATGGCCCGTAGGTTGACGTCTTGGTACGGGGTTGGGTATTCGGTGTTGCAGTGCAGAACAGCGAGCTGTTCCTGTTCGGTGCCTGCCATGAGCAAGGCGGCAACCGCGGCCTGTACTTCAGCCAGGTCTGCCATGCCGGTGGAGAGGATCAAGTTCTTGCGCAGGGAGCCAAGTTTACGGAGATAGGGCAGGTTGGTGAGTTCGCCGGAGGGGATTTTGAATATCTCCAACCCCAGGCCTGCGAGGAAATCAATGCTTTCCAGGTCGAAAGGAGTGGACATGAAGAGTATGCCGTGCTCGGCACAATGCGTTTTCAGAGCAATAAAATCTGCTGCGGCAAGCTCAAGTTTTTTGAGCATCTCAAGCTGCGATTCGTTATTTCCGGTATTTTTTTTCTGGTAGTCGGCCTTGGGGGCCGAGGCAGCCACAATGTTTTCCGCCTTGAAGGTCTGGAATTTCACCGCATCGGCGCCGGCTCTTGCCGCGGCCTCGACAAGTTGTTTTGCCAGGGCAAGCTCGCCATTATGGTTGACCCCTGCTTCGGCAATAATGAATACCTTGTCTTTTGTGAAGCTCATGAGGGCGTCACCCTGCTCTGTTTCGGGAGATCACGGTAGATGTTCATCCCCCCGGCCACAAATGATTCCGCTCCGATGGTGATATATTCCCTGGTCATTACCCGGCTGCCGATAAAGGTTTGTTCATATACCGCAACTCCGCCGTTGATGATCGCCCCGGTGGCGATGTGGCAATGGTCGTGGATAATTGCGTCGTGCTCCACCAGGGCATGGGAATTGATGATGCAGTTGTTGCCGATGGTGGCCCCGGCATTGATCGTGGCCCCGTGCATGATGATGGAGCCTTCGCCGAGGCGGGCATGGGAGGAAAGATAGGCTCTGGGCGAGACGATGGTGGCGATCCTGGCGCCGGTTTCTTTGAGTTTGGTGTAAATTGCCAGCCGGGTTGACGGGCTTTTGATCTGCCCCACCGTGATCAGGAAATAATGATCCGGAACAAGTCGTGGGATCTCCTCGTCGGTGCCGATGATTGGGTAATCGAGAATTCGGGCGCCCACCAGCTCGGTCTTGTCAAGGATGCCGGCAATTGCAAAACGTCCTTCCTGCTCGATGACATCGATGCAGGATTTGCAGTGGCCGCCGCCGCCGATGAGGATAAGGGAATTTTTCATAGGCGCACGCTGCTAGGGATGTTGACAATCCGCTCCGCCAGCCAGGTTGCGTTGACAAGTCCGTCGGTCCGGCAGTGGCCATAAATTTTCAACCGGTTGAGCAGGGTCCAGGCCGGGCGGGTCTGGATACCGGCCTCGTTGGTCTCCGCGAGAAACAGATCGCGGGTGGGGCGGTCTGTAAGCAGAATCGTGTTGAGCCAGTGGTTTGCCCTGGTGCCTTCGGGCTCGGCAACAAAATCAATGGCCGGCTGGGTGCTGAAAAAATTTCGATACAGCTCTGCCAGTTCGCGTTTGTCGGCAAGAAAGCGGTCGAGGTTTTCAAGCTGGGCACAGGCCAGGGCGGCATTGAGGTTGGGCATGCGGTAATTGAATCCCACCTCGTCGTGCTCATAGAGATAGGGGTGCGGTTTTTTGGCCGTGGTGGTCAGGTGCTTGGCATGCGCGGCCAGGGTCTTGTCATTGGTGACGATGGCGCCGCCGCCGCCGCAGGTGATGGTTTTGTTGCCGTTAAAGCTGTAAACGCCGAGGGTTCCGAAGGTGCCGGTCTGTTTTCCGACGCGGGTGCTGCCCAGGGATTCGGCTGCGTCTTCGATCAGGAAAAGATTATGTGTGCGGCAGAGGTCGGCAATTTCCTCTATCCGGCAGGGATGGCCGAAGGTATGCATGGGCACGCAGGCGCGTATCCTTCTGCCCGTGGTCTTGTTGCGGCAGCTGTTTCCCGACTGTTCGGTGTGCTCTTCCAGAAAAGCCCGGAGAGCATCGGGGGAGAGGCCCATGGTGTCGCAGTCCACATCGAGAAAAACAGGTTGCGCCCCGCAGTAGGAGATGGCATTTGCCGTGGCGACAAAGGTAAGGGGCTGGGTGATGACCTCATCCCCCGCGGTCACGCCGGCAACCACCAAGGCCGCGTGCAGGGCCGCAGTGCCGTTAACGGTGGCAACCGCATGGCCGGTACCGGTGTAATCGCGCATCATCTCCTCAAATCGATCGACAAATTTTCCCACGGAGGAGACAAAGGTCGAATCGATGGTGGCGGCGAGATACTCCTTTTCCCTGCCGATGAATTTCGGCTCGTGCAGGGGGATGAAATCCCTGTTCGGGAAGAAAGAGCGAATTTGGCTGGTGACCGCTTCAAACATTATAGATATGCGCCTTGTATTTGCCGAGGTTTGCCGGGTTGGCAAGCCAGGCAATGGTTTTTTCAAGCCCCTGGCGCAGGTCATGCTCAGGGGTAAAGCCGGTCAGGTTGTGGATCTTGGTGTTGTCGCACCAGAGCCTGAACACCTCGGATTTGGAGGGGCGGAGCCGGGCCTCCTCGGTCACGATTTCAATGGTGCTTCCCATGAGTTCCTTGATGGTATCAACAACCTGGCCCATGGTCACTTCGTAGTTCGAGCCGATGTTGACGGTTTCGCCGATGCACTGGTCGCATTCCGCCAAGGCGATGAAACCGCGGCAGGTGTCGGTGACGTAATTCAGGTCACGGGTGGGGGAGAGATCGCCCAGCTTCAGTTGCGAAACCCCCTTGGCAATCTGGGTGATGATGGTGGGGATGATCGCCCGGGCAGACTGGCGGGGACCGTAGGTGTTGAACGGGCGGGCGATAACCACCGGCAACTCGAAGGCATTGTAAAAACTCATGGCCATGCAGTCGGCGCCTATCTTTGTGGCGCTGTAGGGCGACTGCGGTTGCAGGGGGTGTTTTTCGTCGATGGGCACATACTGGGCTGTACCGTATACCTCCGAGGTGGAGGTATGGATGACCTTGGCGCATCCGTTTTCCAGCGCCGCCTGGCAGATGTTGAGAGTCCCCTTGATATTGGTGTCCACATAGCTGTCCGGGGCCACGTAGGAGTAGGGAATGGCAATAAGGGCCGCCAGATGGAAGACGATATCCACATTTTTGCTGATGTGTTTGCAGTAATGCGGGTCGCGGACATCGCCGGTGAGCACTTCGATCTCACCCAGACAATCGAGGTCTTCCAGCCAGCCCCAGGAATTGAAGGAGTTGTATTGGCTGAGAGCCTTCACCTGTGCGCCTTTGGCGACCAGCATCTCGGTCAGGTGTGAGCCGATGAAGCCGTCCGCGCCGGTGGCCAAAATGGTTTTGTCTCGTATGTTCATGGCATGCTTATTTGTTGTCTGTGCGGATTATTGCACGCAGTTTGTTGTGGTTTCGATGGCTTGCATTTTCCCCTTTAAAAGAAGGTACGCCTCCTTGGCCGGCTCCAATTGTCCGGCCGCCAGATAGCAATCGCCGATTTTTTTGAGCAGGTGCACGCGTTCCGGCAAAATGGCGAAGCATTTTTCGTAGGCAGCAAGTGCCTCTTCATGCTGCGCTGCTTCAGCCAGGGAATCCCCGATTCCCTCCCAATATACGACATAGGCGCTGTCCAGGGAAACCGCCTTGCTCAGGTGTGCCAGGCCCTGTGAGTATTGGTCCAGGGCAAAATGCATATCCGTAAGATTGATATGCAGTGTAGGGTCGTCCGGCGTCAACAGCAGAGCATTGTCGAATGCTTTGATCGCCTCGGAATAGTCGTTCTCTTGTGCGAGGATAATGCCGCGCTCAAGATGGAATCGCGCGATTCGCTCCGGGCCGAGTATCTCGGCAAGACGTTGGCCTGCAGCCAGATCGGCAAGCCATCCGTCGATCACCCCCACGGCCTTTTTTAAATTTTTCGCTTCAGGAGTCTGTTTGATCTCGTTCAATGCCTGATCGCACAGCACAACGAGCTGATTCACTACTCCCGCATGGTCCGGCGCATAGCGGAGCCCCTTAATGAGCAGCCTCCGGGAAGTTGCCTTGTCCATCTCCCTGAAGAAGGCCGCATATTTCATGTACGCTTCTCCCTGGTGTTGGCGGAAGGATTCAATTTTTGCAGCATAGCCCGGGTCTATTGCCACAGCCTTGACAAAAAGGGCTTCCGCCTGCGCATATTCGGTGTAATGCGCAGCGACCCAGCCCTGGAGGAAAATCACCTCTGCCGATTCCGGCAGAAGCGTGGCGAGGCGGCTTATCAGGGGACGGGCGAGATTCAGGTTGCCTGCTTTATAATAGAGTTGCGCCAGTGCAAGGATTGTCTCGGCATCGTCGGAGTCCGACCCGTTCGCTCGCAGGGCGGCAAGCAGTTTTTCTTCCGTTTTGAGGAAGGTGACGTCATGTGCCAGGGTTTCGGTCAGCATGGGAAGCACCTCCCGCCGGATCTCATTGATCTGGAGAAAGCGCTCGATGTTTTTTTGCAGCCACTCGACATAGCGATTCGGGTCGTTGGCCAAAGAGCCGATAACATGTTTCTGCTGCTCGCTCCGGCGAAGACCTGCCATGGTGACCTCCTGCAGCAGGGGCCAGATGCCGCTTTCAGTGTCGAGCCTTTTGTTGAGTTTGTCCAATTCCTCGACCTTTTTTCTGATAGAAGCGGGGAGGTCATTAAAAGAGCGATAACGGGCAACGCTTATTTTTGGGGTTTTTGCAAAATGCTGCAAAATATTTCGCGACAGCGTGTCCGTCTTTTCAAGAATCTTGATGATGTCCCGGCCGAGTGTGGCGACCCGGTCAAACTCCTGTAAAAAACGTTCTCGCCGCTGGTCTTGTTTCTGTCCGTCCGTTGGCCGCAGTTTTTCCTTTATTTCCATTGGGTTCGTGCAGTAAAGATCCAGCACTTCCTGCAGCGGCATTACTTGTGTGCCTTCGATGTGTGCGCCGCCTTCGGTTGCATTAATGTAGACGCCTTCCTGTTTCTTGATCATGCTTTCGAAGAAGAGCTTATTGCTGAGGAAGCCCCGGTCGGACAACACCTTGCCGCCGTCAATGCCGTCAAGCCAGACGGCGTTCGCGTTACCATTTTGCAAGGCCTCTCCGAGGTCCTGTGTTTGCAGGACCGCGTGGGAAGAATGGCTCTTCGTGGAGGAAAAGGCGAGATCCTGGCCCACGAAAACGATGGGCGAGCTGCCCATGATAATTGCGGCGAGAAAATTCAGATGGGCAACGGTGCTGGCGCCGGGGGTCACTATATTGTCGCCCATGAGGCTCACCATCCAGGTCTCGATGGGTTTTGCCCCGAAACACCAGAAGACCTGTTCCGCCGGAAATAATTTGATCATCTTGCTGCTGGCCCAGGACATGCAAAGCAGAGAGGTGTCATGCACCTGCGGGGCAACTCCGGCCACTTTTTCAAAAATCAATTCCAGGGGATCAATGGTTCCGATCAGGTCGGGCATTATGCCATGGGCAATCAGGGTCGGCAGGGCGGAGTCCACGGCGATGATCAACGCTTTTCCTTTTGCCTCCTTGAGAAGATGCACGTTCTTGTCAAGGGAAGGCCCGGCCGCCACCAGGATGGCGGGGAGTCCGGTGAATTTTTGGGCAAGCTCCATCAGGAGGCGATCGTGATGCATGGAGTTGAGATGTTGGAGCCGGTTGCCCAGAAAGTCTTTCCCCATATGGGCAACGGTAATGCCTTCGATATTGAAGGAGCTGCAATGATTATAAATGGCCTCATGGAGTGAGCTGTATTGTTCATGATTGAGTGCGAAGGAAGGAAGATGCTGCAGGTTTTGGATATTCTCAAGTTGCATGGCCTTGTGCGCCGGGGACATAATCGCACCAACGTCCAGGTCCGGTCCGATGCCGAGGATGACCCGGGGGTCGGAGAGCAGTGGAGTCAGGTCCAGGGCGTGCAGGGCGTGCAGGAAGATGCCTGCGTTCGGTTCAAAAATAGCCAGGTGTCTGACCATTGGCCGTTGCTGGATCAAGGCGAGCGGAGCGTAGCCGAGCCCCATTCCGGTCAGCGTGAGTATCCCATTGAAATTTTCCGCCACAACGTCAAGGAATTGACGGGCTTCGATCTCGGGGGCATCTTTGATATGGAGTGATACTCGGTCGCCTTCTTGGTTGTTGACCCAAAGGTTGGGTTTGCCGTTGGGTGCCGGGCAAACTTCTCCCGCCGGTTCGAGTGGAAAGTGGGTCAAAAATTCCCACACCTGGAGGTGATTCTTCTTCAGGGTCGCCATGTTCTTTTTGAGCAAATCTTGTGCATTGGCGGGCATGGTGGCCTCTTTTTGCTTGGGTGATCGTTTCAAGTGGCGCCGGGTTATAAGTGGTTCTGCTGATTGTTAAGCAATATCCGTGCCGTTGTGGTGGATTCTGAAATAGTCGGAGCGGTTTTTGCATATTATAAATGAATGATCGGCATGATTGGCGTGATTCATGAAGAAAAAGGAGAAAAGAGTATTCTCAGCGGTCGGATCGGAGGCAGTGGGCTTGCCTCGTGACGGCTTTCTGAAAACATTTTTACATGGCAGGGGTTGATCCAAAAAAGACTGTCCTGTGATGAAATTTTTTAAAGTTATGGTTCCGCTGGTCGATACGCAGGGTGAAGTACCCTTGTGAACCGTTCGGGAGAAGGTTTTTTCTTGTTGAAAAAACAATTTGCATTACCGAGGAGGTGAGGCGCGACCGGAAGCAGTTGATCAGTATGTTTACTTGTAAAGCGGCATGGGAAACCATGCCAACCTGACCAAGAGGGAACGGATTCCCTCATTAAAACACCTCATGGAGGAAACATCATGGCTTTAAGAATTAACACCAACATCGCAGCCCTGACTGCTCACACGAACATGATCAAGAACGACAACGGTTTGAGTGCGTCTCTTGAGAGGTTGTCTTCAGGTCTGCGGATCAACAGGGCCGCGGATGACGCTTCGGGCATGGCTATTGCCGACGCCTTGAAGTCTCAGGTTCTTGGCCTTGGCCAGGCAGTCCGGAATGCCAATGACGGTATCTCCATGGTGCAAACCGCGGACGGCGCTCTGGATGAGTCCATCAAAATCGTCAATACCATTAAAACCAAGGCCATCCAGGCAGCTCAGGACGGGCAGACCACCGATTCCCGCAAGGCGATTCAGTCCGACATCACCAAGCTGCTGGAAGAGTTGGACATCATCGCCAAAACCACGGCATTTAACGGCCAGAAGCTGCTCTCCGGTAACTTCACCAACAAGAAATTCCAGGTTGGCGCGTATTCCGGCGAGACGGTTTCCATCTCCATCGGTTCTTCAGAGTCCACCAAAGTGGGTCATATCTCAGCTTCAACACTGACCTTCGGTGGTGAGGGCACTGCGGAGTTGGCCATCTACAGTAACCTGCAGAATCAGACCTACACCCTGAACTCCGTTGAGATCGCCTACGACAACACCAGGGAAAACAGCCTTGGCGCGGTGGCGGATGCGATCAACAAACTGAGCGACGTGTTGGGTATCACTGCAGCGGCTTCGGTAAGCAAAACCACCGACAACAACATCGTTGCCGGGACCACCGATTCCACCTTTGCCATCAATGGCGTCAATATCGGCGCAGTAGCCGTGTCGGAAAACGATGCGGATGGCGCCTTGGTTTCCGCGATCAATCAGAAAACCGATCAGCACGGTGTCTTCGCCTCTGTGGACCAGGAAGGCAAATTAACCCTGACCTCCAACGACCAGCGGGCCATCGAAGTGACCCAGGGCACCGCTACCACCACCGTTCTCGGTAACACTGCCTCCATGTCCACCCTGGGCCAGATCACTCTGACCCAGCAGGGCACCGGCGAGATCGTTATCAACAATCGGGCCGGCGGACAGGCTGTCGCGTTGTTGGATAATGCTCTGGAGTTGACCGGGGTGACCACCACCACGGTTTCTTCCACCTTGGCTTCGGGATCTTCAATTGCTGCAGCATCAACCATCGGCGCCAACTCCACCCTGAAGGTCGGAACCGCCCTTGTGGCAATTTCCGGAGCGGTTTTTACCACAGGGAGCAGCACAATCGGTTCCGGTTCCGTGCTCAATTCCGGGACCATGATTGCTGCCGGAACAACTCTTGAGGGGGATCTCACCAACTCTGGTGCAATTACCGCAACCGGTACCCTTGGGAGTGGGTCGACAATTGCGAGTGGCACCGTCATCGGGTTGGGTACAACCCTTCAGGGGACCTTTTCCGACGGTCTTCTGGCAGGGGTAACCACAGCTGTTACCACTTTGGCTACCGGTTCGATTATCAGCTCCGGCACCATTGCGGTTGGTAGCTCTATGCTTACTGCTGATTATACCGCGAATTCAGCTACTATTGATGCCTCTGGCACATCAGTATCGGGGCTGTATACTATCATCACCTCGGGCGGTGGCATTAGTGGTCCTACCACTTTCACTAATGGTGGTGCGACCCTTGCTATCGGCTCAAGTTTGCTCTCTTCCGGGCAGTCGTTCACAGCAGGATCATCGCTTGGTGTTAATTTCACCACCAGTGGCGCTACGGTCACGACCACAGCCGACATGACCCTGACGACCGGCACCGTCATTGCGAGTGGTTCCGTCCTTACGGAGGATACCAGTCTTTCTGCCAATGCCTATGTCGGTGCTGGCACCACCTTTACCCTGACCGCCGACATGACCTTGGCGGCAGGATCCAATCTCACGACCAGTGGCACATTGGGAGATGATACAACCCTTTCCAATGCGTGGTACAATACCGGGGCAATCAGTGTTGCCGGTGGCAGCATGACTTTGGGAGCGAACTCCTCTCTTGCCACTGCTTCTGTTCTGGCAGAGGGTTCTTCCATCGGCGGCACCGTGACCCTGGCCAATGCCGAGACCGTGGACAGCGCCACCGATATGCGGTTGGCAGGGGGCTCCACCCTGGCCTCCGGCAGCACCATCACCGCCGGTACCTTTTTGACCAACGATGTGGTGGCCAACGATGGCGTAACTTATAGGGCGGGCGCTGCTCTTGCCGCCGATATCGTCACTTCCGGCAGTACCAGCATCACCAAGACCATGACCTTGAATGGCGGGTCGATCCTGGCGGCCGGCAGCACCTTGGCGGCCAACAGCGTTGCTGCAGAGAATGCCGCGATTGGCAGCACTTCTGCTGCCGTAGCGTCTCGGCTTTCCGATGTCAATGTGACCAGCCAGGCTGGTGCCCAGACTGCTATTGCGGTTGCCGATGCGGCCCTGAAGGGCTTGGATAAGGTGCGGTCCGACCTCGGTTCTGTACAGAACCAGTTGGTCTCCACCATTGCCAACCTTTCCGCCACCAAGGTTAACATCGCGGCTGCTGAGTCGTCCATCCGCGACGTTGACTTTGCCGAGGAAGCAGCCAACTTCTCCAAGATGCAGATCCTGAACCAGGCAAGCTCCTTTGCCATGGCCCAGGCCAATGCCAGCAGCCAGACCGTTCTGAGCCTGCTGCAGGGGTAAGGGGAGAAGGGGAAGGGTCCGAGGTGAAAGGTTCAAGGTAAATGTAAGGGCCGGACACCACGGACCGATCTCGGTGGAACAAGATAACCTCAACAGGGGGCGATGGCCGTAACAGGCTGTCGCCCCTTTTTTTGTAAAAATGTTCAAGCCGGCGGGAGGGATGCCGATATGTATAGTGGGTAAAGAAGGGTTTGTTTCGTCTGGAATGCGGTTTGAAAGGATTCTCCCATGGCAACAGGCACGATTTCATCGCTCGGAGTTGGCTCCGGTCTTGAGCTGCAAGGCATGCTAGAGCAGTTGCGCGCTGTGGATGAGCAGTTGATCAATCGCAAAAAAAGCGAGGTGACAACGATTGAGTCCCAGCTCAACGAGTTCACTGTGGTCAACAACAAGCTGCTGACCATGAAGAGCGCGGCGCTCAACCTCTCCCTCTCCTCCACTTTTATCTCCAGAACCGTTTCCAGCTCAAGCGAAAGCGTACTCGCCGCCACGGTGGCTGACGGCACCGCTGTTCAGTCCACCCCGGTGATCGTTGACCGGATAGCCACCAAGAGCACTTGGCTGTCGGATGGCAAGGCGGACTCAACTACCAGCGTCAATACCACCGGAGTCAGTCAGAATTTCATTTATCGGGTGGACGGGGTGGATGTTGCCGTGGCGGTGCCGAATGCAACCACGATGAGCGGCCTGGTGACCTTGATCAACAATGGCACGGGCAACCCCGGGGTGACAGCTTCCCTGATCGATGATGGTTCCGGGGTGACGCCATATAAATTGGTGTTGAAATCGAATGAAACCGGCAGCGATCAGGAGATCAGCATTACCGCCCAGTTGCCGGATTTGACCATGACCTTGCAGGGACAGACAGGAGTCAATCTCAACGCCCAGGTCACCGTTGACGGCGTTTCCTACCAGCGTCAGAGCAACGCCATCAGCGATGTGCTGACCGGGATTACCCTCACCCTCAAGGACGCAGGAGCATCCACCGTTTCGGTGGTCAACAACGACACAGCCATCAAAGAGATGGTTGTGGCCTTTGTCACCGCATACAACGATGCGGTGCAGGAAATATCCAAAAATACCGGATATGACGAGACAACCGAAGATTTCGGCATTCTGGCGCGTACCACCTTGCGGGATCTGCCCTATGCCCTGCAGAATATCATGACGGCTTCGGTCAAGGCGGACAGCGTCGGGCTGGTGACGACCATGTTCGATCTGGGCCTTGAGTTCAATCGGGACGGCACCATCAGTATCGACGAAACCACGCTGTCCGCGGCCATTGCCGGAGCGCCGGGCAGCGTTTCCGCCTTTTTCCTGGGCGATGAGGAGGCGGGTATCACGGGGCTTGCCGACACGGTAAATGAGTATCTCCGGGAAGTGACCGGCGGGGGCGGGCTGGTTGAGGCGGAAAAATCCGCGGCCCAGACCCGCATTGACGATCTTCAACTGAGAATCGAAACCGAAACCGAACGGCTTGATAAGCGGTATGAGATTTTGACCAAGCAGTTTGTCGAATTGGACCGGTACATGAGCCAGATGAAGTCCATGGGCAGTTACCTGACCGGGCAGTTTGACAGCTTGGGCAGCATGCTGTCAAAAAAGTAGCGGGGAAGTGGAAGCCGTTTTTAAGCAATTTCAACCTGAAAAGGAGGGTGCGCATGGTTGGGCAAAAAGCGCTGGATGCCTATCGGACGACGGAAAAGCAGGGGGAAATTTCGCCTGTGAAGCTGATCCACATGCTGTATGAGCGGGTGCTCGTGCATCTGGCGCTGGCCGAGGAAGGGATCCGGGAGCAGGCGCCCAAGAAGCGAGGGGAGAATCTGGGCAAGGCCATTGCCATTATCACCGAGCTTCAGGCCTCGATCAAATCCGAAGACCATTCCGAGGCCGCCCGGTTTTTGCGGGGTTTGTATGGGGCAATCCTGGCAGAGCTGCCCAGGGTTTCGATATCCCAGGACGTGAAGGTGCTGCGCCAAGCCAGGTCTTACCTGGAGCGGCTCAAGCAGATTTGGGAAGAGACCGCCATGCGGGAGTCGGCCGTCGAGCTGAATTCCACCAATGATGCAGCAGGGGCGGTGGATGAGGAGGTTGCGGTCAAGGCTGCAGCCGCGAGCCCGATTGTTGCGCCACGGGCTGGCAAACGGTTGGATTATGAGGTCTCTCAGCCACAGATGGCTGCGGGCGGGCTTTCTGTTTCCATCTGAATCAGGTGCGTGCGATGAAGATGCCGGATGCGTCGGAAATACGGGGTGATGTGTCCCCTGCCGGAATGCTGGAGAATTTTGCCCAGGCGGCGGAAAATTTTTCTGCCATGCAGCAGGAGCATCGGGACGCCCTTGCCGCCGGAAACTGCACTGATGTTTTTTCCTGGCGGCAGAGCAGGGAACAGGCCTTCAGGGGGTTGGTTCGGATGCTTGAGAATGTCGCTGCCCGAGGGTGGGATAACCCGGGAGGTGTCGTTCGTGTCCGAGAAATCATGGAGAAACTGCTGGCAGGGGAGGACGCGTTGCAAAAACTCATCCTGGCCCGCCGGTTGAAAGTTCAGGAGCAGCTCCTGGCAATGCGCAAGGGAAAGGAAGCATTGCAGGGGTACAATATGAACAAGGGCCTGGTTCCCCGGCCCAGATATCTCAGCAGTAGAATGTAGGGGAAAATGGAAAAAACGGGTGGAGGTATGTCATGGATGTCAGCGTAAATACCGAAATAAAGGGAGTTGGCGTAACGGTAACACCTGCGGCGGTGGAAAGGGAAGACCGGGTGAAACCCCAGGTGACTCCGGTGGCCAAGGGCGGGGACTCGTCCCGTTCGGCCTTGGGGGAAAAAGAACTGCATTCCAAGGCGCAGGCGAAGCCTGCCGACGCCAAGGAAATTGCCAAGGCGGTGGAGGAGATGCAGCAGCGCCTCGATGCCCTGGGCAATACCCGGCTGAATTTTAGGGTGCAGGAAAAGCCAAACGAAGTCGTGGTGCAGGTCACGGACAGGCAGAGCGGCGAGTTGGTGAGGCAGTTCCCCTCGGAAGAGGCGCTTAAGCTCCGGGCAAAGTTGCAGGAATTGACCGGCCTGCTTTTTGACGAACAGGCTTAAGTCCCCGGTTCTGTAGCCGATGCTTCGCATGCGTTGCTCGCTCATCCCTTGAAAAAAAGAAGCGGACGGGCAATGGACGCTAGAGGTGCGTCCGGAGATTTCTGGGCATGCCATCCCTACCCCTGATTTTCCCTTCGAAATAGTTCTATAAAGAAAAGCGTCTTCGCGTCAGGAATCTGGCGGCACGGCGCTTTTTTGTTTTTTCGCGGATGACTTTTTTTGCTTGACAATCATTTGGCCCTCTCGTATACCTGATCGTCAAACTGAATCCGTGTTCATTGTGCAATTGTGCATTCTTTCAATATTTTTATCATTATAACAAGGAGACTCGATCATGTCTAAGTTAGTCGCTCCCCATGGTGGAAAAGGTCTGGTATGCTGTCTGTTGCATGGCAACGAGCGTACCGCTGAGCAGGAAAAGGCCAAGGGCCTGAAGAAGATCAAGATCAGCGCCCGCGCCAAAGGCGACTTGATCATGATGGGCATCGGCGGCTTTTCTCCGCTGAATGGCTTCATGAACAAGGCTGACTGGAAGGGCGTGGTTGAGAATTTCACCATGGCTGACGGCACCTTCTGGCCCCTGCCCATCACTCTGGACGTATCCAAGGCCGATGCCGATGCGATCAAGGTCGGCGACGAGGTTGCCCTTGAGGCTGACGGCGAGATCTACGCCACCATGAAGATCTCCGAGAAGTTCGAGATGAGCGAAGCTGACAAGAAGTGGGAGTGCGAGAAGGTATTCAAGGGCGAAGGCGAAGAGTCTGCCGACGACAAGTTCTGGAAGATCGCCATGGAAGATCATCCGGGCGTCAAAATGGTTATGGCTCAGAAGGAAGTGAACCTGGCCGGACCGGTAAAGGTTCTCTCCGAGGGCGAGTATCCTGCCAAGTACAAGGGCGTGTACCTGACTCCCGCTGAAGTACGCGCCATGTTCGAAGAGCGCGGCTGGTCCGACGTTGCTGCCCTGCAGCTGCGTAACCCCATGCACCGCTCCCATGAGTTCCTGGCCAAGATCGCCATCGAGGTATGCGACGGCGTTCTGATCCACTCTCTGATCGGCAACCTGAAGAAGGGCGATATCCCCGCTGAGGTTCGCGTAAAGGCCATCGATTGCCTCGTTGAGCACTACTTCGTAAAAGACAACGTCATCCAGGCCGGTTACCCCCTGGATATGCGTTACGCCGGTCCCCGCGAGGCGCTGCTCCACGCTACCTTCCGTCAGAACTACGGCATCACCAAGATGATCATCGGTCGTGACCATGCCGGCGTTGGCGACTTCTACGGCTTGTTCGAAGCGCAGACCATCTTCGACAAGATCCCCCAGAACCTGGGCGAAGGCAAGGCTCTGAAGTGCCAGCCCCTGAAGATCGACTGGACCTTCTACTGCCACAAGTGCGACGGTATGGCTTCCCTGCGTACCTGCCCGCACGGCAAGGAAGATCGTGTTATCCTCTCCGGCACCAAGCTGCGGAAGGCCCTTTCCGAGGGCGCCGAGATTGTACCGCATTTCGGCCGCGACGAGGTTCTCGTTATCCTGAAGGAGTACTACCAGGGTCTGACCGAGAAGGTAGAGGTCAAGATGCAGGGTGCTGCTTCCGGCGCAGCGATGTAAGATCGCTGTTCCTGAATTTGCGTATATAAAAAAAGGAGATGCCTTTCGGCATCTCCTTTTTTTTTGTGGATGTTTTGTTGTTGGCCAGGCGATTAACTAGTGTTCATCCGGAAACTCGTCTTTCCAGATGATCGCGGTAAGCTATCAGCTATCAGCTTTTAGTTTAACGTGGCTTACTTGATTAAGTTTTTTGCTGAACGCTGATAGCTTCCGCTGATAGCATCCAGCAGGAAACATTGTTTCCGGATGGACACTAACTAACTCATGGGCGAATGTTTTAGTCTGGTAACCGCAATCATGTCATTGCTTTGGTGATTACATATCTAAACCGTCATTCCCGCGCAGACGGGAATCCATGCTCAGATCAATTCTTGCCACAGGTCATTCCACGCAGGATTGAATTGTTCGATCAAATTTATTTCCATTGCCTGTTCCACTTCTTAAGGGAACCTTGAAAAATCAACTTCCTGTTGATTTTTCAAGCCGCAAAACCAAAACAAGTTTTGCCTTTGCTCACATTTTCAGCAACGTAAGTGGCTGAAAATGACGGGGCGTCTTTGCCCCGCACAGGAGCCTTGAATTTTTCAAGGCTCCCTTAAGTTGTTTTTCTCGCAGAATCGCTGTTGTCATCTCTTCATGCAATTCGTAATACACAAGAAAATGAACGCTATATTTTTTTGTAAATCCCTCCGCCAGCTCACTTTGTGCTGCCAAATCCTTTGGATTAAATTGCCGGTTACGCCGGTATACAAGGTGCCGTTGTATTTGCTTGCCTGAATATGAACCGCGGCTTGTTTTTTTATTATCAAAAATGGATTCCCGCCTGCGCGGGAATGACGGTTGTATATTTGATGGACTCGTAACAACTCGTCTCCCCGGCGAAGGTCGGGGTCCAGCCTTATTGTAACTGCCTGAAAACACTGGATTCCGTCCTCCGCCGGAATGACAGGATATCGCGGTTTTTGAGTTGTTACATGTCCATCATATTTAGCCCCCCAAGAAATAACCTGATGGCAAGCAGGGATCAGATCACTGAAATCTTGGAGCCGTCCTTGGAGAAGGAGATCTTGGCCTCCCGGGACAGCCAGCCCAGCGCCGCGCCAAGGAGCGCACTGCTCCCGCGATTTTTCATGGCGCAGGCGATTTTTTCCACCGTGGCCGGGCCGTTTTCGTTAAGGTATTCAAAGATGTCCCCGGCCAGGAAGCCGATCTGGGCTTCCACGGTCATGTCTTTACCAGGCTTGAACAGGGGGGATTTTTCCGATGGTGCGCAGGCGGTTTTTTTGTGGGTGAATTCATTTACTTCTTTTTTTACCTTGCCGATGGCGGACTCCACGGTTTTTTCCGTCTTTTTCACTGCTTTTTTAACGATCTTTTCCGCGGCCTTCTTCATCTTGTTGCCGGTTTCTTCCATGGTATGGCCCGATCTGGCCAAGGCCTTTCCCACCTTTTTCCCTGCTTCGGTCAACGCGGATGTGTCTTTTGGTGCTGCCATGATGTTGTGCCTCCCGTAACTCGGTGTGGTTTGTTGGAACATTCCTGTACTCAGTCTAGTGATCCTGCCGGACTTGTCAAGAAGGTTGCAATCTTGCGCGATTTTTTATAGGGTAAGCCGGTTTGTTGCGGAGAAAAAAAGCAGTAAGCGAGACGGAGTCGAGACTCCAGGTAAGCGAGACGGAGTCGAGACTCCGGAAGGCGGAAGGATATGCGGACAATTCGGGTTGGCCTCGGCGACAGAGCCTATGATATTGCGATCGAAAACGGCATCCTCGCCTCAATCGGCGCGGATCTCAAGCAGCGGGGGATTGCCAAGCGGTATGTGGTTGTGGCGGATTCCCATGTCGCCGGGATTTTGGGCGGCAGGCTCATGGACTCTTTGGCTGCGGCAGGTGTTGCCGCGGAGCTCATCACCTTTCCCCGGGGCGAGGCAAGCAAGCATCTGGCCACGGTTGCCGAACTGGCAAGCAGGCTCGCCCAACTGGGGGTGGACCGGAAAGATGCGCTTATCGCTCTTGGGGGCGGCGTAACCGGAGATATCACCGGATTTCTTGCCGCCATCTACATGCGGGGCATCCCGTTCATTCAGATTCCCACCACCCTTCTGGCCCAGGTGGACAGCTCGGTGGGGGGCAAAACCGGGGTCGATATCCCGGAGGGCAAGAATCTGGTGGGCGCTTTCTATCAACCCCGCTGCGTATACATCGACAGCAGTGTTCTGCTCTTGTTGCCGCCTGCCGAGTTGCTGAACGGATTGGCCGAGGTGATCAAGTACGGCGTGATCTATGACGCAGGGTTCTTTCGTTTTCTGGCCGAACAGCGGCAGGCTATCCTGGCCAGGGATCTGCCCGTGCTTGAAGAGGTGATCGCCCGCTGTTGCGAGATCAAGGGGGCGGTGGTGGCGGCGGATGAGCGCGAGGCCGACCTGCGGCGGATCTTGAATTTCGGCCACACCCTGGGGCATGCGGTGGAGGCTGCTTCCAACTTTGCCATGGCCCACGGCCTGGCGGTTGGGTTGGGCATGGTGGCTGCCTGCCGTCTGGCGGTGGGCAAGGGGATTTTTCCCCGGGATCAGGCTGATGCCGTTTGCAGGCTCATCGCCGACTATGGTCTGCCAACGGAAATTCCGGCTGAATTCTCCCCGCAACACATCAAGTCTTTTTTGAAGACAGACAAGAAAACCGTGGGCGGACGGCCATTTTTCGTGTTGCCCACCGAGATCGGCAAGGTTGTCATCACCGATGCGGTGAGCGAGGAGCTTATCGATAGCGTTTTGAGCTGACAGCTTACAGCGTGTAGCTGCTGTTACACCGCGCAGCGGAAGCCGATGGTGTTGGCCCAGTAATTCCCGCGTTCGATCTGACGCCATGCCGCAGTCACGGTTCCGCCGGTTATCCAGGAGCCGCCTTTGAGGACGTAAATCTTCTCCGTTGCTCGGCCCTCCGGCGCATCTGCTTGGCCGGCATGGACGGTTGAGGTCCATTCGGCAACGTTGCCCAGCAGATCATAGATGCCGAAGGGGCTCATGCCCTTGCGCCCGTATTGCTCCACCGGGCTTGTGCCGCCGAGGCAGGCGGCCTCGAAATTCCCAAGATCTGCCAGCCAGGTGTCGCCCCAGGGAAAGAGCCGGCCGCTGGCGCCGCGGGCTGCGGCTTCCCATTCCTCCTCCGTGGGCAATCGTTTTCCCGCCCAGGCGGCAAAGGCCATGGCGTCATTGTGGCTCACCTGCACAACCGGGTGGTTGTGCCTGCCTTCCAGGGAGCTGTCCGGACCGGCAGGATGGCGCCAGGAGGCCCCGCTTACATGGCGGGCAATGGTTCCCCGGGTCAGGCTGAAGATTTCCCTGCCGGTTTCCGGGTCTTTCCTGTTGGTGCAGCGGCCCTCGAAGACAATGCCGTAGCCTGCGTCTTCCGCATCGGTGGCATAGCCTGTTTCCCGGACAAACATGTCGAACAGGTCGTTGGTTACGGGCGCCTGGCCAAGGTAGAACTCCTGGATCATGACCTTGCGCAGATGGTTTTCCAGCCCTTTGGGACTGGCGCTACCCACCGGATAGGGCCCCGCCGGGATCTTGATGAATTTCGGCATGAAACGCTCCAGGATCTGGTTGATAAACTCTTCCTGGGTTTCCCGGAGCAAGTCCTGCTGGTTCACCGCTTCATCCGCCTCGATGTATTTCGAGAGCACCTCCAGGGGAGTAGGCTGATGGGCCTTTCCCTCCATGGGTTCCGTTGATTCTTCAATTTCTGCAAGCTCTTCCTCATCGAGGATCTCCACCTCCTCTTCCAAGAACTCGGTTTCTTCAGACTCTCCGTCCTCGACCTCTTCGGTCTCGTCCTCATCGAGAACCTCGACCTCTTCCGCAAGCCCTTCTTCCGTCAGTCCGCCGTTTTCGTCGCCTGTCCCTTCGGCGGAGACAGCTTCCTCGTCGAGAACCTCCTCAAGCTCGTCATCTTCGAGGATCTCCACCTCCTCCTCAAGGTCCTGGTCCACAAGCCCATCGACCTCGTCTTCGCCAAGGAGCTCCACCTCTTCGGAGAGAGCTTCCTCTGCAGGACCGCCGTCTTCCGCGCCCAAGCCCTCGGCTCCCTGGAGCTCTCCTTCAAACACCTCCTCCAGGGCATGTTCATCAAGGATCTCCACCTCCTCTTCCAAGAACTCGGCTTCTTCAGGTTCTCCTTCCCCGACCTCTTCTATCTCGTCCCCCTCGAGAACCTCGACCTCTTCCGCAAGCACTTCTGCCGTCAGTCCGCCGTTTTCGTCGCCTGTCACTTCGGCGGAGACAGCTTCCTCGTCGAGAACTTCCTCAAGTTCGCCATCTTCGAGGATCTCCACCACCTCCTCAAGGTCCTGGCCCACAATCTCATCGACCTCGTCTTCGCCAAGGAGTTCCATCTCTTCGGAGAGAGCTTCCTCTGCAGGTCCGCCGTCTTCCGCGGCCAGGCCCTCGGCTCCCTGGAGCTCTCCTTCAAGCACCTCCTCCAGGGCGTCCTCATCGAGGATTTCCACTTCCTCCTCAAGGAGTTCGGTTTTTTCTAGGTCCTCGCCCGGGAACCCTTCGACCAACTCGGTCTCGTCCTCGTCGAGAACCTCGATCTCTTCGCTTGCCTCAATGACTTCGAGCTCATCTCCGTCAAGGAGCTCAATGGTTTCGGCAACGTCATCTTCCGCAGGTTTTTCTTCTGGCTCTGCAGGTTCGATGGTCGTATGTTCGAGGGGTGTCTCCGGGGCGAGGCCGGATAGCTCGCGTAATTTTTTTTGGGTTTCTTCAAATTCAGCCAGCAGATCCTTGATCTCCTGGGTGTTGTGGTCCTTGATGTTCTCGGAAAAGAAATTTTTAAAGGCCGCGAACATGTCATGGAGCAGATGGGGGGAGTTTGCTGAAAGCCCCATCTGCTTGAGCAGGTCATCCTTGCGCTCTTCGGAAACAATAAAGACATTGTCCCTTCCCAGGATGATGCCGGCCTGATTTTTTCCTGCCTTGTCGAGATCCTTGAGGGATTTGTTGAGGGCGGACTTGAGGGAGCTGAAGTTTTTCTTTTTGGCCTTGAGTTCCTCGGCCTGGCAAGGCCCCCAGATTTTGAGGACAATATCGTCGGTGGGAATGCTGGTGATGGACTGCACGGCATGTTCGTCAACGAAATACGACCGGATAACCCTGGCCAGTTCCGCCTTGAGGGTCCCCTGCTTCAACTCCAGGTTGGCCAGGGTTTCATCGATGCCTTGCAGGGTGATCAGGGAAGGCATGGGGGCTCCAAGGGAGATGGTTGGCGGATAATTGCTTGAAATAGCGAAGAAAACCTACAAAAAATGCGGTGTTCCGCCATTCCGGCGAAGGCTGGAATCCAGTATTGCCGGAGAGTCGAGGACAGGCTGGACACCGGTTTTCCTCGGTGTGACGACTTCTTCCGCTCTCCCTCATAATTGATTGTATAAAGTCGTTGCAGATTATATGCTATTTTTCGTGAAGGAAAGTGAATTCCTTCACTGGTTTTTTATGGGAAAGGACTTTTTGTCGTTGAAAATCGGAAGGGAGAGGTGCATGGCAAAGTCCGTAGTCATTGTCGAGTCCGCAGCCAAGGCGAAAACCCTGGAAGAGCAGCTTGGCGGAGAAGTGGAAACCATCCTTGTGCAGGCGGCTCCGGCGAAGGCGTCCTATATTCCTCCCAAAGACCATCTGCGTCGGGAAAGGCCCCATTTTGATTTTGTTCCGGAAGCCAAGGAAAAGGGATTCTTGGACAGGCTCCTGGCCTGCCAGGGGAAGGAAGTATATCTTGCCCTTGATGGCGATTGGCGGGGGGAATTCTGGGCCTGGCTGATCAGCGGCTACTGGGGGACGGTCGTCCCCGGCAGCAGGCAGCCGAAACGGCTCGGTTTGACCGGTCTTGCCGGAGAGGCGCTCCGGGAATCCTTTCGCAGGGTGGAGCCTGTCAGCGAAGTGAAAGGCCCGGCAACCTACGTCAAGATGGTGTTCGAATCCTATCTGGCCAAGCATCTGCAGCGCCTTCTCGGAAGCCGGTCCGGCCCCAATGGCCTCCCGCTGACCTATCCGAGTCTCACCGTTCTTTTTCTGCTGGCGGAACGGGAAACCGAGATTCGGATGTATACTCCCCTCGCCAAATGGAAGGTCAAGGTCAAGATCAGCAGCGGGGCAGGGGATTGTATTCTCAGTCTGGAAGAGGCATACGGCATCACGGATGACGGTTTTTTGCGCAACGAAAAAGAAGTCCATGCCGCCATTAGCCTGTTTAACGCGGAACTGTTTGAGGTCCGGGAGGTGGTTGCCTCGCCTCTTGCGGTCTCTCCTCCCGGGCCGTACCATTTTATGGAACTCCTGCGGGATGGGGTTGTGCAGGGGGGGCTTTCCCCGCAAGCGGTAATGACCGCGATGCGCAATCTGTATTACGGCGTGGAGCTGGATGGCCGAAGGCTGGGGCTGATAACGGCATTTTTGCCCCCGGCCATGGCGCAGGAAGCTTTCGGCCTCCTGTTCGGCAAGATTCGGGAGCAGGCCGGCAAAAGGCTGGGAGCGGCCTGTCTGGGGCCGGAGATCAGTCAGGAAAATACCAGGGGGGCGATTCTGCCCACGGAGCCTGCGCTTGGGCCGGAGGAACTTGCAGGGAAACTGGGGCCGGCGGAGGACACGATATACCGGCTGGTCTGGGCCAGAGCCCTGGCCAGCCAGATGAAGGAGGCCCGGGGAGAGCTTCTCGCCGTCACGGTTGCGGCCGGGGAAGATTGCATCTTCCAGGGCAGCGCCAAGGTCTTGACGGATACTGGGTTTCTCGCCATCTATCCCGGCTGCCAGGAACATGAGCTTTTGGCGCACCCATCGCCCTTGGCCGGTGCGCAACCTGGCCAGGCCTTGCGTTGCGTGCAGGTCATCCCGGAAAAAAATACCGGAATTCCCCCTGAGTATTACAGCTTTGACGGTTTGGCCGCCGATCTTGCCGATTTCTCCCTGGAAATCGATCCGATGACCGTGGCCATGCTCCAGCAGATGCTTGACAGCAATTATCTCCGCATGATGCCGGACGGATCGTTTCGCTGCGCCGAGAACACCGGCAAGCTTATCAGCGTCATGAACCGCGCTTTCCCGACCATGAAGGGGGTCCATCTTTCCGCCTATCTGGCCCAGACCATCGAAGAGGCGGTGAGCGGAAGAAAGAATCTGGCCGCGGCCTTGCAACAGTTTGATCAGACCATGATGATGCGGGGCGAGGTGCTGGTAAAGATGGCGGTTCCGCTGACCTCCCAGAAGCGGGGGATCAGTTCCCGCAGCGTTATCAGGCTGCCGGAAGAAGGGGTGGGGGAAAAGGCCAGGGATTTGGAGGAAGAGGCTGCCCCTGTCCAAACGGAAAAGGCGCCGGTGTCCGCGCCCGAGCCTGCGGAGGCGGCTGCGCTTGTCCAGTCGCCACTGGAGCAGAGTCCGGAAGGGGTTGCCGCGCCGGTGGCTGTAGAAGCGCCAGTGGTCCAGGGCGAAGAGGGGGCTTCCTGCGGGGGAGAGGAGCAAGAGCCCATCGTGCTGGAGGAGGCTGGGGCTGCGGAAGAGGATGTCTCGCCCGAGCTTGCCGCGGCAACGGAAAAGATGTTTGCCGAGGCCGAGGCTGTCTCGGATGAGCCGATGGCAACGGCTGCAAGGGCGGATCTCCCTCCTGCCGCCGAACCGGCTGCTCCGGCAGTGGCCGCGCCCGGCAAGCCGTGTCCGGATTGCGGCAGGGTGTTGCTTTTGAAGGAGGACCGGTTCGGCAAGTATTGGTACTGCTCCGGGCATCCCGAGTGCCGGCATTCGGAGTCCTACGAAAAAGAGGGCGGGCCGCCCCTGCTCTGCCCGGTGTGCCGAACCGGCACCGTGGTGACCAAGCATACCCCCACCGGCAAGATTTTTTATGTCTGCCCCGAGCAGGATTGCGAATTCATGGCCTGGTCCAAGCCCCATGCCATTGCTTGCCAGCTCTGCGACTCCCCGTTTTTGGTGGAAAAAAAGAGCCTTGATGGGAGAACCTCCCTGCGATGCCCCAGGGCAGGCTGTACCTTTTCCCGGCCCCTGTCCGGAGGGGGGGGCGCGGAACAGGAGTCTGCCGAAGCGCCCAGGAAAAAGAAGGTGCTGGTGCGCCGCGTTGCTCCGGGAAGCGGGGGGAGCGGGGGAGCAACGAAAAAGGTCCGGATTGTCAGGCGGAAGAAGTGAGAAGTGGCGGCTGTCCGCTTAAAGCTGTCAGCTTACGGCGGGGCGTTACTTGAGGATGGTCTCCAGGTAGGCCAGGATTTCCTCGGCGAGCTGCGGGTTGTCAAGCAGCAGGGAAAGTTCGTGATTGTGCTTGAGGGCCGATTGCGTGAGATTGTGGCTTCCCACCAGGCAGTAGCGGCGATCGATGACCGCCAGCTTCGCATGACTGGTTCGGTTTGGGGAGTCGAAAAAAACCGCGACCCCGCCTTTTTTGAGAAGTGCGGCTGTTGCCTGGTTCGCCTGGTTCAGCTTGTGGTCATGGCCGGAATATTCCAGGATCACCCGCACCGCCACCCCTCGCAGTCTCGCCGCCACCAGTTCACTGACCAGCCCTGCCGGCCGATTGTTGTCGGCCGGGCTGGTTTTGAAAAGAAACATGGCGAGGTCGATGCGCCGGGTGGCGTTTGTGATCAGGGCGGCCAGGGTGTCGTAATAGGCGGCATCGGGCACGACCCGGATTGCTCCGGGTTGGACAAGAGGCCTTGCCTGCGCGGCCTGGGCGGTGGCTGCCCAGGCCGCGCAGGCAAGCAGGCAGAACAGGAGGATGGCCGTCAGGGTGGTTTGGCCGGCGATCCTCCTTCTGCCTTGGAAGTCCGAAGAGATCAGTTGGGCCACCAGGCCACGCCCATCCGGCGGATGACGTTGAAGCCGCCGCCCAGGACCAGGTTGTTGCTCAGCCCCAGATAGTCCAGAACGATCTGAATCTCGGAAGAGCGGGTGCCTGCGTCGCAGATGATGAGCATGGTTTTGTCTTTCGGCAACTCCTGATACCGGTCCCGGATCTCGATGTAGGGCACGGAGAGCCACTTCTCCTTGCCGTATCTTTCGACAAAATGTCCTGTCTCGTTGGGATGGCGGAGATCGAGGGCCACCCAGTCTGGGTGCGAGGTGAAATCCTCCATCCAGGCGAGGAAGTCCCGGATGCTTACATAGCGGAGGCGGCCGGCGGCCAGGTTGTCCGCCGCGTTTGCCGTGGCATTCAGGGCATCAAGGGCGGTGGCAAAAGGCGGGGCGTAGGCCATTTCCAATTGGCTGAGGTCGTCGATGGTGCCACCTTGGCCGATGATTGCGGCCGCTGCGTCGATGCGGGCCAGCACTGCATCGCCCATGGGGCCGAAACCCTGAACGCCAAGCGCCTTGCGGGTTCGCTTGTCGAAAACCAGCCGGAGCGGGATGATCGCCTCGGTTGGGAAGAAGTGGGCCCGGTCCGATTGGGCGGTGGTCACTGCGGCGGCGGCGAAACCCTCGGCCAGGGCAGATTCCAGGGAGAGGCCGGTGGCGGCGATGCAGCGTTCGAAGGCCTTCATGGTGAAACTGCCGATCCAGCCCTTGTATCTGGTGGGGATGCCGGCGATGTTGTCGCCGACGATCCTGCCTTCGCGGTTGGCCAGCGAGCCCATGGGGGCGATGGAGCTTTTGCCTGAGACCCTGTTTTTGACCTCGATGCAGTCGCCGGCCGCGTAAATGCTGGGGTCCGAGGTCTGCAACCGCTCGTTGACCACGATATTGCCCATGGGGGAAACGAGCAGCCCTGCAGCCTGCGCCAGTTCGCTTCTTGCCCGGACGCCCACGGCCATTACCACCAAGTCCGCCTCCAGGGTCCGTTTGGGGGTGACTACCCTGCGCACCTTGCCGTTTTCACCCTCGATGGCGGAGGCTGCCTCGCTGGTAAAGACATCGACCCCGCTTTCCGTAAGGTGGGTTTCCAGCATCCGGGCAAATTCCCAATCCACGATGCGGGGCATTATCTGCGGCATGAATTCGAGGATGGTGGTTTTGATGCCCCAGAGGTCGGAAAACGCTTCGGCCATTTCAATGCCGATGGCGCCGCCGCCGATGACCACTGCCTGGCTCACTTCGCCCCTGGCGATGCGTTCCTTGATGGCGATGGCCTTGTGCAGGTCGCTGATGGTGAACACCCCGTCCAAATCGGCGCCGGGAATGGGCAGCATGTTGGGTTTGGCGCCGGTGGCCAGGACCAGATTGTCGTAGGGGATGGATTCCTTGGCGCCGGTGTGCACGTCCTCGACATGCACGACCTTTGCCTTGCGGTCAATGTCCAGGGCGCGGGTGTTGGTTCGGGCAGTGACCCCCTTGGCCTTGAGAAAAAAGGCTTCGTCCCTGGTCATGTGGAAGCTGGTGTTGCGCAATTCCTTCTCGTCGGAGACATCGCCCGAGACATAGTAGGGGATGCCGCAGCCGCCGTAGGAGATCAGGCTGTCCTGATCGATGATGGTCACCTCGGCATCGGGCAGGAGGCGTTTTACCCGGCAGGCGGATTTTGGTCCGGCGGCAACCCCGCCGATGATCACGATTTTTTTTCCCATGGTCGTTTCCTTATGGTTAACAGGTTGATCAATCTGTCTGGTGTCCTGGAGAATGGCGTAGCGTATCGCGAAAGAATCGGGCTGTCAAACGTTTCAATCCGGCATCTCAATATTTTATTATCTTCTTAAGTTCTCCCTTGACAGGCCTGTTCTCGCTCTTTATAAATGGGTATATGCACAAAACTTGTGTTTTTTTCCTATAAAAAAAATATTTTTGGTAAGGAGAGCAGCGGCATGAAACGGGACAACCTTTTTGCAACGGAAACCAGCAAAAGCAACACCCAATTTGTCAAGGATCTTGGCGAGGTGGTCAAAAAGTACGGATTTATCATCCACAACGAGGAAAAAATGGAGATGGCCCATTCCTTTGGCACGCATGGGGCTGAGGTTGCCGAGGGGTTTGATCTGCACATGATCCAGGTCTGCAAGCCGGAAAAGGCGGCAAAAAGTCTTTCCGCCAACCCCGAGCGGGCGGTGCTGATGCCCAAGTTTATCATGACCTTCACCAAAAACGGCACAACCCAGATCCGTTTTTTGAGCTTCAGCGCCGACAATATCAGGGCCGTGATCGACGACGAGCAGTTCCCTGCATCCCTGGCGGAAACGTACAAGAAGATAATCGAGATGATTGAAGAGGCGAAATAGCCCCGGCCGGCGCACGGGATGCTCGGGGCACAACACGGAGGGAGATTTGGCATGTGGAATTTTTTGATCAAGATCAACAAGCGGCTGGTTATGGTCATTCCGGCCATGATGGCGGCGGGCTACCTGTTCGGGATCAGCGCCGGCCCGGTATCCCTGGGCGCCCTCAAGGGGTTGATCCTGCCCCTTACCTTTCTCATGGTCTATCCCATGATGGTGACCCTGAACATCAAGGCCTTGCAGGACGGGATCAAGAATGTCGGGCTGCAACTTTCCGCCCAGTCCATCAACTTTCTCGTGGTTCCTTTTATTGCCTACGGCCTGGGGCTTATCTTCTTCAGGGACCAGCCGTACATGGCCTTGGGGCTTTTGCTTGCCTCCCTGCTGCCCACCAGCGGCATGACCATTTCCTGGACCGGCTTTGCCAAGGGCAATCTGGCCGCCGCCGTCAATATGACCGTCATCGGCCTAACCCTGGGCTCGCTGGCCACCCCTTTCTATGTGCAGGCGCTCATGGGCGCCAGGGTGGATGTCGATCTGCTGCTGGTTGCCAAGCAGATCGTCATTATTGTCTTTCTGCCCATGCTGCTGGGGTATCTGACCAGGCAGGTGCTTTTGCAGAAATATGGCGCCCAGGAGTTTAAAAACACCTGGGCGGTCCGTTTTCCCTCCCTGTCAACAGTCGGGGTGCTGGGCATCGTCTTTGTGGCCATTGCCCTGAAGGCCAGGGGAATCTCCGAGAACCCGGCCATCCTCGGCGGGATTCTGGCGCCGCTGCTCATCATGTATGGGTTGAATTTCGGCCTGAGCACCGTGATCGGCAAACTGTTTTTTGCCCGCGGCGACGCCATCGCCCTGGTCTACGGCACGGTGATGCGCAATCTTTCCATCGCCCTGGCCATCGCCATCAACGCCTTCGGAGAAAAGGGCGCGGATGCCGCGCTGATTATAGCGGTATCCTATATTATCCAGGTGCAGTCCGCGGCCTGGTATGTGAAATTCAGTGACAGGATTTTCGGGCCCGAGCCCAGTGCGAATTAACAATCAAACACGTTGCGTAAACGAGAGGAGAAATACCATGGAAAAGAAAAGAATAGCGGTGCCGTCAAACAACCCCGGCGGACTTGAGGGCGGACGTTCCGAACATTTCGGGCATTGTGATCTGTTCACCCTGGTCGACCTGGAAAACGGAAACATCGTCGGGGTGGAAACGGTCGCCAGCGTCGCGCATGGCGCCGGCGGCTGCATGGAACCGGTGGGCATGCTCAAGAACCATGGCGTGCAGGCCATTCTTGTGGCGGGCATGGGCGCAAGGCCGCTGCAGGGGTTTGCCCAGGTTGGCATTGACGTCTATTTCGCTGCCCGTCATGCCTTTGAAACGGTGGCCGAGGTTGTTTCCGGCATGCTCGAAAATAAGCTGATTCTGATGGAGCCCACCCAGGCCTGCCAGGGACACGGCGACTGTCATGGCGAGGGGCACTGATCTCATCCCGGTAGTTTTTCCTCGAGGGGGGGGCTGTCCTCGATGATGAGGGCGGCGCCCTCGACCAGCGCCTGGGCGACTTTGCTCCGGGCCGATGTCAGTATTCTTTGCACCGTTCCCCGTGAAATCCCCATGCTGGCTCCGGCCTGCTCCTGGGTCAACCCCTGCAAGTCGCAAAGCCGCAAGGTTTCCAGTTCATCCTGGAGCAGGGGGATGTGGGTCAATTCCGTCAAGGGTGTCCGGGCGGGTTTGAACGCTTTGCCGCAGAGCCTTCCTTCGCAATGGCGTATTTTCTTTGGTCTCGGCACAGGAGCTTCCTCGTGTGTTGGTTTGTGTAGTACATTAGCCTTGGTTTCGTCGGAATGATGAACCTTCTTGCAAGTGCCTGTACTGTACAGGAAAAAAAAGAGGAGATAAACCCCTTCATGCGACTGTCTTGTCAGAGAAAAAAACAGGACAAAAGAAGAGGATGACGGCGTTTATTTTTTGGGGGGAAACCGGGCCGGCAACCCCCCTGGGCCGAGGATAATAGGCAGGCAAACGGGGAGATGAAAACACGGGCGGGAGCCTGTCATTTTTTATTGACAAAGAGTGCGGCACTGGCTATGGTCCTCTGACTGAATCACTGTTCAGATTTTACCCGGAGTCACAATCGCCCTGCCTCGAAAGCCCCTCTAAGTGCTGCGAGTGGGAAATATGGTGCGGGGCGAACTGTTTATTTATTGGAAACCTATTTAAATTACCTTAGTAAGGGAGGAATCGACAATGCCGAAGCATGATACGCCTTTGTTGGACGAGCTCGAAAAAGGCCCGTGGCCGAGTTTCGTCACTGACCTGAAGCGTCAGGCTGAGAAAAAACCCGAGTGTTTTGACATTCTGGGTCAGCTTGAGCTGTCTTTCAAGGACAAGATTACTCACTGGAAACACGGCGGTATCGTTGGTGTTTTCGGTTACGGCGGCGGTATTGTCGGCCGTTACTCTGACGTGCCGGAGCGGTTCCCCGGCGTGGCCCACTTCCACACCGTGCGTTTGAACCAGCCCTCCAGTAAGTTCTACAGCAGCGCCAAACTTCGCGACATCTGCAACCTCTGGGAGAAATACGGTTCCGGCATGACCAACATGCACGGCTCCACCGGCGACCTGGTTCTTCTCGGCACCACCACCCCGAATTTGGAGCCCCTGTTCTACGAACTGACCCATGATCTGAATCAGGATCTCGGCGGTTCCGGCTCCAACCTGCGTACTCCGGAATGCTGCCTTGGCCGCGCCCGTTGCGAGTGGGGTTGCTACGACACCCAGGATCTCTGCCACACCCTGACCATGCATTACCAGGACGAAATCCATCGTCCGGCGTTCCCCTACAAGTTCAAGTTCAAGTTCTCCGGTTGCCCCAACGACTGCGTTGCCGCCATTGCCCGTTCCGACTTTGCTGTTATCGGCACCTGGCGTGACGATATCCGTATCGATCAGGCCGCGGTTAAGGGCTACATCACGGGTGAGTTTGCTCCCAATGCCGGCGCGCACTCCGGTAAGGACTGGGGCAAGTTCGACATCAAAAAAGAGGTTCTTGACCTCTGCCCCACCGAGTGTATGTGGATGGAAGGCGACACCCTCAAGATCGACAACTCCGAATGCACCCGCTGCATGCATTGCATCAACGTAATGCCCCGCGCACTGCGTCCCGGCAAACAGCAGGGCGCGACCATCTGTGTCGGCGCCAAGGCCCCGATTCTTGACGGCGCCCAGTTCGCCACCATGACCATTCCCTTCATCGAAGTCAAAAAGAACGAGGACGGCGAGTTTGCTGAAGTCGTTGAGGTTATCGAGAAGATCTGGGATTGGTGGATGGAAGTCGGCAAAAACCGCGAGCGTGTTGGCGAGACCATCATGCGTGTTGGTCTTCCGACCTTCTTGAAGGTTATGGAAGTTACGCCTGCTCCGCAGCATGTGAAAGAACCCCGTTCCAATCCCTATGTCTTCTGGCAGGCTGACGAGGTTGAGGGCGGCTGGGATCGTGATGTTAAGGAATTCCGCAAACGCAACGCCCAGTAAGGTGCGCGGCTGTTGCTGATACTACATTGAACTTATTAGATTTTAAGATATAAGGAGGAGTTATCATGGGTTACGATCCAGCTAATCCGATGGCCGACAGAATCACGGATATCGGTCCCCCGCATTACGAGCAGTTTTTTCCGCCGGTTGTTAAAAAGAACTACGGCAAATGGCTGTACCATGAGATCATCCAGCCCGGTGTTCTGATGCACAAGGGCGAGAGCGGCGACGAGTGCTACACCGTCCGCGTTGGTTGCGCTCGTCTTATCAGTATCGAATTGATCCGCGAGATCTGTGACATTGCGGATGCCCATTGTGATGGTTTCGTCCGTTGGACCACCCGTAACAACGTTGAGTTCATGGTTGACTCCAAGGCCAAGGTTCAGCCCCTGATGGACGACCTGAAGAGCCGCGGCAACAAGTTCCCGGTTGGCGGCACCGGCGCTTCTGTCAGCAACTGCGTACACACCCAGGGCTGGATTCACTGCCATACCCCGGCTACCGATGCTTCCGGCGTCGTCAAGGCGGTCATGGACGAGCTGTTCGACTATTTCACCAGCCACAAGCTGCCGGCACAGGTTCGTGTTGCCCTGGCCTGCTGCCTGAACATGTGCGGCGCGGTACATGCTTCCGACATCGCCATCCTCGGCATTCACCGCAAGCCGCCGATGATCGACCACGATGCGATCACCGGTTTGTGCGAGCTGCCCCTGGCAATTTCTTCATGTCCGCTGGGCGCAGTAAAACCGGCAACCGTGAAGAACAGCGCCGGCGAGGATATCAAGTCCGTAAAGGTTAACGCCGAGCGCTGCATGTTCTGCGGTAACTGTTACACCATGTGCCCGGCCATGCCTTTGGCTGATCCGGATGGTGACGGTATCGCAATCCTGGTTGGTGGTAAGGTTTCCAACTCCAGGTCCATGCCGATGTTCTCCAAGCTGGTAATTCCCTTCCTGCCGAACACTCCGCCCCGGTGGCCGGAGACCGTTGCCGCAGTGAAGAACATCCTCGAAACCTACGCCAAGGATGCTCGCAAATACGAGCGTGTCGGCGAGTGGGCTGCCCGGATCGGCTGGGAGAAATTCTTTGAAAAGACCGGTATCCCTTTCACCATCAAGTCTGTTGACGATTACCGTTTGGCTTATGATACCTGGAGAACCACCACTCAGTTCAAGTTCACCAGCCATATCAAATAATGTAAACGGTCTTCATCCGAATCAGGGTCAGCAGTTTCTTTGAGCTGCTGACCTTGTTCTGTTGATTGTTGATGTGCTTGCTAAAACCCTTATTGAAAGGAGTAAGTACCATGGCATTAAGCAAAGACGAGTTGAAGGCAGCTATCCTCGAGAAAGCGATGACTGCTCCCAAGCCCCAGCTCTATGTTAAGGATTTTTATGCCTGTGACCCCGACGCCAAGCCCCGTGATGTAAAGAACGCGGCCAACGACCTGGTCAAGGAAGGCAAGATGGACTTCTGGTCCAGCGGCAGCACTACCATGTATGCTGCAAAAGGTCGGGCAAAAGACGAAGAACATCGCTAGTTTTTGATTTTCAGACAGTATGTTGAAAATGCAGGGGGTGACCTCTGCATTTTTTTTTTGATTGCCGCCAAGCTTCAAGCAGTTTTTTCCGTCATTCCGGCGAAGGCCGAAAACCAGAGAAATGAGCTGACCAGCCTGGATTCCTGCTTTCGCCGGAATGACTCAGGACTGAGATTTCCGGGGGGCACGCTGGGCCTGTGGGGGAAGTGATAGCCGTTATGCAGAATGTGCAGAATGAGTTGCATTCGCTTTTTGATGCCATTGAAAAGGCCTTCGCCAGTGTAAGAAAAGCCCACCCCGAGGCGGTGGCCTGCGGAAAGGGTTGCTCGGATTGCTGCCATGCCCTTTTTGACGTGTCACTGGCTGAGGCAGTCAATCTTCAGGCCTGTTTTCAGCAGCTTGGTCCGGGAGTTCGCAGGCAGATAAGCGAAGCAGCCCATGAAGCGCATCAGGCCTGGAACCAGGCCATGGATTCGCGGTTCGACTCGTCTCTGGTCCGGATCAGATGCCCGCTTCTTGATGAGCAAGGAATCTGCCTCTGCTATGAGGCCCGTCCTGTGAACTGCCGGACATACGGCATACCCACGGTCATTGACGGCAAAGGGCATGTCTGCGGATTTTCCGGATTCGAGCCGGGAAAAACCTATCCCACCGTCAATCTTGCATCACTGCAACGGATACTCCATGACCTTTCCGTCCGTTTGGCAGGCGAGGAAAAGGGGCGAAAACGGTGGCCCATCACCGCTGTGATTCTCGAGTCTCCTGAATTCAGGCATCTTGTTGCCAGCCTGCAGGCAGCAGGGGGAAAATAGAACAGCCCCTGCCCGAGGTTTTCTTCAGCCCTTTTCTACTTCAGCCGCTTTCGCTCTGAGTTTTTCCGCATGGCGGCTGTGTCGGAAGTTCTGGTGGATTGATGCCGCCGTTCGGTATGCATCAGCCGCTTTGCTTGTATCCCCCTTGGCCAGATAAATTTCAGCGAGAATTTCCAGCGTATCCACCGAACCCTGGGGATTTCTCAGGGCGCTGTATTCATCCAGCACCTCATCATACAGGCGGATGGCCTGATCATAGTCCTTTGCATCGTACATAAGCTTGGCTTTTTTCTTTTCAATGGAGAAAAGGCTGAAACGGTCAGTGTGCTTCTGGCAGATGGCATAGGCTCGATCGTAATGACTCATCGCTGCGGCCACATCACCGCGAGACGCGCAGATATCGCCCAGTTTGTCGGAGGCATTGGCAGCACCGATATCATTGCCTTCGATTTCATAAGCAATGAGTGCGTTGTGGAAGGCATTGGCCGCCTGAGCCGGCTCAAGGTTTTTGAGAAATTCCACACCCGCCTCGTAGTCGAGTTGGGCCTGGCTTTTTTCTTCCTGGGGTTCCTGTTTCTGTTGTTCAGTCATTTTTTCAGCTCTTTTAATCTGTGCAGTCGGGCAAGCGCTTCTTTGGCCAGTTCCGCAACGGTGGTTCGCACGGGTTGCCCCTGCTCGTAAATGGTTAATCCGGCTTCATCGCCGGTGAGTTTTTCGATCTCGCTTTCAACCTCGGTCGCGGCAATCCGGCCGAGGAGGCGAACCGCGTGCCCTCTGGTGATTGCCTCGGAGTGGGTGATGTAGGGAAACAGGCTGTAGAACGGGGTGGCGCGGACAATGTCCGGACGTTTTTCAGCAAGGGTTCCCATGGCCCACAAAACCTGGACCCTGCTTGTGGGAGCGTTTCGGTGCATAAGAAGATGCCTGGCAAAGCCGCCGTAAATGTCGGCTCGGGCTGCGATGATTGAACCGATGGACTCGAGCAACCCCCAGTGGGTGGCTGCGGAATCGGAGCAGGCTTCATACATTCGGTGCAGCAGGTCGCTCACCGCTCCGGGTTTCCGGGTGGAGAGGCGTCGGCAGACCTGGCCCAGAACATGGGAGCATTGCCAGCGTTTTCCCTCGTCCGGATCATACAGCAGCCGCTGGATGAAGCGCAGGGTTTTGAGATCGTCTAGAGCCAGGTCCACCAGGCCGTCTATGTCCTGGTGTGCCATCATCTCGGCAACGGTAGCCTTGTCCGCCTTTTTCTTTTTGCGTTTGGGATCGCGGGCTGGTTCCATGGGCGGGATGTCGCTTGCCGGATCCTCCTTGCGAAGGGCACTGTCTTTGGCATTCTTGTCCGTGTGCAGGCGGTTGGCGAGTGTGGCCAACTCCCGGTTGAGACGGACGAAATAAAGAACTCCCGCCACCTTGCGGCCATCGACATTTTTGGTTTCGTAGACCTGATGGTTCTGTTCGTCGTAATTGTCGATCCGTCCCGTGAGGTAGTCCTCGTCGGGGAGCAGTTCCCAGGCGAGATCCCAGTTGTCATCGCAGGCGTGGACTATGGCCTCGACCATGGCCGCTCCCACATTGAAACCGGTGGGATCGCAGGTGTATGTTGCGCCGCACTGGCATTCGCCCACGGTGAATTCATCCATTTTGCGCTGCACCGGTTCCTTGGGGCGGCCTACATCCTGTCCGCAGAACGGGCACCAGGGACGAAGTTTTATTTGTGCACCTTTTGCCATGATTACAGCTCGTTCTCAATGGCCTCGGCAAGGCGCGGGTCAACCGCGTAGCCGAGTTCCTTTGCCTTTGCCAGCGATTTTTTGGCGGCTTGGAAATCTTTGTTGTAATAGAGCGCCACAGCGAGGTTGTTGTGAGCCATGGGGGCGTCCGGTTCCAGCTTTACCGCTTCCTTTGCGGCTTTGACCGCAAGATCGAAATTGCCGGCCATGACATGGGCCGAGGCCAGGTTGATCCAGGCCATGTGCATTTTCGGATCGTTCATTGTGGCCATGGTATAGGCCTCGATGGCTTTTTCGCTTTCGCCCTTCTGCTGCCAGATCAGACCGATATTGTTGTGGGGCTGGGCCAGGGCCGGATTGACCTGCACCGCTGCCTGATTTGCGGCCAGCGCCTTGTCCAGCTCTCCCCGTTCAAAATGCATGGCCCCGACATTGATCAAGGCCTCCACGGCATGGGGGTCGATTTCCAGACATCTTTCCAGCGACCGCATGGCATCGGCGGTTCTTCCTGCCTTGCGGTACACCAGGGCCAGATGGTGGTGGGCAACGATATTGTCCGGGAGTTCAACGCATTTTTGCTCGAGTTCTTCAATAATCTTGGTCAGATCTTCCTGTTGGGCAGACATGGGGTATCCTCATCCTTCAAAATGGTTGAAAATCGTAAGCCGTTAGAACACAATAGTCATGCCGTTTAAATGGCCCAAACGGCAGAAGGAACCGTAGCGGAGCAGGGTAGACGGCGATGGCAAAAAAACAGCAGTGCCAGGGATGATATGTATTCCGTAACGGCTCCTCAATCCGCTTTGTAACCTTCGATGGAAAGGAAAGCAGATGGCGTTTCAGAAAAAAGGCTTGAACGGAAAGCACCGGCAACAGCCAAAGTGGGATATATATAAGCATGGCCGTGGCGGTGTGCAAGTGGGCAAAAGTACCATATGGCGAAAACTTCGTCAAAATCTTTGCCGATTTTGGGTATCGCCCGTCCCGGCCGGTGCAACCGCTTGACAGCCGTGGGCCTGGATGGTTTGCTGTTCGCGGGATGGGGCAGGGTCGAAGTGCCGGCAGATGACGATTACGGGAGGGATGGGCTTGTCCGCGGAGAAAGGATGTTCAGCACAGGGGTTGGTGGTGGCCGGTTTGGGCGGCGGCTCGGGAAAAAGCGTGATCGCCGTTGGTCTGGCTGCGGCCTTTGCCGGGCAGGGGCGGCAGGTCGCGCCTTTCAAAAAAGGGCCGGACTATATTGATGCCGGCTGGCTGGCCCTGGCTGGAGGATATCCCTGCTATAATCTGGACCCCTACCTCATGAGTCCGGAGGCGCTCGGCCGCTCGTTCCGTGGTCATGTCCACGGGCGGGAACTGGTCATCATCGAGGGCAACCGGGGCCTCTATGACGGGGTCGATGCCGCGGGGACCTTCAGCACGGCGGAGCTCGCCAAGACCCTGGGATTGCCGGTGCTGCTGGTGGTTGACTGCACCAAGACCACCCGCACCATGGCGGCCCTGGTTCTCGGATGTCAGCGCTTTGATCCGGAGGTGAGGATCGGCGGGGTGATTTTAAACCGGGTGGGTACGTCCCGGCACGAGGCCATTGTCCGGCAGGCGGTGGAGCACTATACCGGTATCCCGGTTTTGGGCGCCATGCCCCGTTCCAAGGAGGATGCCTTTCCGCAGCGGCATCTGGGGATTACCCCCTGTCCGGAGCATGCGGGCGCCGAGACGGCGGTGCGGGTTCTGGCCGAAAAGGCTGCCCACCATCTGGATCTTGCCGGGATAGAAAAGATGATGGCCCCCTGCGCCGGCGAACCGGACGCGGGGCGTCAGGAGTTGCGGGGGGCGGAGGCGCCGGTGCGGATCGGTATCCTCAAGGATGCTGCTTTTCAGTTTTATTATGCGGAAAACCTGGAGGCCCTGGTCCGTTGCGGCGCCGAGTTGGTGGAGATCAATGCCCTGACCGCCCCGGAGCTGCCGGGGCTCGATGGTTTATATATCGGCGGGGGATTCCCGGAAACCAGCGCCGGGGCGCTTTCCGCCAATTTCTCCTTCCGGAATTCACTGAAAAGAGCTGCCGAGAACGGCCTGCCCATTTACGCCGAGTGTGGCGGCTTGATCTATCTCGGCGAAAGTATGGTGCTTGATGACGAAGTTTTTCCCCTGGTGGGGATTTTCCCGGTGCGATTCGGCCTGAGGAAAAAACCCCAGGCCCATGGCTATACCGTACTGAAGGCGGAGGGGGAAAATCCCTATTATCCGCAGGGGACCGAGATCAAGGGGCATGAATTCCGCTATAGCAGGGTGGAGGAGTGGGGCGGGGAGGCCGGCCAGCTTGCCCTGCGGATGGAGCGGGGGGTGGGTTTTGCCCACGGACGGGATGGCTTGGTATTCAAAAACGTGTTGGCCCTGTATACCCACATCCATGCCCTGGGCACGCCGTCCTGGGCTCCGTCCCTGGTAGCCAGGGCGCGGGAGTATCGCACGGCCTCGGCCCGAAACAGTTGTCCCCTGCGTTGACAAGCGGTGTGATCCCGGCCATACTTGAATAGTATCGTGAACCGGTTGGCCTTTTGTGAAAAAAAACGGGAGGAGTGCGGATGACTCGGGGAGTACGGATGGTTCTTATGGCGGTGTCGGCAACATTGGTTGTGGCGGGGACGGCAGGGGCAGCGGAGGATATCCGCGAAGGCAAGTGGGAGTTCACCTCGGAGATGCAGATGGAAGGCATGCCGCAGATTCCCGCGCTGCCTCCCGGCGTGAAGCTTCCTCCGGGGATTTCTGTTTCCACCCGGGGAAATACCATGCATTCGACGGTGGTGAAGTGTATCACCAAGGAAGATCTGGTGCCCGGGTCCTCCGAGCAGAAAAACGACGCCAAGTGCAAGACCACCAAAATGGAGCGCAGGGGCAATACGGTCAAATGGAGCACCGTCTGCAACGACGGAGGCATGAAGATGACTGGAAACGGGGTTGCCACTTACAGCGGCTCGGTCATGGACAGCACCATGAGCATGACAACCGAGGGTCAGGGACAATCCCTCAAGCAGACCGTGAAAACCAAGGGCAAATACCTGGGGCTGTGCGACAAATAGCCTGTGCCGTCCAGCCGGGTCAGTGGCTGGTATATGTGCCGAGAACCTTGGCTTCGATCTTCATTCGCGTGGCGCCATCGGGCATGGGCTCCTGCCAGTGGATGAACTGGCTTACCACCCGGGAAAACGGCCCGTTGTCCTGCTTACAGGCATCGCAAATGCTTTCGGCCTCGTCCCGGTAGATGACCACCTTGCTGGCCGGCTCTCCGGTGCAGTCAACCGCCGCCATTTTCCGGCAACCGCATTCAAGGCGGATAACCGCCACCCCGATTCCGTCGGGGCTTCCTTCCAGGATGCCGGCAATCATGGCCTCTTCGTTCTTCTGGGCCTTGAGTTCCGTGCTTGGTGTGGTCTTTTTCTTGATTTTCGGTTTGTTGCTCATGCAATGAACCTTTTCGGGCAGTGTGAAAATAATACCGGCAAAACGCCGGTGAAAAACAACGGCTGGTATCCTAAAAGATCAGAGCAAACTGGTCAACCTGAATTGTCGTGCACCCTTCCCCTGCCCCCGATTGCCGGGGATTCTTTTTTGTTGACAAAAAAATGTCGGTGCATTAGAGGAAAAGGGAATTTGTTTCTTTTTTCATGAAGCAATGGGCTCGATATTCTGCCTGTTTTGTGGCAGTAAAATCTTGTTTATCATTTTCAAACCTTATAGGAGGAAGTACGATGTGGCAGATTGAGGTCGACAAGGATAAATGTTCCGGTGATGCAGAGTGCGTAAACGCTTGCCCCGCGCAGGTATTTGAGATGGTTGACGGCAAGGCCGAGCCTGTTAATTCTGACGAGTGCCTTGGTTGTGAAACCTGTGTAGAGGTTTGCCCCGAGGGTGCAATCACCGTCACCGAGGTGTAATGTAGAATTTAGGAGCCGTTACGAATAGTTGCTTTTTTGAGCCACTTCGTTACGGCTCCTTATGCCGCCCCCTTGTTATGCATGGGGCAACGGTGTGCAGAACATTTTGTGAAGTGTGTAGGCCTATT
>Ga0180009_10000360_pt1 | contig 65092 bp, 58 predicted proteins | sample OS_PC_MetaG_FD_123537 | JGI IMG/M metagenome (GOLD analysis project Ga0180009, IMG submission 123537) | Groundwater microbial communities from the Aspo Hard Rock Laboratory (HRL) deep subsurface site, Sweden - OS_PC_MetaG | ecosystem: Environmental > Aquatic > Deep subsurface > Groundwater... | reverse complement strand
TTCGTTAAATTGCCTTTGTTTGGTTCATTGGAATTTGGAACTTGGAATTTATTTGGGATTTGGTGCTTGGGATTTGGAATTTTAGTCTTACCGAGGTTCGTTTAATGTTCGTTAAATTGCCTTCGTTTGGGTCATTGGAATTTGGAACTTGGAATTTATTTGGAATTTGGTGCTTGTGATTTGGAATTTTAGTCTTATGAGTACAATTCAATATTTCGCTCAATTGCCTTTGTTTGGTTCATTGGAATTTGGAACTTGGAATTTATTTGGAATTTGGTGCTTGGGATTTGGAATTTTAGTCTTATGAGTACATAGAATATGTCTTCTGCAATTTCAACCATACTTGTTACAGGCGGCGCTGGCTTTATCGGCTCGAACTTTATCCATTACCTGTTCAAGCAAGCGGATTTCACGGGGACCGTTATCAACGTTGACAAGCTCACTTATGCCGGTAACCTGGAAAATCTTGTCGTGATTGAAAAGAAATATGGCGGGACGCGCTATTTCTTTGAAAAAGCCGATATCTGCGACCATGAGAAGATCGCCGCTGTTTTTGCAAAATATGCCATTGACACAGTCGTGAATTTTGCCGCCGAATCGCACGTCGACCGGTCCATATTCGGGCCGAAGGAATTCATCCAGACCAACATCGTCGGCACCTTCACCCTCCTGGAAGCTGCCAAAAAGGTCTGGGGTGCCAGGCAGGATGTACTCTTTCACCATGTCTCCACGGACGAAGTGTACGGCAGCCTGGGGGAAAGTGATTCTTTTCATGAGAACACTCCCTATGACCCGCGCAGCCCCTATTCGGCCTCCAAGGCGGCTTCCGACCACCTGGTTTCCGCGTATTTCCACACCTACCACCTGCCGGTCACGATATCCAATTGCTCGAACAATTATGGCCCCTACCACTTTCCCGAGAAACTGATCCCCTTGATGATCCTGAACATGCTGGAGGAAAAGCCGCTGCCGGTCTACGGCGACGGCAAGAACGTCCGCGACTGGCTTTTCGTCGAAGACCACTGCAGCGCGATTTACGCTATCCTGAAAAAAGGTCGGCGCGGGGAGACCTACAACATCGGCGGCGAAAACGAATGGACGAATATCGAATTGGTTAATCTTCTCTGCGAAAAAGTGGCCGAAAAGAATAACAAGCCCAGGGATCATTATAAAAAGCTGATTACCTTTGTCAACGACCGCCCCGGCCATGATCGCCGCTATGCCATCAACTGCGACAAAATTAAAAATGAACTGGGTTGGAAACGATCGGTCACTTTTGAAGAGGGTTTGGACCGAACGGTCATTTGGTACCTGGCCCATCCCGAATGGATCGATCATGTAAAGAGCGGGGAATATAAAAAGTGGGTAGAAAAGAATTATGAAACAAGGTAAATGGTTCGTTTGCTGATGCCGAAGATATATTATTTTGTTGACTATATATTTGAGATCTCTTCCCTGACGAGCAAAATCGCTGGGTATAAGGGCGAATGATAAATTGAAATGAATAAACAGTTTGTCCTGGATCTCTTAAAGAAAGGTGAATCCGAAGTGGTCGAGTTCAAAACCACCTTTGATCAGGCAACGATTGAAACCCTGACTGCTTTTGCCAACACAAAAGGCGGGACTGTCGTTGTTGGCGTTAAAAATACTGGAAATATCAATGGCATCCAGCTTGGCAAAGAAACTCTCCAGCAATGGCTGAATCAGATCAAGGCCAGTACATTTCCCTTCCTTATCCCAGATGCAACGGTCCTCACCGTTGATCATAAAAACATCGTGATTTTCAGTATCGAGGAATTCCCAGTCAAACCGGTCAGCTGCAGGGGAAAATACCTGAAGCGAATTCAGAACGCAAACCATCAATTGACGATTCATGAGATTTCTGATTTCCATTTGCGAAGCTATCAGGCGAGTTGGGATTTCTACACAGATCAACGACATGGTTTAGAGGATATCTCTTTAGAAAAAGTCAATCGATTTATCGAGCTCTCAAATCGGGTCCGTCCTTATCCCATCCTGGATGATCCGCTGGCTGTGCTCAATAAATACGAGTTGACGAAAGGCGCCGCCATCACGAATGGTTGTTATCTGCTCTTTGCCTCAGAGGATGTCATGTTGTCCACAATAGAAACGGGACGCTTCTCTCTCGATACCATCGTTCAGGACAGCGCCACGATCCGCTCGGATCTTTTTGCTGAAGTGGATGCGACTCTTGCGTTTATCCGGAAGCACTTGAACCGGTCTTATATCATCAGCGGCGATAAGCAAAGAGAGGAGCGCTGGGATTACCCGCTGGAGGCGCTTCGTGAGATCGTGGTGAACATGATCGTCCACCGTGACTACATGAACTCCAACGATTCACAGGTCAAGATTTTTGATGACCGGATCGAGTTTTTCAACCCCGGCCACCTGATGGAAGGGCTTTCGATAGAGCGGCTACTGCACGGCGATTACATTTCCGCCATCCGCAACAAGCAGATCGCGACCCTTTTCAAGGAAGCCGGCATCATTGAAAAATACGGCTCCGGCATCAAGCGCATCCTGGAGGCCATGAAAGCCTACGGAAATCCCGAACCGCTATTCGAGGAGATCCAGAACGGATTCAGGGTGACGGTATTCAAAGCCACCCAGATAACCACCCTCAAGAAGAAGATTGCCGGGGGAGTAAATGAGGGAGTAAGTGAGGGAGTAAATGAGGGAGTAAAAAGTCTTTATCAAACCATTCTGCGAAAACCGGGGATCAGAATGCCTGAACTTTCCAATACCATGCAGGTGCCTGCAAAAACACTCGAACGCTGGATCAAGCAGCTCCGGGATGAAAAACGAGTCGTATTTAAAGGAGCTTCCAAAACTGGCGGATATTTCGTATGCGATGAAGATCGATAATGGCAATTAGCATTAATAAAAATACTTTGCTAATAACTGGCGGCTCTGGCTTTATTGGTTCTATTTTATTCAATGGTCGATCGTATCAGGACTTGATCACGTATGTCAGCGATCGGCCGGGACATGATTATCGTTATGCCATCGATTTTTCCAAAATTAAAAATGAGTTGGGCTGGAAACCAGGGCATAGCTATCATTCCGGTTTAAAAAAAACCATCAGATGGTACATAGACAATAAAACCTGGTGGCAAGCGATCCAAGAAAAAAAGTACAATTTGGCAAGGCTTGGGGTGCGCTCATGAAAGGAATTATCCTGGCCGGCGGGTCTGGCTCCCGCTTGTGGCCGGTTACCAAAGTTGTCTCCAAGCAACTTTTGCCTCTTTATGATAAACCCATGATCTATTACCCGCTATCTATATTATTAATGGCTCATATTCGAGAAATACTCATCATCTCGACGCCCAGCGATTTGCCAAGATTTGAAGAATTGCTGGGGAATGGGGAAAGCATTGGTGTTTCTTTATCATATGCGGTACAGCCAAGACCAGAGGGGTTGGCGCAATCATTTATCATCGGCAAAGAATTCATTGGCCATGATAGCGTTTGCTTAATTTTGGGAGACAATGTTTTTTATGGAGCCGGGTTGCACGAATTGCTGAAGAACGCTGTAAACATAGTGAACAATGAGAATAAGGCGGTTGTGTTTGGATATTATGTAAATAATCCCGAACAATATGGTGTTGCTGAATTTGATAATGAAGGAAATGTGGTTTCCATTGAGGAGAAACCAAAAAATCCCAAATCCCATTACGCGGTCGTTGGCTTATATTTCTACCCCAATGAGGTGGTGAAAATTGCTCATGAGATAAAACCAAGCGCGCGGGGTGAACTGGAGATTACCTCTGTAAATGAAGAATTTCGCAAACAACAAAGGCTGAAATTGGAAATGATGGGACGGGGATATGCCTGGCTTGATACCGGGACTAATGAAACGATGGCCGAAGCAACCAATTTTGTGCAGACAATTGAAAAAAGACAGGGGTTAAAAATTGCCTGTATCGAAGAAATTGCCTGGAGAAATCACTTCATTGATGATATTCAACTTTCAAGAGTTGCCGATTCCTTAAGAAATAGTCAATATGGCCAATATTTGCATAATTTATTATCAACAAAATGAAAATCATAGCCAGTGAAATTCCTGATGTGAAGATTATTGAGCCACAGATATTTGCTGATAGCAGAGGCTATTTTTTTGAATCTTATCGGCATGAAGTTTTTGAAAAAGAGATTGGGGCTATACGCTTTGTCCAGGAAAATGAATCTTTCTCAACCTTTGGAGTCCTGAGAGGGCTTCATTTTCAAAAACCGCCCGTGAGCCAGGGGAAATTAGTCAGAGTTGTAAAGGGCGAAGTATTGGACGTTGCCGTTGATATTCGCTTGGGCTCACCTTGGTACGGGAAACATGTGGCAAGAAAATTAAATAGTGAAAACAAAATGCAAATGTGGATTCCGCCTGGATTTGCGCATGGATATATTGTTTTGAGTACTGAAGCGATCTTTTCTTACAAATGTGACAATTACTATTCTCCGGAAAATGAGTCAGGGATAAGATATGATGATCCTTTTTTGAAAATTGATTGGTTGCTGGATAAATCGCAGATCAAGCTATCAGAGAAAGATATCAAAAATGCCTTTTTTGAAAAATTACTTGCTGCAAATTATTTTCAGTATTTACCTGCAGTACCAGGTTAGTGAGCATTTGGGGACTGTAGGAAGAATTGGCGCTACTTGCAATTGAAAAAGAAAGAAATAGATAAAATAATTTGATTAAGTTCGATATTGTTATAGTGAAATTTGCTTTTACTGTAAATGGATTAGGTTTTAGGATCTTGGGCTATTAGTTGCATTGGACTTGAAAGAAACCATGAAAATACAAAAAATAAAACCAGTTGAAACAGAGTTTTTTAAGTCGGCAATAGCAAAAGATTCTGCTGATTTTTCAATAGCAAAAATACTTGCATGGATTAAAGAAAAAAATGATGAAGTGATTAGCCGAGTAACTCAGATTCCTTTGGATAAAATGCGCTTATGGCATTTCGATTCTCAAACTGGTAATTTAGTTCATAATACTGGTCATTTCTTTTCAATAGAAGGGGTTAGGATAAAAACAAATTGGAGAAATATCCCTACATGGGATCAACCCATCATTAACCAACCTGAAATAGGTTTGTTGGGGATTTTAGCAAAAAAAATCAATGGGGTATTGCATTTTTTAATGCAAGCTAAAATTGAGCCAGGCAATCTGAATATGGTGCAAATTTCACCTACATTACAGGCAACAAAAAGCAATTACACCCGTGTGCATAAAGGTAAAACGCCGGCTTTTTTGGAATACTTCAATGGCGAGAAACCGGTCAAAATATTGCTCGATCAATTGCAATCAGAGCAAGGCGCTAGATTTTTGCGAAAGCGAAACAGAAATATAATTGTTGAGATTAAAGAATCAGAGGTATTGTTTATTCCCGAAAACTTTATATGGATGACTCTTGGACAGCTTAAAGAATTGATCAAATGTGAAAATGTGGTAAATATGGATACGCGCACCGTGATTTCGGGAATTCCCTTTGGATCATATGGAACAGATACGCTTAACTACTTTTTGGCAGCTATAAGTTCAGGACAGTTTAATGAGTACCTCATACATTCGATGCTTAATAACGAATTGTATTTGAATGATTTTAACCATATAATTTCGTGGATTACTAATTTAAAATTTCGATACGAACTTATTGTTAATAGCATTCCCCTTAAACAAGTTAAAAAATGGTGCTTTGACGGCATGTCAATATATCATGATGAAAAAAAATATTTTTCGATAATTGGAGTGAAAGTAGAAATCGGAAACCGAGAAGTTGTTAGCTGGGATCAACCTATGGTAAAACCAGTGCAGGAAGGACTTATTGCTTTTATTGTTAAATTAATTAATGGAGTTTATCACTTTTTGGTACAAGCAAAACTAGAAGCTGGAAACTTTGATATTTTAGAGCTTGCCCCTACGGTGCAGTGTCTCACTGGAAACTATCGTACGGGTTTTAACGAATATACGGTACCTTTTATTAACGAAGTATTAAACGCGAAAAAGGATAAGATTTGGTATTCGGCTTTGCAAAGTGAAGAGGGTGGTAGATTCTATAAAGAACAAAATTGTAATATGATCATTGAAGCTGCTGACGATTTTTCTATTGAAGTTCCTGAAAATTATTGTTGGATGACTTTAAATCAACTTTTAATTTTTATTCGTTTTAATAATTATTTAAATATAGCTGCACGAAGTTTAATTTCGGTAATTTCTTTTTAAATATGAATACTATGTCGACAAAAATAAGAATTGGCGTGATGGGGTGTGCGCGTGTCGCACAACGTTCGACAATTCCGGCAATTAAAGAGTTATCAAATAAGTTTGAATTGGTGGTAATAGCTAGTAGAACTATTGAAAAAGCTCAGGCTTTAGCAGCTGAATTTAAATGCAAGGCTGTTGAGGGGTACGATCAACTAATTAATATCCCTGATTTAGATGCTATTTATATGCCATTGCCAACCGGATTACACAAACAATGGATAATTAAAGCATTGCGGCAAGGCAAGCATGTATATGCCGAAAAGTCTATGGCATATTGTTATGCCGATGCCTGTGAAATGGTTAAGTTGGCTGATGAAAAGAAATTGGCATTAATGGAAGGCTATATGTTTCAATATCACAGTCAACATCAATTGGTTTTAGATTCCCTAAATAATGGTAAAATAGGTGAAGTCAGGCATTTTTTCAGTTCATTTGGATTTCCGCAATTAGATTCCACAAATTTTCGATACGACGAAAAACTTGGCGGAGGTGCATTGTTGGATGCCGCTGGATATCCGGTAAGGGCGGCACACTTTGTTTTGGGCGAAGGTTTTAAAATTAAAAGCGCCACTTTATTTCATAATAACGAAGGTACCAATATATTTGGCAGTGCATTTATGAGCAATGACAAGGGTGTTGGCGCTTCATTGGCTTTTGGTTTAAACAATTTTTACCAATGCCGTTATGAAATTTGGGGCGAAAAAGGAAAGATAATTGCTGAACGTGCCTTTACTCCGCGTTTTGATTTTAGCCCTAAAATAATAATAGAAACAAATAAAGGCAGTGACATTATTCAGGCCAAACCCGACAATCATTTTATAAAAGCTTTTGTTGAATTTTATAATATATGCAATGGCAAAAATATAAAAAAGCATTATACCCAAATTTTGGAACAAAGCCAATCATTAGAATTAATAAGACAATACAGCAAAAAAGTATGAAAAGACCTCAATCTAATAAGCCCGGTATGCCGCGCTGAAACCTTTAAAAAAGCAAAAATGACCAATAGTAATATAAAAAATTGCATTGTGTTAGGTACTAATGGCTACCTGGGGCGTCATTTAACCCATTTTTTGGTTAATCAAAATATCAATGTAAAAGCTTACGATATACAGGAAAATGCTATTATAGCAGGCATAAAATACAAAAAGTTCGACATTTCAGATATAACGGACATACAGGAAATAGATTGGAATGTGGATGTTGTTTTCATATTTTCGGGTTTAACGGGCACCTACAATGGCTTCGATAAATACAACCAGTATATGCAAATAAACGAATGCGGTTTGCTGAATGTGCTTACAGGTATCAGGAATTCTAGCAAACATCCACGAATCGTATTTCCCTCAACTCGTTTGATTTACAAAGGTTCCGAGTTGGCTTTAACAGAAACGGCTACTAAAGAAACCAAAACCGTTTATGCCGTTAATAAACTCGCTTGCGAAAATATTCTGCAAGCCTTTCAATATTCGTTTGATATGAATTATACTATTTACCGTATTTGTGTGCCTTATGGCAATGTGCTGAGTGGCGAATATTCCTATGGCACAGTTGGATTTTTTATAAATCAGGCAAAAAGTAAATTTCAAATATGTTTATATGGAGATGGTCTTTTACGTAGGACTTTTACACATGTTGAAGATATTTGTAATCAGATTATTAACACATGTAATAGAAAAATATCTAAAAACGAAACATACAATACCATTGGGGAGAGTTATAGTTTAAAAGACATTGCTCAATTAATAGCAGAAAAGTATAAAGTAAATATTAAATTTATTCCTTGGCCAGAAATGGATTTAAGAATTGAATCAGGAAGCACCGTTTTTAATTCAAAAAAAATTGAGTCAACTTTTAATCTTCAATTAAAGCATCGGTTTACAGATTGGCTCAAGACTTTTTAATGAGATAGTTGAAAAATTGATTGAGATAGAACTTGGCACATAAATTTGTTGTGTGCAGATTTTCCAGATTAAAACAAGAAAATAAATAAAGGAGAATAATCGAAATGATTAGACAACTTTCCATTAATAACCATGTAATTAATGATGACAGTGATTGCTATGTCATTGCTGAAATTGGGCACAATCATCAGGGTGACCTTGAAAAGGCAAAGCAGTTGTTTAAAGCGGCGAAAGAAAGCGGGGCAGATGCTGTGAAATTACAGAAGCGGCATAACCGCACACTTTATACAAAAAGTCTTTATGATACACCGTATAACACTGAAGCCAGTTTTGGTGCTACCTATGGTGAGCATCGAGATGCACTTGAGTTTGGCAGGGATGAATATATTGAACTGAAACGCTATGCTGATGAAATTGGCATTACCTTCTATGCCACTGCATTTGATTTTGCAAGCGCAGACTTTCTGGCCAATTTAAACATGCCAGCATATAAGATTGCTTCAGGTGATATTAAAAGTATTCCCTTGCTTAAACATATAGCCCAGATCGGTCGTCCGATTATTATGAGCACTGGTGGAGCGACAATGGAGGATGTCCGAAGGGCTTATGATGCAATCATGCCGATTAATACACAACTTTGTATTCTTCAATGCACTGCAGCTTACCCTGCCGAATGCAAAGATTTGAATTTAATGGTGATTGATACTTTCAGAGCAAGTTTCCCGGAATTGGTAATAGGACTTTCTGATCATCAGAATGGTATTGCGATGGCATTGGTTGCATATATGTTAGGTGCCCGTATTGTTGAAAAACATTTCACCATAAACCGATCCTGGAAAGGAACAGACCATGCTTTTTCATTAGAACCAGCAGGACTTCAGAAGATGATCCGTGATCTAAAACGCGTCCGTGAAGCGCTTGGGAATGGTATAAAGCAACCATTGCCATTAGAAACGAAGCCTCTATTTAAAATGGGCAAAAAATTGGTAGCAGCCAAGGATATTGCAGCAGGACACATCATTACGCATGATGATATAGCACTCAAATCTCCAAACGATGGCTTACCCCCCTATGAATTGGAGAGAGTGGTTGGTCAAGTGACAATCCGTGCCCTGAAGGAAGATGAGAATATCTTGTTTGAGGATTTGCAGGGCAGGTAAGCAATGATGACGAGCAATGATTGCCCTCGTGATCTATCGCTTGACCAGTATATATTGGCAGTGCGTTTAATTGCGTTTGACTTTGATGGTGTCTTCACCGACAACATGGTATATGTGTTTCAGGATGGCACGGAAGCGGTGAGGTGTTCTCGTAGTGATGGCATCGGTCTGCATAAGTTGAAACGGTTAGGGATAAAGACAGTCATCATCTCCACCGAAACAAACTCGGTTGTTTCTGCCCGAAGCCGCAAATTGGGCATTCGATGCGTGCAAGGCTGTGGTGACAAAAGCGCCGTGCTGCAAGGAATCGCGAAGGAACAGGGGATCTCTTTAAACCAGGTCGCATTTGTGGGCAATGATATCAATGATCAATCCTGCCTATCTGCAGTTGGATTGCCAATTGTGGTGGGCGATGCTCATCCGGATGTTTTATCCTACGCAATATACCGTACAAAAGCCAAGGGTGGCCTTGGCGCTGTCCGCGAGGTTTGTGATTTGTTCGAAAAAATACTGTTAGAATTCAAAAAAAAGGATAAATCGTGAACATGAAACATGACATTTTCTGTGTTAAGGATAGAGTCACCATTATCACCGGCGGGATGGGGCAGCTTGGCCGACAGTTTGCATTTGAACTTCTAGGGCGAGGAGCAAGGGTTGCGATATTTGATGCGCATATAGATGAAAATTATGTAAAGGAAAGATTCCCAGAACATTATCTATGTGAAAACATTTTGTTTGTTAAAGTAGATGTCACTTCCCGTAATTCAATTATAAATGCGCTTGACAAAGTTATAGACAAATGGCAAACCCCCTATGCACTTGTGAACAATGCGGCATTGGATACACCCCCAAATGCTTCTGCTGATGAAAATGGACCGTTTGAGCAGTATCCGGAAGAATCCTGGGTAAAAGTATTGGATGTGAATTTGAAGGGAGTACTACTTTGCTGTCAGGTAATCGGTGAAAGAATGGCTGAGAAAGGACGAGGTTCCATTATCAACATTTCGTCCATTTATGGGGTTGTATCTCCAGATCAACGGATTTATGAATATCGCAGGGTCGCTGGCCAGGAGTTCTATAAACCCGTCTCCTATTCGGTTTCAAAGTCAGCCATTCTAAACCTAACAAGATACCTTGCAACTTATTGGGCGAGTAAGGGGGTTCGGGTAAATACTTTGACATTTGGTGGAGTCTTTAATAAACAGGATAACGCTTTTCTTGCGGGGTATTGCAACAAGGTCCCTTTAGGTAGAATGGCTAGAGAGAGTGAATACAACGGGGCAATCGTCTTTTTGATTTCGGATGCTGCTTCCTATATGACAGGTGCCAACCTCATTCTTGATGGCGGTTATACGAGTTGGTAACAAAAAGTTTTATGGAGATCGAAATGTCTACTTACCTGAATTTGATTAATGGTCAACAGATTGAACCTGCATCTGGGGCTTACTTTGATAATATCAATCCAGCCGATACAAACGATGTAATCGGCCGGTTCCCAAAGTCTGGAGCAAATGATGTTGATGCCGCGGTTAAGGCTGCACGCTTGGCTTTTCCGGTTTGGAGAAGCATGACTCCCCCAAAGCGGGGAGATCTTATCTATCGCATTGCCGAATTACTGAAGAGAGACCAGGAAAAATTAGCGAAAATGATTGTGCGGGAAATGGGGAAGACCTTGCCTGAATCGATAGGGGATATCCAGTCGAGCATTGACGTTGCCCAGTTCATGGCTGGGGAAGGAAGGCGTCTCTATGGTCAGACAACCAACTCTGCCCTGCAAAACCGCTGGGCGATCACCAAAAGGGTCCCAGTCGGAGTATGTGGACTAATCACTGCCTGGAACGCTCCGATGGCTATCATTACCTGGAAACTTTTTCCCGCTTTAATTTGTGGAAATACGGTAGTTTTGAAACCGTCTGAAGATACTCCGCTGACCGCACACCTCCTCGGTGAACTGCTGAAAGAGGCAGGCTTTCCCGATGGTACTATTAACATCATCTACGGGATTGGCTCTGAAGCGGGAGAAGCTCTAGTCAAACATCCTGACGTGAATTTGGTCTCATTCACGGGCTCTACCAGGGCTGGTAAGCTCATTTCTGAGGAGTGCGGCAGGCAATTAAAGAAGTGTTCCCTTGAAATGGGTGGTAAGAACGGTCTCATAGTCATGAATGATGCCGATCTCGATGCGGCAGCGAGAGCGGTTGCCGCTGGAGCTTTTTCTACTGCCGGGCAGCGCTGTGCGTCAACCAGCCGAGTTTTCGTACACGAACTCATTTATGATGAGTTCCTTTTGAAACTTCTTAAAGAAACCAAAGAAATGAAAGTAGGTCCCAGCACTGATCCAGGTAATAAGGTTTGTCCGATTATTAACCAACGTCAGTACGAGAATATTCTTGGATACATTAAAAAAGCGAAAGATGCGGGCGCCAATCTTTTGTATGGTGGGAATCTTCTTACAGGCGGTCAGTACTCAAATGGATACTTTATTGAGCCGACTATCTTTACTGAGGTTAACATTTCTTCCGTTCTTGCGCAGGAAGAGATATTCGGACCTGTCCTGGCCGTATTCAAGGTCGGTTCACTCCAGGAGGGGATTGACCAATTGAATGCGACTACATATGGTTTGACAGCCTCTATTTTCACTGCCGATATCAATGCGGCCATGTTGGCCTTGGAGCGAATTGAGGTTGGTTGCTGTTATGTCAATGCCCCCACTTTCGGTTCTGAACCACATATACCTTTCGGCGGAGTAAAGAATTCGGGGAACGGCAACAGGGAGCCCGGCACCCAGGCTGTAGACGTATTTTCTGAGTGGAAGACGATTTATATCGATTATAGTGGTGTCGTTCAGAATTCCCAATATCGGATGAAATAAAATGGCAATTACCAAAGATAAAATTGGTGAGCTCAAGTCAGTGGCTTGCCATGCCCGCAAGTTGATGGTCGAAATGCTTATTTGCGCGGGCTGCGGTCACCCGGGCGGAGCCTTTTCGAGTATCGACATCATGACGGCATTGTATTTCGATGTCATGAAAATTGACCCCCAAAATCCACGTTGGGATGGACGGGATCGGTTCATACTCAGCAAAGGCCACTCATCACTCGGACTTTACGCCATTCTCCATCTGCGGGGATTCATGGACAAAGAGACTCTGTTGACATTCAGGCAGGATAATAGTCTCCTTTGTGGTCATCCCGATATGCACAAGGTAGCTGGTGTTGAGATGAGTACAGGTTCACTCGGGCACGGGCTCTCGGTAGGGGTCGGACTTGCCGTTGCGGCGAAATTAGACCGCAAGGTGCATCGTGTCTTCGTCCTCATGGGAGACGGCGAGACCCAGGAGGGGTCGATCTGGGAGGCGGCCATGTTCGCCAGTCACCACAAGCTCGACAATCTGGTCGGTATCGTTGACCGGAATATGATCCAGATTGATGGGTTTACCGAGGATATACTTGCTCTTGAGCCGTACCGGGCAAAGTGGGAAGCTTTCGGTTGGCATGTGATTGAGATTGATGGTCATGATTTTGAGCAAATTAGAAGTGCTCTAAAGAAAATGCCTGTTTCCAATAAGCCGACCCTTGTTCTGGCAAATACGGTCAAGGGAAAAGGCATCTCTTTCATGGAGAATAATCCGGCTTGGCACGGCGGAGGACTCAAGGGAGATCTTGCTGAAATTGCAACAAGGGAAGTTGTTGCGGCTCTGAAAAAGGACTGAGGATATGGCAAAAAGATCGATGAGACATGAATATGCCAAGTATCTTGTAGAAATTGGGGCAAAATATCCGCAGATTTTTGCCCTTGAAGGCGACCTGAAGGAATCAACGCAATCAATCCAATTTCAGCAAGCCTATCCTGACCGTTATATCGATTGTGGTATCGCAGAGCAGAATATGGTGGGTGTAGCCGCCGGGCTGGCACTCGCTGGGAAGATTCCCTTTGTCCACTCATTCGCCTGTTTCATTTCCATGAGGGCCTGTGAGCAGGTGCGGACGTCAGTGGCTTATCCACGGCTGAATGTGAAGTTCGTCGTTTCCCACGGCGGTATCAGTCCTGGAACCGCCGGGACGACTCACCATGCCATTGAGGATATCGCCATTATGCGTGCGATACCAAACATGACGGTCCTTGTGCCAGGGGACGTCCGGGAATTGTGTCAATGCATTGATGCCGCCCTGGCCATAGATGGCCCTGTTTATGTCCGGCTCGGGGCCGGCGATGCCGAAGATGTCTATTCCGACATTGACCGTTTTGAAGTCGGCAAGGCAACTTTTCTGAGGAAAGGAAATGATGTCACCATCATAACCACTGGTACTCTGATGCATGAGGGGATCGCGGCTGCTGACATCTTGCATAAAGAACATGGAATTAATGCACGGGTGCTGCAGATGGCCTCTGTCAAGCCGATCGACCGAGAGGCGGTTATGCACGCTGCCAAAGAAACCCGCAAAATTGTTACAGTAGAGGAGCATACGATACTTGGCGGCCTCGGCGGGGCAGTTGCGGAAATCGTGGCTGAAACAGGCGGGGCAACGATGGCCCGCATCGGCATCCGAGATCATTTCTGCGGAGTGGGCTCGGCAGGTTGTCTTATGAGAAAAGAGGGATTGTCGATTGAAAACATTATTGAAACAATAAGAAAACTTCTAAAAAGTAATTCTCTAGAATAAAATGAACGATTATAAAGACAATTTCTACAACAATTATAATACATCGCACATATTAGGACGTAAAGGAGCACCTTCTATAGTTGAATTTAAAGGGCGCTCAAGAATTTATGATAAACATTTTGGAAAACATTTGCCAAAAGATAAAAATGTGGAATTAGTTGATATTGGATGCGGAAATGGCAGTGTTGTTTGGTGGCTTCAACAAAAGGGGTATTCAAAAACAATTGGAATTGATATTAGTCAAGAACAGATTGAAGCTGGAAAAAAGCTAGAGGTAAATAACTTAATACCTAGTGATATAATCAAATATTTACAAAATAAAAATGACAAATTCGACATAATAATAGCAAGAGATGTAATTGAACATTTTAAAAAAAATGAAACCGTTGAGTTATTGAATTTGTGCTATCAATCATTGAAAAATGGCGGAAAAATCTTGTTACAAGTTCCTAATGGGGAATCGCCGTTCTTTGGACGAATACGATATGGAGATTTTACTCACGAAATTGCTTTTAGCCAATCAAGTCTTCAGCAATTGTTAAAAATGTCTGGGTTTAATAAAGTAGAATGCTATTCTGCGGAAGTTATCGCTGTTAATATTCAATCCTTTCTCCGATTAGTTGTCTGGAAAGTATTCGAGTCGATAATACGATTAATTCTGTTCTCAGAAGTAGGAAAATCTCAATCCAAACGAATTGTAACTCAAAACATTATCGCAGTTGCGACAAAAGCTGATTGAAATGGGTATAAATATAAAAAAGAGGATTCTTCTATTTGGCAATCATCCACCGCCTTTTGGTGGTGTACCTACTCATATTCAATATTTGGCTCCCTATCTAGCATCAAAGGGGTGGGATGTCCATGTGCTATCTATGGAAGGGAATGCGAACTGGGGGGCCAAAATTGTCGAAGAAAAAGACGGCTATAGAATTTATCGCCCCTCGAAATATTTTCGTTGGTTGAAGTTGTTTACATCTACCTGGTTACTTTCAAAAGTATTTGATTTTGCATCGTTTGCAAAGGATTCTCCAAAAACATTTGCTGGCATTGTTGCCTCGGCCAATTATGTCAAACAGTTGGTTGTTCAGAACAATATTAGTATTGTTAGCGCATACCATGTGTTATCCGCCGGATTGGCTTCGGCTTTGGTATGTAGAGAATTATCTATCCCATTGGTAACTTCTGTGTTTGGAGAAATATATGCTCAGCCAGAATTCCATTCTAAGAGACTTGCAGAAGTAAAATGTGTGATTGATGTTAGCAAAAAATTGCTTTCCTGCAGTAAACATTGTGCCTTGAGCTACGAATTGCTAGATCTTCACCCAGAAGTAGAAGCTGTTTACTATGGGATTGACACACAAATGTTTTCTCCCGACAAATCACCTGAAATTGTAAGAAAAAAACTCGGAATCGGTATCAAAGATAAGGTAATCCTTTTTATTGGCAGGTTGGTCAAGGAAATGGGATTACTAGTGCTTCTAGATGCGATTCCAAAAGTATTGGCTGAGATAGAAAATACAAAGTTTGTTATTGTTGGGAAAAGTGGAGAGTTATTGCCTGGAGCCAGAGATCTTTCCTCCCGATATCCAAAAAATGTTTTTGTAATTGTTGACGCTCCATTTGAAGAACTCCCTTTTTATTATGCGGCTGCTACTTTGGCTGTTATTCCAAGTATAAACGAAAGAGCCTGTCTGGGGTTGGCCATTGCGGAAGCCATGGCAACCGGGAAACCGGCTATTGTTAGTAATATTGGAGGAGGCCCCGAAGTAATTGTCAATGGGAAAACTGGGAGTCTCATTCCACCTAATGACAGCGAGGCTTTGGCTATTGAAATATGTAGAGTGTTAGCGACTGGTGAAGATGTCTTAAAGGAGATGGGGCGGTTGAGCAGAGAAAGGGCAGTATCGATCTTTGATAAAGAGACAACTAATCGAAGAATGGAAGAAATCTTTGAAAAGGCACTTACATGACGTTTGGTCCGTGGACTTGGTCCTTAATTCAGGTTGTAGGGAAACAAGGGGTTTCCGTTTTAATTTTTATTGTTCTTTCCCGTCTTCTTGGTCCCAAGGATTTCGGTCTTCTCGGAATGGCTATATCGTGGATAGGTTTTATTTACGCCTTTTCAGAATTGGGGTTTTCGGCCGCCATAATCCAGAAGAAAGAAATTGAGGAAAAACATTTAAATACAACATTCTTAATTAATGTTGCTCTTGGGTTCGTTCTTTTCATTGTTGGAATCATTATCTCAATTCCCGCTGCAGCTTTTTTTAAGACGCCTGAGGTCCGGCCGATAATTATAGTACTTTCGGTAAGTTTTCTGATAAATTCCTTCTCTTTGACACAAATGGCAATTGCTCAAAGAGAACTCAAGTTTAAGAAATTGGCCATTAGAGACTTAGCGGCTTCGATAATTGGTGGAATTGCTGGTATTATAATCGCATTTCTCGGCTATGGTGTCTGGAGTCTCGTTGTGCAGATGTTAGTTACTGGAATAATTTCTTCTGCTTTATTATGGCAGCTTTCGGAATGGAAGCCAAGTTTTAGATATGTAGGACTAGATTGTGTCAAAGAATTGTGGCCTTACAGTTCCAAAATATTCTATTTCAATCTATTGAAATATTTTGCGCAGAATACAGATAAACTTCTGATAGGTTACTTTTTGGGATCAATCGCCTTGGGTCTATATACATTCACCTTTAAAATTGTTGTTTTTCCGATAATGATCATTGTCGGTGCAATCGGGAACTATTTGTTTCCAAAGTATTCGAGAATTCAGGAAAACATTCCCAGCATTAAGTCTTCTTATCTGCATATTAACAGACTATTAGGGACTTTCATAGCCCCTACATTGTTTTTGATTTTAATTTCTTCTTCGTATCTTGTTCCTTGGTTATTTGGGGAGAAATGGAATGGTGCGCTTCCGTTGTTTCCTATCATGGCAGTACTTGCTTTTCTTCAGTCAATTATTTCTCCCGTAGGTCAACTATTAAAGGCCGCCAACAGACCTGGTTGGCTTTTCAATTGGTCCATTTTTATAACTGTTTTGGCATCACTGTTAATGTTATTAGGAGTTCCTTATGGCATAGAAGGTGTAGCAATTGGGTTGACGATTGCTTATTTACTAGGCGTAGTAATTAATATGCGCATTTTGAAAAAGATTATTCATATAAATCGTAATGATATCATAGATGTTTATGCCAAAAAATTAATTCCAATAATTATAATTGCAGTTATTATTTATTTCACAGAATTAACAAAAATATTTATTAAAGAAACGGTTATATTGTTATTCGCAATCACTTCTATTTACTTATTGACATTCTATAGAATTAATAAAAAAGAAATAAGCATGTTATATTTGGAAACACGAAAGATAATGGGAATTTAAATGAATATTATGGGATTTATACCTGCCCGGGCTGGGTCAACCCGAGTAAAAAATAAGAACATACTTCCGCTGATTGATAAGCCTCTGGTTGCGTACACCATCGAGGCAGCAAAGAAGGCTCGTCTTGTTACACGAGTCCTCGTTTCAACAGATTCCGAGGAAATAGCCTCTGTCTCGCGTGTCTTTGGCGCGGATGTCCCTTTTCTTCGTCCAACCGCAATTTCCCAAAGCGATTCAACCGAAATGCAGTTTTTTATTCATGCGTTGGATTGGCTTTCGGAACATGAAGGATATCATCCCGACCTGATAGTCCTCCTTTATCCTACTTCTCCGTTCCGAAAGCCGGAATCGATAGACAGAGCAATAGAAACAATACTGGCCCATCCAGAAGCAGATTCACTTCGCTCGGTGCGACGGTGCTCTGAACATCCCAACAAGATGTGGGTAATAGAAGGGGAATATTTGCAGCCATTTGTGAAAACAAAAAGTAAAAACATCCATACTCTTTCGTATCAACTCCTGCCGGTTGTTTATATCCAAAATGCGAGTATCTACATTACAAAACCAAAAACCATTCGAGAAAAAGGGTCTCCAACTGGAGACATTATAGTGCCCTTCATAATGGACGAAAGGGAGTCAATTGATATCAACACAGCTCTTGATTTCCGACTTGCAGAAATGCTTTTAAGCTCAGGGAAAGAATAATTCGATGAATTAAAAAACCTAATTAAAGATGAAGATAAAAAAGAAATTTAAGAGAATCATGCGCAATGCGTTCGGCTATGGGTTACATCCAAATTGGAAAAAAATAATAAGGAAGGATAGTTTACCGTGGGCGTCTACTCAGGTTGGGATTAGCAATAGTTCGAAGATATTAATTGCCACAAGCACGGGGGGATATGCGGCGGGAACGACAGTGGAGAGCATGCTTGCTGTAGCCTTGACTCTGAGGGGAGCAGAAGTACATGTTTTATTATGCGATAAAATTCTTCCAGCATGCATGCGGGCAGAATTCCATCAGTTTTCAAGTTTAAAAGAATTTTCTCTTCATGGACCGTCGCGACTTTGCAGGACTTGTTTTTCGCCCGCAGATAAAATGTACCGCTCAATAGGGCTGACAGTACATCGATATAGTGATTTGCTGACAGCCGAAGAGATGCAAGAAGCTCAAAAACTGTCTTCAACAATTCCCTTTTCCAAAATCGCCAGCTATAAAAAGGGTAGTATCGCTTTAGGTGAACAGTCAATGGCTGGAGCGCTTCGTTTTTATGCTCAAGGCAATATAGATGATTCTCCATACTCTGAAACCATCGTGCGGCGCTATTTTCATGCCTCTCTTTTAACATATTATGCAACTTGCCGATTATTAAATTCGATTCAATTTGAAGCTGCGTGCTTTCATCATGGGATATACGTGCCGCAAGGGATCATTGGTGAAGTTGCCAGGCAAAAAGGAGTAAATATTGTAAACTGGAATCCAGCCTACAAAAAACAATGTTTTATTTTTACCCATGGCGACACCTATCATCATAAACTTTTGGACGAACCTACGGCAAATTGGGAGAACATTGAATGGACTCCAGAAATTGAATCTGACATTTTGTCGTACTTAAAAAGCCGTTGGCAAGGGACACAAGATTGGATCTGGTTCCACAAAAATCCTTACGAAGAAATTACAAAAATTGCTGCAGAATTGGGGGTAGATTTTTCTAAACCATGTATCGGGATGTTAACCAATGTCATATGGGACGCACAGTTGCATTATCGGGCCAATGCGTTTCCCAATATGATTGACTGGACTATAAGCACAATTAATTATTTTGCAAAACGCCCTGATTTGCAATTAATCATTAGGATCCATCCAGCAGAAATTCGAGGAACTATCCCCTCTCGCCAACCTTTGCTATTTGAAATTCAAAAAACCTTCCCCAATCTCCCAGCGAATGTCTTCATAATTCCTCCTGAAAGTGAGATAAGTACATACGCCGTGATGTTTAAGTGCAATGCAGTCATTATCTATGGCACCAAAACTGGCGTTGAACTTTCCAGCCGCGGGATGCCTGTTATCGTTGCGGGCGAGGCGTGGATTCGCGGCAAGGAACTTACTATGGATGCCAGTTCTCCCAAGGAGTACTTTGAATTATTGAACCGATTACCTTTATCTGACGGGTTGAGCGCAAATGACACCCAACGTGCGCTTAAGTATGCATACCATTTCTTCTTCCGACGCATGATTCCCTTGTTTTTTATAACACCTCAGCCTGGGGATTGGCCGCCATACAGATTAGCGCTGACTAATCTGGAGGAATTGCTTCCAGGTAAGAGTCTTGGCCTGGATGTTATTTGTGATGGCATCTTGACTGGAAGTGAATTCATCTATCCTGCTGAAAAGGTTTTAAGGAAGAACCAAAGCCAAATTCAAGGCAAGCCCAGGTTGTGATTCTGCAGAACGCTTGATCGACTGACCTTAAAGATATCACGCTATGACACCAAGTATGAATTACAGTAGCCCAAATCGAGTACAAACTGAAACCATCCAGCAGCCTATCTCATTTGCCAGACGAATTGATTTGGTGCTTCTGGGGCTTTTGTTCTCGTTTATTTTGTTGTACCGATTGCAGTTAGTGGCTGGCTGGATAACTGTTTTTCGGGTACGGGAAGTTCTCTATGCCTTTCTCTATATTCGTGTGTTTCTCTTTTGCAGGCCACGGATGACGAAAATTTTATTTCTGGTTCTCTTGTATCTTGGCTATTGTTTGTTTGTTGGGATTCATACTTTTTATTTATATGGAGCTGAGATGGCAATCAGCGGCTTTATGCGTTTTGTCAATGTGGCTCTGCTGGCTCCTCTTGCCGCTATTATGATTACACATAAACAGCAACTGAAAATATTTATAAAAATCTGGCTGGCAGTTGCTTACTTGGGGGCAATTTCCGGAATCTACCAATTCATGGGTGGAGATCTGTTTGCGATAACTGAAGGTTATAAGCACTTTCGAGGCGAAAGCATACGATATATGACGCTATTAGGCGAACCAAATATCGGAGGAATGGCATCTCCAATTGTTTTGCTTGCAGCTGTCTATGTTTTGCGAAATCCCATATGGAAGATCATTACTGCAGTTGTGTCGATAGTGTTGTTGTTTCTGAGTGTTTCTAAAGCCGGATTAGCAGGTATTACCCTGGCTATCTTTTTGATTGTCTATTATGAATATAAAAAAACCGGGCATCTTATTGGAAAGAAATTAGTAAGAAATATGATGTATTCAATTTCATTAATTTGTCTTGGAGTAGTAATATTTCTAATTATATCAATTAATAATCCTGTAATAATGGAAAAAATACAAGAGTATTCACGAACTGCTATTACAGCAGTAATTGGCGGAGGTGATCGTGTTGATATCTCTCCAAGTTTGGTCGATGATTTACTAACTAGAGTATTTACGATGACGCTGGATGGTATAGAGATTGCCAAAAGGGAAAGTAGTTTCTATCCTTTTAATGCAATGTTTGGAAGCTCATTTGGAATTGCGGGAACTGCTGCAGAAGAACTCAGGGGGCAAGATTCTGTAATAACCCCGCACAATGGTTTTTCAGAAATTTATTTTGTCGGTGGAATATTAATGTTATTTTTGTTCCTGGTAATACTCTTTTTCGTTTTCAGGCGTCTTTGGTGGCTAGCAAAGGGGGATAACTTGTTTACTGCACTGTTGGCTATCTTTATCATATGTGTCGCATTTACGATAAGTTATCCGATCATGTCTAACATTTTCGCGGGATCATTATTCTGGATAGCGATTGGAGTCGCAGCAAATCGATCTATTGCCCGTGAAGAATTTTATTCCAAGGATAATGATTATGAATTATCCCCTTTAATATGACCTTTGAAAGAAATACTGTCGTGGTGGGTTATTAAACAATGTCCAATTACAATGTATTGCACCTCACTCCATCTGTCAGCCCAGCAGCTTGTGGTTTGGCTCACATTTCTATTAATTTAGCCCAAGCTCAATATGCACTAGGGCACAATGTTACTATCTGGTGTTTTGATAGCAAGGAAAACATTGCATGGGGTTCGGAAACTAGTGGTTTTCCTCCAGATCGTATTAATGGATTCAAACTTGTTGGCCCTAAAAGTTTATATTTTAGCCCACAAATGTCTCAAAACGCGGTTAATCTATCCAATGATAGGTTTAACATCGTTCATCAACATGGTATCTGGACGGGTGTTTCCCGCGCAACTCTGAAAATTAACAAACGTCATAAAACACCGACTATTATTGCCCCTCATGGTTGTTTGAACCATTGGGCACTCAATCTTTCCCGATGGAAAAAAAGGATTGCCCTTACTGCTTACGAACGCAAAAATCTTGTCCATGCTTCATGCCTTCATGCCACTTCAGAAACTGAAATTGCTGATTTCAGAGACTTTGGTCTTACCAACCCAATTGCTTTTATTGAAAATGGTGTTATGGAAAAACACCTGTCCATGGAAGGGAATGCGAACAGATTCAGGGAGCAGAATGCCATTGCATTTGATAAACGCCTTTTGTTTTTCTTATCGCGAATAACACCAAAAAAAGGCTTAATAATGCTTGTAGAAGCAATTATTAGAATTAAAGATGATTTTAAAGACTGGCAATTGATTATTGCTGGTATGGATGAATTTAACCATAAGGTGGAAGTTGAATCTTTGATAAAACAATTGAAACTTGAGGACAAGATTAAAATCATAGGTCCACTATTTGATCAGGCAAAGGCTGATGCATTTGCTGCAGCGGAATTATTTATTTTACCTTCCCATAGCGAAGGTTCTCCGCTGATTGTCCTTGAAAGCCTTGCTGCAGGGGTACCGGTAATAACCACAAAAGCTTCTACATGGAGTAATCTCACTGTTCATAATTGTGGCTGGTGGGTAGATATAAACACTCAAGCAATTGTTGTTGCTTTACAAGAAGCCGTTAGCATGTCTGCTGAAGAATTGCGAAAGATGGGAATGTGCGGAAAACATTTAATTGCATCCAGATATACTTGGCCTCAATTAGCTCAGAAAACAATATGGCTTTATGATTGGCTTTTAGGTCAGAGCGACAAACCTGATTTTGTGATACTTGATTAATGAAAGTGGAGATATGAATTGAAAGTTTTAGTTGACTATTCCCAGACAATCCTCAATTCAACGAAATGACTCACAAAATCCTTGTCATTGCACCATTCTTCGGCTTTTCTATCAGCGCCTGCCGCCCTTCATTTGTGGCAGATGTGCTCTCAGGGTTTGGCGAAGTGGAAATTATCACGACTGATTTTAACCACCAGACTAAAAAACGAATCGAAATGCAACCTGGAATCCAACCCTAGCATGTTCACTTCATACCCACCCTTTCTTGCGTGATTTTGCTTAAAGCCGCTTGAAAAGCGATGTGATATCTAGTGTAGTGTAACATAATTAGAGTTGATTATAAAGTGATTTTGTGGTATCATGCAGATAGGAGGATGATACCCATGAGAACAGCAATCGGGATCACTATTACAGAAAAAGAGCGGATCGAACTCATGCGTTATTCGCGGGGTCGGTCGACACCGGCGAGAGTAGTACTTCGAGCCAAGATCGTTCTGCTGGCTGCGGAGGGCAAAAAGAACAAGGAGATTGTTGCTGCATTGAAGACCGACCCGCAGACTGTAAAAAGGTGGCGGACACGTTTTGCAGTTCGAAGGTTGGCTGGGATCGTGAAGGATGCACCCCGCGGAGGACGCAAGCCGTCGGTCCGGGAACGGTTGGCGTCGTTGATCGTGAAGAAGACCACTCAGGAGCGTCCACTGGATGCCACTCATTGGAGCACGAGAAGCCTGGCTGTGGAACTGGGAACGAACCATACGATGATTCACCGCGTATGGAAAGCCGCCGGTCTCAAGCCTCATCGCGTCAAGACCTTCAAGTTGAGCAACGATCCCAACTTCGCCGAGAAGCTCATTGATGTGGTCGGCCTTTATCTCAATCCGCCAGAACATGCATTGGTTCTTTGTGTCGACGAGAAAAGCCAAATTCAGGCACTCGACCGCACCCAGCCGGGACTTCCTATGAAAAAGGGTCGCTGCGGGACTATGACTCACGATTACAAGCGCAACGGTACAACCACCCTCTTTGCCGCCCTGGAGTTGGCTGAAGGGAAGCTGATCGGAACCTGCATGAAGAAACACCGTCATCAGGAATGGATTAAGTTTCTCAAGCTCATTGACCGGGAGACTCCCCAAAAGCTCGATCTCCATCTCATCGCGGATAATTACCGTACGCATAAACACGACAAGGTGCAAGCTTGGCTCCGTCGCCATCCCCGTTTTCATATTCACTTCACTCCCACATCCAGTTCTTGGCTTAACATGATTGAACACTGGTTCCGAGAGCTGACCGACAAACGAATCCGCAGGGGCGCATTCCAAAGTGTTACAGAGTTGGTATCGGAAATCATGGCCTATATTGATAAACACAACAAGAAGCCAAAAAGCTTCTCATGGACAGCAAAGGCCGATGATATCCTGGCAAAGGTTAAACGCGCGCGCACTGTGCTTCATAATGTGGTATCAGTATGATACACTACACTAGGTGCCATCAGACCAACGATACTAACGACTATCAGATGAATATTGATTACGAGTTCCACTGGGGATGCTTGACTCTCTATCCGGTTTTTCACAGAATTTACGGATGAATCTTATTTAGGTGGAGTTTTATGGACGTTACCATTTCATTGGTCTCTTTAAATCAAAGAAACGATCTGGAACGATTGCTTCCCTCATTGTCTGAAGCAGCAAAATTGGTTTCTTCAGAGATTTTGCTTGTAAATAATCGTTCCAATGATGAAAGTTATAATTTTGTGCACCAATTTTATCCTGAGATCAAAATAATTGAAAACTCTAAAATTGCGGGTTATGGCGAGAATCACAACTTGAACCTGCAACGGGCCCAGGGACGTTATTTTGTCATAATGAATTCAGATATGACAGTGTCTTCTAATGTGATTATTAAGCTTCGCGATTATTTGGATTGCCACCCTGATGTGGGAATTGTTTCGCCCAAAATACTAAATCCAGATGGAACTGTTCAGGGACTCAATAAACGCTATCCAACCATTTTGGATTTGCTATTACGTCGTTTCTTGCCGAGGCGTTTACGCCCACTTTTCCAACGACGTATAGATTATTACGAGATGCGCGATGTGGGCTATGAGCGAGAATGCGTAGTACCATTTCTAAGCGGGGCTTTTATGTTTTGTCGATCTGATGTTATCAAGCAATTGGGTGGCTTCGATCCACGCTATTTTTTATATTTTGAGGATGCTGATTTGTGCCGACGTGTACAACAAACACACCATACAGTCTATTATCCAATGGTAGCGGTCACACATTATTGGGCACGGTCAGCACACAAGAAATGGAAATTTAGCTGGATTTTTATGAAAAGTGCTTGGTACTATTTCAATCGATGGGGATACAAGTGGTTTTGAAGTGTAAAAAATGACAATACTTAGCAACCGCCGTATTCTTGTTACCGGTGCAACCGGCGCGGTGGGACCTCGAGTCGTTAGCGCCTTGATCGAAACCGGATACTCGGTTCGTACTCTGTCGCTCGATGCACCGCCAACGAGCGCGTGGCCTGATGGCGTGGACGTGCGCTTGGGCGATGTGACTGACGTGGCAACGGTCCAGCGCGTCATGCAGGGTGTGGACTCGGTGGTACATCTTGCCGCGCTCTTGCACATCGTCAATCCGCCGACTGAACTGCACAAGAAATATGAACGGATCAACGTCGGTGGCACGGCTACGGTGGTTGAGGCGGCGGTAAAAGCGGGCGTCAAGCGAGTTATATTGGCCAGTACGATTGCTGTGTATGGTCCCTCGGACGGGAAATTTCTCAACGAGGATTCGAATACCACCCCGGACACTTTTTATGGCCGGACCAAACTGGCTGCCGAAAAAATTGTTTTAAATGCCAGGCGTGCGGATGGTCAGCCTTTAGGAACCGTACTGCGTTTTGGCGCGGTCTATGGATCTCGTATCAAAGGCAACTACGAACGGCTGGTGCGCGCTTTGGCACGAAATCGCTTTGTGCCTATTGGCAACGGGAACAACCGGCGAACATTGATCTATGATAAGGATGTTGGTAGTGCGGCTGAGCTGGCTGTCTCTCATCCAGCTGCGGCAGGCCGGTTATTTAACGTAACGGATGGCGGGTTTCATACCTTGAATGAAATTATTGAATCCATTTGCTCTGCCCTTGGCCGAAAACCGCCTCGGTTATCTTTGCCTGTAGGGCCTATTCGTGCTTTGCTTCGTTTGATCGAAACGGCAAGCGGCGCCGTTGGTTTGAAACCACCTGTCACACGGGCGATGATCGACAAATACAACGAAGACATTGCCGTTGACGGCAGTCTCATTCAAAAAGAATTGGGTTTTGTTCCCCGGTATGATTTAAAGACAGGTTGGGAAGAAACGATCCGAGAGATGCGAGGGAAAATAGAGGGACAGTGCCCTAATTCTTTATCGAGATGATATATGTTGACATATATCACATGGTTTGATAGAATCCTCTCAAGAAGCATTTACGACGAGGTGACGAGATGAAGAGTACGAGAACCATCATCACGATTTCGGAGCAGGAAAAACGGTGGTTGGCCGCATACAGTGGGCTCCACGGTGTTTCCCTGGCGGCGGCCATACGCAGGGCTATTGCCTGCCTGAAAGCGACGGAAGGTCATGAAGCCTACCGGAAACTTGTACAGGATACCAGGGGAATCTGGATGCGGGGTGATGCCCTGCATTACCAGGAAGAGATTCGCTCGGAGTGGGGAAAACAGTAATGTTGGAGAGGCTTCTCGATTCCGTCATCCTCATCGATCACCTCAACAGCGTCCCGCAGGCGACGGAATTTATCCTTGCTTTGGATCCGGAGAAAACGGCCATTTCTGTGATCAGCTATGCCGAGATTCTGACGGGGCTGGACGAAGAGGGGGAGCGGAAAGCCCGTCCGCTGCTTCAAAGCTTCGAGCTGTTGGAAATTGACGCCGTTGTGGCCGAGAAGGCCGCCGTACTGAGGCGGCAGCACGGCTGGAAGCTGCCTGATGCCTTCCAGGCGGCAATAGCCATAATCCACGACGTCAAGTTGTGTACACGCAACACCAAAGACTTTAATCCGCAGAAACATTCCTTCGTCGAGATTCCCTATCTTCTTTAATCCCATAAGTTTTGAGTTAAAAATGGCGCCTATGAAACGGATATTTGATCTATTCCTTTTATTTTGCTTGGCCCTGGTCTTATTGCTTCCTATACTGGTGATTGCGGTTTTGGTCAGGCTGACTTCCAAGGGGCCGGTATTGTATTGGTCTGATAGAGTGGGGGTGGGACTTGAGGCAGTTATGAGTTTTAAGTTTTGGGTTTTTAGTTAAAAACGGCGCCTATGAAACGGATATTTGATCTATTGCTTTTATTTTGCTTGGCCCTGGTCTTATTGCTTCCTATACTGGTGATTGCGGTTTTGGTCAAATTGACTTCCAAAGGCCCAGCCTTGTACTGGTCTGATCGGGTGGGGGTGGGTAACAAAATATTTAAAATGCCGAAATTCAGGACAATGAGGATAAATACACCTGCAGTTGCTACGCACTTAATGCAAAATCCCGATGAATATCTGACATCGATAGGACCCTTTCTGAGAAAATCAAGTCTGGATGAATTGCCGCAATTGTGGAGTGTTTTGAAGGGGGATATGAGCTTTGTGGGTCCCCGGCCGGCCTTGTTCAATCAAGGTGATCTAATTGCCTTGCGGACGGAACGCGGGGTTCATCGATTAATTCCGGGGATCACGGGATGGGCGCAGATCAATGGCCGGGATGATATTCCGATCCCGAAAAAGGTGGAATTCGATGAATATTATCTGAAAAACATGTCGTTCTTCTTTGACTTCAAGATATTGTTGATGACATTTATAAAGGTTATTCGCAAGGAAAACGTCAGTCATTGATTGAAAAGTTTTAAGTTTTAAGATTTAAGTTTTAAGTTAAAAAAAAGAGAGAAAAGTTAGAGGAAGTTTTAAATTTTAAGTTTTGGGTTTTGAGTTAAAAAAAAAAGAGAGAAGAATTTAAAGTTTTAAATTTTGAGTTATAGGTGATAAGATATGAAAGAGAGTTTTGGGTTTTGAGTTTTAAGTTTTGAGTTGGAAGACATGAAACAGAGTTTGATAAAAGAGAAAAGGGGTTACGCATTGAGAACGGAGAAGAGAGACCGGAGGTTGGAAGACAGAGATCGTAAATTGTCTGTGGGATTCAGGCATGAATAATCCTATGTGAAACTATGCAATTTGAAGAATCGGAAATTCTGGAGTTGAAGTGACACCAGATCAACTTGAAAAACTACTGACTCGGCGCGAGAGCGCGACGGTGGAGCGCAAAGAGTCGGCGCGGGAATTGCCCCGTAGTCTCTTCGAGTCCGTCTGCGCCTTTCTCAATCAGGATGGCGGGACCATCCTCCTGGGTGTAGCCAATGACGGGACGGTAGTGGGCGTCGAAGCGGATGCCGTCGAACGGCTGACGGCTGAGATTGTCAATCTCTCGAACAACCCCCAGAAACTTAACCCACCCTTCATCCTGTCGCCGCTTTTCGTAGACTATCAGAGCAAACACGTCTTGGTTCTCCAGGTACCCGCCAGCTCGCAAATCCACCGCTGCAACGGCATCGTTTATGATCGCGGTCACGAAGGTGATTTCCGCGTCACGGACCCGGTGCGGATTGCGGCCATGGTCAACCGCAAGCAGAACTACTATACCGAGTTGACCGTGTATCCTTATCTGCATGTCAACGACTTTGAGCCCGGCTTGCTGGACAAGGCTCGTCGGTTGATCCGTGCAATGACCCCCAAGCATCCTTGGCTACCCTTGAGCGACGAGGAGCTTCTGCACAAAGCCGGATTCTGGCGCAACGATCCGCTGACGGGGCGGGAAGGCTACACGCTGGCGGCGGGACTGATGTTCGGGAAAGAGGAGGTTATCCAGCAATTGGTCCCACACTACAAGATTGATGCCTTGGTTCGCCGGGAGAACCTCGACCGCTACGACGACCGCTTGAACATCCGGATCAACCTGATCGAAGCCTATGACCTGCTGATGGATTTCGTGGCAAAGCATCTGTCAGATCCGTTCTACCTTGATGGCATCCAGAGAGTCAGCCTCCGGGACAAGATTTTCAGGGAGATCGTGGCGAACTTGCTGGTGCACCGGGAATACACGGATGCGCATCCGGCCACTCTGATCATCTACCGTGATCGTGTCGAGACAACGAACGCCGCGCATCCTCACGGCCAGGGCCCCATCGCGCCGGAGCACTTCGCTCCGTATTCCAAGAACCCGACGCTTTCCAAGTTTTTCATGCAGATGGGCCGTGGTGAGGAACTCGGGTCGGGTGTCTTGAACGTAAGCAAGTACCTGCCCCTGTACGCCAAGGGCGCCAAGCCCCAGTTCGTTGAAGGGAACCCCTTTATCACCGTTATCCCGCTTCCAGCCGAAACTGGGGGAATAACTAGGGAGAAAACTAGGGAGAAAACTAGGGAGAAAATCCTGCGGCTGATCCAGGAACGCCCTAATATAACAACCGAAGAACTTTCTTCTGTTATTGCTGTGTCGTCTAAAGGCATAGAATGGAATCTCAAGAAGCTTAAAGAAGAAGGGGTCATTCGTCGGGTCGGCGCTGATAAGGGCGGGCATTGGGAAGTCAGAGGTCAGTAGAGGAAGAGTTTTGAATTTTAAGTTTTAAGTTATAAGTTAAAAAAAATGGAGAAAAGAGTTAGAGGAAGTTTTAAATTTTGAGTTGTGAGTTTTGAGTTAAAAAAAAGAATTTTAAGACAAACAAAAGAGCTTGCCAAAAGAGATAAGGACAGCAGGATATTCTTAAAACTTAAAACCGCTTCATGACTATAATGGTCCCAGAGAAGCAGACCAAAAAGTTGCGAAAATAAAGTGTACTCCTTAGAATGAAAAAGGAGGACAAATGAAACAGCGAAAAATGTATGATGAAAAATTCAAGGCCAAGGTAGCTTTGGAAGCGATCAAGGGCGAGTAATAGAGAACAAGGATGAATATGAAAAAAGTGCATTAATGCTTGGCAATGGAACAAGGAGATATATTTTTAAAAAAAACTGCCAAGATTTCCGGGAATTATTGAATTTTTATGTTGCCTGATGGTTTTAGCAGCGTCTTTACTTTTTGGATAGTTTTAAGTATACTTAAAACATGTCAATTGAGTATAAATAATTTTAAGTATGAATAAAACATATAAAAAACGTCCATATTATCTAAACAAGATTATTCCCTTTTGCGGAGTTGATCTTATCAAGGTGCTTGTCGGGCAGCGCCGTGTCGGTAAAAGTTATATTTTATTGCAATTAATGGATGCGCTAAGGGCGCAGGACAAGAAAGCAAATATTGTTTATATCAATAAAGAAGAAAATGAATACGACGATATCGTCAATTATCGCGATTTGATTGTTTATGTTGAAAAACGCGCCAAAGCCAGGGTTAACAATTATTTGTTTATCGATGAAATCCAGGATATAGAGAATTTTGAAAAAGCACTAAGGCATCTTTTTGCAAAAAAAACATTTGATCTCTATTGCACCGGCAGTAATGCGCGACTACTTTCTTCAGAAATCGCTACCGGCTTGTCTGGTCGCTATATTGAAATTCCGGTGCATGCCTTGTCTTATCAAGAATTTTTGCGATTTCAGGGATTATCATCCAGTGAAGATTCATTATTGAAATATATCCGTTATGGTGGATTGCCTTTTATCACCAATTTGAAACTTACTGATGAGATTGTCTACGGTTATTTGCGGAGTGTTTACAACACAATTATTCTAAAAGATGTGGTAGCACGATTTAATATCAGAAACATCAATTTTCTTAATCGTCTTTTGGGATATTTGGCAGACAATATCGGTTCGTTAGTCTCTGCCAATCGAATTAGTGAATTTTTAAAATCACAAAGGATCAAAACAACGCCCAATATAGTCCTGGATTATTTGTCATATTTAACTTCCAGCTTTATTATTCGTGAGGTGAATCGGGCAGATATCAAGGGCAAAAAAATATTTGAAATCAATGAAAAATATTATTGGGAGGATTTGGGACTAAGAAATTCATTGGTTGGTTATAAGGCGACAGAGATTGGGCAGATTTTGGAAAATTTGATTTATTTGCATTTATTGCGGTCAGGATTCAAAATTCATGTCGGCCAAATGGGGGACAAAGAAATTGATTTTGTCGCCGAGAAAGAAGGTCGTAGAATATATATACAAGTTGCCTATTTAATCAGTGATAAGGCCACCCAGGAGCGGGAATTCGGCAATTTGCTGCTCATACCGGATAATTATCAGAAAATGGTTGTCTCTATGGATAAAATTATTGGCAGTGATTATAAGGGAGTTCAGCATCATCGGGTTATTGATTTTTTACTGAATGATAAAATATTGTAGAGCCCATGGCAAGCGGTAAGGGGTAAGAGGTAAGGGACAGGCGGCAGAATCGGGCACAGTTTTAAGGTTTTAAGTTAAAAAAAATGAGAAAAGAGTTAAAAGAAAAAAGTTTTGAGTTTTAAATTTTAAATTTTGAGTTAAAAAGAAAGAAAGAGTTATTAGTTATGAAAAAGAGTTTGATAAAAGAAAAAAGCTATGAATTTGCATTGGCAATTATTGGACTATACAAAACACCGCTCAAACAGAATGAGTTTGTTTTGTCGAAGCAGCTGCTTAAATCAGGTACGAGTATTGGTGCAAATGTTGAAGAGTTTTGAATTTTGAGTTTTTAGTTTTGAGTTAATATTGCTATCAAAATATTGATCTTACAGTTTCTTGTTGCAGTGATTTACAACTTAAAACCTAAAACCCAAAACTTAAAACTGTTCCTTCTACTGGCTTAGATTACTTCGGGACAGCGAAATAATCTCAAAAACCGAAATAGAGCCTCTCTTGGCTGAATCAGAATCAATCGTAAATATGTTTTCAATTATTGTGAAAACGATCCATTTCCCAAAACGGATGAAGTCATTGAGTCTGTACAGACTTAGATAAAAAGTTTTTAATGCGAGGTATGAGGATGAAGTTCAGGCCTAACGTTTTCTGGAATGTTTTTTTAATCTTCTTGGCTATCCTGCTCGTGTTGATGCTGAGCAGTGTCATATTTGCGCAAAAATCGGAGCCAATTGCCAACGGCAAGGAAATGCGGTTTCACCTGGCAGGACTTAGCATCGTTGTCGAAATTACGCCTCCTGCCCAAGAATCTTCCAGGGTGAAATTTTATATTGATGCTAACAATAGAATTGATAAATGTCAGAGGATATCAGGTTGGATATATGTTGAAAAACAGGAAACCAAAGGCCAGGAGGTCTATGTTCAGTTTGAAAAGCCGGATGGGATGGTCGAGCACTACTCGACAATGCGAAATGAACGGCCTGATGTAGGGGCCTACTTTAAAAATGAGCTTTATAACGCATCCGGTTTTAGCGCTTCGATTCCCCTAAAGGATGGATTGGCTATCGATGCATGCACGATCAGGTTTGTGGTCAAGAACAGGAATGGGATGTTTTTAAGCCAAGGATGGAAAGGCGGGATCAAGGTTAGTTCCCAAGCTGAGATCGTGCTGCGAGAACAGGAGTCCCGGGCAGTTAATTTTTATGTGGATACGAATGAGAAACGGAAAAAAGGTAAATACGATTATCATTACCTGTCCGGCTGGATTTATGTCAATGATCAGGAAACCAGAGACCAGAAAGTCTATGTGCAATTTGAAAAACCGGATGGCACAGTCGTAAACTACTCGACAATACAAATTGAGCGGTCTGATGTAGGGACCGGCTTTAAAAATCAGCTTTATAATGCTTCCGGCTTTAGCGCATCCATTCCACTAAAGGATGGATTGGATGTTGGAGCGTGCAAGATCAGGCTTGTGGTGAAGAACAGGAATGGGATGCATAAGAGCCCGGCATGGAAGGCCTGGATCAGGGTTGGTTCCAATGCTGGGAAAATAAGTTTTTTTGTGGTGGTAAATTGGCTCTTGGTAATTATTACCGCTATTATTTTGCTTGTGAGCATATGGCGGGACCGTTCATTGCTGCTCAAGCCCAGCATCATGGCAATTCTCTTTTTCCACGTGATGTGCCAGTGGGGAACCACGATCCAGGCAGGCCGCATCGAGTTATTTTTGCCAAAACCATGGATTTTCGTCCTGCTTTCACAAGGCTTTCCATTGATCGGGTTGATCGTCTCCCTCTTCACCGCCAGGGGTAGCGCTCGCCTGCTGTGGCTGAGAGTAACTAAAGACAACCCCAACGACCCATCAAAAAAAACCTGGGCCTGGGCCATCCTGGCCGTTTGCTTTTTCGGCTTTATCGTTGTCTACCTCAACCACGTCCCTTTCCGCTCAACAGGGCTGTACAAGATTTTCACCTCCCCCTCGGAATCGAATCAAGCTCGCGACATGTCGGTGAAGTTCCTGGCCAACCCCTTCCTGCGCTACGGTTATTCGATCGTGATGGCCGCTTTCGCTCCTCTGCTTGCCGTGCTGACCACCCAACTGCTTTTAATGCAGATTCGCAGACGAAAATGGCTTTTGGCCCTTCTCTGCTTGTTCTGCCTGGGCGGCGTCTTGATCGCTTCGAGCCTATCCGGGGCCAGGGGCTACTCGGCTTTTTTGGTTTTAGTTGTCATTTTTTACCTCCTTTTGCGCAAAGGATTTCCTCTGAAGCCCACTTACCTGGTCTCAGGGATTTTGCTGGTTGTTATTTTCCCCACCCTGCTCACGGTATTGCGCGAAGGAACTACTGTTACTGCAAAGAATTTATTGGCGTCCTTGCGAGGAAGCATATATAAAAGAATAGTGATTATACCCATGGAAACCGGGTTGCTCCATGTCCATTATGCCCAAACGCATGGCCAATTTGGCGTTCAAGCCATTCCCAAGCTTGCGACTTTTATTGGGATCAAACCACTGAATGTTTCCAATTTAATAGGAAAAATGTATTCTGGTGACCCGCGAACAACTACGACGTCAAATACTTCTTATATATATTCGTATTACAGCTATTTCGGATTATTGGCCTTTGTCCCCTGCCTGCTCGGCCTTTGGCTGCTTGATCTGAGCCTGCTGGTTTATCAAAAGCTGAGCGCCAATATGCTGATCCCCTGTGTCGTCTGCATTTCGCTTGCGGCCATAAAATTTTCCAGCACGGAATACACGATCAGCCTTTTTTCGAAAGGATTCTTGTTCCTCCTTTTGGTCAGCTGGGTGGTTGATCGTGCGGTCATAAAAATCGAATTGATCACAGAGAAGAAAGCAAACTAATGAATAGAATCCTGGTCGTTGACTATGGCATGGGGAATTTGGGTTCCATCCTGAACATGCTCAAGAAGGTGGGAGTTCCCGCGGAATTGTCCAAAGATCCCGGCGATATTTTGCGGGCCAGCAAATTGATTTTGCCGGGAGTGGGAGCTTTTGCCAGCGCCATGAACAATCTGCGGGGAAGGGGCTATATCGATGCCTTGAATCAAAAAATTCTGACTGAAAAAACACCGATCCTTGGCATATGCCTCGGCATGCAGCTATTCAGCAAGCAGAGCGAAGAAGGAGATGTGCCTGGGCTTGGCTGGCTGGATGCGCAAACAGTGCGTTTTCAATTCCCCGCTTCCGCTCAGCAGCTCAAAGTCCCGCACATGGGCTGGAATACGATCCGGCTTTGTCAAAAATCGCCATTGTTCATTGATCCAGGGGAAGAACGCCGTTTTTACTTTGTCCATTCATTTCATATGCAGTGCAACGATTCCCGGGACGTGCTGGCTTGCACGCGATATGGTTTTGAGTTCAGCAGCGCGGTTTGCCGCGGGAATATTCTGGGCACCCAGTTCCACCCGGAAAAAAGCCACCGCTTCGGGTTGGCATTCTTCAAAGCTTTTGCCGCATGGTCTCCCGTCACCGACGCGGACAAGTAAAACTGCATGTCCATGAGCAGCAAACGCATCATTCCCTGCCTCCTCTTGCGTGATAGGGGATTTGTGAAGACCCGCAGATTCAAGGATCCCGTCTATCTTGGTGATTGTTTCAACACCGTCCGGCTCTTTAATGAAAAGGAAGCTGATGAACTCCTGATCCTTGACATTGACGCAACCCCGGCCGGCAAGCCGCCAAACTTCGCTTTGCTCCATGATCTTGCCGGGGAATGCTTTATGCCTGTGGCTTATGGAGGAGGCATTCGCACCATGGAAGACATGCGCCGGCTTTTCAAGGCGGGTTTTGAAAAAGTTTCGCTCAATAGCGAAGCCTTGAGAAATCCCGACCTGATCCGGACCGCCGCCCAGGAATTCGGCAGCCAAAGCATCATTGTGGCAATTGACTTTCGCCGCAAGATGTTGGGGCGCTGCGAAGTTTTTGTCAATGGCGGCAGGCAGGGGACAAGTACGGACCCGGTCACGGTTGCCAAACGCGCCGCCGATATGGGGGCGGGCGAGATCTTTTTGAACTCCATTGACCGTGACGGAACGATGGAGGGATACGACCTGGAGATCATACGTCAGGTCGCGGACGCCATATCCGTTCCCGTGGTCGCTTGCGGCGGCGCGGGGTCGCTGCGTCACTTTCATGATGCCGTTCATCAGGGCGGAGCCTCCGCCGTGGCCGCGGGAAGTTTCTTTGTTTTTGTGGGCAAACATCGCGCAGTTCTGATCACCTATCCGGCATATGGCGATTTGGCAAAAGAGGTATATAATGCTTAAAAAAATCATACGTCCGGGTGAACCCGGCTACAGACAATGCGCGATTACGATCATGGATACCACCGATCCGGACATCAACTTTGATGGGGCTGGCGTTTCAAACTGGGTTTACTATTTCCGCAAGCAGATATTGCCCAAGTGGAATCCCAGTGGCAACTCGGCAGCCTTTGCCGCGCTCATGGAACGCATCAAGGCCGATGGCCGGGGGAAAGACTATGATTGCGCCCTGGGCTTGAGCGGCGGCGTGGACAGTTCCTATCTCGCTTACATTGCTAAAAGAGAAGGGCTGCGGCCTTTGATCGTACATACCGATGCCGGTTGGAATTCCGACATCGCCGTCCGGAATATCGAAAGGATCGTCAAAAAATGCGGTTTTGACCTTTTCACTTTGGTCATCGATTGGAACGAGATGGCCGACCTTCAGCGCGCCTTCCTGCGGGCAGGGGTGCCGAACCAGGACATTCCCCAAGACCATGTGATATTTGCGGCTTTCTACGGGTTGGCTGCAAAACATCGCATCAAGTGGGTGCTGAGTGGCCGCAACAATGCCTGTGAATCTATTTTGCCGCGGGCATGGGGCCACAATGCGCTGGACCTGCGTCATCTCACCGCCATTCACCGCCGCTTTGGCGAGAAACCGTTAGGCAAATTCCCGCGCATGAGCCTCGTGCGTTATGGACTCTTTTATACCGTATTGGGAGGCATGCGGGTAGCCCAGCCGCTTAATCTCCTGCCGTATAACATGACAGAAGCCATGCGCATCCTTGAAAGCGAATTCAACTGGAAATACTATGGCGGCAAACACTTTGAATCACGCTGGACACGATTCTTTCAAGGCTGGTGGCTGCCGACCAGATTCGGGTTTGACAAACGCCTGGCTCATTTGTCCAGCTTGATCCTGAGCGGGCAGCTTACGCGTGAAGCCGCGCTGCAGGAAATGAAGGCGGAATGTTATTCGCAGAGCATGATGGAAGAAGACCGGGACCTGATATTGAAAAAGTTAAGAATGTCGCCTGTGGAATGGGAGCAGGTCCTGGCGACCCCTTTGCACAGCCATTATGAATACTCCACTTCGGACCTGACCACCAAATCGTTGACCGTCGCCCGCAACCTGCTGCGGAAATCGGGATTTCTGAAATGAAACGCCCGGCCGCATCTCCCATCCGCCATCGGGGCGCGCATTCCTTTGTTTCGCAGGCGTTGAAAAAATGGAAATCACTTGTTTTTTTTCACACACATGCCGATTTACGAATCAGGAACATCGATTCACGATCTTTGACTTTGCCTCCACGCTGATGTATATTTCATCAATCGCATCGTGGATAAAGGAACAAATCAGCAAGCCGGTAAAACCTTGAAAACAGGCAATGGCGGCAGCTTAAATCATCCGCCAGGCGAAACGCCGGCGGATATGATTTATCTGTCCCGTTGGGGCAGTTTAAATGCAAAAATTCAATTCAGGGGATTGTTATGAATGAGCAAACCGAAAGAGCGGCAAATTTTTCCCGGCCGGGAGAGATCATTGATTTTGTTTCGCTGGCCAGGGTGCTTTGGCACTGGCGAGTTTTTTTCGTTTACGGATTTATACTATTGACGGTGATCGGTGCTCTGATTGTTTTTCTGGCACCAAATAAATTTCGCAGCGAGGCTGTTTTTCAAGTGGGGATCCTTACTAATAAAAAGCAAGATATAAATTTAGTTGAAAAAACCAGCATGCCGGTACCCTTTTTTAAAGAAGGAGAAGCGCTTATTTATAACCTGGATCATATGCAAGTACTTATGGCTTTGGATCAAACCATAGGAAAAGGCATTATGCAAAAATTTTTCAAATCTCATAAAAAAAATCAAGGAATTAAAAAATACTTTCAGAACGTATATAATTTTTCCAAAATAGCGCAATTAGCTCAAAACAAGGAAATTGCGGTGATCGGCTTCAAACTGTTTTATGGGGCGGAAACCCCCGACGTCGCGCTAAAAATAGTAAATTTCTTTGGCAATTACATACGCGGCAGCTACCTGGCAATTGACTTAAGTAACTATATTCGGGAAAATTTCGAATATCATAACCGGGCCATTAGAGAGTGCGAAAATAAAGAAATTGAAAGAAATATAATTTTGGAACGACTAAACAATAAAAGGGAAAAATTGCAATTATTAGCCAAACGTTTTCCCATGGTGGGGAATGTTGATAAGCAGTTGTTGTCTAAAATTAAGAATGCCAGCATTTACTATCTATCACCCAATATTCAGCTAAGGGGGATCGAATCTATGATACTGGTTAGTAATCATGAAATTGAAAGATTGGCTTGGCAAAAAGAACTTAGCATTATTTCACTGAAATTCTTTTCTCAAGCCAATAAATTACTTGAAAGCGACGGGGAAAACGGGATTGCCTTGCTGGCCAAAGCGAATATTCTCAAAAAGGAAATATTCGCTGAAGAAAATGTGAAATCCCCGGCTGTTCGTGACGTAGATAATTCTTTGAGCAATGATTTGCAGCGCTTTCAAGATATTTATTATGGTGTATTTAAATTTATTTCAGGTCCCGTTGTTTCACTTGATAACCCTGGCTCTGAAAGGATTTTGCAGGTGATCGGGGTCATGACATTTAATTTGTTTTTTTTGCTGCTGGTGATCTTGCTGATCCATTGGGGAAAAAGAAATTGGCAGGAAATAACGGCTAAAAAATAGGAAATGGCTTTATTTCATGAACAAGTATTAAAGAAAATTCAAAGATGATCAGTAAATTATCTTTTGCTTGTTGACCATGAGTGTTTTCGTAGCGGTAAACTGGATATTGGTTATTGTTACCAGTATTGTTTTGCTCGCGGTGATACGGGCAGATCGATCATTGTTGATCAAGCCCAGCATCATGGCGATCATTTTTTTTCATGTGCTGTGCCAGTGGGGAAGCGCGATCCAAGCGGGCCGCATTGAGTTATCTTTAGCAAAACCATGGATTTTCGTTCTGCTTTCGCAAGGCTTTCCCATTATCGGGCTGGCCGTGTCATTGCTCACCTGGCGCCGCAGTGCCCGGGCATTATGGGAACGAATAATCAATCATAAGCGATCAGATTTATCCGGGAAAAGCAAGGCGATGATAGTTTTGGCAATATTTTTTATCCTCTATATATTCTTCTACTTGTTCCACGTACCATTCCGGAGTACCGGGCTGTATAAAATTATTTATTCGCCTGCCGAGTCAGCCCTGGCCCGCGATCTGTCGGTGAAGTTGTTAGGCAATCCGTTTTTGAGGTATGGTCATACTATCATGATGGCCGTTTTTGCGCCATTGCTGGCTGTCTTGGCGGCACAGATTCTGCTTATTCAATGGCAGCGGCGAAATTGGATCCGGGTATTGTTCTACCTGGTCTGTTTGGCTGCGATCTTGCTGGCAGTCAGCATTTCCGGAGCCAGGGCCTATCCAGCATATATCATAATGGTCATCCTTTTTGCCGGGCTGTTGCGCAGAGGTTTTCTTATAAAACCTGTTTATCTTATCTTAGTTACATTGTTGATCTTGACTTTTCCAACCATACTGAGTCTTCTGCGTGAAGGCCAGGTTGTGACTGTTAAATCTTTCTTCGACTATTTGCGTGGCAGTATACTTGACCGGGTATTGATCATCCCAATGGAAACTGGCTTGTATCATGTTCATTATGCCCAAGAGTATGGCTTTTTTGGTATTCAAGCCATTCCCAAGCTCGCGACCGTAATGGGAATCAAATCGCTGAATGTTCCCAACTTCATAGTTCAAATATATTCCGGCAATCCTCTAACAACTACTACAGCAAATACAGCTTACATATATGCTTATTACAGTTATTTTGGGCTTGTCGCTTTTATCCCCTGCTTGATTGGCCTTTGGTTATTGGACATGAGTCTGCTGGTTTATCGCAAATTGAGTGATAATTTGCTGATCCCTTGTGTCGCCTGTATTTCAATAGCGGCCAATACATTTTCCAATACGGACTACACGATTGCCCTTTTTTCACAAGGTTTCTTACTCCTTTTGCTGGTCAGCTGGGCCGTCGATCGTGTGGTTCCTAAAATAGAATTGGCCACGAAGAAGAAAATAAATTTGTTCCCTTAGAAAGGAAATTTTTGACAGGAGATGGGTTTCGATCGTTTATGCCGCTAAAAAAATTAAGCATCCTTAAAAAAAAATATTTGACCCAGGGATCATTTGCCGCCCATGCGTTGACGCTGATGACCGGGACAATCATTGCCCAGGCAATTCCAGTTGCTGTTTCACCAATACTGACGAGAATATATAGTCCAAGCGATTTTGGGCTTTGGGCTCTTTTTATATCCTTAACCTCAATTATTTCGATCATAGCAACTGCCCGCTATGAGTTAACCATCATCCTTCCGGAAAAAGACGAGGATGCGATCAATCTGGTTGCCCTTTCCATTGTCATTGCCTTTGCCATAAGTTTTGTTGTTTTCCTGATTGTGTTGATATTTAATAAACCGATCACCAGGCTTCTGGGAAATCCCGCCATATCGCGTTGGCTTTACTTTATTCCGTTTTCCGTATTATTGACAGGAATTTTTCAAGCCTTGAACTGTTGGTCCAACCGCAGAAAAAAATATGCACGAATGGCCAGGCGCCAGATCACTCAGTCCGTGGCCACGGTTTCAACCCAATTGTGCCTGGGAGTCGTCAAGGTTGGCTCTGGAGGTCTTCTCGGCGGAGGGATAACTGGACAAGCCATAGGAACCGGGGTCTTCGCGCGTCAAACCTGGAAAGAAGACAAGGAATGGCATCAGCATATCAATAAAGAAGTTTTAAAAAATCAGGGTTCAAGATATTTGAATCTTGTAAAATATTTAAATTTGTCCCATCTGATTGGAGCCTTGCATCAGCAGCTTCCCATATTAATATTGAACAAAATTTTTGATTCGGCAACCGCCGGTTTTTTTTCATTGGCCAATCGTATTCTGAGTTTGCCGATTTCGATACTCGCTGATGCCATGGGGGTCGTGTTCCGGCAACGGGCGTCGGAAGAGTATGCGAAAGCCAAAAAATTCGACCGGCTGTTGTTGAAAACCGTGAAACATACCTTCTTGTTATCGTTGCTGCCGTTTTGTTTGTTCATGGTCTGGGGAAAAGATATTTTTCTTTTTGTTTTTGGTAAAAATTGGGGACGGGCCGGCGAATTTGCTTCCATTTTGGCATTTGGCAGTTTTTTTGCATTCGTCATTAATCCAGTCGACAAGACGGCGTTAATCGTCGAAGCCAAGCGCTATATTTTATTTTGGCATATAGGAAAACTGATTGCCATTCTGAGTTCCGGTTTTTGTACCTATTATTTTCATTTTAACATCATTACCTTCCTTTGGCTGATCGTCATGATCCATGTTTCGTCTTATGTCATTGACTTGTTTGTTTGCTGGAATCTAAGCAAGGGGAAACCATGAGTGCCATCTTGGAAACGAATGTTCAAAATCCATTGCCCTGGGATAAGATCTGGAATGACAAATTGGAAGAGTACCTGCAAGCCGTTCCCAGAACCGGGATTTTCATCCAACAAATGCTGCCGCTTCAGGCGGCGGATAGGATTTTGGAAATAGCCTGCGGCAGCAGTCGCGACAGCATTTACTTGGCAAAGAAAGGGTACCGGTTGACCGCCACCGATGCAGATGAAAAAACCATTTCCTATCTGCAGCAACGTTTTTCCAGTTCTGGGTTGGACTATTCTGCAGAGGATGCTCTTCAATTAAACTTTTCAGACAACAGTTTTGATCTTGCTTTTCATAATGGTTTGTTTGTTTATTACCATGATGATTCTTTAATAAAAAAAATGCTCCTGGAACAGGCCCGGGTAGCCAAGCGATACCTGTTGATCATTGTTCACAACCAGCTCAATAAAAAACTGGTCCTCCGCTTTCAAAAACTCGCTGCGACCCAGCCTTTGTACGACCTAAGGTTTTTTAAACCGCAGGATATGGAAGCGATGGTCAGACAAGCCGGAATTTCATACAAGAGTTTGAAAATTCTTAAATTCGGAGGGATAGCCGATGGGTTGTACAAAAAAAAATTAAAAAAAACCATACCCAATGTATTCTTTCCGTGGCGGGAACACCTTGTCCCGAATCTGTATCAATGGCAGAGGTGGAAAGCGACGGAAAGGATAGCCTGCCTGATTGAGCTAATGAAATGAAATATTTCGTGTTTTCTTCCTATATCAACGCCTATTCGATTCGACGCGGACTCACGCATTTGGGGCTGGACCTGCATGTTGCCGCGGAAGAGTCAACCCTGTTAAGAAAATCACATGAATGGCCCGCAGCGGGAGACACCTTATTTTTTACGGATGAAAAAAGCCTGAAAAAATTCTACGGGCAGGAATATGAATTTTATCCAAAGGAAATCCCTTGGCATTTGATTGATGATAAATTTGAATTTGCCAAGTTTCTGGTTTCGCTAAGTGAAATGCCGGTGCCTTTTGCCAGTGTCGACAATAATAATTTCGCATTCCCCTTTATTTTGAAAGCCAAACATTCATGGTTGGGCGACAGCAAACTCCCCCGAGGCTTTGTTTGCAAAAGTGATGAAGACAGAACCAATGCATTGGCGAAACTCGCTAGTATGAAAATAGAAAGACAGAATTTTTTTTGCCAGAAATTCCTGCCTGAAAATAATGGGAACAACATCTCGGTATGTGGTTTTTTTGATCATACTGATGTACGGCGAAACCTTATGATTGTCACGGCTAAAGTTTCGGGATATCCGAGAACCATTTCTACGGGAGTGGTGGTGGCAACCATCCGTGATCCCCGAGAATTACGAATGCGGACCACATTGATTTTAAACAAGCTGTCCTACAGCGGACCGTTCGAAATGGAATTTTTCTACGACAAGCAAAACGATGCTTATTATGTTCTTGAACTGAATCCGCGCTTTTGGATGCAGCACGGCTTGTTCGTCGCCGCATATGAAAATGGCCTGTTGAAGCGGTATTTAAAGATTGATACGCCAAACGACTGGCTGGCCGAGCATTCCTTTAAAAAATTACTTTGGATCGATATGATTGCAATATTTTTTTCGTTATTTCATTTTAGAATTGATATCATTTTGCAGATTGTTCGCCATATCCTTAAAGGTTACCGGCCTTATTCATTTCCCAATACCATGGCTGCTATTTTGTACCTTCCCAGAATGCTTTCGCGCAAGTTAAAAAAAGTTTCCAAATGATTTTTATTCAGAATCCGCCTACGTATCTTCCCGAGCGCTCTTATATTTATGACGTTATTTTACACGATTTTCTCGGACAAGACTATCGTGCGTGTCCCGATGAGGGACAAGCCGTACGGATACGTCTCGCCGAAGATCCATCCGGCCGGGAACTCATCATGCCAGACATACTGTTTCAAACACCAAAAGCCAAATGGCTGACCGAGGCAGCGTTGCCCAAGAGGCCTCTGCGGCGCTGGGAAATACCTGAAAAAGTAAGAGCTACAAACAGGTTGTTTGACCATATTCCAGTCCTTTTTGCGAACGAAGAGAAGCAAGATATTCTTTATAAAGAAACCAGCCAGGGGATTTCCCTGGGGCTGGATGTCTTTGGCGGCGCCTTTTGGGCATTGACCCGCTATGAAGAATTCGTCTTGCCGACAAAGGACGAGCACGGGCGTTTCCCCATCCATGCTTCATTGGCTTTTCAAGAGAGTTTCCTGGAGCGTCCTGTCATCAATGAGTATCTTGAAATCCTCTGGGCATCCTTTGAACACTTGTGGCCGCTTCTGCAACGAAAAGCAAGAAAGGCGCGAGTCTTTTTGAGCCATGACGTGGATATTCCATTATGCGCGGCGGGAAGGAGTCGCGCGAGTGTGTATAGGAGTGTTTTGGTCGATATCGTGATTCGCCATGATATCGACCTGGCTTTGCGGCGCAGGAAAGCATATCAGGAGGCAAAAAAAAATATTTTTGACAATGATCCCTGCAATACATTTGAGCTGATAATGGATACGAGTGATAAGCAAAGCAGGCAAAGTGAATTCAATTTTATTTGTGAACCTGCTGCTGGCGAAATGGTTGGGAACTATGATCTCGGATCGCCCTGGTTCCGGAAACTCTTGCGCCGCATCCACGAACGGGGCCATGTGGTGGGTTTGCATCCAAGTTATATGAGTTGGGAAAAGCCGGGACAGGTTCAACAGGAATACCGCAAGCTCCGCAAGATCTGCAGGGAGGAAAAAATAGAGCAGGATAAATGGGGCGGGCGCCAACACTATCTGCGTTGGAATAATCCGCATTCCTGGCAGTATTGGGAAACGGCAGGTTTAAACTTTGATAGTACTCTTGGTTTTGCCGAACAGGCCGGCTTCCGCTGCGGAGTATGTTTTGAATATCCGGTTTTTAATCTGGTCACGCGGCAAACGTTGAAGTTGCGTGAACGACCTCTGATCGCGATGGATGTAACTTTATTTCCAGGTTGGCGATTCGATTTTAAAATGTGTTTTGAGAAAATCATCACCATGAATAGTATTTGCCGATTTTTTAAAGGTGATTTTACTCTTTTATGGCATAATAGCTCATTGCTGACAAAAGTTCAAAGAGATTTATTCCGCCAAGTTAACGAAAATTTATAATTTCATGAGCCAATTCGTTTTTTTTAACTGGTTTTGTTGCTTGCTTACCGGTCTGCTTCTGTTTTGGGTAATCTGGAAAAAGAAGCATTTGCTGATCAAACCGAGCCTCATCGTGATTATTTTTTTTCATCTTAGGATTCAATGGGCGGCGACCGTGGGATCATCTTATATTGAGGGGTATCTACCCGATCCGTGGGTATTTGCCATTCTTTCCCAATTGTTTCCATTGCTGGGGCTGTTGGGATCGCTGCTAACCTGGCAGTATAGCGCCCACGCCATTTGGCAACGGCTTTCTAACCCTGATCTGGACGATATTACTGACCATGCGTAAGATCATTCATCTCACGACCGTTCACGGCCGCAATGATGTCCGTATTTTCTATAAAGAGTGCCGTTCCATCGTCGCGCACGGATATGATGTGGACCTGCTGGTGCAGGATGGCAAGGGAGATGAAAGCCGTGACGGACTGCACATCCGCGACTTGGGGCCGGCCCCTACCAGCAAGATCAGGAGGATCTTTGTATCTCCTTGGCGAGCCTATCGCTCACTGCGCAAGCTGCCGGCCGCCATCATTCATTTCCATGATTCCGAGCTCCTGCCTGCCGGGTTTCTTCTTAAAAGGAACAAACATCATGTAATATATGATTCCCATGAAGACGTTCCACGAGATATTCTGTCCAAAAATTGGATTCCTGCTTCTTTGCGCAAGATGCTTTCATTTTTGTTTGAAAAATTGGAGAATTACATTGCCAGGAGGCTGGATGCGATTGTCGGTGCTACGCCATTCATTGCCAAGCGCTTTCAGCGTATAAATCCAAAAAGCATTGCGGTTAACAATTTCCCAATTCAGGAAGAATTCCAGCCGGCGATCAAAGAGCGGCCGTTTTCTCGAACCATTTGCTATATAGGCGTCATAACCAGAACGCGTGGCATCATCAAGATCATGGAGGCACTCAGTATTTTGCGGGATGTCCAATTGATCATGTGCGGCCCATTCGAAAGCAAGGCCTTCGAGGAAGAACTGAGGTCATCGGCAGGTTGGAAATATGTTGATTACAGGGGCATCGTCGAGAGAAATGAAGTGGGCGAGATTATGGCAAGTTCCTCAATAGGCATGGTTACATTGCTGCCCAGCCCAAACCATATGGATTCACAGCCGAACAAGATGTTTGAATACATGGCGGCCGGATTGCCCTTGCTCGCGTCCAATTTTCCATTGTGGCGTCAAATTGTTGAGGAAACCCAATGTGGTGTGTGCGTAGATCCTTCCTCACCTGCTGAAATAGCCCAAGCCATTGCCAATCTGTTGTCCGATGAGGCAATGTGTCGCGCAAAAGGCAGAGCCGGAAGAAAAGCAATTGTGGACCGTTTCAACTGGATGAATGAATCAAAAAAACTCTTAAAATTATACGGGGAAATAAAATGAAGGTAATGACCATCGTCGGCGCCAGGCCCCAATTCATTAAAGCTGCCGCAGTAAGCAAGGCTTTGGCGGCGCAGGAAAATATCACCGAAGTCCTTGTCCATACCGGCCAGCACTTTGACGAAAATATGTCTGATGTTTTTTTTACTGAACTCGGGATCCTCCAACCCGCTTACAATCTCGGCATCGGCGGCAGGTCGCATGGCGCCATGACCGGCGCGCAATTGATTGAAATAGAACGGCTCTTGCTGAGCGAAAAGCCCGATTGGGTGCTTGTTTACGGAGACACCAATTCCACCCTCTCGGGCGCTTTGGCCGCTGCCAAACTCCATATCCCGGTCGCCCATGTGGAAGCTGGTTTGCGTTCATTCAACCGAACCATGCCCGAAGAGATCAACCGGGTGTTGACAGACCAAATAAGCGCGCTTTTGTTCGCCCCGACAGCGTTGGCTATGCGAAATCTTGCCCGGGAAGGGATTGCACCCCAGCGCTGCTTCCAGGTAGGTGACGTCATGTTCGATGCCGCACGAATTTTTGGCGAGCTCGCTTCACAAAAATCGGCGATTTTGGATTCTTTGAAGCTGACGGCCGGGAATTTTATTTTGGCTACAGTCCATCGGGCCGAAAACACCGATGACCTTGATCGCCTTAAAATCATATTGTCTGCTTTGGAGATGACCAGTAGAACTCTACCCGTAGTATGGCCGGTGCATCCGCGCACTCTCAGGCAAATCGATTCCCATCATCTCTCCTCTCATTTGGGGGCCGGCGTACGTCTGATCGATCCTGTCGGCTACCTCGATATGCTGATGCTGGAGCGCAACGCGGCTTTGATCACGACCGACAGCGGCGGAGTGCAGAAAGAGGCTTTCTTTTTTGGAGTGCCGTGCGTGACCCTGCGCACTGAAACCGAGTGGGTGGAATTGGTTGAGGCCGGCTGGAATCGGCTGGCGCCGCCTACCGACTCAACCGGCGTCATGTCAGTGATTTTGGCTGCCCTGGGGACGAAAGGACAAGTTGTCAAACCGTATGGTGATGGTCATGCGGGAAGCCGGATAGCAGAAATTCTCCTTAATTGGCGGAGACATTCAAATGCCGGTGACAACCCGTCTTACTTTAGCCATAAACATTCATTGGTGGAACCGGGCGCCCAAATCGGCGAGCGGACAAGAATATGGGCTTTTGCACATGTGCTTTCCGGTGCCAAAATAGGAACTGAATGCAATATATGTGACCATGTTTTTATTGAGAATGATGTGCTGGTTGGCAATCGAGTGACTATAAAATGCGGTGTTCAGTTATGGGATGGTCTGCGGGTGGAAGATGATGTTTTTATAGGACCTAATGCAACATTTACCAATGATATTTTTCCACGCAGCAAACATTACCTGGAAAAATTCCTGCAAACCCATATTCGCGCCGGTGCCAGCATTGGCGCCAATGCGACCATTTTGGCCGGAGTGACGGTCGGCGAAAAAGCCATGGTCGGCGCCGGCGCCGTGGTCACAAAAGACGTCCCGGCCTATGCGATCGTCGTCGGCAACCCGGCTCGGATAATTCGTTATGAGGAGCATTGACATGGCATTAGCGGACTGTCGGATCATAGACCTGCCCAAAATAACTGACGCGCGCGGCAATTTGACTTTCATCGAGGCAGGGCGGCACATCCCTTTCGCTATCAATCGGGTCTATTACCTGTATGATGTGCCGGGAGGCGCCGAACGCGGGGCGCATGGGCACCGAAAGCTTCAGCAATTGATCGTGGCCATGTCCGGCAGTTTTGACGTCATCCTGGACGATGGATTTAAAAAAAAGACTTTTCATATGAACCGCTCTTATTACGGGCTGTATGTCTCGCCCATGATGTGGAGAGATATCACCAATGTTTCTTCCGGGGCGGTCCTGATGGTGCTGGCTTCGGAATTCTATGATGCCGCGGACTATTTTCGTGACTATGAACAGTTTTTGGCAGCGGCAAGGAATTCGAAATGAAAAAAATCCCTTTTTTGGACCTGGGACAAACCTATCAGGAATTGAAGGCGGAGCTTGACATTGCCGTTCAGCGTGTGCTGAATTCGGGCTGGTACATACAGGGGGAGGAACTGGAAGCCTTCGAGTCGGAGTTCGCGGAATATTGCAATGCCGGATATTGTGTTGGCGTGGGCAATGGCCTGGATGCGCTGCACCTGATCCTGCGCGCCTATGGGATCGGACCCGGTGATGAAGTAATTGTCCCGGCTCATACCTTTATTGCCACATGGCTGGCGGTAACATACGCGGGCGCGAAACCTGTGCCGGTGGAGACAGGCGATGATGCTGCCTACACCATTTCTCCGGAACGGATCGAAGCGGCGGTCACTCCCAAAACCAGGGCGATCATTCCCGTCCATTTGTATGGCCGTCCCGCTGACATGACGCCCATAATGCATATCGCCGCCAAGCATGGATTGAAGGTGATCGAAGATGCAGCCCAGGCCCATGGCGCGAGTTATCAAGGCCGTCGTGCCGGCAGTCTTGGCGATGCGGCCGCTTTCAGTTTTTATCCTGCGAAAAACCTGGGTGCTTTTGGCGATGGCGGAGCGATCACCACCGCTGACGGGGAACTGGCCGCGAAATTGCGTGCTTTAAGGAACTACGGTTCCTCAGCCAAATATGTCCATAACATGATCGGCCTGAACAGCCGGCTTGACCCACTGCAAGCCGCAATTTTGCGCGTAAAGCTGCGGCACCTGGATGAATGGAATGCCCGCCGCCTGTCACTGGTCGAATGCTATCGACGCAACCTTACCGAAACCGATGTGCTGCTGCCGATGATGTCCGATGGATATGAATCGGTTTTCCACCTCTTTGTGATACGCACATGCAAACGTGAAATACTTCAAGCCGGACTAAAAGAAGCCGGAATAGAAACGTTGATCCATTATCCGATCCCACCGCATAAACAAGGAGCATACTCTTCAATGAGCTGCTTGCATCTCCCCCTCGCGGAGCATCTGGCCAGTGAAGTGCTCAGCCTCCCCATGGGGCCGCATTTGTCTAGCGTGGAAGCGGAAGAAGTTGCCCATCATGTCACCCGAATACTGGGGGTTCGTTCTAAATGAACATCCTCTGTTTGTGTCAATTGTTTGAGGTCGGGACCGACACGGGCTCGGAAAGACATTTTTATTTTTGTAAATACGCGGTGAGCAAAGGGCACACTGTGTCTGCCATCACCAGCAATGTCGATTACAAAAACGCGAGGGTGAAAATCCCAGGAGCGAAAGGCACAATTAAACGTTTAATAGAAGGAGTTGATATTTATTATGTCTATTCGTATGCGAATTTCAGAGGCAGTTTTATCAAAAGATTTTACTACTATTTGACTTATTTCTTTTCATCGATCGCCCAATCTTTAAAGTTAAAGGAAACGCACGTAATTTATGCTGTATCCACGCCCCTGACCGTTGGCTTGTTGGGTTATATTGTTTCGCGTATGCGGAAGATACCATTTGTATTTGAGGTAAGTGATGTCTGGCCTGATGCGGCAGTGGCGTGCGGGGTGGTGAAAAACAAAACTTTAATCAAATTGGCTCATCGGCTTGAGATGTTTTGTTATAAAAAAGCAACGCATATAATCGGTCTTTCTCAAGGCATTTGTAACAACATCATTGCCAAGGGTGTGGACCGGGGCAAATTATCGATGATTTCCAATGGCGTCGATTTTTCATTGTTCAACCTCTATGGCGACGATTCAAAAAGGCTCGCGCTACGAACTAAATTCGGCTTTGGAGATAGTTTCGTCGTCATGTATTTGGGGGCGCATGGCACATATAATGCACTGGATACGATTATAGACGCCGCCATAAAGCTTAAGGACGATCCACGATTTTCATTCGTTTTTGTGGGAGCCGGTGACGAAAAGCCAAAGCTTCACCGACGCGTTTCTGAACAATTCCTTAGCAATATCATTTTTTTGCCTCCCATTCCGCGTTTGGAGTCCGCGGCCATGTTGGCTGCCGCTGATGCTTTTGTCTTGCCCAATCGAAAAGGGGATTTCTTTACCGGCAATCTTCCCAATAAAATATTCGATTTTATGGCGTCCGCTAGACCTGTCGTTGTATCCGGGGCAGGTGAAACCGCTGAACTGGTAATAGCTGCTGGTTGCGGTAGAGTTGGCAATGCGGAGGATGGTTTGGCAATGGCTATATCGATCATTGAATTGGCGGAAATGCCCGTCGAGGAGCGAATGGCGATGGGAGCAAGGGGGCGAGATTATGTGTTGATGCATTACGATCGAAAAAGACTCAGCGAGCGTTTTCTGGAAATTCTTTTTAATGCGGTGAAGGTGTAAAATTCATGAAGCAAATAAACTTGACAGTGTCCGATTTTGGTGGTAACGGATATTGATATAGGGCTAACCATGCGCATCCTTTTAATTTAGGAGAAAAAATGAGGAACGCACAATGTCTTTAAATATCCGTCTTGCTTTAGAGTCCGATGTTGAGGCGATGGCGAAGCTCCATTTGGCATCATTCTCGCCTGATGAACATCTTGGCGTTCTTCTGGGGCCAGCGTTTGTCCGGGCATCCTACCTCTGGCATGTCACCGATGAAACCGCATACGTGATCATTGCGGAGATGGACGGGAACCTGCTGGGTTTGCTCGGCATGTGTGATGGCCCATTTACCATGCGCATGATAAGGGGATGCTGGCAGGCATTTTTGGGCGCATTTGCGCGGCATCATCAACTGTTGATTGACCGGCGTTTATGGTCTAGACTGGCTCGAGCCAAAGTACGTTCTGAATGGGTGACTGAATTTTGTTCTACTCCTGGGGTCGCGCAAATGACAATTGGGGCCGTCGATGTCAATGCGCGAGGTCACAATGTATTTCCTTCCTTGATTCGAAGTTGTGAAAACATAAGCAAAGAACGTGGTAGCGCAGCGGTTAGAGCCGGAGTATATCGGGGAAACGCGCCGTGCCGGCGCGCTTTTGTGAAAAGTGGATGGATCGAGATTCCGGAGCTTGGTTCTGACGAAACTGTTTATTTTGTTTGTGTTTTCAACCCGGATTTGTTAAAAAGATTTCCTCAGCTGGCCCCTAGCAAAGTTGTTGGTCCGGAAATGTGAAGCGATGCATGCGTAAGTTGTCCTATCATTTTCCTTTCTATTCACCGGTTCTGAGGAAATTGCCGTGGGGATCGAGGCCACGAATCATTTCGATCAGCAATCCTGATGGATGCTGGCTTGTACTTACGTAACTACCTAGAGACGGCGAATGAACGGATATATCTGCGATTTTTTGGAACATACATGAAGCGTGTCGTGGATTTTGTATTGTCGGCTTTAGGACTGATTGTGTTGTCCCCACTATTTTTTATTATTGCCGTGATTGTCAGTTTGACCTCGCCTGGTCCGGCTTTTTTCCGACAATTCCGTATAGGACGAAACGGCTGCAGTTTTAAAATGCTGAAATTCCGGACGATGACTGTGCTGCAAGATGCAGAAAAGGGTAGCTTTGAAGCGGGTTCCTCCGCCCGCGTGACGCGCATCGGTCGTGTTTTACGCCAGACGAAACTGGATGAATTGCCTCAACTTTGGAATGTACTGAAAGGGGATATGGCGCTGGTTGGTCCGCGTCCCGAAGTGCGGAAATGGACCCTGGTGTATCCGGAGCGCTGGGCTTTCGTGCACAAAGTTCGACCGGGAATCACCGATCCGGCCGCCATTGCCTTTCGCAACGAGGAGGACATCCTGGCCGCCGCGTCAGATCCGGAAAAAGCCTATCGCTTGGAAGTGCTCCCCAAAAAACTGGACATGTACGAGATGTATGTGAAAACCCGGTCTTTTAGCGGCGACCTGAAAATAATCTGCCGAACGCTGTATGAAGTACTTAACGAAATCCTGTAAATGATATATAATGACAAATAAGGAGAACAAATGAAGCATATTCCATTCGCCAAAGTACTATGTGATGGCAATGAATTGAAATACGTCCAGGAAGTGATCGAGAGCGGTTGGTTGACCACAGCCAGCAAAGCGCGGGAGTTCGAGAAGCGATTCGCTACGATGGTCGAAGCCAAGCATGCCATCGCGGTCAATTCTTGCACAGCGGCGCTGCATCTCGCCATAGACTCCATAGGGGTGAAGGCCGGAGATCGTGTTTTTGTTCCCACCATGACCTTCACGGCCTCAGCTGAAGTGGTCCGCTATCTTGGCGCCGACCCGGTTTTTCTCGAAGTGGAATACGGCTCCAGCCTCCTGACCCCGCAAATTTTGAGTGAAGCGATCGGGAAATATCCCGATGTGAAGACCCTCATTGTCGTTCATTATGGTGGTCAGGCTGCAAAAATGATCATACCCGATGGGCAGGGGATCCTGGATATTTGCCGCAAGCATGATATCCAGGTTATCGAGGATGCCGCCCATGCTTTTCCAGCACGCTTGAACGGGAAAATCGTCGGCAGTTTTGGCAATATCGCCTGCTTCAGTTTTTACGCCAATAAGACCATAACCACCGGCGAAGGGGGAATGCTGGTAACCAACGATGATGATATCGCAAAACGGGTCAGAGTGATGCGCTTGCATGGGATTGATCGTGATATCTGGAATCGCTTCACGGAAGGCATGCTGAACTGGGAATATGACGTGATCGCGCCCGGGTTCAAATACAACATGCCCGATATCAATGCCGCGATCGGATTGGCGCAATTGGAGCGAGCCGATGACATGCGCAAGGAGCGTGAACGATGCGCAAGGTTCTATATGAAGGCCCTGGCAGGATTGGAATGCATCGAATTGCCGAAAATTCATGTGGATTATGGAGATCACGCCTGGCATTTGTTCCCGATCATCCTCAAGTCCAATGCGGCTATCTCTCGCCAGCGCTGCATCGAATTGCTGAGCGAGCGGGGCATTGGCACATCCGTTCATTATAAGCCATTGCATCGCATGACGTATTATAACACTGTATATAATCTTAATACGAAAGACTTCCCGAACGCGGAAAGAATATGGAAAGGCTGCATCTCGCTTCCTATTTATCCCTCCCTGAAAAATGAGGAATTGAAATATATTTGCCAGACGATTTGTGAGATCGTGTATAAAAGCTAGATATAGACCGGGGATCCATGATGGTATTTTAACAGGACATGGAATTTGAAATTATTCTTGGTTCGCTCGCCATTGCCCTTGGCGCTCTCGGCGCCTTCTTGGTTAGCCGTTTCGGCTGGCGCCTGGGACTGATTGACCAGCCGTCCGCGCGTAGTTCCCACTCGCATGAGACGCCCAAGGGTGGTGGTATCGGAATGGCGGCGGCGTTTCTGCTGACGGCTGTTGTTCTGGATATGCCCCTTGCCTTTTGGTTGCCGCTGGGGGTCCTGGCCGGACTGTCGCTCCGCGGTGATCAAGTCGAAATCTCACCCAAGCTGCGGTTGCTTATGCAATTTGTTTTAATGGGGATTCTGGTAATTGGGACAGGCGAGGGCATTTATCAAGACATGCCAAGGATTTTTATTGCCTTGTTTTGGATTGTTTTTATTGTCGGGACAGCCAATTTCTACAATTTTATGGACGGCATCGACGGCATCGCCGGCATCAGCGGAATGATTGGGTTTGGACTGCTGGCGTTTGAAACGTATAAAGATCAGCCCGAGGTCGGTCTCCTGGCCGCTTGCATGGCCTTGGCTTGCCTGGGATTTCTGCCGTTCAACCTGCCCCGGGCGCGGGTGTTTATGGGTGATGTCGGCAGCATTTTACTGGGCTCAGTATTTGCCGGATTAGTTTGCCTGGCCTCCCGCACATTTTTGGATTTTTTGTGTATGACCTCTTTTCTATTTCCGTTTTATGCCGATGAACTGACGACGATGATTGTCCGGCTGCGTGCCGGCGAGAGCCTGACTCAAGCCCATCGGCGGCACATTTATCAGCTGCTGGCCAATGAGCACCAAATTCCCCACTGGCGGATATCTGTAGGATATGGTCTTTTTCAGTTGTTGGCGGGGTTGAGCGTATTGCTATGCAAACCGTTGGGTGTTGCTCCTGTACTGGCCGTGCTGGTAACTTGGTTTGGGTTGTTTGTGATAAGTAGTTATTATGTAAGGAGAAAAGAGTTTTGAGTTTTAAATTAATATAACTATCACTTATCTAATCTTAAAGATTCTTGTTGCAGAGTTTCATAACTTAAAACTCACAACTTAAAACCCAAAACCTAAAACTCAAAACTCTTCTTTCTTCTGGCTCCTGAGTTGACTTTTGGTTCAGATTTCTGTATATTACAGTAGCTGTCGAGTGGCAACACCAGGGGGATGCATAAGTTGGCAATAATGAATTTCTTGAGGAAGCATTTCGAGCTATTGACCGAGAGAAAGATAGCTAAAAGGGTGAGATTCGCGGTCCTCTTGTTCGGCGATGTCCTTATTTCTGTATTTTCGCTATCCATGGCCATCGAGTTGCGCTTCGGTTTTGTCTTTCCCGAGCAGTACAAGAAGATTTTTTGGCAATGGGTCCTGGCACTGGTGCTTTTAAAATTCATATTGCTGTATTTGTTCAAATTGTACTCTTTTTCCCTGCGCTTTGTGGGCATTGTCGAGTTTTTTCGCTTGATCAAAGCGTTTTTTCTTTTTTTGGTTTTAGCAAGAGCAGTAAATCTTTGGCTGCTCCGTGTCTATTTTCCCGCCTACAGTCTCCCTTCCGGTGTGATCATTATAGATTCTCTCGTCAGTTTTGCCCTGTTCGGTTTTATCCGCCTCCTTAAACGACTTTATCATGAATTTTTATCGCCTGTTAGCGCCAAGGGAAAAAGGACCTTGATCGTGGGCGCCAACATTAAATCGGAGCGCCTGATCAAGGACATGCGCCTGTCCAAGACGGGGCTGTTCCCCATGGCCGTCGCCGACGAGTTAAGCGAAAAACTGGGCAAGGAGATCTACGGCCTGCCGGTGATCGATTTCAAGCAGGACATCACCCGCACCATCCGCATGAACCGCATCGAGACCTGCCTGATCAACCTGCCCAAGGCCGGGCACAAGGAGGTGTCGGATGTATTTGCCCGCCTGAAAAAGGCTGGGCTGAACGACATCCGCATCGTCCCGCGCATGGATGAGTGGAAGGAGAGCGTCCACCAGATCCATGCCATCAAGATCGAGGACCTCCTGTCCAGGCAGGCGGTCAGGATCGATTTCAAAAATATTTCCGAAAATTTGCACGACAAAACAATCATGGTCACCGGAGCAGCGGGATCCATCGGGTCGGAAATCGTGCGCAAGCTGCGCGAGCTCAAGGTGCAGCGCGTGGTCGCCATCGATATGGATGAGAGCGGCTTGTTCAACCTGCAGCAAGAACTTTTACCCTACTTGGCTGATGGGCAGCGCTTTACCTATGTGGTCGCTTCCATCTGCAACCGCCACAAAATGCATGTCCTTTTCCGGGAACATAACCCGCAAATTGTTTTCCATGCCGCGGCTTACAAGCATGTGCCGTTGATGGAGGAATTCCCCGAAGAAGCTATCCGGACGAATGTGCTGGGCACTTATGAACTGGTTTTGCTGGCCGAGCAATACAAGGCGGAAAAATTCGTCAACATTTCCACCGACAAGGCGGTGAAACCCCGCAGTATAATGGGGATCAGCAAGCGGCTGGCGGAGATGATCTGTCAGGATATGAACCATTCGTCCACCCACTTTATATCGGTCCGTTTCGGCAATGTTCTCGGCAGCCGCGGCAGCGTGGTGCCGCTGTTTGTCGAGCAAATCCGCCGCGGCGGGCCGGTTACGGTTACCCATCCGGACGTGTGCCGCTATTTTATGACTATTCCCGAGGCGGTGCTGCTGGTCATGCAGGCGCAGTTTTTGAGTAAGGGCGGAGAAGTGTTTGTCCTGGAAATGGGAGAGCCGGTGCGGATTGTTGAATTGGCTAAAAACCTCATCCGGCTTAACGGTCTTGAACCGGGGCAGGACATCGAAATAGTGTTTACCGGACTCAGACCGGGAGAGAAAATGGTTGAGGAACTTTTAACGGCCGAGGAAGGTGTCTTGGAAACGATTCATAATAAAATATTTATCGCGAAATTCAAAAAAAAGCTGGCGCCGAATGGTTTGCCAGGAATCATCGCTGAACTTCAAAAAGCTGTGAACGAACCACTTGAAATTCGGAAAATTATTAATCGTTTTATGCAGACACATTTGACTTAATTGAGGAAAATTTTTAATGTTGTGAAAAGCTGAAATGATTTTCAGATTGTATCAATTCATTTATTTGTCAGTTATGATCCTGGTTTATGCAATCTTTTTTTTTCATTTAGGTTTTGTCATTCTTCCCTTGCTATGTGTTTTGTCGGGAATACTGTTGCGCACTATTTTAAAAAAAAACCATTTGCTTGTCTATTCCTTCTTAATTCCAATACTGCCGGTTTTTGCCAGTTTTAATAGCAGCGGTTTTCCCCACAACTATTTTATTTTGCCACTATTAGTTCTTACCGGCATTGTTATTGCCGACAGCATTATTAATAAAGAAATTTTATCAGCAGGCAAGGAAACGATCCCGCGGCACTATATATATTATTTGCTTATTTTGTCAATATCATTTATTTTTGTAATTTTGCGTTGGTCAAATATATTGCTTTCCAAAATGGCATTTCTTAAAAATACTCCCGTCGATATTTCCGGAGAGCGATTATCATTTGCGATTATTTTCCCGATCCTTGAGCTGGCTTTGTTTGTCCTGTCGCTGCCCTATTTTGTATTTTGCCAAAGCAGTTCAAATAAAAACAAACTTGTCATTGCTTTCTTGAGCGGTCAATGCATATCCATTTTATTTGCCTTGGGGCAGTACGTATTAATTAAGCCATTAACAACCGCTTATAATATGGTTATAGGATTGGCTTCTGACCCAACGGCCTTTGGCATGCTCTGTGCCATTTCATTTATCATGGCCTGGTATTTAGGCAAGAAAGAATCATTTAAAATTACTTATTTTTTTGGTATTGTTTCCCTGATCGGAATTATTATATCGGCGACCAGAGTCGCCTACATAGCTTTATTAATAATACCATTTATCGGTTTTCGCAAAATTAAGAAAAGTGCTATTTGGATCTTTGGCATATTGGCTTTATTGATCATAGCCATTGTTTTTATAGGAACAGTAAAAACCGATCAAGGGAATAGTGTTACTAAAATCGAACGAACATTGGCAGCGATAAAAAACCTGGCCAATGGTTCGCAGGAAAGAAATATTGCCATTAATTCTATCATGTCAAGGCGCGACCTAATATGGGGTTACGCTCTCGCTGCGATCAAGCAGTTTCCCCTAACCGGGATCGGCGCCGGTAATTTTCTTTTTTGGGGCAAAACTCAATATGGAATCAACTATATTCATCACCTCGCGGCCAATCAATATTTTTTTGTCGCTGTTTCGAATGGATTGCTGGGATTGGGGCTATTCATTTTATTTATAATATCCATTTTACTGAAAAAATCTTGGCTGGAAAAAATAGTAATTCTTGTTTTATTACTAATGTTTGTATTTAATGATTACTTGTGGTTTTCTGAAGTATTTCTTGGCTTCTGGCTTATTTGTTCTTTAGGAGAGGAAAAAGAGACACAAAAAGCGGGTAAAAAAGAGAAATCGTTTATTTTAGCGCTGGTTTTATTGTTTATTATCGTGAACATCCTTAACAATTCGGCGCTCTTGCCCAATAATTGGTTAAAAACAGCCGGGGTCAAATACGACTATGGCCTTTATTACGTAGAACAGGAAAACGGCCGGCAGTTCCAATGGACGGGAGAAAAAGCCGGCATTTACATTACGCTGAACGAGCATGGCCGCAACGATAATTTCCGCTTGGTTTGCGGAGCCCCGGCCGAGTTGTTGAAAAAAAGGGGGCAGACCGTCGACATCTTCTGGCGGGGGCGATTTTTCAAGAGGGTGGTCTTCCGTGACAACAACGAGTATGCGATCGCGATCAAGGATAAGGAGCACCGCGACGGATTCCTGGAGTTCCGCGTCTGGCCCGGTTTCAGCTTGAGCCGGATGAACCTGGGCGAGGAGACGCGGCTATTGGGGGTGCAGTTGTTCGGCGGGGACATTCCTGGCATCCAGGTGGTTTCGCCCAACGGCGGCGAGAATTGGCTTCCGGGATCCGTCCGGGATATCCATTGGCAGTGCCAGGGAACCATCGAGTCGGTGAAGGTTGAGATATCGTACGATGGCGGCAGGAACTACTCGGCGATCTCGGGGCCCATCGTGAACAAAGGAGTTTATCCTTGGCTGGTGGAGAAGGGGCCTTCCATGAATTGCCTGGTCAGGGTCAGCGGCGAGCCCGGCGCCTCGACTGATGCGAGCGATCTCCCGTTCACCGTCGCTTCCCCGCCTTCATGGACCGGTTTTTCATTTGCTTCGCCAGAGAAATGGACCGATGTCTCCTTCGGCAGCGACGGCTGGTATGTGGGCGATTTCAACGGCGATGGCTGCTCGGATATCATGAAATATGTTGAGGGGAGATCCGGCGGTGAAGTTTTGTTATCGGACGGCAAAAAGTTTGTGCCTGCAGGGAGTTGGACCGATGCCAGCAACGGTGCAGATGGTTGGTACGTGGGGGACTTCAACGGCGACGGCCGCTCGGACCTCTTGAGGCATCTTGCCGAGTCGGCGCGGAATGAGGTCTTTTTATCGAAGGGGACCGGGTTCGCCGGCGGCGGCAATTGGCTGACCGGCGGCAACGGCGTGGACGGTTGGACAGTGGGGGATTTCAACGGCGATGGCCGATCGGACCTTTTGAGAAATCTTCCCGACCCAGCGCGGAACGAGGTCTTCTTGTCGACTGGGGTCGGTTTCGCGGGTGGTAACGATTGGCTGACCACTGGCAACGGGGCCGATGGCTGGTACGTGGGGGACTTCAACGGCGACGGCCGCTCGGACCTTATGAGGTTCGTACCGGGACGATCGAGCGGAGAAGTGTTCTTATCGGACGGGCGCAGGTTCGTTCCTACCGCGAGTTGGACCGGGGCCAACCCCGGGGTGGACGGCTGGTACTTGGGCGATTTTAACGGCGATAAAAAATGCGACATCATGAGATACGCGGAATGGATGTCCGGTTCGGACGTGCTCCTGGCCGGGGCCGCGGGCTTCATTCATGACGGGAACTGGTCGGGTGCCGGCAAGGGCGATGCGGACTGGCGTATCGGCGATTTCAACGGCGACGGCCGCTCTGACCTGCTGAGGTACATCGTGTCCAAGGAAGGCGTGAGCGGCAGTGAGGTGCTGCTGGCGGTGACCGCTGAAAAAGCGAGTCGTCCCCCACCGGGAAAGCGGAGCAACGGCCGCTGGCTGGCCGACATGCCGCTTGAAGATGGGCTCCTGGGCGGCATGGAAGAAAAAGATTTTTTTGAAAACATGAAAAAAAGAACCCTGGAAGGGAAAAAGCTCTCGGTTCTTGCAGTACAAAAAGAATTTGAAAAACTGAAAGGAAGAAAATGCCGCCGGGTTTCGCTTTTGCGATTGATAAAACACTATGAATTGTACGAATAACTGCCGGGCGGCGTCGGACGCCCCCGGGATCTATTGAGCCAATGACCCTTCTTTCTTCTATTCATTTCGGCAAGGGCAAATTCGCCCGCGATGTCGGCATCCTGATGTCGGGAACGGTCGCCGCCCAATTGCTGCCTGTCCTGATCTCGCCCCTGCTCACCCGCATCTATTCACCCGGTCATTTTGGGACGTATGCGCTGTATTTCAGCCTCGCGGCAATTTTTTCTCTTTTGGCTTCAGGGAATTATGAACTCGCCATCATGCTTTCGGAAAAGGAAGAGGAAGTGCCGGCGATCGCGATGGTGATCGTTCTATTGTCATTGTCGGTCTGCGCGGCGTTGTTTATCCTGTTCTGGCTGTCCCATCCTTTTTTAAGCGGCCTGCTGGGGAACAGGGAGATCGCCGGATGGCTGGTATTCGTGCCATTGACGATTTTACTGATGAACCTGTCCCAGGTTTTTTACTACGTCGCCAACCGCGGCCAGCGCTACCGCGTGCTGGCCTTTGGCAAGTTTGGGCAGATGGCGGTTACCTCCCTGGCCTACATCCTGTTCGGGTTCGCCGGCTCCGGGGTCAAGGGCCTGATCCTGGGCGACATGGCCGGGCTCCTGTTTGCTTGCCTGTACCTGGGCCTGGCCTGGTGCCGCGGCAGCGTCCCGCCCGGTCCGTGGCCCAGGTGGCTCCAGGTCAAGCAACAAGCCTATCGCCATCGCCGCTTCCCGCAATTCTCCATGCAGGCCAATTTGATCAACAGTGTGTCCAACCAAGCCCCGGTCATAATGATGAGCAATTTCTTCGGTTCCGCTGTGGTCGGATTTTTAAATTTAAGCCAGAAAGTCTTGGGCAGTCCTTTGGCGGTCTTCAGCAAATCAGTTTCCGATGTGTTCAGGGAACGGGCCAGCCGAGATTATCGGATTCATGGCAATTGCCGTTCCGTGTATATGAAAACCATGAAAAGCTTGATCTTGATTTCCCTTCTCCCCTTTTTGGTTCTTTTTTTCACGGCTCCAGCTCTTTTCTCCTTTGTATTCGGACCCGCTTGGAAAATCGCCGGGGAATATGCGCGAATTTTATCGTTGATGTTTTTTTTCCGTTTTACTGCCAGCCCGCTGAGTTACGTATTTTATATCGCTGAAAAGCAGAATTATGATTTGATCTGGCAAATCGTTTTGTTTGTTGTTACCGTGTTGTCCATTCTGGCCGGAGTCTGGCAGGGAAGTCCACGGTTCAGTCTCCTTTGTTTTTCCATTAGTTATTCAGTCATGTATTTGGTTTATCTTGTTCTGTCGTATAAATTTGCCAAAGGTTCCGTGCATACTTGATGCTCGGATCCCCAAATAAACAGGCCAGTAGGGGAATTTAGGTTGGAAAAATAAGGGATTTGAAAAAAAATGTAATATGATTGATTGTTGTCGAATTTTATGAGATTTGATATATTATATTAAATATGGAAACTAAAATAAAAAAAATCCTTGTTCTTGTAATGGTTTTCATTCCATTTCTCATTAATGCGGCCGTGCCGGCGCCGGTCTTCAAATGGCGGAACGGGGGATTCTCTCTTGTTCAGTTCAACAAAGGCTTATACACCTCTCCGGCACTGCTCGACATCGACCAGGACGGTACCGCTGAGATCATTTGGGCCAACTTCAAGGTTCTTGCCTTTAATGGCAACGCAGGCTCGATCATCTGGTCTTTCTGGGCCGGCAACGACCGTTCCGGCCCGGATGTCTACCATGGAATTGGTACGGACACAAATGTCGTAGTGGCTGATATCAACCGGGACGGTTTTAGCGAGATCATTACTGCCCACACCAACGGCCTGGTTTGCGCATATGATCGGAACGGATATTTCCTAAGCGGTTTTCCTCTCAAGCCCATGGGGCGTTCGGACCCCATTGAAAGCTTGAGCGTTTTTGATCTGGACCATGACGGATATTTTGAGATCATCATTGGCTGGGGAATGGCCAACAACCTTAACGTCTGTGTTATCGGTCACGATGGAACGGTCAAGGCCGGCTGGCCGCAGTATGTTCCCAATCCCAATGCCAACGCCCTGGGAATATTCGGGCAGAATATTGCCGTCGGCGATATAAACAAAGATGGGTTCGGCGAATTGGTCGTCCCTTCCGATACCGGGAAGACCTGCGCTTATTTTCGTGACGGCAACACCATTCCGGTCAATCCGCTATTCGGCAGCGGTAAAAAATGGCCCGACGTGACAAATTATGAAAACTATGACCATGAAAAGGCGGGATATTATAAAAATGGCCGTTTTTACATGGGCACTGAACAACCGGCCGCGATCGCCGATGTCAACATGGATGGTTCCAATGAGATCGTCATCGTGGGCGTTGTTTTCTCCAATCCGGACGACTACGATTACCAGGCGCTGTATACCACTCCCTTTATCTACAACCTGGACCGGACGCGATTCAAGGACGCCTACTGGAACTGGGAAAACAGCCTGCCGCAGAGCGGAACTCCTTTGATCAATGACTGGACCGTCATGCCATTGAAAAGGACGAATCCCGTAGTCGTCGACCTCGACGGCGACGGGAAAAAGGAGATCCTTTCCTCCAGCTTCGATGGCAAGCTGCACTGCTATTGGCTGGATAAAACCGAACATGGCAATTGGCCTTTTTCTGTTTATGACTCCGCTGAAGGCCGGTTCCGCTTTTCTTCTGAACCGGTAGTTGCTGACTTGGATAGTGATGGCAGTTTGGAGGTCATTTTTACCAGTTGGCCGCAGTACTATTCCAATACAGGCGGCCACTTGTTTATTCTGGATCATCAGGGGACTTTGCTGCATAAGATTTCGCTTCCGTACGGCGATAACGGCGATGTGGGGGCGCTCGATTATGATGGATGTCTGGCCGCGCCGACCATCGGCGACGTAGACGGCGACGGGCAGGTGGAGATCATCCTGGGGACGGTGTACGCCGGGCTGGTGGTCTATGACCTTCCCGGAGCTGTCCTGGGCAGTGCCCCCTGGCCGACAGGACGCCATGATTATGCCCGGACGGGTTGGGCGGATTACATTCCACATACGGACGGAATTCGTATCGATTTAATCGGTACCTGGGACAGTCAGGGGGTTTATTACCGGAACTCGCTCACTGGTCTCTGGGTAAAGCTGGCTACGCCGGCGACGCTGATCACGGCCGGCGATTTGGACGGCGATGGCACCGACGACCTGATCGGCATCTGGCCGGGGCAGGGCGGCGTCTGGGTGAAGTACTCCAAGACCGGTGCCTGGGCAAAGTTGTCATCCACGGCGCGTGACTTCAGCGCCGGCGATATGAACGGTGACGGCCTGGATGACCTGCTGGCCACCTGGGATGACCAGGGGGTGTATTACCGCCATTCCATCAGCGGCGCCTGGGTGAAGATGGCCACGCCGGCCACGCAGGTGACGGCCGGTGATCTGGACGGCGATGGCAAGGATGACCTGATCGGCATTTGGCCAAGCCAGGGCGGCGTTTGGGTGAAGTACTCCCAGAACGGCAACTGGGCGAGGCTGGGAACCACGGCGGTCGACATTGCTGCTGGCGACATGAACGGCGATGGCCGTGACGACCTTGTGGCTACCTGGGACGGGCAGGGAGTGTACTACAAGGATTCCATCAGCGGCGCCTGGGTAGGGATGGCCTCGCCGGCGACACTGGTGACGGCGGGTGATCTGGACGGTGACGGCAAGGATGATGTGATCGGCATCTGGCCAAGCCAGGGCGGCGTATGGGTAAAATACTCGAAAAACGGCAACTGGGAGCAGCTCTCTTCGACGGCGCGCCATATCGCCACCGGGCTGATGCGGAGAGGAAGCGGCAGCTCGACAACGCTGTTGGCAGAGCCTTTGAGAAGTAGTGCCGAGGGACCGGAGAGTTTGGGCTTCCAGAGCATAGCGACAACCGGCCCCGGCGATCGGCAGTTCCAGTGCCGGGAGGAGAAGAACCTCATTCCCCAGTACGCGGATGCGGAGTCGGAACTGCTAAGAATGCCCGGCCCCGGCGAATTCGGCTTCCAATGTCAGGAGCAGGACAACCCGCTCCCCGGCTCCGGAAATCCAAAGGAGTCGAAAGCAAAGGAATTGAACCGACACAAATAGCCGAACGTCAAATCATAATTTCAACTTGCCAGGTAGTGAGTTTAGTTGAAGGGAAAAAATGTTGGTAATGGAAGAAAAATGAGTCGATCTGGAGTCAAGCGGGGAAATTATGAAAAAATGCCATTCATCGCTCTGATCGGATTGTGCCTGCTGATTCTGCCGCTTCAGGCCGGGATCACCCCGTTGCACGAATTTGCCGGCGGCGCGGCCGACGGGGCGGGTCCACAGGGATCCCTGGTCATTTCGGGTTCGACCCTCTATGGCATGACGGAAAAAGGCGGCCACGGTGATATGGGAACCATATTCAAGGTCCAGGCCGATGGCAGCGGCTTCATCCTGCTGCATGAATTTTCCGGCGGCGCTGCCGATGGGGCAGAACCACGGGGATCCCTGAGTCAATCGGGCAGGGTCCTTTTTGGCATGACCCGGCTGGGTGGCGAAATGAATAGGGGAACGATATTCAAGATACAGAATAATGGCGCGGGCTTTACCCTGCTGCACGAATTTACTGGCGGTGCTGCCGACGGGGCGGGTCCACAGGGATCCCTGCTCATTTCCGGCTCGACGCTCTATGGCATGACAGAAAAAGGCGGCCACCGTGATATGGGAACGATATTCAAGGTCCAGGCCGAGGGCACCGGTTTTACCCTGCTGCACGAGTTTAGCGGTGGCTCTGCCGATGGGCGGTCTCCGCTGGGATCCCTGCTCATCTCCGGTTCGACCCTCTATGGTATGACGGAAAAAGGTGGCTACAGTGATGATGGCACGATATTCAAAATACAGACTGATGGCACCGATTTTACCCTGCTGCACGAGTTTGCTGCCGGCATTGCCGGTGGATTCGCTCCGTGTGGAGACCTGCTCATCTCCGGTTCGACCCTCTATGGCATAACAAGGCGTTTTGGCTCGATATTCAGGATGCAAGCCGATGGCACCGGTTTTACCCTGCTGCACGAATTTGTCGGCGGCGTTTTCAACGGGGAAAATTCCTCTGGGTCACTGGTCCTTTCCGGAGCAATCCTTTATGGCATGACGGCATGGGGCGGCGACAGCGATCGAGGCACGATATTCAGGATGCAGACCGATGGTACGGGTTTTTCTATATTGCACGAATTTGCCGGCGGCGCTGCCGATGGATCCTATCCGTATGGATCCTTGGTCATTTCGGGTTCCACCCTTTTGGGCATGACCTCAAAGGGGGGCAGTCATGACCATGGGCTGGTTTTTTCCCTGGCCATTCCTCCCACCAGCGTCGATTTTATCGGCAGCTGGGGCGGCCAAGGTGTTTGTTACCGTAACTCGGAAACGGGGGCTTTTGTGAAGTTGGCCACGCCGGCGTCGCAGATCGTGGCCGGCGACCTGGATGGTGACGGCCTCGATGACCTGATCGGCATCTGGCCGGGACAAGGCGGTGTCTGGGTCAAGTACTCTGCAAGCGGCAGATGGGCGAAGTTGTCGCCCACAGCGCGCGATATCAGCGTGGGCGACATGAACGGCGACGGCCGGGTTGATCTGGTTGTTACCTGGGACGGGAAGGGAGTTTACTACCGCCATTCCATCAGCGGCGCCTGGGTGAAGATGGCCACTCCGGCCGAACAGGTGACGGCCGGTGACCTGGACGGCGACGGCAAGGATGACCTGATCGGCATCTGGCCGAGCCGCGGGGGTGTTTTGGTCAATTACTCGAAAACCGGCATCTGGACGAAGCTATTGACCTCGGCGACCGCTATTGCTTGCGGTGACATGAACGGCGACGGCCGGGATGACCTGGTGGCCTCCAGGCCCGGCCAGGGGGTCAGCTACCGCAATTCCATTACTGGTGCCTGGCTGCAGCTGGCCAAGCCGGCGACTCAGATCACTGTGGGTGACCTGGATGGCGACGGCCAGGATGACCTGATCGGCATCTGGCCGGGCCAGGACGGCGTCTTTATAAAGTACTCGCAAAGCGGAAGCTGGGCCAAGCTGTCATCGAAGGCCATCGACATTGCTGTGGGCAGGATGCGAACGACTGGAGCCACCCTGTATACCGAGCAAGAGGTGGAATCGTTTGTGTCCGCAGCCAATGATGAATAGGTCCCATCAATTATCCTCAAAATACAAACATAGGGCAAAATGATTTTCCTATCGTGTGCCATGTGAAGCTGTATGGTAGATGGTGGCAGGTCCACCGGCAACGGTTTGCAGGAATTGTTGCCAAACTGCCCTGAGCTGCATGTGTAAAGAGCATGTGTGGTGAGCGTCAGGGAAAAGGTTCCGCCCG
>Ga0180009_10000359_pt1 | contig 65103 bp, 90 predicted proteins | sample OS_PC_MetaG_FD_123537 | JGI IMG/M metagenome (GOLD analysis project Ga0180009, IMG submission 123537) | Groundwater microbial communities from the Aspo Hard Rock Laboratory (HRL) deep subsurface site, Sweden - OS_PC_MetaG | ecosystem: Environmental > Aquatic > Deep subsurface > Groundwater... | reverse complement strand
GGTCCTCCATCACGCGGCGCAACCGGGCGATCGTCTCGGACGCGTCTCGCATCGTGTAGATCCACATCGGTCGTCCAGGCCCAGGCTCGTAGGTGCCCATGGCCTTGAGCAGCAGCGTGCAGCCGTTGTCGAGGATGGCCCCTCGTGCGTCTCGCTCGGAGACGAGGTCAGGCACCACCACCTCTCGCTCCCAGGCGATCGCCCTCTCCAATCGTGCGATCTCTGCGTCCCTGTCCGCGATGGTCTCGTCCTGCAGCCGGATCACCTGGGCGGCCACCTGGGCCAGCGCGGCGACGGCCTCGGTGCCAGCGTAGTCATGGTGAGTCTCGGTGGCATTGGCGAGGATGGACGCGGCCTCGCGGAGGATGCCTCGCAGCCTGTGGATCGACTCGAACTGATCACGGATGCAGACAGCTGCGTTGCCGTCGTAGGTGTCGAGGTCCTCCATCGCTCCTCGCCACTCCCTCGCCTCCCTCGCCATCGTGCGGGCCGTTGCCTTCAGCCGCCCGATCTCGCCCGCCTGGATCTCCATCCGGGCCTTGCACTCCTCCACGGTCTCCGCGTCCGTCTCGGCCTGCCGGCGCCAGCCGCGGGCGTCGTGGGCCATGCGGCGGGCGGTGGATCTCCAGCGGGCGACGGGATCACCCAGCGGCGTCCACCCGCTGTAGCCGTCGTCACAGTGGGCGCACGAGATCGACCCGCTGCCCTCGTGTGCGCAGTTGCCGCAGAATCGCTCCATCATGGCAGCCTCCCCGGCACCCGGCAGTGACCCGGCGCGTACCAGAGCGAGCGGGGCACGTCGATGCCGCGGTGGCGCAGACGGCGGATCATGGTGAGTAGGCGGGTCATGTCGGCACCTCGCCGAGGTCGAAGACGTGGAACACCAGCGCCCCGCCGTGGAGGTGAGCCGAGCCGACGTACTTCGCGTTGGTCGGCTTGTCGCCATAGATGTCCTGCCCGGTTCCGTACACCCAGAACACTCGCTGCACGGCCGGAGCATCAACGTCCACGAGCGCCCACACGCACACCTCCCGCCACTGCTCCCTTGCGTACAGGACCTTCGCCCCCGCTGGCATCTCGACGATCTGGCTGGATGTGGCCTTGAGCGTGTATTTCCAGACTGCGGACATCATCGGACCACCTTCGCCCCGGCCCGCGCGATCAGGGCCATGACCGCGGGGTAGTGCTCGGCGGCGTGCAGGGCCGACAGCCCCTTGGCCACGATCGTGGTGATCCCGGTGTTCATGCCGGGAGGAAACTGGTCCCGGTTGTTGTCGGTCTTGCGCCACACGGAGACGATCTGGTCCACGTTGACGGCGCCCTTCGACCCGTCGAGCCTGGTGATCTCGATGAACGTCGCCATCACCGCCTCCCCTCGCCGGTCGGGCCGGCTGGCTCGGTCGCCTTTCGCGCTTCGTCTTCCAGGCACTCGACCCAGCCGGCCATCTGCTTGAGCCACGCGCGGCCCTTCGGCGGGAGCGCCTCGACGGCGTGCATGCACTGTGTGTCAGCCTTCATCACGCCCCACTGCTCGAACCCGTCCGCAATCACCTCGATCACGTCGGCCTGGTAGTCGTCGGTGCCGTCGATGAACAGCTCGGCAACCTCGTGAGACTGAACCTCGACTGAGAAGCGCTTGTGTACTTCGAGGCTAGGCATCGTCTCCGCCCTTCTCCGCCCCGTCGCCGTCCCCACCCGCGTCCTCGTCCACCGCGGCGGCCTGCGGGTCCTGGGGGGCAGCCTGCGTGCCGTACCGCCGCGCCCGCGAGATCGGCGTGAGCAGCCGGTCCAGGCCGTCGCGCACGAACGCCGCGCACCCGTCACACAGGTCGTACAGCAGCACCTCGCCGCCCTCGTGCTCGATGCGGATCGTGGGCTCGCGGTCGGGGAGGATCATCACCTGGGCGTCGTCGTCGGACACCTCCCAGGCAGACGGGCAAAGCTCGCAGGCGCACTCGTGGATGGTCTTCTCGATGGTGACGGGGATGGTCTTGGTGGTCAGCATGTCAACTTCCTTTCGTGACACCGAACACGGTGCCGATCTTGGTGGTCAGGGTTTCGTTCTCCAGCTGCGCTCGCCGATCCTTGAAGTCGGAGAGCTTCGTCGGTCCACGTCCGGGGTACAGGATCGTACCCACCGACTTGACGCTCGACGCCCCCGGCTGGATCGCTGTGAGCAGCCCCATGACGGCGGCGTTCTCCCGCTCCCACGAGGGCCAGTCGGTCGGCTGTACCCACGCGCGGACCAGTGCCTCGGCGGCACCTGGGGCCGACTCGCGGGTCTCACGAGTCGAGTAGCCCACCGTCCCCCCGTCCACGGCGATGGGGCCTTCCTTGGTGGCGTGGCGGAGCGTCTTGGCCATCTCGGTCCGCATGGCGTCGATGATGGCGTAGTAGCGAGCGAGCTGGTCGATGTCCGTGTACTCGTCGCGGTCGCACGTCCAGCCCATCGGCAGTCCCTGTGTCGCGTCTGAGCACGACAGCACATACGGGCACCCGCCGCACCGCGGTCCAGGCCGCGCCACACGCCGCCCATCGGGTCCCACGGCTTCCGCCTGAGCACACACGTGCGCGATGTCCCGGCGCCACTGTGCGAGCGTCTCGCGGCCCTCGTCGTCCAACCACAGATCCTCGGAGAACGTCTGGCCCGTGCGTAGGTTCGTGACCTGTCGCCGGATGAACGCGGCGTCGGGGTGGTGGGCGACGACGAGGAGCGTCTGGATCTTCTGTTGCAGCGATTGCAGGTCGGCCTCCTCGGTCTGGTAGGACCCCTTCCAGTCCCGCACGAGCACGCCCTCCATGGCCATCTCGTCGTCTTCGTACTCGCAGGGGCCCACCACGTCGATGATTCCGTGCAGCCACGCGGCTCCCCTGTCGCACGGGTTCCAGTTGCGATCCACGGACAGCATGACCTCGGCCTGCCACCTGGGATCGATGCCGTCGAAGTCGCGGGCCAGCCAGCCGAGCGCAACGTCTCGGCCCTCTGTGGCCGCGTGGACGTCCATCGGGGGCTCTGCGTGCCCGTAGAAGCTGCGGCCGTTGGTGACCAGCTCGCGCACGACGGATTCGGCCAACTCGGAAGGGTCGTGATCGGGGTGCTTGACGATGGCCTCGAGGATCGCGTGGGAGGCGACGCCATACTGGTAGACCTCGCGGTCGTAGGGGACGTGGGCGTCGTACATGTCCAACGCGGCCGGACATGTTCTGAGCATCGTGTTCAGTGTAGTTGAGCGGTGCATGGTCATCCTCCCAGCCCTTGCGGGCCGCTGATCAGGTCCGGGTCGTTGTCGTCCTGCACGTCGATGATCCGCGCGGGCGCCGGGAGCGCCTTGAGTTCGTCCATCCTCGCGCGCTGCATCAAGATCCAGGCGATGATGTCGTCGTCGCCAGACACGGCCAGCGTGACCACGGGGAACCGGCGCTGCTGCGATGCGTCGGTCTTCTCCTGGAGCTGCAGCACGACGGGGAGACCGAACAGCGGCACGTCGGCCGGCTCGACTCCCAGGTTCCGACAGTTGCGCGCGAAGGACTCGAAGAAGCCCAGGAACGCCTTGACCGTGTTCCAGCTGCCGGACTCGTACTTGAATGCGATGTTCGGCAAGCCCCTGCCATCCTCGGTGCGGATGAAGTCGAAGCGCGCCAGGAAGCGCATCCACGGCTTACACGCGGCCGGCTTGCGGTCCCCTGCCTGACGGTGCTGGCACCTGTCGTGCGGGCAGTCGATGGTGTGGTAGGTGTCGCGCTCCGGGTCGTACCGATCGGCCTTGACGCCGTTGCCCTTGCACGCCGGGGCACGCTTCGGATGCGAGATGCCGGGGAGTACCTGGGCTTTGAGGCTGTACGTCCAGCACTCCTCGACGGTGGCGTGCGCCAGCCGGGCCTTGACGGTCTGACGGTTGCCAGCCGGGGCCCCGTTGAACGGGCCGAAGCTGGGGTGCGGCTCGCGCACGAGGCCGGAGCGCTGGCCGAACTGCTTGAGCTGTGCGGACGGGTTGAGAACGTGGAAGCGGTCGCGCTCGGTGGGGGCTCCACTCGGCCCCTTGATACCGACTGCGAGGGCCGCTGCTATGGGCTCGCGCCCGACAAGATCCTTGATTCCTGGTGTCATCGGTCGTCTCCGTGGTGGGAACAGTCTACCACCGCTCCGCCGTCGTGTGGGGATTTAATCGCAAGCCTGCGAAAATCTACGCCAAGCACCGCGGCGGCCTGGAATAGCTCGCGCTCGGTGATGCCCGGGCAGTCCTCGCGCATGACCTCGTCGTATCGCCGGCCCCACTTGACGCTGGCCTTGAACTCCACCCCCAGCATGACGTTCAGGATCGCCGCCTTGAGGTCGGGACACACCCACCCCAGCGGCTCCCGGTATCGGATCTTCCCGGTCTCCGGGTCGCGCTCGCGGACCCTGTAGACGCGGAGGTCCTGCGGGCCTGGTAGCGGCGGGCGTCCACGGCGGGGGGTCATGCCACCACCTGCCCGTCCTCGATGACGATCGCGCCCTCGTCAGCGCCACCGACCCGTTCGATCCAGACCTGGGCGTCGGCCTTCTCGGCCAACTCGGCAATCAGAGCCAGGTTGTCGGCGTCCAGCAGGGAGCCGTCGCGGATGAGGATGATGCGCAACTCCGGCGACATGGCGATCCCCATGCCCAGCGAGACGCGGATCTGCTCGGCCTGGCTGGCCTGGTCCAGGGGGATGTCGTTGTACGTGACGACGCCCGTGTCGTTGATTCCGAGCCCCTCGACCGGGAACGCTGCCGCCTGCAACATCGAGGCGCGCTGTGCATCCAGCGCCGCGATCTCCGCGGTCTTGGCTTCGTACTGTGCGCGCAGGGCCTCGACGGCCTCCACCTTGCGGGCGTGGTCGCGGTTGTCGCGCACCTTGCGGTTGACGAGGTCGGCCCCGGCGATCTCGGCGTCGATGGCGTCGATGTCGGGGAGAGCCGAGGCCAGCTTGGCGGCGGTCTTGTCCTCATTCGCGGCCTCGGTCTCCACCGCGGCGGCGTGGGCCCTCAGAGACTTCGCCCGCTTCGCCTCGGCCGCGGCCTCCACCTCGGCCCGCTGCAGCGCCTCTTCGGCCTGTCGGATCATCTCCTCGGCACGGCGGCGCGTCTCCTCGGCGGCGGCCTTGGCGCTGGCGAGTGCCGTGATGCTCTGCGCCTCGATGGCCTCGGCATCCCGCTCGCATCCGGCTGCGTTGCGGCGCATCTCCTCGACCGCGCGAACGGCCGAGGCATGGGCGTTGTGCTGCCCGCCAGCCTCGCGCCGTCGCTGCATCAGGACTTCGATGGACACCTCCTCGGCGGGGGCGTCGTCGTGGTGCAGTGCCGATTCCGCCGCGCCCTTGGCTCGCGCACCATCCCGCCCGATTTCCGTTCGCTCGTCGTACACAGCTTTGCGCTTGGAGTCGATGGCGGTCGTGTCCACGCCGCACAGCCGGCGCAACGTTGCCGCCTGGTCCTGCGGCTTCTCGCGGAGGAAAGCGGTGGGGTCGAAGCTCAACGCCCCGATCCGCGCGTCCAGCCATCCCTGGGCGCCCTTCGGGGACATGCCGTCCGCCGTCTCGATCTTGAGCGTTCCGCCGCCGCCGGGGGTGAAGGTCCGCGTGATGGTGACGCCGTCGTCCAGCGTGACCGAGACCTTGCCCTTGTCTGCCCCGCGCTGCAGCGGCTCGGCCGGCAACAGCCGCTTGCCGCCGATGGCGTAGGCGATGCTGTCGAGCACGCTCGACTTGCCCTGTGCGTTGCGCCCGCCGATGATGACGAGCGATCCGTCCGGGTTGATGTGGGCAGCCGTGATCCGCTTCACGGCCTCGACGTTGAGTTCTACGATCCTGGTCATTTCGAGTCTCCTTCGCCCATCTCGTAATCCTCGACCGCCCGCTGCCACTGCGCGAAAAGCCCGCGCCGCGTGAGGTGGTCGATGTGTCCGGCGGGGTTGCCAACGAGCTCCCAGCGCCGCAGTACCTCGATGATTCCCATGGCCCGCTCGTATCCCGGGCTTGCCGGCCGGCCGTGGAGTCGCGCGGCCAGCTCCATCAGGGCCGTCTCCAACTCGGCGATCCGCCGCCGGTTGTGGATCTCGCGGGCCTCCAGGTCCAGCACGCGGCCGTATAGCCGCCGGTTGGTGCCCTCGCTCCGAATCAGCGCCTCGTCTCGTGCTTCGTCACTCACCATGTCGTCCTCCTCCAGGTAGTCGGCCAGTGTGCGCCCGTGGATCGGGCAGTCGTCGATGATGTTCATCCAGTGATCGGAGACGCCCATCAGTACCTCTCCGCCTGCCGGTCACGCTCACGCTCCCACTGGTCCTCGCCGCGCGGGTCGTAGTCGTAGGGTGCCCAGCGGTCGAGCGCCGCGTCCTCTGCTGCCAGCCGGTCGATCTGTTCCTTGGTGGGCTTCACGCGCTTGCGTGCCTTGCGGCGGGCGATCTGCTGGGGGGTGTTCATCGGGGCACCTCGAAGTTCTCGACGTCGATGGTGACGCGCTGCAGCTGGTAGTCGTACCCGTAGCCCTCGCCCTCATCTCCGAGCGCGTCCAGGTAGGCCTCGGCGCTGGCCTTGGCCGCGGTCCAGTGCTGGTGTCGCCCCTTGGTCTCGGTGGTCACGCGGGTCCCGGGGTTGTGCGCGCTGGCGTACCCAACGATGGAGCAGCCGAGCGTGATGCGGGCGCGGAAGTAGGTGTGCTCGATCATGGTCTAGCCCTCCATCTCGTAGCAGGCCGCATCGACCGCGTCCCACAGCTCGTCTCCCAGGCGCGCGGGGTCGTCCTCGACGGCCACGCCGTTCCACCGTCCCTGGTTGGCCACGACCTCGCGCAGGCCCGGGCTGTGCCGCTCGACGGTGACGCGCTTGTCCGCGTGCAGGGTGACGGTGTACTCGGTGCCGTCGTGGGTGATGGTGATGGTGGTGGTGTCCATGGGCTCGGGCTCGTCCCCGACGATCTCCAGGGCCGGGTCGTTCTCGATGTCGTCGGCGGTGACGAAGGCCGGGTTGTAGTTCGAGGGCATGCGGACGCGGATGGTCCCCTTCTCCACGATGGTTGAGCCCGCGGTGTGGATGGTCGAGGTGACGGTGATGGTTTCGATCTTGGTGGTGATGGCCATGGTCTCTCCCGTTCGTGTGCCCCCGTGGGGGCCGGTGGGTGGTTACGCGGCCAGCGTGTATCCGCTGGAGTCCACGCGCCAGACTGTGACCTTGGCTGCGGGGTTCGTTTTCCGCTCGACTCGCGCCATCATCTCGGCGGTCGCCTTCGTGGTGTAGCGGCCGGACAGGTCGCGGCTCTTGGTTCCGATGGTCTGTGTGATGATGTAGTGCTTGCTCATGTCGTCGTCCTCCGTGGTGAGTAAAGAATACAACGGGGCCGTGGTTAATGCAAGCGGCTACCCTCGCTTTTTTTCCGATAGCACGTAAATAATTCGAGACTGGCGAGACGTACAGCGATCGCGGAATTCCGGTTGACGGGGCTGGAGCTGGGGGGATAGGCTTGGTGCCGATGACAACCACGAGGACCACAAATGAAATTCAGGTTTCCCCGCTCCGGCTACGCGTCTGAGTCGTTTTCGTGGTTGTCTTCGATTCCCACTGCTGGCCGGAGCGGGGATCTTTTGTGGAGGACCACATGACCACCGATCCGAACCTCGAAGAGATCCGCGCGAGGGAGGCTGCTGCGACGCCAGGCCCGCTCGACATAGACATACGTGGAAGGCTGACCGGGATTCGGGCGAGAGACGGGCGAGACCTGGTTGTCATGTGCGTACAGGGCGACGACGTCGAAGCCGGATTCCGCTCACGCCCCGACGCCGTTTTTTTCGCCCACGCCCGCACTGACATCCCGGCCCTCCTCGCCCTCGTCGAATCACAGGCCGCGCGGGTGGCGGAGCTGGAGGGGGAGGTGGTGCGGCTGAGGACTCGCGCCGATGAGCTTCATTCGCTGTGCACAGAGCGCAACGAGGCATGGGCCGGCGGGGTGTCTCGTGATGCCTCCCTGCTCCACGAGGTCGAGTGGGTCAGGGATGCTTACGACGACCACTCATTCTGCCTATTCTGCAACGCGCCGAAGGACCGCGGCCACGGCGACAGTTGTCGCGCGTTTGGGAAGGGCGTTCGATGACCCCCTCACAGCGGATCGGCAGGTGGCTGACGGAGACGGGGCGGTGGCGTGCGGGGATGCTGGCCTTCCGTGATGAAACGCAATTCCCACGCGACGTGATCCGAATCGCTGAACTCAGTAGGTACACCAAGGATGACGTAGATGGGATAAGCGCGGCGGCTCCTGGAATAGTGGATGCAGTTGGAGAACTGTTGCCGCACCTCGGTCTTGGCAAGGTGAGAGTGCCTTCGGACGGGGAGGTGAGCGGGTTCTACGGCGTACACCCAGAACGGGAATGGGACGACGACGAAGACAGCGGGATGCGTTGGCCGTTGTATTCGTGGACAAGCTCCAACGCGGCCCTACCAGACCTATCCGACGGTCCCACCCGCGGAGCCCTGGAGGACATCCTGTTGGAGGCGTGGCCCTTCGCAGTCGTGTTTTACCTTGAAGGCCGCGAGCCCGAGTACTCCTACGCGGTCCAGGAGTACCACACGATCGACGCGCTGAACCCGGGCCACGATGTGCGCGGTGTGTCCAGGGGCGCCGCCGTCGCCGCCGCGCTCATCGTCGCTCACGAGATCCCGGAGTACAGATGAACAGCGGCAGCCGTCGTGTTGGGCAGCACCCACACGCGATGCCGAACCCGGCCGCGATCACACGAGACGCGCGGCCCCACGGCTCCCGGCCGGCATGGTGTCGGCCGGGGGCTAGGAGGTGACTGTGACGACACGAGACGAGATCGAGGCGGCGGTGGATGCGCTGGAGAACGCGGTTATCGCCGAGCTAGTGACGAACGCCCGCGGATCTTCGTCATCCGATAGGCTGGAGTCCCGCGCCGCCCTCCTGTCCCTGGTATCGCCGTCGTGCGATCTGTGCCGGCATCTCGGATCGGACTCCAGCGAATCCATCATCGCGTGCCGGTACTGCCTGCGGAACGCCGAGTACCACGATCACTGGGAGGCTACGCCATGACCCACCGACACGACATCATCCGCGCTGCTGACGAGTACGCCGAGTCCTTCGGGCGGAACCCGTGCGCCGACGCTTGCACCGATGCCCGGACGCGCTTGGTGCTGGCCGTGGGGCTGCTGGAGGCCGAGGTCCGGCGGGTGCGGGGGGAGCGGGACACCCTACGCCGCGCACTACTCGACCTCATGGCCAGCAGCGATTGCGAGTGGGAGAACCGTAACCTCGGGCACGACTGGCGCGACGCGATGGAGCATGCGCGCGAGGTGCTCGGCATCCACCCGGGAGGCCTGTGATGGACCTGACACGCGAGGAGGTCGAGGGGATGCTGGATGCGGTGTGCTGCGAAACGTGCACGTGGGAAACCGGGGCTGTCATCCAGTGCAGCCTGTGCGACAACCACAGCCGGTGGAAGCGCCCGCCAGCTGACAAACCCGACGACCTCCCCCGCCTCGCCCGCAGCTGGCTGGAGATGGAGGCGCGGTGTGAGCGTCTGCGGGAGCTGGGGATGTCCGCCGGCGTGCTTGGCGATGCGATGACCAACGACCAATGGGTCGCAGCGTGGGCGAGGCACCGCGAGGCGATGCGAGCCTGCGAGTCCCACGGAGACCTGGAGGAGTGATGGCTGACCACAAATGCGTCCGCCACGGCCTGCCGATCACCGACGACGGCTGCCCGGAGTGCTCGCGGATCGTGGACGAGGCGATCGCGTCGGCACCGCGGCGCCGGACGATCCCGGTGGGGCCGGCGGCGACGGCGGAGATCGTGATCGCCGGATGGAAACAGGCCCACGACCGCGCGGTGGAGGAGCGGATCGAAGCGATGGAGGAAAGTGCCAGGCTCCGTAAGCACCTCCAGTGGATCGCAGACCAGCCGTGCGAACGCGCGCCAGGTCACGTCTCGTTTCGCGCATGCGCCGAGTCCGGCGACTGTCTGACCGAGTGGTGTCTGCCGTGCTACGCGCGGGCGGCGTTGGAGGACTCCGATGGCTGAATTCAAACCAATCGAGGATGGGTGGAGCTTCGGCGGTGAAATGCGCCGCCCAGACAAGGCGTCGAAGGTGTGGCGATCCGAGGCGCTGGATGCCATTGATCGCAGAGACCTTGCCCTTGCCCACTGGCAACAGATCGCATCCGATCGACAGCGCCAGGTGGAGTGGGACAACCTCAAGGACAGGCTCGCTCGCGCGCTGGAGCAAGGGATCGCCTACCGCGCTACGATCGCCAGGCTCCGCATCGAGCGCGACAACGCCCGCGAGATGGAGGACGTCCACGGCGACAACTGGGAGGCGGCGACGGCTGAGATCGAGCGGTTGCGGGGGGAGGTGGAGAGGTTGCGGGAGTTCGAGCTCGCCGTGGAACGGTTCGCAGCGATGGCCCAGCGGTTCCGCCAGAGCGCACACGAGTGCGTCATTGACGGCGACGCCGTGTCGTGCTCGGTCGCCGCCCGGCTGGTCGACTACGCCCGCACCATCGAGGCCACCATCGAGCCGGACTGCTGCTGCGGCCAGAGGCCCAACGAGTGCGTGTGTGGCTGCTACGAAGGGGAGGACGGGGATGAGTGACATGAAGTGGGGAAAGGGCGTCCTCGGTGACCCCGTGTCTCAGCGGGAGTTCTACCGCGGTCGCGTGCTGGCGCTCGAAGGTGTCCTCGAAGGATCGATGGAAATCCAGAAGCAGGACCAGGACACCATCACGCGGTTGCGAAAGGAACGCAACGAGATCAACGACGACAGGCACGAGCAGATCAATCAACTTCTGGAAGCGCGCGAGACGCTGGCTGAGGCCAACGCCAAGATCCACGATCTCGAAGAATGGATCGCCGGAGCCAAGGGCGGCGTGATGCTCATGTACCCGCCGCGAGTTGGGCCGCACACCGAAGATGCGTACTGCGCGCACAAGAGCCGCTACATGGCCAGCGCGGCGGCACTGACGCCATACGCTGAAGGCGCTGACTGCGTGGCCGCTGGGCATATGGAGGTGAAGCAATTGCGACACCATGATCAGCGCGAGATCGCCAGGCTCCGCATCGAGAGGGACAACGCCCGGGAGATGGAGGACACCCACGGTGACAACTGGGAGGCGGCGCAGGCTGAGGTGGAGAGGCTGCGGGGGGAGGTGGAGGTGTTAGGGGCAATGGTCGCCAACGTCCGCGCGCTCGCCGCACGATGGGACGCCGACTCTGCAGAGATCGGCAGCGTGCACCAAGACGAGGCGATGCAACTACGCGAGTGCGCCGACGACCTACGCGACGCCGTGGATCTGTTCGTGGACGAGATCGCCCATGCCTGACACCGCCGGCCCCGTGATCCTGGTGATCGCCGTGGTCGCCGTGGCCCTGCTGTGCGGGCTGGGGTGGGGGGAGTGATGGAGTCATGCTTCGTCGATCAGTGGCTCGCGCGTGAGACCATTAAGGAACAGCACTCCCCCTTTGACGGCTTCGTGGGCTGGCGGTTCGGGATCGGGGCCTACGACGGCGATGGGCTTGTCGGTGTCGTCATCGTCGGCAATCCAACCGCTCCGACGCTACAGGCTCGCGGCGCGTGGGAGGTGACGAGGCTGTGCACGTGGGGCCACAAGAACGCCGCGTCGTTTCTCCTCGGGGCAGCATGGAAAGAGGCCCAACGCCGCGGATGTGCCTACCTCGTGAGCTACACACGGCATGACGAAACTGGGACGAGCTACCGCGCGGCTGGGTGGCGTGAGGCTGCGAAGGTGAAGGGGCGGCCACACACGACGGGGAACCGAGCGCAGCGGTGGCTACCTGGGACGTACCAGCCGAGCACTGAGATCGTTGACAGGGTCCGGTGGGAGAAGGGGCTCGCCTGGATGGGCTAGCCCCCCAGGCACCCCAGGATCGCCCCCACCGCGTAGGCTACGGCGCCGGCACCTGCAGCGACGGCGAGACCACGGCCGACGGCTGCGCCCGCCTGAAGTCCGCGGCGCGCCAGCCCATGGACCCCGCGAGCCACAGCACCAGCGCGGCCCCGAAGATCCCCGCTACCAGCCATGGAAGCTGACGCCCGCTGCGCCCGTGGAGAATCAGCGGCCACTTGTGATGGGTCCACATGGGCTCTGGCACCGTGGGTGGCGATGGCGGCGGCGGCGTAGTAGGCACCGATACCGTAGCCGTCGGGCTGTACGATACCGTGGACAGCGTCCCCCGGATCTCGGATACGCTCGCGGACAGATCGGCCGACCAAGCTCCCCAGGCTTGGACGTGCTCCTCGAGTCTCGTCTCCATCGACGCCTGACTGAATTCGACGGCCTCCACCGTCTGCGACAGGGCCGCCACCGTGGCCGCCGTCTCCTGCGCGTGCTGGGCCATCGCCGAGCGCTCCCTGGTCACGCGGTCCAGCTCCAGGGCCAGCCGCGCGTAGGCCTCCCGAAGTGCCGCCGGGTCGCTGCTCTGAACTGCCCCCAGGTGGTCGTCGTGGTCCTCGGGCATCGATCGCCTCCAGTCGTAGCCGTGCCGCCCGGAGCGTCGCCGTGGCACGGGGGATCGCGTCTGACAGGGTATCCTCTTCGCGGGGGGCGTAGTCGGGGAGTGCCCAGCTACTCACGGCCCACCTCCTCCATCACGAGCTGGGCGATCCTCGTGTGCTGCGGTGCCGCGTCCCCGTACCAGTCGATCACGCAGCGGGCGGCCTCGACCATGTAGTCCGCGGCCTCCGGCGGGTCTCCGTCGCGGTGTCTCTCCCACGTGGCGAGTGTCTGCCTGGCGTACATGGCGGCCCGCTGCCGCTCGCGGTGGGTGGCGGCGCCGAACAGGGCGTCCATGAGGGAGTCCCATAGGTCACGCATCGGACTTGCTCTTGAAGATGCCGGGGAACTTGTCCAGCGTCGTCAGCCCCGCCACGCCCAGCGCGATCCACATCCACTCCTCCTTCCCGATGAAGTCGAAGCACAGCAGCCCCGTGGCGGCAGCGAACACGACGACCTTGCGGCCGGTAGCCTTGAAGAGGATTCGGTTGACGAAGTCCATACGAGCCTCCACGCGCTGTGCGCCCTCCAGCGGGGCGTCTGTGGCCAGGATACCCCTGGGTGCGCGCGAGGGCTAGGATCGTCTGTGGCGGGGGGTGTGGCTACTCTCGCGGCGGGGCTGGCTCTGTCCCGGTCTCGGCGCATCGCCCGTCGTCGTCGAAGTCTTCGATCACTCCGCCCTTCTCATCGCGGTGGAGGTAGAACTTCGGGCGGCCGTCGAGGTCGATGAAGGCGATCCAGGATCTGTCCTCTGGTTCGATCCACCCCTGATAGCCCACGTTGGCGGGGTTGGTGTAGCGTCCGACTTTGATGTTGTTCACGGGGTACTCCTCTGGTTCGGGTTGGTCTCGCCTCATCCCGGCGAGGAGTTGCTGGCAGTCTAGCACGCGGTCACGGCTTCTCCAATTCCTCCAATCGTCTACATGCCTCTTCCGCCACGGACTCAGCAGCTAGCGCCCGCCCGCGCCAAAACTCACACTGGGCGACGGGGCCGGACAGCATCCCCCGGAGGTCTTCCGCCTCGTCTGGTATCCACCTGCTGACTCCGCCAGCCAGAGCGAACCGATGGAAGCACCCCGCGCAGATCACGCGGGCCTGGAAGTGAGCCGGGACGATGCGTTTCCAGTGGTCATCCGGGACGTCGAAGTCGTACCACATGACGACCCCGCACACCTTGCAGCTCATCATCTGATCACGCCGGCAAACCCGGCCTGTGGGTGCATCCATCATAGCTTCACGATCCCGTTTCTCGTCAGCGTGTCGGCGAGGGCCACGCCCAGCGCGTGCACGGCGTCCTCCTCCATGCCGAGGCACAGGTCGTCGCTGAGGACATGGAGCGTCTCGTGCAGAAGCACCTCTAACTGCCTCATTGGCTGGGCCTTGTCGTAGATGGTGATCGTCTCGGTCAGCGGGTCCACATACCCGATGCACCCATCGCCGTTGCCTATCTCATGGATCGGGGCTTCGACGACGGAGTACGGGCGTCCGCAAATGACGAGCGTGGAGGGTAGCTTCATTTCAGCAGCCCCCGAATCCCGCCAGCCAAACCCACGATCCCCGTCAGCGCCTGGATCACCTCCAGCGGCGAGGGCGTCGGCCAGCTGGGCCGGGGACGTGCGAGACGACGAGCCCCCCGGACGTATCGATGTGCGGCGGGTGCACGCCGGCCGATCGCCTCCAGTGGTCCGTCTCCGAGGGCGAGGTAGTAGCCGTCACCGTGGAGTGCGTAGCCGGGAGCGGATCGGCCCACCTTGGCGGCGTCGGCCTGGTCCCACAAGTGGAAGACGACGGCCCCGTCCCACCGGCTATCCCAGATCGACAGGGATCGGAGCTTGGCCTGGAGGGTGATGGCGCAACGGGTCCGCGCGCGATGGTGGGGGCGGGTGGTCACACCGTCCACCACGCGGGGGAGGTGTACGTCGCGGCCGTGGACAGCGGCCAGTAGGGGTCGAGCCACCATTCGCTGGTGTAGATGTAGCGGGTCACTGGAGCCCCGGCACCGGGTTCATCGTGTCCAGCATCGGCGGGTCCACCTCGCATCCGCTGTAGTCCACGTCGAAGCCACCGATCTCCATCTTGAGATCCGCGTCCAGCCACACGTCATCGAGGGCCGCTGGTATCTGCGTGGCGCCCGTCTTGAGTAGCGCCGCTGCGACCTTGGATCTCACGCAGTCCTCACCATCTGTGGGGGCCTGGCGCTCGATGAGCATGGACACGAGTCCGAGGGTGCTCTCGATCATGGGCTGTGCGATGGCGGCGATCTCCGGGCTCGGCTCGACCGGGGGCCAGTCTGCAGGCAACAGGGACTCGCACGGGGTGCCGTCGAAGCTCCACGCCGGGAAGGTAATGCGCCCGTCCGGCTCCAGCACCTCGGCCTCGATCTCCGGGGCGTAGCCGTGGACCGCGGCGAGCCCGTCCACGAAGCCGCTGGCGACCATGCAGCCGTCGAAGTCGCCGGACTGGATGAGCAGCTCGCGGGACAGCGCGGCGCCCTGTGAGGCAAAGGCGGTCACGGCTACCACGTCGGCGGCGGTGAACTCCGGGGCGGGCGGGGGCGTGTCGGTGGTGTTGGTGTTGGTGTTGCAGCTCGCTCCGAGCAGCATGGGGAGCGCGGCGAGGGCCGCGAGAATGAAGTAGAATCTGGTCATGGGGAGTCCTCCACTTTCTCGTAGGTCGCCTCGAAGATGTCGGGCTTGCACGGGTACAACTCACCCTTGACGCCCTGGATGATGAAGTCGTCCCACGAGACGAAGTGTTCACCTTCGAGAGTCATGATGACCAGCCTTCCGTCGCTTGTGCCGTGGATAGCGGGTGACAGCGACCCGGGCTCGCCACGCTCCAACTGCCACGCGAGGTTGAGCCAGTTGGGCCAGTCGCGGTTGTCCACGCGGCGCTCGTGGGTCATCTGGAAGGCTTCGACTTCGACGGGTTTCTTTCGATACAGGTATGATTTCGGCATGGTTCGATCCTCTCAGTCAGGTTCGGGCCGGTGGCGCTCCGGGGTTTCGGGGCGTCACCATCGCAAGCAGGGTATCACACCCGGAAAGCTCCCTTGATATATTCTTCGTCGCCAAGAAAGTACTGAACAGCCTTTTCGCCGCAAACACCAGCTGGATAATCTTTCCTGGCGGGTGTCTTAATCCAGTCTTCATCCCAGTAGCTTCGATACGCTCTCGGCTCTTGGTATTCGAATATCTCTACAACCATCCAAAACGGGGGCGTTCTGTCCGACTCATATGTCCAACAGTACGCAATTGCGAACACGGAATAATGAGACCCTAACGCGACGTCGTGGACTTTTTTCGCCACCCAATACAGCCACTCGTCTCCAACCTCTGGGGCTCCAGTTGTCCACTCGCGGCCATCGTCGGCTAGGTGTTTTTTTTGATCTGCCATGACTTCCACCTCCACCACCCCGAGGTTATGACAGGGGCCGGCCGGGAGGTGGTCCAGCGTCACCGGGGGATCAGTCCCGATGTGGCCCTGTCGATGGAGAGCATACCACAACTGAGACCCGATCCGGTTCCCTGTCATGTCACTACCCCCGCAAGCCAGCGGGATCACGGCGGTCCCGGCGCACCCCCTCGGAGCGTGGCGGTGGATGTCGGATCGGGCGTGGCAGATGGCTCGACGAGGACTGCGACGACAACGACTGCAAAGACCGCGCCAGGGCATGGGACTCGGGGCGTGTTGGATGGGACAACGCTGTACGTCTCTGTGACGGCAACGACTGTGACGACGACTTCAACGGATCGACGGGCAGAACTAGGAAGGGCCGCTTCTCAACGGCCCCCGGCGGGTATTCGACTAGTGCTGTGCCCCCGCAAACTGCGGGGGCGGAGTCAACAGCCGCGTGTGATGGTTTCGGCTTCGGTGTGCGCAGCATCCATGGCGGCGTTCATGTGTTCGCTTTCGTCCTCGGTGTAGGTGTCCTGTCTGGCGTTGGAGCACCACAAAGGCCATGCGTAGGAGTCGGGCCGCTCGGCCGTCATCCCATCGGTCACCTCGCCGTCGTCGCCGTAGGGGGTTCCATATGCCTCGCCGTTCTCGTCCTGAGACAGGTCCGCCCGAACCATGAACAGGTCCAGGGCGGCGTCCACGGGCGCATCGACGGCGTAGGAATACGCCGGGCCCTCCTCGCTGTAGTCGATGGCCTCGTCGGCGTAGGCCGTGATCGACATGAACAGGCAGCCGACCATGACAAGCACAGCGACTGCGATCTCCTTCCATCCCATGGGGTTCTCCTCTCGTCTCGTGTGCACACGAATCACGGGATCAGTTTGCCACGGATTCGATGATGGGCGCAACGACGACAACGACGGGCAACCGTCAACTCCAGCTTGCCAGGTCGGGCGGGGGGGCGGTAGACTGGATCTACACCGTGCCCAGTCATGGGCCCAACTAGGAAGGTGAATTAAATGCCACGTACCGATCAAGCCAAAGCCGTCCGCAGGATGAAGCGCGCAGCCGCTCTCAGGAAGCTCCCGCTTCGAGACTTCGCCCGCGGCTGCGCCGGGACCGATGACAAGGACCACGCGCAGACCGCACGGGCGTGGATGCTGAGGAAGGGGGCGAGAGGATGAAGGTCTACGTAGCGTCATCGTGGCGCAACCCGCATCAGCAGTTCGTCGTGGAAGCCCTGCGGGACGCAGGCCACGAGGTTTACGACTTCCGCAACCCGCCGCACGGTGGAGGGGGGTTCGCATGGTCAGACATCGACACCGACTGGCAGGAGTGGAGTCCAGGGGAGTACCGGGATTGCCTCGACCACGAGCGCGCCGAAGCCGGATTCAAGAGCGACATGGACGCTCTCCGCTGGTGCGACGCCTGCGTCTACGTGCTTCCGTGCGGGCGGTCTGCATCGCTGGAGTTGGGGTGGGCGTGTGGAGCCGGGAAGACGACGGTCGTTCTTCTCGCTGACGCCGAGCCCGAGCTGATGGTGAAGATGGCGGATCACATCTGCCTCGACCTTGGCGAGGTTGTCGAAGCGCTGGCAGCTGAGCGGTGCACCACCTGCGGCGGACTCGGATGGGTACAGGACATATCGACGATCTACAGCGCTGGCCCGGCGAGGTCCTTGCGATGCCCCGCTTGCTGGGAGAGCCGTGGAGAACCAACCCCCTAGCCCCCGCGGGCCTGGACTAGTCGCCCCCGGCTGCAGGCTGGGGGAGGGGGTCAGAGCCAGCGGGCGCGGACTGCTGCGATGTCCCGCTCGTAGCGATACGCGGGCTTGCGGCCGTGGACGTAGCTCAGGCACTCGCCCTCGATCCAGCGGCCGTCGATCAGGGACGTGCCGGGTATCGACAGGTGGAGCCAGTGGGCGCCCCCTCGCCTCTCGTTGATCACCTGCCCGAACGGGTGGGTACATTCGTCGGCGAGCCACGCCCACACGTCGTCGAGGTCGTGCCCGTGACAGTGGACGTCGGCGGCCTCGAACCGGGTGTGCTGGGATTTCGGGCGGTAGCTCGTCGATCCCTGTGCCTTGCCTTGCGCCGCGACGTCGTAGCCGTACCACAAGCCGTCGATCTGCTCTGCGTACCGCAGCGCGCACACGACGTCCACAGGGGACGCCACGTGGTCCCGTAGTACCTGGAGTAGCAGGGCGAGACACTGCCCGCTGGCGAGCCTCTCAGGGGCCTTGGCGAGCGCCTGGTTGCGGGCGTGCATCGCGCCGCCGTGGCTGCACTTGGTCAGCTCGCCGAAGTCGAAGTTCGGGACGCCGAAGTCGATCACGCCTTGCGCCCACGCAGCACGACCGCGCCTGTGCCGAGGGCGGCGAGGGCTCCCAGCGTACCGAGGCCGCCCTTGACGATCATGCCGACGTGCCCCTTGTCCTTCGGCTTCGGCTCCGGTTCCGGCCGCTTCTCTGGCTTCACCTTGCCTGCCTCGTTGGAGCGGAAATCAACGGGAGCCATGAACTTCCGCTCGAGCGGTAGGTCGTCGTAGGCCACCGTGACCAGCGTAGAGAACGGCTCCTGTGACTCGAACAGACACGTGGACGGGCCGGAGTCCTCGCGCCCCACGCATCGGTTTTTGTCGTACAGTTCGGCGTCCATGGGCCACACGGTCACGAGCCCGCCCTCCTGGTGATAGCTGCCGTCCTCGTACTGCGCGAGCTGCCACTCTGACTGCTGGGCCGCCGCCGCCCACGGGATCAACATGGCGACGAATAGTAGGGTCTTCATTCTCACTCCTTACCTTGCGACAGCCTTGATGTTCGAGATCGTACCCGCCACACGGCCGCCGTTTTTTGCGCGGAACCAGATCCCAAGCCACATGCCCGTCCCGGTTCTACAGTGTTGCGTGGTCTGCGTCAGGGCGCCGGACTGAGTCAGGTTGTGCGCGGTGGACTCGTAGAACTGAGCGTGCTGATTTCCGACCGTGTCGATGACCTGGAGACGTCCCGTGTTCTTCGGGTTCGTGATGTCGGTGTACGACGAGTTGGTGCCTGCGTCGTTGACCTCGCGGGTGCATGAAATCCGGATGTTTGTGCCACGGTCGATCTTTCCGATGAGGCGCTCCGTCGTCGCCGCAGTCGTCGCCGCGTTCATGTAGTTGAAGGCCAGCGCATCGTCGGTGGTGTCGAAGTTGTTGACGTTGTCGTCGAGGTCGAGATCCACCTCCAGATAGAACTCGGTGGCCAAGTACATATCAGGCAGGTCCGTGATCTCGACGGTGAGAAACGCCTCCTTGTCTGCCCCTGATGCCGACACGTCGAAGGTGATGACGTTGCTGCCGACCGCGAGCGTGGTGAAGTCGGCGAGGTCCGTGGACGTCACATAGATCCCGCTCGTCGGATCGGTGCTTCCCGTGCCTTCGGCCTTCCAGTCGTAGGTGCCTGACAGGTCCGCGGTCCATGCGGTGATTTCGCCGAGCGTCGCCGGGTCCGTGCCCGTCCAGGGTGCCCGCGCCGATGTTGCCGATGTCGGTGGCGTGGGGGTTGGTCGTGACGTCTGCTACGTGGGTTACGACAGCGCCGTCCTCCATCACCACGCACGTGCCCGTACATGTCTCGGTTCCGACGACCTCGCTCACGTCTAGGACCAGCTCCGCGGTGGCCTCGACGTTGTACGCCGTCGCGCAGTCGAGACGGGACCCCTCCAGCCGAGCGCCACCGAGGGCCTCGACATAGATGCAGGTCCCCGCGCCGTCGTCGTCGATCTGCCCCACATAGCCTGTAGCGTCTGCCGTGGGCGAGACGTAGATGCCTGTACCCGTGCCCGACACGTGGATGAGAGGGAGATCGTAGTAGACCGAGCCAGCCGACCCGCTCGACAGCCCCTCGCCGTTGACCACGGTCTGGAGGGTGCCTGAGTAGAACAGGGTCGAGGCCGAGTCCGTGACGGAGATCCCGTCTGCCGTGCCAGCGTTGAGCTGGTAGCGGATGTCGGCGTAGGCCGTCTTGTTCACGCCGGACAGGGTGAGCCCGTCGGTGCCCGTGGCCACGGTCTGCGCGTACAGGCTGATGTAGCTGTCATCACCCTGAAGCGTGATTGTCCCTGTCAGGTTGACCCACTCGCCCAACACGCGGACGCCTTCGGGGACGGTGATGTTCTCGGCATACGTGGCGGGGTTGACGAAGATGGTATCGCCTGACGCGGACACGGCCAGAGCCCCGCCGATCGTCGCGTAGCCCCAGGGTCCCGGGGTCACGTCGCTGCCTGAGGTCTGGTCCACGAAGAGGTCGGTCTGCCACTGCGGGCGCACGTCTCCGTCAGAGATGGCCGCGTCGAGCTGGGCCTTGGTTCCGGCGACGAGGTTTGGGACGCCTGTCGAGTGTGGGTTGGCGGTGCTGGCGTTGTGCCCGGTGATGGTGAGGGCCGTGACCGCGTTGGCTCCGCCGGTGTCGAGGCCCTGGTCGGTGCCCTGGGTGTGACGCGCGGCCGTGTTGCTCGCGACGTCGGAATGGCTCGCTCCGTTTGCCGTGACGTGAGCCAGAGCCGTCCCCGCGCTGGTAGCGACGGCGGTGTTGGCGTCGCTCTCCACCCACGCCGCTCCCGTCCATATCCGATCCGTGGAGTCCGTGGTGTTGAAGTACCACATGCCGGTCTGTGGATCGCCGCCTGGCGCCGCCCCGTTGGTGTCCCAGAGCTTGGCCTGGATCACCGTCAAACACGCACCGTCGTTGGCGTACTCCCCGATGTACGCAGACCAGTCCGGTGCGGCCCACGCGGGGAGCACGAGGAAGAGAAGCAAGGCAAAGAGTGCGAGTCGTCGTCGTAGCATGGCGCCTCCTGATGGGCGCCATCGTAGCACGGACGAGCGTCAGCGCGTGAGTCGAGAGTTCGTGGCCAGCACCTCGGCGAACAGGGACGCGTCGTATCCAGCTTCGCGGGCGAACCGCACGAGGGCAGCCGTATCCTTGGGCAGGCACTTGCCCCCGAACGGGGGGCCTTCCTTGGTCCAGGCCGCGGTGTGCATAGGGCCGATCCGCGGGTCCAGTAGCCACGCCTCGCGGACACGGTGCCACGAGATACCCAGCGCCTCGCACACGGCCTTGAACTCGTAGCACGCCGCAATCTTCAGGGCGTAGAAGCTGTTCTCGACGTACTTCGCCATCTCCGCCACGCGGGCCTCGGTGACGTGGTAGGTCTTGCACGGGCCGGCGATGGGCACGAAGAACTCGATGATGGCGTCGCAGTCCGCGGGATCCCCGCCGAACGTGTACCAGGGCTCCTTGGCCACGCTGTCTGCGAAGTCGTAGGGGGGTGGGGTGTAGTACGCCGACTCGCCCGTGTACTCCGGTGAGAAGACGATCCGCTTGCCCGTGGACTCGCGCAGCCTGTCGGTGGTCCCAGGCGGAACCGTGGACTTGAGCAGGATCAGCGGGGTCTCCAGCCAGCCCACGACCTCCTCGACGATGCTGGTGTCGCAGCTTCCGTCAGGGGCCTGGGGGGTGGGGACGCAGACTACGGCGAGGTCGCAGGGCACCTCCTCGTTGAAGGGGTCTGGGCCCTTCCACCCGTCGCCGCTGTGCCATGGGCGGTCCTGTATTCCCCGGTCATCGAGGTTGGATCGGTTCGTCCATCGCGCCCCGCGTGTCTTGCCAGGAGGGAGATCGAAGCCGACGATCTCGTATCGCCTTGCGAAGAACTGAGCCATCGCCTGGCCCACGTATCCCATCCCGATGATCGCGATCTTCTTCATCGGTCTTCGTCCTCCAGGTACTCACAGCGCGCCCGTGAGCCGTCCCACCGCACATCCGGGGTGAGGCTGTGGGCGTGAGATCCGATGGCGAGGATCTTGCTGCCTTCGATCATGGTCTCTCCAGCACGGCAACGAGGAGCGAGAGGTACTCGGGGTTGCGGTGTTCCATCCATAGGCGGCGGACTCGGAATCCCTGACCAGCGAAAACGCCCCGGTAGAAGAAGTCGGCCCACCCGATCGGGTGGGTGTACGTGTCGTGTGGGTAGTTGTAGAACAACTCGCGTCGCTCCATCCACCTTGGATGCTTCTGAGCGTCGAACGGATCACGATTCACGTTGCAGATCACCACGCCCACGGGAGCGGTCCTCAGCAGGTCCCTGACGCGCGTGATGGCCTCGAAGTGCTCGCAGTACCTTCCGTTTGGCCCGTAGATACCCTGGGGGTTGTCGAACACCACCAAGTCGAAGGCGGGCAGCTGTCCACGGAACCCCTGGGCGAACCCGAACGAGTCGCCGATACGGATGTCTGCGTCGCCAGGGAGGTTGCGGTGCAGCGCGCTCTCGTACTGGGGATCGATCTCCCACGCCGTCAGGTGGTCCACCTTGGTGGCGAACACCTGCGTTTGCCAGGTGCCAGCGCGGGCGAAGAAGTCCAGCGCGTGCATCTTCGACAGGTCGATCCCCATCGTCTCCAGGTCGGCGCACACTCGCGCCATGGCTTCGCCTCGCATCAGTCCTCCCAGATCCGGGCCTGTAGCTCGCCCGTGTGTCGTTCGATGTAGTCGCGCGCCGCGGTGGGCGCCTCGTCAGGATTGCGCAGCCGCGGGCGCCACGTGGACTCCTCGGAGAACTGCTCGGCCAGCTTCTCAGGCAGGGCCTCGGCGTTCTGTGGGGCTCGGTCGTAGCGTAGCAGCACGGGGTCCAGGCCAGCGTCGAGCAGCCGCAGATACTCGCGTACCATCCCCAGCCACCAGCCGCAGAAGACGGCCAGCGCCGACAGGTGCTCACGTCCACCGAAGGCGTCGAACAGCGCCACGTGCCTGTAGGGCTCGGTGAGGCTCAACCACGTGTCGAGCGGGCGACGGATCATGAAGACCACGTCGGGCACCTTGTGACGAGAGAAGAAGCCGTGTCCGGCGAGTTGCCAGAAGACAGCGGCCCCGTCGTGCTCACGAAGCCACTGGAGATAGGACAGCATGTTGGAGTCGAGCGATGCTCCCGCGTCGAGGTGATACCCGGTCTGCCGGTGGAAGCCCGCCAGCACGCCGTCGATGTCGAACACCTCGCTTGTGCCCTGCTCGGCCAGTGGCTTGCTGTCGTTGTGGATGTGCCACGCTCCGGGATCCATGATGCGGTCGAAGCCCACGCACGGAAGAAACCAGTTGTCGGGGCGCATGCCCACGAACTCGGCGTACTTCGACACCCTCACGATCAGCGTGCTCGACCCGCCCCCGCCCATCGCGCAGAACGCTGTGTGCTTCAGGCTGGGAACACCGCGACGTGGAATCTCACCGAGGTACGCGGTAGGGGGCCGCGTGACCCCTCGTCGGCCAGGGGGATGCTTCATGACGCCCTGTAGACTCCCAGATAGCTGCTCGTCCACCATGAGGGCACGCAGACGCCGGAGCACGTTCGCACGGACCGCATGGCGGCGCGCACGGCGTCAGCGGTGGCCTTGTCCGGCTCGTATCCCGCTGCACCGAAGATCTCCACCCACTCCTCGGTCAAACGCTCGTTGGTGTGGAGCGGATTGTTCTTACCTGACGGCGGCGGGCTGCTGATGATCACCAGGGGAGCCGATCGGCAGATCGCCTCGACGACGGGGACCGTGGACTCCGGGGCGATGTGTTCGAGTGACTCGATCGCCAACGCGATGTCGTAGCCCTCGATGATGGGGCGCGGGTCGTCGTTGAGGTTGGCGATCTGGATGCAGGCGGCCAGGGGATCACCGCCCAGCTCGCGCGCAAAGTCGAAGGCGGACTCAGACACATCCAACCCCAGACAGCGCACGCCACGCAGCAGCAACGGGTGCAAGACGTATCCCCCACCGCATCCCCAGTCCACCACGGAGCTGGGGCGGAACAGGGTGTAGATCAACTCCCCGGCGAGCACGTTGCACTTGCCGTGGTCGTGGCGCGCGCCCTGGAAGTAGGTCGGTCCATAGGTGATGTCACGCAGATCGCGTGTCACTCCCGCCAGGCTCGGCGTGCGGGTCTCAGGGATAATCGGGTGTCTCGGCATGGTCCAGCATCTCCTCGAATAGGTCGTTGTATCGTTGGCCCTCGTAGGTGGCCCACCGGTCCAGGAACGAGGATGCAGCCGCGCGGCCAAGCCGCTCCCGCTCCCTCACGTCCCGCAGTTGCTCCAGCGCGTTGCGGATAGCTTCGACGGTGCGCTCGACAACGATCCCGTTCTCGCCGTCCACAACCATCTCCCCAATCTGCCCTACTCGTGTGGTGACCACAGGCGTCCCGCACAGCCCGGCCTCCATCGGCGGATTCGGCCCGCAGTCCTGGCCTGGAGTGCTCGCGCAGACATACACGTCGAGGCTCCTGTACCACGCTGGCATGGACTCGCGCGGGATACGGTGCTCCGGGGTGTACAGGTACGTTTGGAGCTCGGCGCCTGGAATCGCCTCCACGGCTTCGCGGATTAGATGTAGGCCCTTGAGTGGGCGGTCGTGTCCCGCGTAGCCCACAAGCAGCCCAGGGCGGTCCTGGTAGCTCTTGCCGCTGGGGTTCCACAGCGTGGTGTCCAGCGCGTGGTAGTGGAGCCTGAGACGGGGATGGTCCTCGTCTGTCAGCCTGTCCCACAACCACTGATTCTTGACGACGATCCAGCCCCACCGCAACATCGCCTCAGGGTAGCCGTCCATGCGCTTGTCACGCCGTGTGAAGAACGATGTGGACGAGATCGACGACGCACACAGGGGATGATCATCTCCCCGGCCATAGTAGGCCATGGCGTACACCGCGGCGTAGGGACGCAGCCTTTCGGCTGTGGCCTCCCGGGACATGATCAGGTCCACGTCGTAGCCCGGCAGGTAGCAGCGCTGCATGGCTAGCGCCTCCCCGTGGAAGGCCCATCCCGGCACGTCGTAGATGATGGCCAGTCGCGTCTTCATGCTCGTATCTTGCGGTGCCTGGTGTCGTACTCCCCAATGCGCTCGAACTCAAGGCCATGGCCCTCCATCACCGAGATCATCTCCTCCATGCCGTCCCACGCGTTGTGCGACACGTGCACCACGCCGCCGGGGTTCAACATGGACTCGCACTCGTCGAGGAACCACAGGATGCGATGGGGGCCACGTGCCCGTGGCGTGTGAACCGCGAGGACGCCACCGATGGACCCCCTTGAATGGATCACGTCGTAGGGGCCCCTTGACGCAGGGGGGAAGCCTTGATCTCCTACGTTGAGCCCGCGATCCGTGGTCATGGCGTTGTAGCCCTGGACCAGCCCGGAGTAAGGGAACAGTTCGGCGCCCTCCACCTCGTGCCCGGCTTCCCGCGCGAACTCCAGCCAGAAGCCTGGGCCAGGTCCTACGTCGAGGACACGCAGGGGGCGACGGATGCCGAACGGCGCAAGTGGGTCGAACATGTCGGGCATGGCGGTCTGGATATAGTGGGCGACCAGCTGAAGCCCCGGCACGCGCGCCCAGTACCCCTCGCGCTCCGGTAGCGTGGCGCGGATCAACTCCGCTCCCGCGAGATAGTCGGCGCCCACCTCGATTGCGCAGAGAGCGGACAGCGCCTGTTCGATGGGCTGGATCATGCCTTCCAGTGCCTCGTGGTCTGATCATCCAGCTGCTCGAACTTGAGGCCCTTGAATCCGCGCAGCGTCTCGATGACGGACTCCATCATCCCGTTGCGGTTGTGGCAGACGTGTACGAGGCCTCCGGGCTTGAGCATGGCTACGCACGCTTCGGCGATTCGGCGCGTCCTCATCTCCCGCACTTCGTCCGTGAACTTGCCTACCACAGCGTCGAAGGACCCGCGAAAGTGGATCATGTGGTAGCACCCGGATCGGTGTCCGATGTCACCACCGTCATGGATCACGTCCATCACGGACTCGAAACCGATGTAGGCCACGGACAGGCCGGCCTCCGTCGTCATCTCCTCGAATATCTGCATGCGCGCATTGGCCGGTGGAGCATCGATCCCCTCGACCTCGTGCCCAAGCTCCCTCACGTACTCCATCCACATCCCCACGCCTGGGCCGACCTCGAGGATGTCCAGGGGTGGATCGAATCCGAACGGGCGCGTCCCGCCGTCGAGTTCGCGCAGAGACGCTGTGATGTACTCGGCCATCTTGGTCAGGCCGTGCCGGCGTTCCCAGTAGGTCCTCTTCTTCGGCAGCTCCCTGCTCAGATCCTCGGCCGCATTGCGGTAGGCCGGCGTTGGGGTGATACGGATCAGTTGTCTGCGGGCGTCCTGGACGTCACGAGAGGGCATGGTGGATCTCCGTCGCTCGGTGGCGATAGGTGTGGTTGGCCTGTATCCAGTCGCGGATGGCGAGCCGCTCTGCGTGGAAGTCCTGGCGCCTATCCATGTTCGCGTGGTCGCGGATGCTCGCGACTCCCTGGCGCATGCTGCCGAAGTCGCCGGGTTCGTATATCTCGCCGAGCCACAGGGGCGCCGCTCGCATGGTGCGGGCCTCTGGGGTGTTCGACGACAGCAGCACAGGCAAGCCGAGCCCCGCGATGTCCCAGAACTTGGACGCGCTGAGGATCTGCCGGGGACGCCCACGCGTCGATGGACACAGCCCGAACAGGTAGCCGGACAGGGCGTCGTGCTGGGCTCCGATGTTGATCGCGGGGTACAGGGCGATGGAGTCGGTCTCGACCACAGCTCTGGCCCTGGCCACGTCGTCGTCCGTGCACTTGGGGCGCAGTGGGATCTTGCCCTTGGGGTACGTGTCGAGGTCGCCCGTAGGTGCCCACAGCCCGAACACGTCCATGGGGCTGTGCTGCGAGCACTCACGCACGGCGTTCAGGTAGGGGAGGGGGAGGCGCCCGAAATACACGCCCCGGGTCGTGGTGACCACGGGGGTCGGCGTGCCCAGGAAGTTGCAGGCATGCTCGGCGACGGCGTGGTGCACGCCGGGCCACTTGTACTCCTCGACCTCCATGAGTTCGGGAGTGCCCCACACGACGTGTGTGACCTTGGCCCGCTGATCAGGGGTCAGCAGGCGTTCCAGCCCGCCAGCGTCGTACCACGTGGCCAGCTTCTGCCCGTCGATACGCTCCAGGACGCCGCTGCTCGAGGCCAGCTTCGCCCCCACGATCTTCCACATGAGGACCAGGTCGTAGGCGTCGAGGTCCACGGACGGGCCCACGGGGTGTAGCAGCCACTTGTGGTCTCCAGGCTCGCGCTCGGAGTACCAGTGCACCTCGTGGCCGTGGTCCTCCTGGAGCCAGTGCGACACCAGTAGCGCGTTGACCTCGCCCGCGTGGGAGGTTCCGCGAGACGACAGGGCGGCGGGGATGCCGAGTCCATCGTCGTCGAGGATGGGCGTGAGGTTGCCGCGGTGGATGAGTAGGATCTTCATCGGCCTCGCCTCACGATATCCCCAAGCCTCTCCAGCAACTGCCTGGCGACGGCCGGGGGGTTGATCTCTCGGTAGCCCATCTGGCGATCCAGCTTGCAGGCCCGCAGCACGGTGGCGGCGAACGGGCCCATCTCCACCGACGGCGCGAACGTCTCGGCCGGGTGGCCCCATGTGTTCCCGATGTTCGGCGACGCCACCACGTTGCAGCCCAGGGCGATGGCCTCGGTGTACACCCCGGGGCTCGCGTCCAGCAGCGAGGGGATCACGACGACGCGGGAGCCAGCCACGGCCATCAGAGCCACCTCGTGGCTCACCAGGCCCATCGCTGTCTCGTGCGAGCTTGGCATCCCCCATTCGTTCCCGATGGCCACCACGCGCCCGCCAGTGGCCCCCACGCGCAAGCTGACGTACTTGGCCAGGCGCCCGTTCTTCACGGGCCGCTTCCACGACGACGACAGCAGCGCCACGTCGAAACGGCGATCCAGATACGGGATGGGCTCTGGGAGGTTGGCGGGGACGGCCATGTCAGGCGTCGGCACCACGCCACCGACAACCTTGGCCAGCAGGTCGGGCGGGAGGTGCCGGCGGTAGTAGTCGAGGATCAGCGAGCTATGGACGATGACGTGGGACACGGCTTTCAGCGCATGGATGTCCGGGGAGTTGTCGGGGAACGGCCGGTCGATCTCGGTGTACGGCTCGTCGATCTTGGAGAGGAAGCCCAGCCCGCTGGTGAGGTACACCGTGGGGATGTCCTGGCGCAGGCGCATCAGGATCGCGGCGCCGTAGTTCTTGCCCACCGCGATGTCGTAGTCGCCATCCAGGGCGCCCCGCTTGCCAGCCTCACACCGCGCCAGCTTGACGATCCCCCCGATGCCTTCCGGGTCGTGCCAGTCGCTGAGGGGGTCGAAGGCCAGCCCCTTGCCGTGGTCGCAGCCCTCGCGCCCGCAGTGGTCGATGAAGTAGCCGGTGACGTCGGCACCTAGTGCGCGTAGGTGTTTGATGGCCTCGTAGCTGGACGTTGCGGCACCACCGTAGCCCGGGGGCTGGGTGCAGACGAAGGCTATTCGCATGAGGACTCCGATCCGCGCCAGCGCCATGCGGGGCAGGTGTGGTACGTGAGCTTCATCTTGTCTGCTCTAGGATCTCCGTTCGCATCGCAAGACCCGCCCCCCGTTGGATAGTGCCGTCGTCCGATGGTGTCCTGAAAGCCCATCCATTTCTCACAATTCCCGCACACCCTGCCCTCTGGCGGCTCCCACTCGCCGCAGGTATGGAACACTGTCGTCTCTACCACTGGCGAATAGCGCAGGCATACGACAACAGGGCCGCCTCTGGAGTCTGACTCCACTTCGTCCAGCCTATACCACCGGCACGTCCCGCACGTCCCCCACTTCGGTTTCTCCATCATCCCCTCCTGTACCATGCCAGCGTCTGCCTCAGGCCGTCCCTTAGGGCGATCCGAGGCTGCCACCCGAGTACATCCTTGGCCTTGTCGATAACGGCTCCTGAGTGGCGAATCTCGCCCTTGCGTGCGTCCACCATCTCCACGGTCGCCTGGGTCTCGGGGACCAGCTCGGCCAGCGTGGAGTACAGGTCCCACACGGTGGTCGCCTGTAGGCTTCCGACGTTGAACGCCTCGCCTCCAGCGGCGGGTGTGCTCATGGCCAGAAGCAGCGCCTTGACCACGTCACCCACGAACACGAAGCCCCTGGACTGCAGGCCGTCGCCGCAGATCGTGACCACGCCGTCGTCGAGCAGGGCCCGACTGAACAGGGCCACAACCCCGGTGTAGGGCGAGTCGTCGCGTTGCCTCGGCCCGTACACGTTGAAGAAGCGCATGGCCACACCGCCGGCCTCGCGCACCATGCGGTCGCCCTCCATCTTGGACACGGCGTAGGGGGACAACTGCCACGACCGCTCCTCGTCTACCTCGCGCTGCGGTGGGTCCACGCCTGCGTAGATGGCCGAGCTCGAAGCGAACACCACCCGGCGGTCGCCGGCTGCATCCAGCACGGTGCGAGTCCCGCCCACGTTGATGCGATGCGCTCGCTGGGGGTCCTGTAGCGACTTCTGTACCGAGACCATGGCTGCTAGGTGGAACACCCCGAGGCATCCCTTCATGGCCCCTTCGACGGCCGCGCGGTCGGTGATGCAGCCGGGGTACAGGGTCACCTGGCCCTTGAGATCCTTGACGTTGTCGGCGTCGCCCGTGCTGAGGTCGTCGAGGATGTGGACGTGGTAGCCGCGCTGGGTCAGGGCCCTGGTGAGCGTCGAGCCGATGAACCCGCACCCGCCCGTCACCAGTACCTTCTCGCCCATGGACCGCATGCCAACGTGGACGCCAGCCTGGACCTGTGAGCCCGCTTCCAGCCCCCGGACCATGGTATCGATGTAGGCCTCTCCCTTGGCCTGGGTGGAATAGGTGCTGACCACGAGCTGGCGAGCAGCCTCCCCCATGCGCTTGCGGGCGGAGAGGGGGAACGCAGCGAACGAGCGCACGGCCTCCACCACGTCGTCGAGGGAGGGTACGGTGCCCGGGCGTCGGTGGTGATACAGCATCCCAGACTTGGCCATGCCTCCCGACTCCAGGCGCATCATCTGCACGAGGTCGGGGCAGCCGCCGATGTCGGGGAGGATCACGGGTAGCCCGCAAGCCATGGCCTCGAGGGCGACCAGGGGCAGCCCCTCGAACTTCGAGGCGAGCACCAGGGCCCCGCCCAAGCGCGCGGCCGTCCTGTACCAGGGGACCACGTTGGGGATCATCGTACGGGTCCACAGCACCGGAGGCAGGCCATCGCCCAGTGCATAGGCGATCTGCTCATCCACGCGCTCGGTCTCCACGCGCTCGCGCTCGCGGGTGTTCTCGATTCCAGCGCCGGAAGCACTGGCGTCGGGCCCACCGACGATCACCAACTGGACCAGGGAGCCCGTCCGGCGCGCGGCAGCGTAGGCCTTGACCATGTGGTTCGGCGCCTTCTCGTGACTCATGCGCCCCACGCACAGCAGGGGGACCGATCCGTCTGGGAGCGCCCTGAACATCCTGGATCGGTTGGGCTCAGTCGCGTGGTAGTGCTCGCAGTCCACGAGGTTGGGGAGGTGCACGATCTTGCTCTCGTGGATTCCATGCAGGCGCATCCACTCGCAGACCTCCTCGCTGACCCCGAAGTAGGTATCGACCACGGGCTGGACATCGGAGGCCAGCATCGGGGCGTATTTTTCGATGGGCGCGTGGACCACTACTCCGAGGCGCCCGATGTGCGAGCGGAACTGCTGGGCAATCATCAGGGACGGCGCCGAGTGGTTGCAGATCATCACGTCGGGCTTCCACCCTGTGAGGATCGACAGCAGCTGAGGAAGCGACTCGCGCATGTCCTCGTGACCCGTCACACGCACCCCACGCTTCACCCTGGAGCGAAGCCCGCCGGACTGGCCCATCAGGAAGTGCAGGCGCACCTCGTGGCCATGTGAAGCCAGCAGGTTCGCCATGTCGGCACCCACGGCCACGGCCCCGTCTGTCCACGCAAAGTCCCCGGCGATGAGCCAGCGCATCAGGTCTCCGTCCTGAAATTGGTAAGCGTTTCGACGATGCGGAAAACGTACCATCGTTGGTCCATGTCCAGCCTCAGCAGGGACGCCAGCACATCGCGTTCAAGGCTCAGTTGGGATGGATTCGCTTCGTGGATGTTCTCGACAATCGCCGTGTCCAGGCACCATCGGATGTTGTCGTCGTCCAGGTTGAGATCCGAGATGACGTTGTGGGCATTTGAGCCAACCGCGCTGTAGGCAAAGATGGTCTCGATCTTCCTGGCGATCACCATCATGTCGCCAACATTATCGTATTCGTACGGGCACATGGTCAGCCCTCCTGCTTCCTGGCCCAGTCCATCAGGGCCTGTCGTCGATAGCGCACGGGGGCACGTGGCCCGGTCCCCAGCCTGAGGAACGGGGGGCCAGTGCCGATGGCTCTCCACGCGCGCAGTGTGCGCTCGGTCACGCGTAGGATCTTGGCGACTTCGGTCTCGGTGAGTAGGTCCACGGGGCGAGCGTAGCAGCGGCGGATTTAGGAATCAAGCGGCTGGATTAGGCGACTCGCTTAGACAGTGGTGGCGTGGCGCCGTGTCAGAGGCTAGGCGGACTAGGTGCCGATGAACGCGACCCAGGCGCCCGCACGGTACAGGTAGACCGTGTTGGCGTTGGTGGTGCCAGCACCAGAGACTCCGAGCGCGAGACCCGTTGCCGGGACCACGGCCAGCAGTTCGGCAGTGGTGGCCCGCTTGATGATCAGCAGGCCGGTCGCGATGGACGCCTCATCGTAGTCACCCGTGATGAGGACCTCGTCGAAGGCCGAATCCTCAGCCGGATTCAGCGCGTGAACGGATGCCTGCTCGTTTCGGAGGAAGCCCATGACCCACCTCCCTACTCCAGGTAGCCGTTGCAGACCACGGTCACGCCAGCTGCGTCGGCCAGCATCTGGACCGTGTCGTTGTCCGCGATGAGGATCAGGCCGAGATTGCCGATCACCTGCTCGTTGATGACGTAGGTGTCATCGACGGGGATGGACTGACTGGCGATCTTGTTGGCATCCACAGGCACACCCACGGCGCCCGCGGCAGCGGGGACCAGCCAGATGTCCACGACGATGGCACCGGCCGAGGTGTTGTGCAGGATGATCTCGGTCACGCGCGTCTGGAACTCGGAGCCCATGGCGTGCGTGACTTCGGCGCGGGCTGCAACAGCGGAAAGGACCCGGGGGTCTCGCAGCCGCATCTTCTGGACCCTGTCGATCTCTCTTCCTGTAGCCACCCTTCACTTCCAAGCGTGTCGGCTCGGTGGGGTTGTGACGTCACAATAGCACGCCATCCCGTAGCGCGCGCAAGTCCTAAGTGAGCAGCCTCCACGTCGTACCAGGCGACGGGTCGGAGACGTTCTGGTACAGATCGTCGTTCGGGCGGTCGTAGTACGTGATCCAGATGGCCGCGGAGATGGCCAGCACGTTCGGGTCTCCAGCGACCAGCCCGCTGTCGAGGTCGGCCACGGCGGTGCCAGCCGCGAGGGCTTCCAGGGCGTCGGCCACCGTGGTCACCGCGGCAGGGAATCCAGTGAGGTTCAGGGCGGTGATGCTCTGCGCCGTCTGCCCGATGAACTCGAAAATCTGGGGGTCTGCCATGAACGGCTCCTAGTACGCGGCGGCCACGCACCATGCGTCGAGGATGTGCAGCGGGTCGCCCTTGACCGTCACCTGGAACTGAACGCGGTCGTACACCCCGGCCAGCTCGATGATGATATCCTGCGTGGCCTGGTTGAGCCCCACGCGGTCCGTGCCCTGACGCCACAGGCCGTCGATGGTCGAGTAGTACCAGGGGCGGATCGTGGTGAGCAGGGCCGCTCCACCGTTAATGTCCTGCTTCAGGAACAGCCCGATCACGCGCTGGCCCGTGATGAGGTAGCCCTGGGTCTGCAGCGTGGGAGCGGCGTCGGCGTCGGCTCCCGCGGCTCCACCTCCAGCGCCCACGGCTCCCGTGTGCCTCCACAGGCGGCGGTCTGCGGTGCCGTCTCCCTCGCGGATGCTCTCGGGGATTCGCCTGTATCCGGTCGTCATGATCTACGCTCCTGGCCACGGGTTGATGGTGCTGCGTTCCCCGTTGTCCTTGACGGCTCCCCAGATGGTCTTGCCCTCGCGGATGAACGGCGCGGCGATGAAGATGCGCGATCCCTTGCGCTCCAACGTCCCGAAGGGGTGGGGGCAGCCGGGGGTGAGTAGTGCCCATAGGCGCCCGCTCTCGGCATCGCTCCCCGTCTGGATCTCCACGGCCCTGGCATAGGCTGGTCGCACGCGGATCTCGCGGGCCAGGATGACACTGATGTCCGTGAGCAGGGCACGCAACGCCCGAGTCATGTTGTCGAGGTCGGCCACGCGCAGCCACGGCGCATCCTCTGGATCGCTCGGCGGTGCAGCGGCCGGCGTCTCCAGCACGTTCTCCTTATGGATCAAGGGCGGGGCAACAGCGACGGGTGGATCATGTTGTACGGGCTGCTCGGCCTGATGCTCCTTGAAGTGCGAGGAGCACATCTGGAGGTCGCCCGTGCGGAACCAGCGCGGATTCTCGCAGCCCTCGACGGAGCAGCGGGGGGTCTGTTTCTTGCGTGTCGGCGTCTTCATGCGCCCACGGTAGCACGGGGCGCGGGGGATTGGCTAGATCAGCGTCGAATGCGCGATGGCGACGGTCGGGTTGTCGAACCACACGGGGTCCGCAGGATCGCCGGACAGCAGCATCATCTGACCGTCAATCACGAGGGCGTCTGGCGGGTCGTGGTAGTAGCTGGGTTCGATGCTCACGTCGCTACATCCAGAGACGTACTCCACTGTAGCCGGGGCGAAGTACCTGTACAGGTCGTCCCAGCTCACGAGCAGCACGTCGTCGGGGCCCATGGAGATCCCCGTATCCACGTAGGTGGGAGAGTCGGACCAGGAGAATCCAGGCCACTCCAGAGTGCAAGCGACGTCTTCGGACGTGACGAGATGCTGCTGAAAGAGGGCCGGGCCCGTGAGGTCGAGAGCCTGTAGCTGCGCCTCCTGGTCGTCGAGCCTGTCCTGGAGATCGAGCACGACGGACTCCAAATCCGCGATCTGGCCCAAAACATCCCCGTCGTCGTAGGGCTCCTGTGCGTCCGTGGCTGCCGTCTCGCAGCCGGAAAGGGTGAGCAGGGCGAGCAGAAAAACGATGAGCGTGTCGGGTCTCATGGGGTCCTCCTGATGGGAGTATACCCAGCCCTCTGGGAAAAATTCCCTACGGTTTCGTCATGCACATGGAAAGCGTGACACCAGCGTCTCCAGCGACATTGGCTGTCAGCTCAATCCACCACCTTGCATACCGGGCCAGGTCCGGGATCTGATTGGCACCCGCTCCAACTCCGATCCAGGTTCCTGTTAGCAAGGCGCCCTGGTTGGTCACGTCTACAGGGATCGGCCCTGAGGCCACCGTGAGAACGAGGAAGCGGGTTCCGAGGCTGACTCCGTAACGGTCGAAGAACTCCCACCCGATGTTAGCGTAGGGTCCTCGGACGTACCCCGTCGTCGAGTAGATGACATCCAGGGTGTAGGTTCCGAGCGTCGCAATCGGGAACACGTCGGACCAGATGTCGCTCTGCGTGGCCGTCGACTTGATGTTGGCCTCGACTCCATACCGGCCCGCCTTGACGGCTGATGTCACCACGGAGAGGACGGCGTTCGCTCCCTGCGTCCAGTCCCACCCCATGGGCTTGCCGGTGTCCACGTCGTAGTCGTCAAGCAACCCGTTGGGCGCGAACCCGTCCCGCACGGCCTGGGGGTTGAGGGCCATCGACGAGCACGGCCGCTCCATCGGGAACTTGAACCAGTTGGTGACGCCCGCGCCGTTCGTGATGGCCACGCCGACCCGCGTGGAGTCCGTGGCCAGGAGGGGCTCGTCGCTTCCGAGGGCCACCTCGGTCACCGCCAGCACGCCGTCCTCGTCCGCGTCGAAGAAGGCGATGCGGCTTGCCGTGAGTGTGACGATCTCGTCCTGCGGGCGACGCGCCCTCTTGCCGTTGGAGTGGACGATACCGGCCGAGAGGGTCTCCGTGAGTGACCCCCCTGTCACGCTCAGATCCAGGCCGTCGATGGTGGACGGGTGCATGGATTCCAGGCGCCACGTGCCGAGCTGCTCGGAGGCAGCAAGGCTCCTCTTGTCCACGAGGCCTTTGTTGCGGAAATCCAATACCTCGGTGATCGCGGTTCCGCTCGTACGGACTCGCATGACCGTGAATGCGCCAGCTGGGGTGGCTGGCCTTGCTGCCCCCTTGGCCACCTCGATGAACGTCCACGCAGGGGACACGCTGCACTGACGGGCCCCTCCGCCCACGTAGCACCACGTGTCCTTGTTGGCCGTGTACGTGTGGTCGAACTGCGGACTGTACGCGGACCACTTCTCGATGACGTAGAACCCTGCCTCGATGGTATGCGTGAGCGCCGCGGGCATGGTCGGGCCGAGTAGCCCTGCCGTACTGGGGACGTGCTGAACAAAGCCCGCGTCGGCGAGCCCCGTCTGCCCTGCTACCGTCTGATACCTGCTGCCAGACCACCCGCCTGAGGTCCCAATGCTGATGTCGTTGATAGCCGTGGCGTCGTTGACGTCGATCGTGGGCACCTGCAGATTCGTGCGCTGAAGTATCCACTCGATGCTGAGATCGCTGGGGTCCACGGACTTGCGTAGCACGATGAATTTCGTGGGCCCGGGATCTCCTGTAAGACCGAAGTCCACGTAGCGGGATGTGTCCAGCGTGACGAAGTCGCCCACCTGCACGGGGTACGTATGGGGCCTGGTGCGGCACGAGATTTTGGAGGCAGATTCGCTGTAGATCTCCAGGAGGTGCTTGCCCAGGAGGTAGGGCGCCGTGATGTCAAACACCATGAATTGAAGCGGGAGGGCAGCGGTCAGAGTGGCGTCACCGCCCACGAACGATCCGCCCGTCATGTGCAGATCGGCACAGAACCCGCTGCCCGGGATGGTCAGGGTAGCCGCGCCCTCGTATTTCATGATAGCCATGGCGCCGATGACGGGCTCCACCAGGGCCAGGTAGACAGGGCGCTCGGCACTGATGCCGTTGACCAGGGCTCCCACTCCAGGCCACCCTACGCCGTTGGCTGCATCCAGCGTCAGGGCCGTCCCCTCGCTGAGGGGGTCCTGCGGGAACGGGAAGATGTCCATGGTAGTGCAGGCCGTGGTCCACGGTGGGTCGGCCGCAAAGAGGCAATGGGCACCTATGGCGCCGAACCAGTTGTCGTCGACTTGGAGCCGCTGCGAGACGGCTTCGAGTCCCGAATACCCCCAATCGAGCTTCTTGGCGTGGTCGTCCATCTGCAGCTTGACAGCGAACTCGGTATCGTTGCTTGGGATTCCACTCAAGTGATCCCACGTCTCGATCTCCGTGATCCGCGAGGTGTTGATCTGGATGGACGTGACGACCTCGGCCTCGGACATCTCGACGACGTAGCAATCGTCAACCAACTCATCGGGGCCGAACTCCATCACGGCCGGGGTGAGAGTCGAGACGCGCTGTAACTTGAGCGTGCCCGTCTCATCGAATCGAATGAACGCTCGGCACAGGAACGCTACCTCCGAGATGGCGTCCCATATCTCCTGGGTGTTCCCAATCCTCCTATTGGCCAGCCAGTAGTTGAAGGCCGATACCCTGAGGTGGGAGAGGTCGTCGTGGGCGGCTGGGGACAGAGTCGTGGCGTCGATGAAGCGGGCTGGGAAGTTGGCGATGGCGATCAGGTCCTCGATCAGGCTCAGGGGCGGCGTCACGGAGGAGAAGTAGTCGTCACCCGTGACGGTGTCTGCCGTGATCACGGCGGCCGTGCTGGTCGGGATCGTCGCGCTGTAGATATTAGCGTAGGCCTGCGACGGCGGGTGCGTTCCGTCGATGTGTCTCGCGGATACCTCGAGTGCGTCCGTCCACCTCCATCCGGAGATGACGCCACGGAAGACGGGCATCCAATCCGTGTACGCCCAGTCATCGTGGTCGAATCCAGCCCAGACGACCATGTCCTTGCGGAACAGCCTGTTTGCTGCGAGGAACGATCGGATCGTCGGGTGGTCCTCCAGGCGTACCGTCATGGACTCGCTCACGAACTTGCCCGTCAGTAGATCCAGCTCCTGTCCGATACCTCCGGGGGGGTCGAGTACCAACAACGGGGTCGCGGCGAAGGCGAATTGCTCTCGTGGCTCGGGGCCGTAAAGAAACGATGCGATGTGGTTCGGGTTCAGCGCGAACTCTCCAGGCTCGTCTCCGAAGTGCACCACGTAAGTGGGCCGGATACCGGCGGTCTGAAGGAGCCGTTGAGCCAGTGAAGTGGTTGGCAGCATGGGTCAGTCGATGTGGGGGCCGTCTTCCTCGAAGACCCCCGTCCACAGTTTGTCGGCGGCGAGCTGCGAGGGCAGATCCAGGAAGTCCTCGTCCAGGAAGCACGGGCTCGACGTCGTGTTGGGCGCTGTACGCGGCTCCTCGATGTACCAGATCGGCGTGTGGAATCCATCAGAGTCATCGTAGGTGTCGCGGACCTGCTGGGTCGCGTTGATCCCCACCTCAGAGTTGTTCATCCAGAACTCGAACTTGTGTCGCGCCAATCCCCTGAACCACTCGATCCGAGTCCGCCCACCTGACGTGGCGCGCACGTCCGTCGAGCTGCCATACCGCTCGTCTTCGTCGTAGGGCACGCGGGAGTTGTGGGGAAGGAACTTTTGCAGCCCGAGCCAGCATTGGCGAAGGCGCATGATGTTGGCGACACCCGCGGTGATTCCGATCTCCCAGTAGCGGCCTCGGTATTCACGATCCCACAGATCCACGGCTCGTGTAGCAGGCCCGACAAAGGACGTCGGCGACAGCACGAAGGGGACAGTGATTCGACCTGTGCCGTCCAGCGTATCGCCTACCCGCACGGACACGGTGCGCCCGGCGTAGAGCCCGTCATCCCCCTCGACAATCAGGCACGAGGCCGTGAGCTGCTTTCCAACGCCAGCGTCAACCAGGATGTACATGGTCAGTGCGCTGACGCCTGACCGCCACTGTGTGCGCCTGGTGAGGTCATACAGGTTGATCGCGGGGTAGCTCGCGTTTGACTGGTCGGGGGATGTGAATCGCGCAGTCTGGTTCGCGATGACCGTGCCGGCGTCCACGATCACGTTGCGGGGGATCATGACCGGCCGGTCGCCGTTTCTCAGCGACAGCAGAGCCGGATCGATGGCAAAGGATACGGCCATCAGAAGGCCCTTCTCGCGCGCATGTCGTTGAACAGCCGGCGCATCACGCGCTCCACCCGGCGCTCGAACTCGTAGGGCGAGTCAGGAACGAGGGATTGGGTGATGAACGTGGGGCTACTTCCGCCGCGGTCCAATGCGCCGCCCGACACAATCTGTCCAGCAGCGCGTACCACGGCCACCACGTCGTCGGGTAGCACGACCTCGCCGGGAGCTAGCACAGCGGGCACGGAGTCCACACCGCGAGGACCGGGGCCGACCACGAATCCGCCCTCAGCCGCTCCGATCTGCGACTGCGCGGACTGTGCCTCGGCAATGGCCGCGACCACGGTGGCCGCTACGGTCGCCAGCACGGCCCCGAACACGATGGGAGCCGCTGGGCCAGCTGCCACGGCCGCGCTGCCTGCGATGGGGACCGCATTTGCGAGCCCCTGGGCCAGGGCGGCGCTGACAATGGTGGCCGTGATCTGCGCGGCCATGTCGGCGATGGTTCCCACCACTGCTTTCCACGCATCGCCCATGTCCTCGATGGGCCCCAGCGAGCTGCGGACGGCGTTACCCAGTGACGAAAAGGTCGAGTTGATCCCCGACTGCAGGGTGTTGACCATCACGTTGTTGACGTCGAAGGCCACGTTCTTGGTCTGCTCGCCCCACTCCAGCCACGCGTCAGATCCGGACTTCAGTCCCTGCTCCATGCGTATGTTGGAGTTCGCTGTCTTCTCATAGAGCAGGTTGATCTCCTCAAGGGACAACGCCGCAGCATCCAGGCCGATACGCAGTTGAACAAGAGCGCCGAGGACGGGGTTGAAAACCCTTCCGCCTGCCTCACCCGCTACTGTGAATGCATCGAGCATCCGGTCCAGTTCGTCGTCTACCCCTTCCAGTTCGCCACGAAGGAAGCTGAGGCGGTTGCTCATGCGGGTGATCTCGCCGCTCAGGAAGGTAGCCGCTTCTCCTGCCTCTCTCGCGGAAAGCCCCAGCGCGTTGATTCCCCGCTGCTGTTCTTCGACCATCCGGATCGCTTCCTCAAGCGACTGGATTTCAGCCTTGAGGGCCTCCTCCGCCAGATCCTCAATGGATTTCTTGGCCTTATCCGCCTCCTCGGTCAGCCCCCTGAAACCACCACCGCCCTCAACGCCAGATAGTTTATCCGCCTTGGCTTGAGACACACGCCACGCTTCGGCCGTGGCCAATATCGCAGCCTTATGCCTGCCCATTGAAGTGACTGCTTCGTCTGTATTCGCCCTCATCAGCGCGGCTCTGTCGGAGTAGTCTGTAGACGTTTCCGCAAAGGCTGACTGATATTCTCGTATTGACCTTGTTATGCTAGCCCAGTGCGTTTCTCCTTCTTCTGCAAAGTCTCTTCCGCTAACGATGTTCCTGGCGCCAATCTCTTCTATTTTTGAAAGCACGGACGTTACTGCTCCAGCCGCGCCGAGGATAGTTTCCCAGAGGGCTGTATAGGCGACTCTTGCTTCCAATACGCTCGCAGTAATACGGCCCGTGATGTGTACCAGTTTGGCCGATGCGCCAATTAGATAAATCACCCCTTCGTCTACCAGTGTAATATACGCATCTGTGTTGTCGTTTATTGCCTTGCTCTGCGCGATGATTGCCTTAGTAATCTCCTGGATCGCCGCCTTGGCAATGGGGCTCTTGGTGATGACGAAGCCCACCTGTTCGAGGAAGTCGCCGTAGGCCGCAGTGAGGATGTCCACGGAGCCCTTGAACGTGCCGGCCTGGGCAGCGGCCAGCCCTCCGAATGACTCCAGCAGCATGTCCGTCGCAGCGCCCTGCATCAGCTGCTCTTTGGTCAGCGTGCGCACGGCAGGGATGTAGCGCGACAGCATCGCGGCATCGCCGCTGGTCATGGCGCTGACGAGTCCGCGGAGGATGGACTCGGCGGGGAGTCCAGCCGCTGCCACGTTGGCTAGGGCCTCGCTGATCTTCGGGAGGCTCTCCGCCGTCGCACCCATGCCCAGGGCCAGCGCGTTCTGCGAGAGTGTCAGGTCGTCGGCAATCCCCAGAGTGTTCTGAAGCTCGGTCGCGTAGGAGAACAGCCGATCCTCGGTCTCCTGGCTCCACTGCCCTGTTTGCTTGAGAGCCGCCGTCACCTTGGCGTTGGCGACAGACTGATCGTTCGCTGCGGTGACGGCCTGCCCGATGGTAGCGATGGCCTTGCGCGTGACCACGGTGACGCCCACGACGCCAGCGGCCATGCCCGCGTACTGCGCAACGACCTTGCCGATGGACTTGACCGCAGACGTTGCGGCCTTGCGGGTCAGATCCTGCGCGGTGAAGCGAACACCGTAATCCTCAGTCGGCATGGTTCACCGCCTGCTTCGCCCGCTTCGACGTGGGGCACGAGGGCGCGGAGAAGGTGTAGCACGACCACCCACGCGCCCCGCTCCCTGACCTCTGTTCTCGTTGGCCTTGGCCCGCCGCTCGTTGTCGCGTCGCTGGGTGTCTGCGATGGCTGAGGAGATCACGCGGAACGCCTGGAGTTCGATGGCTGGGATGTTGTCGATCCCCGCGTGCTGGACGTTCATTCGCTGCGAGTCGAAGTATCTGCCCAACCAGAACACCACGTCGGCGTCCTCGTTGATCTCTGCCTGCGGGCAACGGGAGTAGGCTGATGCCCCGGGGATCGGGATAAACACCGCCGACAGATCCGGGCCCCGGCTGCCGTCGCAGTCCCGAACGAGGTCGAAGCCCTTGGCGATGCAGTCGTCGCAATCCCAGCCTCTCGCCGATTGCGCAGCCTCGGCCGTCAGGAACCGGGCTGCGCGGTCAAGTTTTTTACCAGCTCCTCCGTCAGGAACGTGCGGGCGGTCACCGCGAAATAGGCCTCGGTGATGGCTTCGCTGTCTCCCTTGGACAGCAGGTCACGACCCGTGCGAATCGGCCTTCCGTCCGCGTCGTCGTAGTTTCGGATCTGTCTCACGCAGTTCTCGATGACAAGCTCCAGCGCGTAGGGAGTGGGGGCCACGCCCTCGAGCGCGTTGGCGTCGCCGTCCTTGACCTCCTTGCGGCGCTCGGCCAGGCGCACGGCCTTGGAGGATCGGTGCTCCTCGTCGAGGTCCTCGGAGCCAGCGGACTGCTTGCCGGTCCACATCTCCGTACCCCAGGCCGCGCGGATCTTGCCGGGCATTCCGCGTATCTCCCAGGTGACGGGATCGGGGTCCTCGTGCTGGCCGTCGAAGGTTGGCGTCACTCGTTCCCAGTCGGGGCGTCTCGGTGCTTTGCGTGCCATGGTGTCGGCTCCTTGTGGGCCCCCTCACGGGGCCATGGCTGGGGTTGATCTCTACAGGAAGGACAGGACCATTTCGGTTTCTGCCGTGCTCGCCAGGGCGCGGAAGGTGGCGTCTACCACCCCCTCCTCGGTCTCCGGTGCATCGACGTTGAACGGCTCGATCTCGATGTTGGGCAGGCTCGCGATCACCTGGGTTCCGTCCGCGGCCGGCGAGCCAGAGGTCAGCACCAGGGCCGTGCGAGTGAACGCCTTGGCGTCCGGGTACAACGCGACGGACTCCTCGTACACGCGGAACTGGATGCTGCCCGTGATACGCCTGGGGCCCATCAGGTAGTCGCTCACGCCGTCGTACCCGAACTCGTCGTTGAGGGCCTTGGTGCCGTTGTTGAGCGTGATGCTGCAGGAGATCACGCGGTAGTTGCGACCGCCGATGGACAGGGTGCCGACGATGCCTGTGACCGGCGTACCCACCACGGTCTTGGTCGGGGAGAAGGGCACGATGGGGCGGTTGGTGTGGGCCGCGACGACGATGGCATCCACGGTCAGTGTGTGCGTCAGGGTGTTGACGTTGGTGACCCGGTAGCCCACGCCTCCGTTGCTGTCCAGGGTGCCGTCTGCCTGGAGGATGGCGACCACCGAGTTCTCCTGGAAGTGGTCGTCGTACCGGGCCAGGGCCAGCACGATGGAGGTGTTGCCGCCCACCGTGCTACCGCTGTTGGCGCGGAACGTGTGGACCTCGTCCTTGGAGCCGCCGGAGAACTGGAACGTGCCCTCCTCGGCGCCGCTCCACGACATCACGACCTCGTCCACCCACGATCCCTGATGGACGTTCATCTGGAGGTTCGAGACCTCACGGGTGATCTGCACAGAGGGCAGCTGCTGGCTGTTGTCGAGGCTGTAGACGTCGGAGGTGGCCGGGGTGTTGGTGTAGGCCCCGAACGCCGCCAGGAGCAGCAGGTGGACGTCTGGGGGCGTTCCCGCGGTCCCCGAGGGGATGATGTCGCAGGGGATGCTCCAGGACAGTTCCTTGCGCCGCGTCACCAGGTCCGTGGTCATGAGCGACCGGGTGTCCGGCTGCTTGCTCATGCGCTCGGCCCGCTCCTGGCTGTAGCTCAGGGAGACCGGCGAGTTGTGATCGATGGCGTCGGCGGCGACGGGCACGACGAACGTAGCCCAGCTAGCCTCGGCCGTGACGAAGACCTTCTCCTGTCGCCCCAATGCGGTGAGTTGTTCGGCTCCCATGGTGGTCTACTCCTTGACCAGCTTGGCCCGCTGTCGCGGGTCGGCCCACACAGGGCGCTGCTGGATGTCGATGGATGCGGTGAAGTTGGGCACCACGATGAAGGCGCCGGGGTGGCGGTCCACGGTGGATGAGGGCACGCGGTACACCTGGCCATGCTGAAGCACCACGTGGGCGATCTGCAGGGTGTCTGGCTTGCCCACGTATCGGGCCTTTCGGTAGCTGGCCACGGTCACTCCTCCCCGATCGGGTGGTGGTAGACCACGCGCAAACGACAGCGGAAATACCCGAGGTCTTCCAGCGTGCCGTCTGAGGTATCGATGCGCTCTGTCTGCGCGAACGTACACACCTGGTCGTCGGCGATGCCCGGGCGGCCGAGCCGGATGTCTCGGTTGATGGCTGCCTTGACGTCGGCCATCATCTCGTCCACCTGGGTGCGCAGATCGTCCTTGCTGAGGCGCAGGTTGGGGTAGCCGCGGATCTCGAAGAAAATCTCATCTCGGCTTTCCAACGTCATCTTCGGCCCCGGGGTCTGCCCGATGTCCCGGAATCCGATGTAGGGGCGCTCGGGGCCCGTGGTCTGGTCCGGCTCCTGGGTCTCCGTCTCGACGCCAGCAGCAGACAGCGTGGTCAAGAACGCACGGGTTCCCACGGGGGCGTTGGTGTGCGTGGGGTCGATGTAGGCCAGCACCAACTGGAGGTTGCGGATGATGTCGGAACGGCGGGTCATGACTTCCCCCCGCCCCGCGTGATGGCCATGGGGAACACCCCGCCGAAGATTTTGTTGACCTTGGGCGTGGCCAGCTTGATCGCCGCGTCGATGTAGAACTTGCCTCGGAAGCGGGTCTCGGGCACGAGGATGTACATCGGCACTTGTGACATGGCGTCTACGAGCAGCGCCTGCTTCTGTCCCGTGCTGCGGCTCTTGACGACGATCAACTCCATCACGCGGGAGTTGTGGCGGGGCCAGATTCCCGCGGCCCTGAGGTCGTCTAGCAGGGGGATCGCCAGACGCTTCAGCGGGGGCTTGGGGCGAATTGCACCACCCGGTAGGTAGGCCGTCCCCAGGTCCTGCACCTTGGCGTACACGAGCCGCGAGAACACGCCAGCCTTGAGCTTCGTGGGAGTCTCCAGCTCGAACTTGCGGGAGTAGCTCCCAGCCAGTTCGGACCCGCCCTTGAACTTGCGGCGGATCGACTGTTTGACCTCGCGCTCGGTCACCGACAGGGCCTTGCCCAGCTGCCCACGTAGGGCCTTGGGCATGCCCGTGAGAAGCGCGTCCGCGAAGAACTTCTTGGGGTTTCGCGGGTCAAACTCGATGGCGAGTCCGATGCCCATTAGCTTGGATCCGGGTAGTCGAAGAATCGGTGTTGGTCGAGGATCTCGCGGGCCTCCTTGGGCATCTCGCGGATCAGCAGGGTCACGTTGCCCGCGGTGCTGCTGATAGCCGAGACGTTGTGGAGCTTCTTCTCCGAGTCCCAGAATAGCTTGGCGGCCCACATGAACACGGCCAGCTGCAGGTCCAGCAGTTCGTCGGAGCCCTCGGCCAGGCCCGGCCGATAGATGATCCTCACGTTGCGCTGGGAGGTTGCGAACACCGTCCCGAACACCTGCTGAGAGAGTAGCTCGATCATGCCCTGGCCAGCGTCCACGTAGTAGCGGTCGGCTGCGATCAGGGTCCCAGCACCAAAGGCCCGTTCGGGGTCGTCGTACAGGCCTGTGACCGAGAGGATGGGAGGTTGCTTGACCCAGATGCGGCGGTCGCCCTGGCCGTCGTGGTCTTCCGTGACGTCGGCTCCGGGGTCGATGATCGCGCGTCGCATGTAGCGGTTGGCGGCTCGGATCGTCTGGACGAGGATGAGCTGGAGGAGATCGTCGGATACACCCACGGCGGCTGGCATCTGTAGCCAGGACTTGAAGTCAACTCCCCAGGGGTGTGTGAGGGGCACGATCTCTCCTGTCCGTGTCGGCCCTCCTATCGGTAGGCTAGCCCGGCGGCCCGAGCCGACACCTCACACCGCCGGGCTGCCATACGCGGCTCACCGCGAAGCACTAGGCCGGGATGTTGAACCCCTCGGCCGCGAAGGTCACGGCGGTCGGGTCGTCCACCACGGCGCGGAAGTCCAGGCGCATGTCGAGCATGGCCACCTTCTGTCGCGTGGGGGCCCAGTCGATGAGGTTCCACTGCAACGACTGCAGATCCCCGTACTGGAAGCTCGGCCGGTGGATCACGTGGACCAGGGTGGTGGTGCCAGCCGCGGGGTTGGCCGCGTATCCGGTCGCCTCCAGGTCCTCGCGCTGGTGCTCGGAGACCACGACGGCGGAGCCATCGAAGGTGCCCACCTGGCCCTTGACGATGGTGGCGTTGGGGCCCAGCTTGTCCACGGTCAGCAGCTCGTCCAGGTCCAGCATCTGCGCGTGGCCCGATGGGCTGACCACATACATCAGATCCTCGGGGTTGACGCCGTAGACGCCCAGCTCCTTGCGCAGGGTGCGGAGCAGCTTGGTGCTGATGGCGTTGCCCGCGAAGTTGCGACGGCAGCCCGCATCCACGGCCGCGCGGTTGGCGATGATCTGGCGGTAGCCGTCCCACAGCACCTCGGAGCGCGTGACCTTGTTGACGTCGGCTTCGACGTCGGCGTCGATGTGCACGGCGTTCCAGCGCGTCCCGTTGAGCGTGGCGTTCTCGATGGCGCGCACGGCAGCCACGGTCAAGCGAGTGCGGGCGAACTGCACCACGGGGACGATCGAGTCCATCTCCAGGTCGCGGGAGATGACCACCATCGCGCCCAGGGTCGCGGCGACGAACTGCTGGTTTCCGGTGACCGGGGTGATGGCCGGGGTCAGCGCCGTGTTCAGGAAGATGTTGTCGGTCAGGTTCTCGGGGATGCGCCGGGCCACGGGGTCGGCACCCGCGATGGGCAGGGTCCACGGGGACCTCGGCATCGTGAAGTGCTCGTGCATCGCCGAGATTTTCATCTCCAGGCGGAAGCGGTCGATGAACTGGCTGGAGAACTCGTTGGGGATGAACTCGAGGCCCTCGTTGGCCGTCGCGGTGTCCATCGCCTTGCTGAGATCCACCGCGGCCATGGCCTGCGCCATGCCCATGGGCGAGGACAGCAGGGCATCGTCCACCCAGCTGGGGTCCTCACGGCGCAGCTCACACGCGGCGGTCAGCATGCTCTTGGCGATGTGCAGGTCGTCGCACGCGCTCTGGTAGCGCCGAAGCTCCGGGCTGGCGTTGTAGCTGGTGCGGAGCAGGGTCTTGGCCAGACTCACCTGCTCGGCGCCATGGGCACCGCCTCCACGCACCTGGCTGTAGCCGGTGGCGCGGGCGGGGGTTGCGGTGGTCTCGCGCGCCTGGCTGGCCTGGTCACGAGCTCCACGGAAACGGTTGAGATCGATGGGCATGAGAGGTCCTTTCGTGACCATCCGCCTAGCTGGCGGGGATGGATGCGATTCCCACGGCGGCCTCGAAGGCCTCCAGGAGTTGGGTTGCGGCTTCCTGCGTCTGCGTGATCTCGGCGAACTGTTCCTTCAGGGACTTGGCGACCGAGACCTTCATCTCGGCCATGGCCTTCTCCAGGGCGGTCACGCGGGCCACGTCCACGCGGTCGGCGACCTTGTGGCCCATGGACTTGGCCAACATCAGGAAGTCGTCGCGCACTCCCCACACGGCGTCGGCCAGCTTGCTGAACTGCGCCTGTGCGTCCTTGGCGTCCATGGTCCCGACACCAGCCTGGAGCGCGGTGGCGACCTCGACGAGAATGACCAGCTTCTCCTGCACCAGCTTGGTGAGGATCTCGGCGGCCTTCTCCGTGTCCACCTCCTCGGTGGGCTCGGCGGGCGGCTCGGCCTTGGCGGCGGCGACCTTCGCGGCTTCGACCTCGGCCTCGGTGGGCTCCTCGGCGGACTCCCCCTTGATCAGCGCGGCGATCCCCGCGATGGCGTCGGTGACGGCCTTGAGCTGTGCCTCCATGGCGGCGGTGTCCTCGTCGCCCTCCTGCACCTTGCGGCGCACGTCGAGCAGGGACTCCACGGCGGCCCCGATGTGCTGGACAGCGGCGGTGACGTTTTCCTCGCTCAGGGCCTTCTCTTTGCGCTCCTCGCCGTCCATGGCCTTGCTCAGGTCCACGGCGCCGAAGTGCCCACAGGCGGCGTCGAGAGCGGCGACACCCACGGAACTCAGTGCGGCATCGAGGTCCTCGCCGAGTGTGGTGCTCGCGCCCTTGCCGGCCCGGGCGTCGATGTGCTTGGCCACCTGCGCACATGTCTCGGCCAGCGCCTTGATGCGGGAAGATGCGGCGATGGCGGCGTCCTTGGTCATTCCGAACTTGGCGTCGGGTGTCACCACGCCGAGGTCTGCGTGCTCGCTCATGAGGGTCTCCATGCTCTTGGCTGCGTACACGGTGGCGCCGATGGCGGGGGTCTGGGCCAGGGCCACGGCGTTGGGGGCGGCTGCGGTCAACTGGCGCCCGCCGGCGAGCAACTCCAGCTGTTGATCCCACTCGGAATCCGAGTAGTGATCGGGCCTGGAGTATCGTTTTCGCAGCTCGTTCGGGATGTCCATTTCGCTTTCCACGCTAGCCGCGCGATCTTTTCAGGCGCAACGGTTCTCCAATTTCGCGATACGCCGTGCTACGCTACGCTCGCAAAAGCAACGCAACGGAGGCCGCATGGACCGAGACCTGCTGACGAGCAAGGAGGTGGCGCAGATGCTGGGGGTTCACACGAGCACGCTGAGGCGCTGGAGAATGGGCGGGGTGGGGCCCGCGTACCACCAGCTGGGAGGGCGTCAGTCTCGCTGTCGCTACAGGATCACGGACGTTGAGAGGTGGCTCAGGAACCGGCGACACAAGGGGGATGGGTGATGACCGACGATCTCCATTTCGACGGCCAGACCTACACCATCTTTGGGTTCGGGATCTCGCGGGAGTTCATGGACTCCGTGCCGTGGATATGGGGCGTCGTCTTCCACAGCCGGACGCGGGACGAGTTCATCCGCCTGTTCGGGTGGCACGCATGGATGGACGAGGGGGCTTTGGCGTGGCCGAACCATGATCACCCAGAGGCGATGGAGATCCTGGAAGTTCCTGCGTTCGTCGATGCTGACAGAGAGGCCAGGAGTGCGATGTTCTCGTGGGCTCAGGCGTGGTGCGATCTGGCGCGGGAGATGGACCGATGAGCGGCTGCGCTTTCTGTGGACGGCGGTATAATAAGTAAAAGCCGCCGAGCTACCGGCAGCCTTCTACACCAGAGGCATGGAGGTGCCGCCGATGCCAAACAAGTCTACAAGCAAATCAGAAACATGGAAAGCTGTGCCCGGCTATGAGGGTCGATACGAAGTCAGCGACGCTGGGCGTGTGCGCTCTCTGGACCGGGAGATCCTGCATAGTCCCGGGTACACTTGCCGATGGCCGGGTCGCATTCTCAAGGAGTGCCGCACGACACCCAAGTACGGGCGTGTCGCCTTGAGCCGCGAAAACAGGGTCGAACTCCTCGGAATTCACGGGCTCGTTCTCTTGGCTTTTGTGGGGCCAAGGCCAGCCCGCATGCAGTGCAGACATCTTGACGGTGATCAGACCAACAACCACATCGACAATATCTGCTGGGGCACGCCATCCGACAACCAGCTGGATCGCGTAGAGCATGGCACGTCGAATAGGGGTGAACGGCATGGAATGTCGAAGCTCACAGAAGCTCAGGCGCGGGAGATACTTGCTTGGCGTGGGCCGGCCAACAAGATAGCAAAGCGCTTCGGGGTATCTATTCAGGCTGTATACGACATCCGATGGCGAAGGACGTGGGCGTGGCTGTGATCATGGGTATTTTTGCTTTAGCGCAGCCGACCGATTGTCGTACAGAGCCGCCGCCGGCCCCTGAAAACTAGGCCCCGTGAGCTTGCCCTCCGCGAACCACTGAAGCACCCGCCCCTTGGCCTTGACCGCAAGAATCCACGACGTGCGGGGGATCAGGGACTCGCCGGCCTCCTCGTCCACGCGGGTGTGAGGCAGCACGGCAGCTGGGATCTCCGTATCGCCGAACAGCTCCGGTGACAGGTAGGCCCGCTCGACGCCCTGGTTGTTCACGATGAAGGTGACGGGCGCAGTGGCTGACTCCACCACCTGGGCCTCCCCCGGTTGCAGTTGGAGCCCCGGCACCTTGTCGTGCTCGAGGTTAAGCACGAAGCCATTGAGCGCCCACTCGTGCGCCATGTCCAGCACGTCGCGGTCGTCGAACCAGTCGCCTTGGCCGTCCAGCTCGAAGGGCACGTGCACGACCATGTAGACCACGTCGGGACGCCCGTCGGCCTTGGACAGCCAGACCTTGCTGACGACGAGGGTCTTGCTCAGTACGGCGTCGGCGGTCATCTCGTCCAGGGCCTCTGTGCCCTCCATGGGTGCGGGGTGCTCCATCTCGCGCTCGGCCAACACACGTAGCGTGGCGAGGTGGGCGTTGCTGTAGCCGGCCGTGGTGGCGCCCTCCTCGCGGTCGGCGAACAGCTGGTGCACCAGGTCGTGCGCGGCGACCAGCTCCTCGTCAGTGAGCACCACGAGGCGGGCGTGGCGGTAGCGGTCCCGGACCTCGCTGGCCATGCCCTTGTCGGCGACGGACCCGGGCTCGGGGGTGGCTGGCTCGTCGGCCTTCTCCTTCTCCCCGCTGGCCTCCTCGAACAGGATCACCTCGCCCAGATCCGGGTGGTCTCGCATCCACTCCCGGGCCTCGGCCGCGGTCCACTTCTCGGCGTCAAAGCGGACCGCATGGAGCGTGATGGAGTCCTCGCCCGTGAGCTTGCCGGCGATGGCCGTGATGCCGTCCGGGAACTGCTCTGTGAGCGTAACCATGGTGTCGGCCTCGAAGTCGTCGGGGTCTCGCAGGCGGGCGGCGTGTTGGTTGGGGTAGGGCATCAGTCCTGCTCCTCGTCGTCGGCGTACTTATCCAGGAGGTCGGCCACGCTGCGGCGAAGCGTGAAGGTGAACGTCCCGGTGAACCGCTGCGGTGACGGGATGCTGATTGGTACGTCGGCCTTGATTGCCTCGACGGCCTGCTGTGAAAGGATGCTGCATCGCATATCGTGCACGGGGATCGTCCTGTTGCCGATGACGAGTCCACCCTCACCAGGTGGGCCGTCGAGCATCGCTCTGATCTTGGAGTTGTCGGGCATGGGTGCCTCCTGGGGGTAGGATACACGAAGGGACGGGGCTACACCTCAACCGGACCCGGCATCACCTGGCAGTGGCAGCCGTGTGTGGATCCAAACGGCGCCGAGTAGTCCCCCGGGAACATGAGCAGCACCCCGCCGGGCTCCACGAACGGCTGGTCCGTGGGCTGGACCTGTCCGTCCATCAGTCCGTGTGCAATCCGAGGCTCCTTGCTGGAGCCAGGAAAGTGCATCCACTCCTTCGTCTCCACGCCGCCCCACTCGTATCCAAGTAATGTCCCCCAGTTCGTGGCTGCGTGCGACTCTACCTGCGCCACCATCGCCGCGTGCTTGAGGGTTAGGCTGTCCCACGTCAGCGCGATCTCCCTGGCCAGCTCTGCCCTCGTGGCCCCGCTCGCAAGCCCCGTGCTCAAGGTATTCACGAGGCGCATGGAGATCGTGTTCATCACGCCGCCGGTCACGGCTACGGAGTGCGAGAACCACTCTCGGAACACGGCCTCGGCGATGGCGAAGTCGGACAGCGGCTGACCCAGCACGCCCACCAGGGCCACCTCGCCGCTGACCTCCAGAGTCACGATCCCCGCGTTGGCCAGGATGTCCAGCAGCTTGCGCCGGGCCAGCTCGGTCAGGCCGTCGAGGAAGTCGGCCACGGCCAGATCCTTCTCCAGGTACACGTAGGGGGAGATCGCCGTCTCGCCGCAACACGAGCACGTCACGGGCCGGGGCATGGCCATCGACTTGCAGAGTTGCACCACCTGGGGGCGAGGGGCCAGGGACTTCGCCAGCTCGGTCTCGGGCGCCTCCATGATCAGCGCCAGGGTCGCGGCCTCCATCGCCACGTACAGCTGTTGGAGCTGGGTCTGCAGTTCCCGCATTCGGATCTCCCTCAACCCGAGGATGGTGTCGCCCTGGCGCTGACGCTTCTCTAGCCGCGTTTCGCCTGGGCGCTGGCGAAAGGGAGGATGGACGCTGCCTTCACCCCCTCTGCCGCTGGCGACGGGAGCGCCCTGTGGGTGAGGTCGCGCACGCTGCCGTCCTCGAGTTCGAGGCTGGCCTGGACGGGCTGATACCCCAGGGCTCCCATGGGTGACGCCACGTCCAGATACCAGCCGTCCTCGTCATCGGGCACCGCGTCGAGTTGGACCAGCGCCCTGCCCTCGTTGCGCTTGACCAGGCCGTTGACGAACAGCTTCACCGAGCGGTCCGTGGCCTTGTCCAGGTCCGGCTGAAGCGCCTTGATCTTGCTGAGGTCATGAGCGGCTACCACCTCGCCGCCACCGATCATCCGGGAGATCAGCGGGGACAGGTCACGGTCCAGGGTGCCGCGCTCCTTGGTCAGTTTGGGCACCATCCCGTTGGCCCAGTAGAGTTCGAGCTGCTCGCCGACGTTCTTGAACCGCGCCTCGTCCACCACGCTGACCACTGCGGGCACCACGTTGAAGCACGCGAACGCTTCCTCGCGGCTCATCTTCCGCTGCTTCTCCCAGTCCATGTCCTTGACGCTGTCCATCACCTGGGCCTTGAGGCCGTGGCTGAGGGCGGCCGTGCGGCTCCCCTTGCCTGCACCACGGTGACGGCGCTCGAACAGCCCCACCATGCGGTTGAGGGCCTCGCCGCTCATGGGCTGGTCGGTGGTCAACAAGGTGTCGAAGCGCGCGCCGTTCTTCCAGAAATCCCGGTCCCACTGGCTGTGTCGGATCATCTGCTCGGCGGCCAGGGCCGAGGCCTCGAAGCTGCCGAACCCGATGTGGTCCGAGGTGGGGTGGAAGTAGCGGAACTGGATGATGCGCTCGGCGGGCACGACCTGGTTGCCGGGCAGGCCCACGTTCTGGCCCTTGAAAACGTAGTGCGTGATGAGCTTGTCCCTGGTGCCCACGGGCTCCAGGAGATCGGGGCGCACGCTCCACAGGGCCACCACGTCGCCCGTGGCGGGGTCCGTGCCCACCTCCCAGTACGCGGTCCCGCACAGCTCCAGGTAGGCGCACGTGGCCTCCCTCAGGTCGTACATGGTCTCGTAGGGGTTGGGGCGTCGCAGGAGTTTGCGGACGCGGGGGTCCGTGATTAGCTTCTCGGTCTTGGTCTCGTTGCCCTCCTCGTCCAGCTCGCGGGTCACGGCCTTGAACTGCAGGGGGGCCGAGGCGTAGCTGTTGGAGTTGGCGTACACGCAGGCGTAGACCCATGGATTGAGGCCGTAGAACTTGAACGCCTTGGATGCAATGGTCTCCTGGCTGTAATCGCCCTGCTGCTGCCGCCACGAGGGGCTCGCTGTCTCCTCCATCAGGCTCTTGGAGATCATGGCCTGGACCATCACCGACAGCTCCAGCAGCCGCTGGTCCGTGCCGTACACGGTGGGCCTGCCGAGTAGGGCCTTACCCATGTTCCTCATGTACTGCCCGGCGCTCAGGCGTCCGATAACGGCCTTCTCTGCACTCACATCCATGGCGACCTCCTGGTCATTCTCACGGCTCCTACGGTAGCACGGCTGTCGTCTCGGACGTCCAGTCATCGAACGGATCGGGGCCCATGGCGTCGTCGTCGAGGTCCTGGGGCTTGCGTAGCAGCGGGTGCAGGCCTGGGTCCTCCTGCTTCCTGGCGGCGTCCTCGGTGGGCCTGTCGGTCACGCCGTGAATCGCGACGGGGAACTCCTGCTCGCCGAACACGAACAGCTCGCTGGCGATCTCCAGGATGCCCTCGGCGGCGTCGTGGATGTCGTCGTGTTCCGCGGTGCCCAGGATCTCCGACACGATGCTCGGGGCCTCCGAATCGTTGAGTAGGGCCACCGTGTCGGGGTGCATGTCTGGCGTAAAGAATACACGCCCCATCCGGAAGAGGGGAATCCATCGGACCATGCGTTCGCGCTTGCCCTGGGTCGGGGTGGGCCTGCGGAGCCGGCGCCCGCTCACGTCCTCCACCATGTCGGCCATGGTCTTGCCGTCGTGCTTGTTCTCGATGGCGGGGTCCGTGACCTTGAAGCGCACCATGTTGCGGTGGAACAGCTTGACTCGGTCGGTCATCCGCAGCCGGTAGTGGTCCGCGTGCAGGAAGTGGACGATGGGGAACGAGTCCTGGCCCTCGGCTCCCTTGACCATCCGGATACCCGCGATGGCCTCGCCCGTGTAGTCGTTGCTACTGGCCTCGCCGCTGGCTGGGTCGCAGAACTGGATGATGGCCTCGAACTGGTCCAGTGGGGGGGCCGGGGCGTACCGCATCCACTCGGGCTGGATCTCCTCCTCGCCGGCCGTGGGTCGCCGGCACTCCCAGCGCCGGGCCATGTCTGGGGGAGGGGTGATCCTCCGGACGGTGGCGATCTCCTCCTCACTCCAGCGCTCGGGCCAGGGGCTGATGTTGGTGCCACGGCGTACCGTGTGCTCCAGGTAGACCCAGTCACGGCCCACGATCAGCTTGCCGCCAGAGGGTAGCTCCTGAGTCTGCGGGGTGAAGTCCTCTGTGGCCTGCTCGGCGAGGTGGCGCAGGTGCTGCGTGAGGTCGTCGCTGGCCCAGTAGTTGGCCACGTACCAGTGCCGGCCCTGGGCTCCTGTGCCGAACCAGTCGCTGAAGAACGATGTCTTCACCTGGGGCCTCCGCGCGGGCTGCGTGATGGCGTTGCGTTTGCCCACCACGTCGTCGTAGACCGCGATGTCCGTGCGCCCGCCCGTGGCTGCACCCAGGATGCCTCGGCCCTCCACGCTGGGCTCCTGGCTGTCCATAGCCCTGGCTACGTAGAAGCGCTGCATCGTCCACTGGTCGGCCTTGGTGGGGCGCATGGCGGGGAACACGTGGCGGATCTCGGGGCACGACTGTATCCGGTTGCGCAGGCGAAGCACCCGTTTCTTGGGCGAGTCGTCGTCCTCGCCGAGCACCTTGATCCGGTTGTCGGGATTGCGGCCCAGGCTCCACTCGACCATGCCCATCACGATGGTGGTCGCCCCGTGCTCGGCGCTGGAGATGCAGGCGGCAAGTCGGTGGCGCAGCAACACCTGGACCATCTCCAGGTGCATCTTGCCCAGGTGGAGGCGCTGGCCGTGGGTGGGGCTGTGCGGGGCGTCGTCGCGGATCGCGTACTCGATGTAGGGTGCGGGGTGCGCGCGGGCCAGGTCGAGCCACGCGCTGGGATAGGCGTCGTAGGCCGCACGCACCAGGGGGTAGTCCTCGGCGAGCTCGGCGGGGGAGGCATCACGTAGGGCGCTGGTAGCCAGGCGATAGGCGTTGCTGGTGGTGCGGCGCCGGTACTCCTCAGTCGCCAGCTTCTGTATCCCCGTCAGGAGCTTCTTCCGCGCTGCCGGGGGGAACGAGGAGAGGTCTACCCCCTCCATTCCCACCGCGGTGGGCGGTGATTGCGTCGCCATCCAAGACCTCCTGTCCGACTCCCAGGGCTGCCAGCTGGTCCAGGCGCATGCTCGACATCTGAGTGGCCAGTAGCGTCAGCACGTGGTCCACCTTGACGTCGATTTCAACGGGCCCGCCGTTGTGCCCTGTGATCCTGTGCTCGATGACCTCTGGGCTACTGACGCCCGTGATGCGGGCCATGTCGTTGAGGATGCCGCGGGCTGTCGGGCGGTCCTTGTCCTTCAGGCATACCCCGTAGGCATGCTCCATCTTGGCGAGGATCTCGGCGGTCCAGCTATCCACGGAGCGGCCGGTGTTGGCTGAGGCCCACCTGGCGAACAGCCGCTGCCGTGTCTTGTAGACGGCGTCCTCGGTAAGGCCGTACTTCCTGGCCAACCCCTGGGCAAATGTCCGGCTCCACTGGCCCTTGACGATCACCGCCTCGACGGTATTTTCGACGACTTGGCGGTCCTCCTTCGAGAGCTTCGGCACGGCACATCCCTTTGATTCATAGCTACCACCTCGAATTTTCACCGTCCACCAGATCCGCCATGAAGCGAGAAATACAGGCAAGTCGCTTGACAGGATCGGCGAACTCTGACAGGCCGCTTCCTCGCGCACGCACGCGGCGATCTCCGGATCTCTCTCTTACGCGAGAGGAACTACGGAAGCGGTTCGAGGGAGGATCTCCTCATGTCGGGCTCCACGGCTTGCAGTGGCCAGCCTGTGCGCTCGGTGCTGTCGGTGGCGTGTTTTCAATCCGGTGTCACAGCTGGCCCACGTCAATCACGATGTCGTCGAGGTACTCCTGCGAGATGTTGACCCCCAGCGAGCGGGCCCACCGGATCTTCCTCAGCTCGAAGTCCTTGGGCGTGTAGCGGGGTTGGTACAGGTTTGGCGTGTGCAGCCTCAGCGCCCCACGTAAACCGTCCATGGGCCCGTCGAGCAGGCCCTCCCATGTGTACGTGACAAGGTCTCGAAGTAGGCTCACTTGGTCCTCCCCTTCATCAGGTGCCATGCGGCAAGGAGCCCGGTTCCAGGTCCCGTTCCGTCGCGGTAGGCCACCACCTTGTGTTTGTGGTTCACGTCGGCGTACCCGTACCACAGGAGATCGATGCTACCTGGGATGAGGATGCGAACCCGGAACCACGCCAGCCGCACGAGTCGGGGGTGCATGGCGTCCAACTGCTCGGCGGTGAACTCCCCGGCCTCCACGAGGTCGTGCTTCAGGTGGGCGAGCCTGCCGAACCCCTGGCTCAGTCGCCGGCCGTTGACCTGGACCAGGAACGATCTCACGGTCTTCCCATCGAGCAGCCGCGCCTTAAGCATGTCCTTGCGGTAGGCCATCTCCAGAGTGGCCACGCACCCGGAGATCCCTTTGACCTCGATGGCGAAGCTGTCGTCGCCCATCTCCGCAGAGCCCCCTTCGCGCTGACACAGCAGGGAGTTTTCGCTTCTCGCGCAGATGACATTGAGCCACGGTGATTCTGGAACTCGGTGAACCATGTAGCCGCTTGCCTCGATGTCGGCCTGAGCCTGCTTCAGGTAGGTCCCCCAGCGGTACAAGGCGAAGGCTGTGCGGGCGTCGTCGAAGGGTCCGATGGATGAATCTGTGCTCCTCATCCCAGCCACCATCCCAGCACGAACGCGAGACCCGCGCTGGTACCCACGGCGGCGGCCACAGCCAAGCGACGCCAGCCCCCGGCCTCCCGGCGCCTCAGCAACTCCTCCATGGCCAGGGCCGTGTCCAGGGCCGTCTGCGCGTGATACCCCTGGCGCAGCTCCACGAGGTCCTCGGCGGTCTGCGCGTGCTCGTCGCGTAGCTCCTCGAGTCGGGGTGTGGGGATCATGGCTCCACCTTGAAGACGATCAGAGGGTAGCTCGGCCGGTCACCCACCGTGGTGTACTCCAGCGACACGTTGAACCCGACGTCATCTAGGCGCTCAACGATCTGTTCGGCGATGGGGCCGATCTCGTCCCAGAAGACGATGCATGCTTGTAGGGAGTCTGTCATGATTCCGTGTCCTCCTCACGAGCGGCGTCGAGTCCCCGCTGGATCTCCCGCACGGCCCCCCGTGCCTGGCCCATGGCATCGCGTTTGAGCCCCTCCACGAACTGCACCCCATGAATCCCCTGGTAGGCCCGTGCGGCGGGTAGGTGCTCGACCAGGAGCGTCACCGTGGTCTGCTCCTCGGTCTCGTCCACGCAGGCCGTGACCACGGCGTCGGAGCCGTTGGCGGCCGTGACCAGGATCTCGGAGGGCAGCTTGCGCAGGCGCAACTCCTCGGCGCGGCTGGCGTACATCTCGGCGAAGCGCGCATCCAGCTGGTCCCTCAAGATGCCGGGGTTCGGCGTCAGGGGGTACACGTCGTCCACCAGGTGCTCGACCAGCACCGTGATGCGGTCCTCGTTGGTGCGCGCCTCGAACGTGCGGGCCATGCTCTCGGAGCTGAGGCGATCCATGGCCATGGCCATGAACTGGAGACGGTGCTCGATGACCTCCCGTAGCTGCTTGGTCTGATCCTTCACCTCGCCCTGGACCAGCATCTGGATCATCATGCGATCCTGCTGTCCGAGTCCTCCGTTGAGTCCCTTCACAGCGTCCTCCCCTTGCCCGTCTCGCGGGCCGCTTGCTGTTCCTCGACGACGGCCCTGTGCCGCTCCTTGCGCTCGTCCATGGTCAGCTTCTCGTATCCCCCCGTGGCCACGATCAGCGCGAGGATCTGGTCATGGTTGGGGGTCTTGCTGCGGTCCTCGCCGGCGAAGCGCGCGTGGAGATCGTGCCACACCATGCGCGCGGTCCACGGGTCTCGGATGTCGGGGATGGCGTTCTTGTACGCGCCGCCCCTTGTCCAATCTCCATTGCTCCACACCGCCGTGTATTCGTACCCATGGCCGCAGACGCGGACCTGCGCCCCCTCCTCCCGCGGCTCGTGCCCCTCCTCCCCGCGTGTCACCACCAGGCCGTTGACCAGCAGCATCCCCCGCCTGAGTGGCAACTGAGCACCACGCAGGATGGCCATGGCGGTCTCCCAGGGATCGGTCTCGGCCTCACGCATCAGGGGATGGGTGCCCTCGAACATGGCCCTCAGCTCGTCGTCGTCGAAGTCGTCGATCCTCATGGGCTTTCCTTTCGCAGCCGAGCCAGCCCCGGAGCCCACTGGCACTCCAGGACCATGGCGCCGTCTCGTGTGGACAGGGTGTTGTGCACCCCGAGATCCGCGAGCCACCCGGAGACCATGGCGGCGTGTGTCACGTCATCGAAGGGGATGGATAGGGTGGTCTCCACCTCGTCATCGGCGGCTAGCAGGGCGTCCCTGGCGGGGCCGTAGACGCTCCAGTGGCTCGTGGCGCATGGGGGACAGCGCGGGGTGTACACGGGCGCCTGGAACGCCTGCCCGCAGTCGTCACAGAGTAGGGTGATCATCGATCTCATCCTCCTTCTTTCGTCTCGTCTTCATCTTCCTGGCAGTCCTGCGGATCGTCGTCCGGGATGTACCTGAACATCCTTTTGGCGTCCTCCTCTGGCATCGCTCGCAGCTTGGTAACGACGCTCAACGGCATGTGACCGACGGCCGGTTGTCCGTCGATCTCGTAGTCGATTCGTACCAGCGGATCGAGGTCCGCAAGTTGTTGCTTCCAGTCCCTCATCGCCTCCTCCTCCTCACCACTACGAACTCGACGTTCTCGGCCGCGCGGATCGCCCGCTTGAATCGCCGCGTCCAGTTGAGGGGCTTGCGACCACACGCCTCGCAGCCCATGAGGTTCGCCGTGCTGACGTCGGGGCCGTCCACCACGGGGACGCCCGTCTCCTCGCACTCGACGCACGGTGGGTGATCTCCGTACCATTCCCGGTTCTCTCGGATCTCCTCGCGGGCTGTCTCGCGGACGGCTGTGTCGGGGCTGGTGTCGCGTCCTGGCTTGCCATCCTCGGGCAGCTCGGCATCGCGCTTGCGGGGGTCGTAGTCACGGGGGTCGGTGGTCACAACTGCCCCCTCACCGCCCGCTCCACGTCCGTGGGCACCGTCCACAGCCCCTGGGCGCCCTTGCACGGCACGGGCATGGGGAGGGGGCGCCTGTCGGCCAGCACCCAGCAGTAGGGGCCGCTGCGCCACGGGGACCACCGATGCTCCTTCACCATGTGCTCGCGGTTCCATGCTGCCTTTCGTTCGTCGGTGATGGTGTTGAACCACCCTACGATCCGCGCCACGCCCACGATCCCCGTCGGGCTGTCGGCGTCGAAGAACTCCCACTGCGGGCCTTCGAGCATGGCGATGAACTCGGCTCCGTCCTCGTCCCACTTGAGTCCCGCGTGGATGGCGATCACATGGTCCATCGCGGACTGCGGAGGCTTCCACGTGCGGTTCTCGATGGCCTTGGAGAGGCGTGTGATGGCCTGGTCCCATGGGCGGTGCAGGGTGAGGGCTAGCATGGTTTCTCCGCCTTGTATTCAGGTATCGTGACGACCGGCTCCAGCCTCGTATCGGGCTTTCCGCCGATGAACCACGTACGTCCCACGCACGTCACGTCACGGGGATCGACACGCTCGACTCGGCCGTCCCCATGCTTGATCACGAACCCTGTGCCGAACAGCAGCATGTCCATCTCTGCGCGGTGCCTCGCGATCACGTTGCCCATCACGAAGTCGCGATGCTGTTGTGGCGTTCGTCTCATCCTGTCCTCCCAGCCCCGAACAGGGCGCGTTGTGTCTCCAGCCGATTGATCCGATCCCGCTCCCAGCACGGGTCAAGGTGCCCCGTCGTCCCTCGCAGGTCGTAGCACGCGGCGCCTTGCTGGACGTGCCGGTACCCCAGGGCGCACCGTCCACGAGGGGGGCTCGACCCTTCGATGGGCGTCCAGCAGCGGCCGGTCATCTCGCGGCATCGGGTGTCCCTGGCGGGCGTGGGTATCATGTCGAGCTGGGTCATCGCCGATCCATCTCGTCGGCGGAGATGTCCCGGAGGCATCTCGCGACCTTGGAGTCCGTGTCCTCGCTTACCCACTCCCTTTCCCCGAACGCATCCCACCACTGCCGCACGAGCTGTTGCCAGTCCTCCATGCGCATCGTGACCCAGTCCTCCGCCTTCTCAAAGGCTGGCGTGTTCCGCCTCGATACCACGACCGGCCACCTGTCCCCGGCGGTCTCGACGGCCTGGCGCATCCCCTGGCGGATCGGTGGCGTGGCCCCTACCTTGCACTCGACCGCGAAATAGGGGCACCGGATGTCCGGGTCTGTGCTCTTGTCCCACGACTGCTGACCGCGCTGGACGTGGGCGCCCGGCATGGCCTCGCGGAGCATGTTGGCGACATCGCGCTCCCACGTGGCGCCCTTGCGTCGTTGGCTGGCTCCCATCACTCCCCCCCGAATCCCCGGCCATTCTGGCCGAATCTCGGCCCGCCGGTTGGCGCCATCGCCCCCGTCGCCCCCCTGTCCCACGTCGTCGCCAGCACCTCGGGCCTTGCCAGCGCCTCCGCCGCCCTTGCCTGCCACGTGGTGATCTGGTCACCGATGCCGTTGACACGCCAGTATTCCGGCGCCGTCTCGCGCAGCTCGGCCATCGCGGCGTGCACGTCCACGAAGAGAAACGAGGCGTCCTGGAGAAGCGCCCGCAGTCGTGTGGTTTCGTCCATCACTCGCCCCCGATCTCGATGAAAGTAGCCATGTCCGTCCTCCTAATCCAGTCTGTTACCACTTCTGTTACCACTTTTGTGTGCTTTGTTACCACTTTTGTTACCACCACTTTCTGAATGATTCTGCGGACTTAACCCACTTGTTACCTTGTTACCACCAGGCATGTGATCTCTCCACGCGCGGGGGCGCACATCACGCGCGCACACACATGTATGGGGTTACTTCTCTCCCAGGTGGTAACAGTGGTAACATGGCCGTAACCTCTTGATATCACTACGCTTTTGGTGGTAACAGAAGTGGTAACAAGTGGTAACAAATCGAACAAAAGTGGTAACACGGCGGCTCAATCTCCCTCGACTTCAGCGCCAAACGTCCTCTGATCGTCGGCTTGCGGATCGAACCCCAGCTCCTTCTTGAGCGCCGCCACGGTGACGGCTACCATCCTGCAGGTAGTCTCTCCGAGCCTCGTCACCACAGAGTTGTGCTTGCCGCCCTGGGTGATCAGATAGCCCCGTGCGGCCCACGCTCTCACGAGTGCCCCGTACTGATACCCCTCATCCTCCAGCGCTGCCTTGAGCTTGCTGGGCACGAAGTAGATCCTATCCGCCCCGATATCCCAGCGGCCCATCCACCCCGCGTAGGGCGCGTCGTTCGCCGAATGGTGCACCCCCTCATAGAAGTCCTTTCGCCGGGACGTGGCGATCTCCAGAGCGAGTTTCAGCGCCTCGATGGGGACATCCTTGGACACGGCTTCGGAGATGGCTCCGTCCGCCAGGTGCTCGATGGCAGCGACTCTCCCACTGTGCCCCTCGTCCCTGATGATCCCCGCCTCCGTGGCGATGTACAGCGCCGACTCAATCACGGAGATGTACTCAGCCAACCGCCCTAGCAGGGCCCCGTGCCTGTTTCCGTGGATCTGCGCTAGCCTGTCTTCGAGCTGCTTTTGCCTCGACTTGTGAAGGCGTTGCCAGTGATCCCACTCCCCTCGGGTATCCAGTAGGTACCGAATCCACGCTCGCCCTGTGTTCCCTGAACTGCGCTCTGTCAGGTGCATCGCCGCCCTTATCCTCTGCCCTGTCGCTGCGCAGTAGGTCCCCCACGGATCCCCCCACACCTCCAGCACACGGGCTCTCGTCCCCCCCTGGTGGCTGGATTCGAGCATGGGCATTTCGCCCGTGGAGATGAGGATCGTTCGGCTGGACTTCTCGCCGACGGCCTTGCCCAGCCTGTTGAGCCGCCCCTTCCCGCGGCCCGTGCTGAGGGCGTAGATCGTGTTCTGGATGACGTTGTGGCCCGTGGCCACCTGGGTGTCGTCGAGCATGAACGGGATACCGTCGAGACTGGACGCTTTTTCGATGATGGCGTTCTGGGTCTGGTTCCACGTCTGGAGGATCGAGTCCGGCTTTCGCTCGTCCGTGCTTCCCCATATGGCCCCGGCGACACGCAGCGCGGACGTCTTCCCCGTCGAAGTCGTGCCCGACAGGGACAGAGTGAACGGAGGACACCCGAGGATGCGCAGCATCGGAGCTGCAAGGGCGGCTCCAATGACCACGGCCACGGTCGGGAAGGCCATGGAAATCTCGAGGGCAGTCTGCTCCTCCTCTATACTCCCAACGGCGCGCACGGCCTGGGCAAGCTGAGTGATCCCGGACTCGGATTGGTGGTGGATCTCCATGGACTGATCCCCTACCCACTCGTCGGCGAACAGGAACCCAGCGAGACGGCTACCCACCTCGTGCCAGCCCATGCGCCCGGAGATCCTCCGGTTGCGGATCACCCGGAAGTTGGCTGCTTCGTAAGCACTGAGCCACTGGATGATCCCCTTCCCTCGTGTGGACAGGACCGGGGCTCCGAAGTTGGCCAGATCCGAGACCTTGTTCGCGTTGGCGATCACACCCTTCTTCACCACGCAATCGCCCCAGGCCCCGCCGTGCCCCCTGAACACGAGCGTGACATAGGTCAGCCCGTCATTCACGTCGTGGTCCAGGTCGGTGATGAGGATTAGGCCGTCTGATACTGGGCGAGGAACGGTCTTCGCGTGATCTCCCTGCCCCTCTGTCACCGGCTTGACGAGCTGGCCTTTATCGTCGATGGAGTAGGGAAATGGTATCTCGGCGTTCTCGTGTATCGGAGCGTCCGGAAAGTGGTACAGCACCGTCCCAAATTCCGCTTCTCCCACTGGATCTCCTGAAACGTCTCCGAACTCAGCAGGGTGCGGTATGTCGTCGGCGTCGGCCGGTATCCCATGTTCATTGCTGTCCAGGATGATGTCGTCGGGCATCATCTTGCGCAGCTTTCGTCCCTGTGACAGCGCGTAGACGATGGTCTCACAGTTCTCCCACCCCCTTCCGCCCGCAACCACATCCTGTTCCTCGGTCGCCACAGACACGATCTCGGCCAGGTACTGGTATCCGCCCAGTTCCTCTAGCGATTTCGATCCGCATTTGGCCATCTCGGCGGTGATGGTGGTTTCGTCGAGGTCTTCTCCCCTAGTCGCGATCCGTCTAATGGCGTTGAACATCGGCCGATGGAGCCTGCGGAAGTCCTTGTCTACCAGCTTCATTTCACGGGCCCCGTCCCCGATGATCAGGGAGCCGAGTACCGCTTGTTCCGCTCTCTTGTCCGTCGCCACAAGGGGCTCCAAAGGCCCCTCCCGGTGCTGGCCGGGAGGGAGCCCGTGAAAAACGCAACGGTGCCGGGGACTAGCGCGGCTTCCGTTACGTCGTCACTTTACACATGGGTCTAGTCCCAATCGGTGTGCTCGCGTTTCCAGCATCGCGAGACGATCCGAGCCTACCTCACCACCGCTCCGCCGTCAACGACACATCCCCGAGATCCGCGCGGTACGCACGGAGCCGAGCCGCGGCCTGTCCACGAAGTACCCCGACGTCATCCACGAGGTCGTACACCACCGGCTGCTTACCTGGCCCCGGGCGCATGATCCGCCCCCGTCGCTGGGTTGCCTGACGCTTGTTGCGCGTGGGGAACGCCACCACGAGGCGGTCCAGCCCGGGGGCGTCCAGGCCCTCGTCGGCGAGTTGTGTGCAACAGGCCGCGGGCAGCGTACCGTCCCGCAGTCGGCCCATGATCCCCTCCCTGGCCTTCTTCGGCGTCTTGCCGGTGACTACCTCGGCATCCACCCCCGCGGCCCGCAGAAGGGCGCACAGGGCCTCGCAGTGATCGACTCGCCCGGACAGCACGAGCACCTGGTGTCCGGCGTCCACCTCGCGCCGCACGAGATCCACGATCCGCGCGTTGCGGTCGGCGTCTTCGATGAGCGCGGATTGCAGATTGGCGAACGCCCGCTGCTTGTCCATCTGCGCGCGCTTGACGGGCCAGCCCTCCCGCGTCGCCTCCACCTCCTTGAACCGCTCTGCCGCCTCATCGAACGCCGGATACCGCCACCCCGTGTGTACCTGCACGACTCGCGGCTTGGCCAGGTGCCCGGCGTCCAGCAGCTCCCTCGCTGGCACCTCGTACAGCAGCGGGCCCACGCCCCACCACAGGAGCTGGGTGAGTCCGTCGGCGCGCTCTGGCGTGGCGGTGAGTCCCCAGCGGTACAGGCACGGGAGCCAGGAGCACACGTCCCACCACGTGCTTGCCCCGAGGTGGTGGAGTTCGTCGTGTATCACAAGCCCGATCCCAGCCCCCCGCGTGGACACCTCGGCCATGCCCAGCCGGTGCAGCGTCTGCACGGTGGCCACGGTCACGGGCTGCCAGTCCACCTTGCCCCCGCCGACTTGCCCCGCTTCGACGCCGAGCACCTTGCGGATCTGTTGCCTCCACTGTTGAAGCAGGTCCAGGGTGTGCACGACGATCAGCGAGGACACCCCCGCGCCGACGATCCCCAGGCATCCGATGATGGTCTTGCCCGCGCCAGTGGGAGCCACGACGACGCCTTGCAGCCCGTGTAGCAGCGCCTCGACAGCGGCCCGCTGGTACGGACGTGGCTCGACGGAGGACCGCGCGTCCAGCACCTCGCCCCGTGCCAGCCCGGTCCAGTCGCATTCGAGATCGACTCCCCTGCTCTGACACAGCGCCCGCAGATCGCCCCCGTACCCACGCGGGACGAGCATGTCCTCGCCGACTCGCAGCGCGTAGCACAGTGCGGCGTCCATCCCTGACGTCGCGCGCATCTGCTTCTGCGCATCGAGGTACTCGGGGTTGGGGATCGTCAGGGCGGAGCGGACGGCGTCGGCGAGATCCGGCGGCGGGCGGTGGAGTCGGATCGTGCCTGTGACGGTGGCGCGCATCAAAAGAGGTCTCCCTGTACCGCTGGCCTGTGCTGCGGCTCCCGGTTCATGGTCAGCCACTCCCGCTGCTGGCGGGAGAACGTGCGTTTCTGGCCCACCCTCTCCCCCGTGATCTCGACGTGGTGCCAGCCGTCCAGGGGTAGCGGCTCGGCCTCGCTGACGCAGACGACGGCCCCGGCATCGGACCATCGGCGGGCGACGGCCAGCACGGTCTCGCGGGACATGTCCACCGAATACCTCGTGCAATCGACATACGGCGGGTCCATGTAGACGTACACCCCCTCGCAGTCGCCGGGCGGGCTCAAGTCCTCCGCCGATCCTGCGTAGATACTGAGCGGGCTGGAATCCAGGACTCGGGCGCGTGGGAGAACCGGATCTAGACTCGGGAGTCCACCATTGCGCCCCCCGCGATCTCGCTGGTCCTCCACTGTCGTGAATCCGCTTGCGAGCGGGAAGCCCGGGTTGTGCGCCCAAAGCCCGCAGAGCAACCACGCGGCGACGGATTCGATGCGGTGGGCGACATCGCAGGTTCCGACGTTCCCGCCCCATCTAGTACCGCGCTCGACCCGTTCATTGGCGTCGTCGAAGCCCATCTCTGGATTTGCCGCACGCGCCCACAGCGTCGTCGTCAGCCACCCCGCAGCCCGCTCCACCGTCCACCCGTCCCACTCGCCCCGGTGCTCCTCGCGCAGCCGCTCCCACAGGCTACGCGGGTCCTCGTCGGCCCAGCCGCGAAGGATGGACGCCACCTCGTGACAGCGGGTCTCGTCGGCCAGCACGGCCCACACGTGAGCCCACGGGCCGGCGTCGCACAGCAGGACCGAGTCCGCGCCGATGCCGCAACGGAGGCCCATGGCGCCGAGGATGGTAACGGCGTACCCGCGCTTCGAGCCCATGTAGGAGATCGGCGGGACCGCGTGACGGCCACCGAGGAGTTTGAGGGTGACGGCAGCGGAGCCGCAACAGAGTTCGACGAACAGCTTCGGACGCGCGGTCATCCCCGCACCCCCCAGATCCGCCCCCAAACCCACACGGCCAGCGTGGCGACGACGAGGATCACCCCTGACGCGATCAGGGCCTCCAGTATCAGGCGGGCGTAGGGGGTCATAGGTCCTCCATCACGCGGCGCAACCGGGCGATCGTCTCGGACGCGTCTCGCATCGTGTAGATCCACATCGGTCGTCCAGGCCCAGGCTCGTAGGTGCCCATGGCCTTGAGCAGCAGCGTGCAGC